>Ga0194035_1001792_pt1 | contig 11014 bp, 11 predicted proteins | sample JunL2320m_MetaG_FD_148680 | JGI IMG/M metagenome (GOLD analysis project Ga0194035, IMG submission 148680) | Anoxic zone freshwater microbial communities from boreal shield lake in IISD Experimental Lakes Area, Ontario, Canada - Jun2016-L239-20m | ecosystem: Environmental > Aquatic > Freshwater >...
GTTTTCGAGATGCCGTCGAGAATAACTGGCCACATCAAATTGAAATTGAAGAACATAGTCACGCCGGTATGGCTGCTCGTTATGTTGCAGGAGCATCGGGGCTTCCGTTCGGAGTCTTGCGAGGTTACGTTGGCACCGATTTGGTAGATCAGACTTCATCAATCAAAACAATTAGTTGTCCATTTACCGATGAAGAACTGACTGCTGTGCCAGCAATTAATCCAGACGTTTCGATAATTCATGCGCAACGTGCCGACCGCGAAGGCAATGTGCAACTTTGGGGTCTTCTTGGTGTGCAACGTGAAGCTGTGCTCGCTGCCAAAGCATCAATCGTCACCGTTGAAGAAATTGTTGACAAATTGACACCAGTTAGCGGAGGAGTAGTTATACCTTCTTGGGTAGTAAGCGCGGTTTGTCTTGTGAGTAATGGCGCGCATCCAAGCTATGCATCTGGTTATAGCGAACGAGATAATTCGTTTTACAAATCTTGGGATGACATTGCAAAAGACCGCGAGAGTTTCGTGGAATGGGTAAAGAATCACATATTAGGTACGACAGATTTTGATTCTTTCAGCCGGTCAGTCGGCATTTCGGCTTTGGTGTAAGCCAATGGTTATCGCATCAACTAGCGCGTCGACCAGCGCATCAACTAGCGCAAATCAAATATCAACTGATGATCTGATGATTGTCAATGCTGCGCGGGTTTTGGGCACTTTGGCTGCCGCTGGCAAGGCTGCTTGTTTCGTTGGCATTGGGCTGCCAAGCACTGCTGCGAACCTTGCGCGTCGTTTATATTCTCCTGAGCCTGTCCTTATATATGAGTCAGGATGCATTGGTTCAAAGCCAACAAGGTTGCCGCTATCAATCGGAGACGGAGAACTTGCTGACACTTCAGACTCGGTTGTCAGCGTTCCTGAAATATTTTCGTACTGGCTGCAGGCTGGTCGTATTGACGTTGGTTTTCTTGGCGGTGCTCAACTCGACAAATTCGGAAACATCAATTCAACGGTTATTGGCTCATATGACAAGCCAAAGACCCGCTTGCCCGGTGCCGGCGGCGCACCAGAGATCGCGGCTACTGCTGGCCAAGTAATTGTCATCATGCGTCAAACAAAAAGGGCTTTTGTTGATCGGTGCGACTTTAGAACTTCTTTTGGTTTTGGTGACGGCCCGGGTCACCGTGAGCGACTGGGTCTGCGAGGCGGAGGGCCCAAAATTGTCATAACTGATCTTGGGGTTCTTGAGCCAGATCCAGAGACGTGCGAACTTGTACAAACACAAATGCATCTTGGAGTAACAGCCGAACAGTGCGTCGAAAATACGGGATGGAAACTTCGTATTGCTGAAAATGTTATTACGACAGAAGCGGTAACTGATCGTGAAGTTAACGCTCTAAGAGAATTACAGAGCGCAACATGAGCGCTACATCGTTTACCTATGTGCAAAGAAATCGCAAAATGGTTTTCGGCCCAGGTGTTCGCAACACTTTAGGTGCCGAAGTCTCAGAACTAAATGCGCAGAAAGTTTTTTTAATTCTTGACGGTGGTGCCATAGCACTTCGAAAATCAATTGAAGATTTGGTTGGCAATAAATTGGTTTCAACTTGGACAGATGTCAAACAACACGTGCCTGTTGAACTCGCAGAATCAGCACGTAGTGCAGTTACTAATTCAAATGCCGATTTGGTTGTAAGTGTTGGTGGTGGGTCTTCGACTGGTTTGGCCAAAGCAATTGCGCTTTCACACCGAATTCCAATCATTGCAATACCGACAACTTATGCAGGCAGTGAGCAAACAACTATTTATGGATTAACCGGAGACCGACACAAACAGACAGGTAGTGATGCAATTGTCTTGCCTCGTGTTTCTCTGTATGACGCCGAGTTGACTGTCGACTTACCGATAAGCGTTACGGGCGCATCCGCATTTAATGCCCTTGCGCACAGTGTTGAATCGCTTTATGCAACAGGTTGCAACCCGATTACAACTGCAATCGCCCTTGAGGGCATTCGAGCAATAAATTTGTCGTTACCGCTTGTCATGTCGAGCCCTAAAGATATTGAGGCACGCGCTCAACTTCTTTATGGTGCTGCAATGTCCGGCATCTCGCTAGGCGATACGTCGGCTGGCTTTCATCACAAGATTTGTCACGTTTTGGGCGGGGCATTCGGGCTAGTTCATGCCGATGCGCACTCAGTTGTTTTGCCACATGCAATTGCCTTCAACGCACCTGTCTTGCCATTTGAAATGGCCCAGTTAGCGCATGCTTTAGATTGCCGCCAGGACGATGTCGCGGGAAGTCTTTGGGATCTTGCAAAACGCAGCGGCGTCCCATCGTCACTTGCGCAACTTGGCTTACATCGTGAAAATCTGGCAGAAGTGGCAACTCGGGCTGCAGCTGAGATTCGCACCAATCCTCGAAACTTCGACGCAGCATCAATTGAGTTGCTGTTGCAAGGAGCTTTCGATGGAGTCAGACCGCTAGCGACAAATTAGAGAATTGAATTTATTTAACGAATTAATTATAAAAATAAAACATAAACCAAAAAAGGGAGAGATAAATGAATGAAAATATAGAACAAGACAGTGGCTTTCGAGCCCCGATTGGGAGACGTAAGTTTCTCGCGTTGAGTGGTGGCGGAATCGCAGCAGCGATTCTTGCTGCGTGCTCAAAGTCAGACAGCGCAACTACAGACACGACTGCAACTGCAGAAACGACTGCACCTGCGACAGACACTGGTATCACTGGTGGAGGTGGCGCTGACGGCACCATCAAAATCGGTTACGTTTCGCCAGCGACAGGTCCACTTGCAGCATTCGCTTCGGCAGATGCATTCATTTTCGAGGGAATTAAAACATTCCTTGCCGATGGACTTCGTGTTGGCGGCAAGTCATACAAAGTAGAAATCCTTTCTGAGGACTCTGAGTCTGATCCAACAAAGGCGGCTGCTAAGGCTGGCAAGTTGATCACCGAAGACGGAATTGACTTGATGCTTGTAGGTAATACTCCAGACACAACCAATCCAGTATCAGATCAGTGCGAAGCAAACGGCGTGCCTTGTATTTCAAGTCTCGCACCGTGGCAAGCATGGTTCATTGGTCGAGGTGGAAAACCAGGAGAGACAACTTTCAACTGGACATACCACTTCTTCTGGGGTCTCGAAGACATCATTCCACAATTCATTTCAATGTGGAGTTCGCTTGACACCAACAAGTCAGTAGGCGGATTGTTCCCGAATGATGGTGACGGAAACGTATGGGGAGATACCACAGTTGGTTTCCCTCCAGCGCTAACTGCTGCAGGTTTCAAATTGACCGATCCAGGTCGATACGAAAATCTCAACCAAGACTTCACCGCGCAAATTGCTGCGTTCAAGAAAGCGAAAGCTGAAATTATCACTGGCGTAGTGATTCCTCCAGATTTCCCAACTTTCTGGAAGCAAGCAAAGCAACAAGGCTTCGTGCCAAAGGCTGCATCAATCGGAAAAGCATTGCTCTTCCCAGAATCGATTCAAGCACTTGGCAAAGATGGCATTGGTCTCTCCTCTGAAGTTTGGTGGAGTCCAAATCATCCTTATTCAAGTTCGCTAACTGGTGCTTCTGCGAAAGAACTCGCAGATGCCTACACAGCCTCAAGTGGTGCGCAGTGGACACAACCAATCGGTTTTGCTCACGCATTGTTTGAAGTTGCAATCGCAACACTCGTTGCCGCAGGAAGCACCGACAAAACAGCTATTCGCGATGCAATCAAGACAATGAAAATTGATACCATCGTTGGAACAGTTGACTTCACAAGTGGACCAATTCCAAACGTTGCTAAGACAGCTTTGTGTGGCGGTCAATGGCGCGAAGCAGATACTCCAACCGGTTATGACCTCGTGATTGTTGACAACAGCCTCAATCCTGGTGTGCCAACTGGTGGAACAATTGAGCCAATCACGGCATAGATAGCGGAGAATAAAAGAAGTGACAGAGTTACTTGAACTTGTGGGGGTTTCGAAGCAATTCGGAACCCTCACAGTTCTTGAAAATTTGAATGCAACCATAAAATCGGGTTCAGCGTTGGGTGTTGTTGGGCCAAACGGCGCAGGTAAAACCACGATGCTAAATATTCTCGCTGGAGATCTCGCACCATCAAGTGGCAGTGTTTTATTTGAGGGCATTGATGTCACCAACGTGCCTAGTCATCAGCGAAGCCGTAAAGGTATCGGTCGTACGTCGCAAATTCCGAGACCATTTGAAGGTCTAACTGTTTATGAAAATATTCTTGTCGGCGCAACTTTTGGACGCGGAAAATCGCGAAAATCAAAATCAATAAATCAAGCCTGTGCTTTTGCCCTTGAAACAACTGGGATGACTGCAAAAGCAAATGTCGTTGCTGGCCGACTCACTTTGCTCGAACGAAAAAGACTTGAGTTGGCTCGAGCACTTGCAATTGAACCTTCGGTTTTATTGTTAGATGAGATTGCAGGTGGACTTACAGAAATGGAAGTACACGAATTAATTGCCACAATTAAATTAATTCGCACAACTGGCATCACCTTAATTTGGATTGAACACATTGTGCACGCACTTCTTGAAGTCGTAGATCAACTTTTGGCAATTGATTATGGGCGAGTGTTGATGTGTGGCGATCCGAAATATGTAATGGCTTCACCTGAAGTGCAAAGCATTTATTTGGGTAATGAGTAGTTTTTAGATGTCGCTTCTTGAAGTACGAAATCTATCTGCTGGTTATGGGCAGTTTCAGGCATTGTTCGATGTTTCGCTGAATGTTAACGACGGTGCAGCAATCGCAGTTATCGGCGCCAATGGTGCGGGCAAGTCAACGCTCTTGAAAGCTATCGCCGGGGTTGTTGATGTGATCTTCGGCGAAATAATTTTTGACGGTGAATCAATTGTGAATTTGCAGCCGCACGAGCGACTAAATAGGGGGATTGCATTAGTCCCTGAGGGTCGTCGAATTTTTCGAAGCCTTACAGTTGACGAGAATCTTTCAATCGGAGCATATTCTCGACGGCAAGGAGTTTGGAATCGCGAGCTTGTTTACGAGGTGTTTCCGATGTTGGCAAAACTTACTGATCGACGTGCCGACAAACTCTCTGGGGGTGAGCAACAAGCGTTGGCAATTGGTCGTGCGCTAATGAGCAACCCTCGACTGCTTTTGCTTGACGAAGTTTCTCTTGGCCTTGCCCCGATAATTGTAAAAAAACTCTACGAAATTCTTCCAAGAATTCGTGCAACTGGATGCTCTCTAATTTATGTTGAGCAAGACACTAATCAAGCTCTAGCAGCGAGCGAATATGCATACTGTTTGCTCGAGGGTCAAGTTTCGCTTGAAGGTAAACCTGCTGATCTTTCACGCGAGCAAATTGCGTCCGCGTATTTCGGGATTGGTGTCAACAAGTGAATTGGTTAAATGCAATCATCCAAGGACTTCTAGTCGGCGGACTATATGCGATGTATGCGACCGGACTTTCAGTTTCATTTGGTGTGATGCGACTAGTCAACTTGGCACATGGAGATCTTGCCGTCGGGTCTGCATTTATTGCTTCGACTTTTTGTCTCGCAACGGGGCTAAATCCATTTTTGGCGATTTTGGTGGTTCTGCCACTATCTGCACTTGTCGGTATTGGATTACAAGTAGCGATTTTTAACCGTGTCGTCGGCGTTGATCCGTCGTTTCAAATAGTTGCAACTTTCGGATTGTCAATCGCGATACAGAATGTTCTCCTGCAGCAATATGCGGCAAATCCAAGAGCATTGAATATTGGTGACTTCGGCAATCGGTCTCTCAAATTGGTTGGCGACGATGTTGTAATTGGATTGTTTCCGTTGACTCGATTTGTAGTTGCGGTTTTGGTTTTGGTTTTACTCTCGCTCTTCATTGGTCGAACCAGAATCGGTAGGGCTTTTCGGGCGACATCGGATGATCCAGATATCGCCCGACTAATGGGGGTAAACATTCGCGTTATTTATGCAGTCGCATTTGCGATCGCAGTTACAACAGTGGCGCTTGCCGGCATTTTCAACGGGATGCAGACTCAATTTTCTGCAGCCGATGGCCCAGCACTCCTTATATATGCATTTGAATCAGTCATCATCGGAGGTCTCGGATCGCTCTGGGGAACGCTCTGCGGTGGAATAATTCTCGGAATCGCACAGACGATCGGTGCTGAGATCGACCCAGGTTGGAAACAGTTGATAGGTCATCTTGTCTTTTTGATTGTGTTATTAGTCCGACCAATGGGAATTTTTGGAAAAGACGAACTTCGATGACAAGCATTCAAGAATTCAGCGTTAGTCGCACGACTGTTACGAGTCGCATCTGTCAATCAGTACTTTTGATTTGTGTTTTTTGGATGTTGTTTATTGCATCAGGTGACAACAAAGCATCGCAAGGAAAAATAATTGATCTATGTGTGTTTATCGTGCTTGCATCTATGTGGAACTTGTTGACAGGCTTTAGTGGGTTAATTTCAATTGGACAGCAGGCCTTTGTCGGGCTTGGCGCGTATGCGTTAATCGTTCTGGCAAATGGATTCGGAATAAATATTTATTTGGCTGTTATTCCATCGGCGATCATTGTTGCAATCATGTCAATACCGCTTGGTTTAGTTGCGTTTAGATTGCGCGGTGGTTATTTCGCCATTGGAACTTGGGTAATTGCCGAAGTTGCGCGACTAATTGTAAAAAATAATCAAAGCTCAGTTATCGGTGCAGGTACCGGTACCAGCCTCGAAGTACCAGAAACACTTAAAAGCGGTCGATACGAGATGACAACCTTTATTGCGATTGCAGTAGCTGTTGTATCAGTGGTTTTTGTATATCTCTTTTTGCGAAGCCGCTTTGGTTTGGCACTTCAGTCAGTTCGAGATAACGAAACTGGGGCGAGGTCGCTTGGTGTTGACTCATATCGTGTGCGATTCGTCGCCTACATTGTTGCATCGTTTTTCACATCGTTAGCAGCAGCCACGTATTACATCAAGGGCTTGAGTGTGCAACCAGACGCGGCGTTCAATATTGGTTCTTGGACAGCCCCAATAATTGTGATGGTAGTAATTGGAGGTATTGGCACTATTGAAGGTCCGATCATCGGCGCAGTGCTTTATTATTTGGTTCGTGACTTTGTGAGCAATCATGAATTTTTTTCTGATCCGACTTTCTTGATTGTTACTGGCGTCGTTGCGGTAATTTTTGCTCTTTTTGTTAAAGGCGGGATCTGGGGTTTGCTACTTAAAAAGTTTCCAAAACTAACTATCTTCCCTGTTAAACGTCGTTTACATATTGAAAATTTTCAATTTGATCAGAGAGGTAACTAAGTCATGGCTAATTCTGCAATACAAGACGTTTTTATAGTCGATGCTGTTCGAACACCGATTGGCAAATTGGGTGGGGCACTATCTGGGGTTCGCGCCGATGATCTTGCGGCGCACGCTGTTAAATCAATAGTCGCGCGAAATCAAAATTTGGATCCTGTCGACATTGACGAGGTCTATTTTGGTGATGCAAATGGCGCAGGCGAAGATAATCGAAACGTTGCTCGAATGGCTGTTCTGCTGTCTGGCCTTCCAACAACAGTGCCAGGTGCGACTGTAAATCGTTTATGTGGTTCAGGTTTAGAGTCAGTTTTTAGTGCTTCACGCGCGATTGCCGTAGGCGAAGTTGATGTTGTGATCGCAGGAGGAGTTGAATCAATGACTCGCGCTCCTTGGGTGATGCTTAAACCATCAAAGGCGTTTCCGACTTCTCACGAGCAAATGTGGAACTCAGCTCTCGGATGGCGAATGATTAATTCAAATATGCCTGAGGCATGGACAGTTGCGCTTGGTGAAGGCGCCGAATTACTTGCGGATAAATATTCAATAACGAGAGATGAGCAAGACCAATTCGCTGCGGAATCTCACGCTAAAGCATCTGCTGCTTGGGATTCAGGCTTTTTCGCAAATGAAGTCGTTGCATATCCAAACGTCGAACTTGCGCGCGATGAATGCATTCGTGCTGACAGCACGGTCTCAAAACTTTCGAGCTTAAAGCCAGTATTTCGCAAAGGCGGCACTGTTACCGCCGGTAATTCATCGCCAATGAATGATGGCTCAGCAGCAACATTGCTGATGTCGAGTGCGGCATTAAATCGAACTGATGCGAAACCGCTTGCTCGAATAGTTTCAAGGGCAACCGCCGGAGTCGAGCCGCAACTTTATGGAATCGGCCCAGTTGAGGCTGCGCGAAAAGCACTTGCACTTGCAGGTCTTACTTGGGATGACATCGACAGTGTTGAACTTAACGAAGCCTTTGCGGCACAAAGTTTGGCGTGTTTACGCTCATGGCCTGAACTTGATAAAAATAAAGTTAACCAACAGGGCGGTGCGATAGCGATCGGTCATCCACTTGGTTGCTCAGGTGTTCGTATTCTCTCAACGCTTGTTCATAATTTACGGCGCACAGGTGGTCGCTACGGATTAGCCGCGATGTGCATCGGCGTCGGCCAAGGAATTGCAATTGTTATTGAAAATAGTTCATCAAAGTAATTCATTTAAATATTGGAGGTTTAAATTTATGTCAAGTCGAATCACGCCCGCAGAACATTTAGAAGAAGTACAGAAGTCTTTTGATGATTCAATAAACCCGAGACTGGTCGAGATTATGAGAGCGGCAGCTAAACACTTGCATGCTTTCACCGCTGAAGTTGGGCTGACGCAAAAAGAATGGTTTGCCGGAATAGATTTTTTAACACAAACAGGAAAGATGTGCGACGAGGTACGTCAAGAATTCATTTTGCTTTCAGACACTCTTGGGGTTTCGATGTTGCTCGAAATGATTAACTATTCGGCGTCTGAAGGTGCCACGGAACCAACAGTTTTCGGACCGTTTCATGTTGACGGGTCTCCACACAGAAAAGACGGCGATTCAATTGTTGATCAAATATTGCCTACCGACAGCCCGCTGGTTTTTAGCGGAACCGTTAATGATCTAAACGGCAAACCAATTGCAGGCGCATCATTAGATGTCTGGCAAGTTCAATCAAACGGACTTTACGATGTGCAGCAAGGTGCCAGCCAGCGCAACCTTCGTGGAATTTTCAAAACTAATGCCGACGGAACTTTCACCATCAATACTGTGCGACCAATTGATTACACAATCCCCGACGATGGACCTGTCGGCGAAATGCTAAGAGCATCTGGTCGACATCAGTGGCGACCAGCGCATATTCATATGGTTGTTTCTGCTGACGGATTCGTCCCCGTTATAACTCATTTGTTTGATCAAGCATCAAAATATCTAACTAGCGATGCCGTGTTTGGCGTGAGAGACTCTCTTGTTGTTGAGATGTCAAATGGTTACTGCAAGTATGACTTCGTCCTAGATTTAAACTAGAACTTTAGTAATCCTGCTAGTTGGGTTAGGTTTAAAGAGATGTGGGAGTCAATATTTCGTCTTGATCTTTCTATCTCTGAGAAAATTCTTCGACCATTACTCATATATCTATTTCTATTAATCGCAATTCGGGTTGGTGGGCATCGTGAAATAGGGCAAAATAATGCACTCCAACTAGTACTGATTTTGGCAGTCGCAAACGCAGTTCAAAACGGAATTATTGGAGTGGATAACTCTGTGACAGGCGCGGTAATCGCGGCAATAACTTTATTTATAGCAAACGGAATTGTTGAACTCGCTGCAAGTCGTAGTCGTAAGTTTCATAATTTGGTGATTGGTAGACCAATCGAACTTGTGACTGCCGGAAAAATTAATCACCGTAATCTCAAGCGCCAAAGAATCAGCGAGCAGGATCTCCTTGTCGCTGCAATCGAAAATGGTGCGACCGATCTAAGAGATATTGACCAAGCATTTCTCGCATTAAATGGCGATGTAACTATTAGTCTCAACAAAAATCTCTTGTTAAATGAACAAATTAAGGGCCTAGTTCAGGAAGTTTCTGCACTGCGGGCTTTGATTGACTCTAAAGTAATGGAGTGAGTGAAGTGCACCCGCTTGACTGTAAGGCGTGTGCAGCAATTGACGCTTTTGACGGCAAAATTGATGGGAAAGTTTTCAATCTTGACCACTGGAATGTTTCTCACGAAAGAAAGCACTTCGCTGCTTTAAGAAAAAAGGAAGATGTAGTCGCAGACCGAATTACAAAGTTTGCGGGATCATTGGATTTTATTTATATTCACGCTGTTTGGTTCGGTATTTGGGTAGCCGCCAATGTCGGGGTGTTCGGTGCATCGTTGAAGTTCGACGAGTTTCCGTTTGGATTGCTGACAATGCTCGTCAGTCTCGAGGCAATCTTTTTAGCTACTTTCGTAATGGTCAGCCAGAACCGTCAGTCAGCAAGAGCAGATTTGCGGGCGCAAGTTGACTTTGAAGCAAACTTGCAGTCTCTAATTTGGACGGTTCATGTTGGGTATGCCTTAAACATTGATATTGAGCATGTTGGCGAACTGTGCCGACAAGCAATCGAAGAATCCCGAAAAACGAAGGAGAACTGAGATAATGCGTTTTGACGAGCAGTTAGAAAGTTTCAAACAAGACGGCACGTTGTCGGCGGAGCAGGTCGAATTGTTGCGCAATGCGACACGGTTTCCGATTAATTCAACTGAAGTCGTTTCGATTCTTGGTGGGATTTTTATAATTCTTGGTGCATTCTGGTTTATAGCGCCGCTATTGAGCAATATCGGCCATCTGTTTTTAGCAATCTCTTTGTACTTAGTTAGTGGACTATTGGCCTTTGCGACTCGCTCGCTTCTTCGAAAAGTTCAATTTAAGAACGCAGCTGAAGTAGTTGAAGTACTTGCTGTCACAAGTTTTGCAATCGCCACAGGCGTCGTTTTGTCGCAAACTTCTGCGACTTCAGAATTATCAACATTAGTTGCATCAATTTCTGCGCTGGTGTACGGGTTTCTTATATCTAGAAAACGTAAATTTTCAGGTTCATTCCTGTTGTCGACAAGCGCGATGATCATGACGATCTCGGGGCTTGCTGTTCTCGACGCAGTCGGAAACCTTACTGG
>Ga0194035_1001800_pt1 | contig 10989 bp, 7 predicted proteins | sample JunL2320m_MetaG_FD_148680 | JGI IMG/M metagenome (GOLD analysis project Ga0194035, IMG submission 148680) | Anoxic zone freshwater microbial communities from boreal shield lake in IISD Experimental Lakes Area, Ontario, Canada - Jun2016-L239-20m | ecosystem: Environmental > Aquatic > Freshwater >...
CGGCAGCAGTCGCTTGATCAAGTCGCCGCCCGGAGCTCCGCCACCAGCCAGCGCGGAGGCGACCTTGTTGGTGTCGTTGCCGCCGAAGAGGCTGGCGACCATCTGGTTGCCCTGCGATTCGTCGAGCTGGTCGACGTTGACGCCGCCGTCGAGCAGATCGCTCTCGCCCTCGGCGACGACGGTTTTCTCCAGCTGGACGGAGTCGATGTCGTTGGCCTGGACGTTTTCCTGCAGCGTGCCCAGCAGGGTGGGCACCAGGGTCTGGATGGCCTGGTTCACCTCGCCCGGATCGGCTCCGAGCTTGTTGGCGATATCCGCCACCGGGATCTGGTTGAAGAGGTCGTCGAGACCGGCCATGTTGAGGTTCCGCCTTCAGGTAGGGATTTTGTGGAGCAAAACTACTGCAGACAGTAGTCCGCGAAGCTGGGCTGGTGCGCTGTTTACGCTCTCAGCCAAGGTCAGTTGAGCCGCGCGGAATCCAGCGCGATCCCGGCCGCCGGGAATCGGGCCAGCAGTGCATCGCCCATGGCGGCCGCCGGCGTGAGTACGCCGCACAGTTCGGACAGTTTGTCGCGATCCAGCGCCAGCGCCAGGGCACACTCCCCCAGCATCACCGAGGTGGCCTTGTAACCCGGGTCGCCGCTCTGGCTCATGGTTGCGACGTACCGGGCGCCGGTTGTTGTGGTGGTGTAGGTCTCGACCCGGTAATAGCCCGTCTCGCGCACCTCCTCGCTGGGGCCGGTGCCCGGTTTGGGCACGAGCCGGGCAACCAGTTGGCGCGGCAGGAAGCGGAAGAACCGGTAACCAAGGACTGCCGTGCTGCTGGCGACGACAGTGGTCAGCGCGGAGATCACCGGCGCGAGTAGAGGCCGGCTAGATCCCATGTATTCGGCGTAACGGAACCGCCGGCCGTAGGCGTAGTCGAGTAGGGCGTTGCTGCGCCGCACGATGCGGGTGTTGTAGGGAGCCATCACGAACCCGCCGGCCCACACCCCGGCCAGTTCCGGGGCGATGTCACGGCCGCGCCGCCACGGCATGTCGGGCTGCGGGCCGAGTTCGGGCTCGGCGCCGCGGTCCTGAGTCAGCGTGTAAGGGTCCTCGAGCATCTTGCGGACGTCGGCGTCGCCGGAGGCCGACCGCATGAGTTCGACCATCGAGGCGATTGTGCCGCCGGAGACCCCGCCGGCGAAGCTGCGCAGTACGTAGTTGGTGTCGAGCAGGTCACCCTCGCCGTCCCGGTCGGCGCGACGGAACAGCGCGAAGACGCTCATATCGGAGGGAACCGAGTCGAACCCGCAGGCGTGAACGATCCGCGCCCCGGTGTCGATGGCCTGCTTGTGGAAGTCGTCGATGCTTTGCCGGACGAACGTCGCCTCGCCGGTGAGGTCGGCGTAGTCGGTGCCCGCCTTGGCGCAGGCCGCGACCAACGGAAGACCGTAACGCGCATAGGGGCCGACAGTGGTCACCACCACCTGGGTGCGGGCGGCCATGTCATCCAGCGTCGAAGGCTTGCCGGCGTCGACGGTTAGCAGCGGCCAGTCCCGAGCACTCTCGGGAAGGGTCGCCCGGACAGCGGCCAGTTTCTCCGGTGACCGGCCCGCCAGCGCGATGCGGGCGTGCCCGCCGGCCTTGGCGAGGTACTCGGCGGTGAGTTTCCCGACGAAACCAGTCGCCCCGTAGATGACGATGTCGAATTCGCGCCCAGCCATGAGGTCAACCTACGCGACGGGTCGACGGGGGCCTTTTCGAGTACCTCGGGCGTACCCCGGTGCGGTCAGCGGGTGAACGCCCGGCACACATTGCCCCAGTCGACCAGACCGAGCGGGCCGCGGCCCACGCCCTGGCACTGACCCTGAGTCGACGCGGCCGCCGGGGCCCCGGCGGTGGGGGCCGACGCGGCGAACGGCGTGCCGGACGCCTTGCCGCAGTCGGGCCAGGCGCTGATGCCCTGGGTGCGAAGCACGTTTTCGGCGACACGGATCTGCTCCTCGCGGGACGCCTGGTTCGGCATTCCGGTGCCGCCGTTTGCCTTCCAGGTCGCCGGGCTGAACTGCAGGCCGCCGTAGAAGCCGTTGCCGGAGTTGATCGCCCAGTTACCGCCCGACTCGCACTGCGCGACGGCGTCCCAGTTCACAGTGCTTTCGGCCGCGGCGGTCCCGGATCCCAGCGCGAAGGAGGCCAGGGCGAGCCCGACCGCGAAGGCCACCAGGGTGACGATCCGACGAACGATGCTCACTGGTGGTCCCTTCTGAAGGCGAAGGCCGCTGCTGGTGCGCGGTTGTGATGTGGATCGCCGTGTTTGGGACCGTTGTTACAAAGCCAAAGGTGGCGCCGGATTTCTCCGGCGCCACCTTCGTCGTTGCTGTTGAGCGGTGTTTAGCCGTGGCCGCCGCACACCGGCCACGCGCCGATGCCCTGGGTGCGCAGAACGTTCTCCGCGACCCGGATCTGCTCTTCGCGCGAAGCGGAGTTCGGCATGCCGTTGCCGCCGTTGGCGGACCAGGTACCGGGGCTGAACTGCAGGCCGCCGAAGTAACCGTTGCCGGTGTTGATGGCCCAGTTGCCGCCGGACTCGCAAGCCGCGACCGCGTCCCAGTTGACGCTGTCCGCGTTGGCGGCACCGGCGCCCAGGGCGATCGGGGCCACTGCCATCGCGCCGGCGACAGAAGCCACCTTGACGGTGTTGACGAGAGTGCTACGCAGGTTCTTCAACAATCTTTCCTTTCGCCGAGTGCGCGCCGGGCGCTGCTCCCATCGGGAAAGCGCCCAGAGGTGGCCGGAAGGCCGCCGAAGGCTCGGCCGCCCGTGAGGACCGACGGTCCCCGGCACACGCTCACACACTGGGTTTTAATTTGGATTTGTTTGAGCCCTATTCATGGACCCGATAAGACGGTACTGCAGCGGATTGCGGCAAGTCACGTCAATGACACGACAATTTCTTTCAGATAACGGATTAATCACGGGCCCGGCAATTCCTGGTTCCCCGCAGGTCACCACGGCGTGTCCAGGCCCCGTTCAGTGGCCAGATCACCGACCCTGGTGTGACGGAGATCACGTTGGAATTGTGATCCAGGCCACACGCCGCAATTCACAAATGCAACATCAGTCACATCTATAACAATTGTCGATGCGCCGAACCTCCTGAGTCACAGCCACCACACAGGTCCGTCGCGTGGGTCATCAAGCCAGGTCACCTGGGTTGTTGAGATTCACCAGGGCATCCGATGCGGCCAGAACGACACGCTGTGTGAGCACGGTGTCCGCCAGCGCCCGCATCCGGCGCTCCCCCGAGGCGATCAGAGCGCTGATCGGGTCGGCCAGCGCGGTTCGGTACACCCCCGCCAGGTAGTGGTCGCGACCGTCCCAGGGCAGCACGACGTCGACGCCGCGATAGCCCGCCAGCGCGTCAATGATGCCGGCGGAGAGGTTGGGCATGTCGACGGCGCTGACGAACGCCCGGTCTGCGCCGGCCTCGGCGGCCGCCCGCAGGCCGCGCCCGGTGGCCGGCAATGGACCGATCCCGCGGACGTCGTCGCGCAGGATCCGCGCGTCGACCGCGCCCGTCAGGTCGGGCAGCGGCTGGCCGGGGGCTGCGACCACGAAGACGGGGGAACAGCGGGTGCCGAGCACCGAAACGGTGTACTCCAGCATCGTCATCGACGGATGCCGAGGATGCGGCATGGTCGCCTTGTCGCGGCCCATCCGGCGGGAGGCGCCGCCGGCGAGCACCACGGCCGCCAGCCCAGTCACGGCTATTCGACAGTCCAGGTGTCGCGACCGCGCAGCAGGGCTTGCAGGGCCGGCCGGTCGTGCGGTGTGGCGGCACGGGCTGCGTCGATCTGCTCACGGGCAGCGTCGTCGTAGGCGGGCCGGTTTACCTGCCGGAAGATTCCCATGATGGTGTGCTCGAGGTTCTGGTCGCTGAGCCGGGACAGCGCAAACCCGTAGGCGGGATTGTCGGCCTGGGCATCGTGGACCACGATCTGTTCGGCCGCGACGTCGGCGGTCTTGGCCACCTCAAGGCCGAAACCGCTTTGCACTACGCAGTATTCGCTGTCGACCCCGAAGGTGATCGGCTCGCCGTGGCGCACCGTGATCACGCGTTCCTCGGCGCCTTCCTTGCGCAGTGCGTCGAACGAGCCGTCGTTGAAGATCGGGCAGTCCTGCAGGATTTCGACCAGAGCCGCACCGCGATGCGCCGCGGCCGCACGCAGCACCTCGGACAGTCCCTTGCGGTCGGAATCCAGCGCCCGGCCGACGAACGTGGCCTCGGCGCCCAGCGCCACCGACACCGGGTTGAACGGTTGATCCAGCGAACCCATCGGCGTGGACTTGGTGATCTTGCCGACCTCCGAGGTCGGTGAGTACTGACCCTTGGTCAGCCCGTAGATGCGGTTGTTGAACAGCAGAATGGTGATGTTCACGTTGCGCCGCAGGGCATGGATCAGGTGGTTGCCGCCGATGGACAGCGCGTCGCCGTCACCGGTGACCACCCACACCGACAGGTCGGGGCGAGCCAGTGCCAGACCGGTCGCGATGGTCGGGGCGCGGCCGTGGATGGAGTGGAATCCGTAGGTCTCCAGGTAATACGGGAACCGACTTGAGCAGCCGATCCCGCTGACGAACGCGATGTTCTCCCGCCGCAGTCCCAACTCCGGCAGGAAGTTGCGGATCGTATTGAGGATGACGTAGTCGCCGCACCCCGGGCACCAGCGCACCTCCTGGTCGCTGGTGAAGTCCTTGGACTTCTGCGGCTGATCCGTGGCGGGCACCCCGTCGGTCTTGGACGGCGTGACGCCGAGTTCGACCCCGATCAGATCCGTCATGAACGCACTCCTGCTTCCACGTCCGCTGCGGCACCGACGGTGGCGGCGGTGAGTCGGGCGAATTTGGCTTTGTCGGTTTCGATGTCGGCCAGCGTGCCGTCGAAAGCCGCGTCGATGATGCCTTCGATTTCGTCGGCCCGGAACGCCCTGCCGGCCACCTTGGTAACCGACTGCACGTCCACCAGGTATCTGCCGCGCAGCAGCAACGCCAACTGGCCGAGGTTCATCTCCGGCAGCACCACGCGGGAGTAGCGCCGCAGAACGTCGCCGAGGTTCCCCGGCAGCGGATTGAGGTGCCGAATCTGGGCGTGCGCGACCTTGACGCCGCGGCGGCGGACCCGCCGGCACGCCTCGCCGATCGGCCCGAACGAACTGCCCCAGCCGAGGATGAGGAGTTCGGCGTCGCCGGTGGGGTCGTCGACGTCGAGGTCGGGCACGGCGATGCCGTCGATCTTGGCCTGACGCAGCCGGACCATCTGATCGTGGTTGCCGCCGTCGTAGGAGATATCGCCGGAGCCGTTGGCCTTCTCCAGTCCGCCGATGCGGTGCTCGAGCCCCGGCGTGCCGGGCACTGCGAACTGCCGGGCAAGGGTCTGCGGGTCACGCGCGTAAGGCGCGAAATCGGTTCCTGCCGAAGCGAAGTCGGTGACGATGGGTTCGAAGGAGCCGGCATCAGGGATTCGCCAGGGTTCCGAGCCGTTGGCGATCGCCCCATCAGAGAGCAGGATGACCGGGGTGCGGTAGGTCAGGGCGATGCGGGCCGCCTCCACCGCGATGTCGAAGCAGTCCGATGGGGAGCAGGGCGCCAGCACCGCGACCGGCGACTCGCCATTGCGGCCGAACATCGCCTGCAGCAGATCGGCCTGCTCGGTCTTGGTCGGCAGACCGGTGGATGGTCCGCCGCGCTGCACATCGATGACCACCAGCGGCAGTTCGGTCATCACGGCCAGACCGATGAACTCGGACTTGAGCGAAACGCCCGGGCCGGACGTGCTCGTCACGCCCAGGGCTCCGCCGTAGGACGCGCCCAGGGCGGCGCCGATACCGGCGATCTCGTCCTCGGCCTGAAAGGTCATCACGTTGAAGTTCTTGTGCTTGGACAACTCGTGCAGGATGTCCGAGGCCGGGGTGATCGGATAGCTGCCGAGCAGCACCTGGATATCGGCCAGTTGGCCGGCCGCGACGATCCCGTAGGCCAACGCGGTGTTGCCAGAGATTTGCCGGTACTCCCCCGGCGCCAGCTTGGCCGGAGCCACCTCATAAGTGGTCGCGAAGGCCTCGGTGGTCTCCCCGTAGTTCCAGCCCGCCCGCAGCGCCAGCACATTGGCCTCGGCGATCTCGGGCTTGCGGGCGAATTTCTCCCGGACGAAGACCTCGTTGGTTTCGATCGGCCGCCCGTACATCCAGCACAGAAGTCCGAGGGCGAACATGTTCTTGGCTCGCTCGCCGTCCTTCTTCGTTGCGCCGATCGTCTCCACCGCGCCGAGGGTCAGCGTGGTCATCGGGACGGCATGCACGACGAATTCGGACAACTCCCCGGTTTCCAGCGGGCTGCTGAGATAGCCCACCTTGGCCAGGTTGCGCTTGGTGAACTCGTCGGAGTTGGCGATCACCATGCCGCCGCGGGGCAGGTCGGGCAGGTTGGCCTTCAGCGCCGCGGGGTTCATCGCGACCAGGACGTCCGGGCGGTCTCCCGCGGTGAGGACGTCGTAGTCGGCGATCTGAATCTGAAACGACGAAACGCCGGGCAGCGTCCCCTGGGGCGCGCGGATCTCGGCCGGGTAGTTAGGTTGCGTCGCAAGGTCGTTGCCGAACAACGCCGCATCGGAGGTGAACCGGTCACCAGTGAGCTGCATCCCGTCGCCGGAGTCCCCGGCGAACCTGATGACGACCTTTTCGATTTTCTGACGGTTCTGCGCAGCGCCGTTGCTGCCGTTCAGACCCACGTCGGGAGCCTTTCGTTGGATTCACGGCGGAATTACTGCCGGCCGCGCTCCCGATTATTGCATTTTCTCAGGTAGGCAACGCCCGCCCCCCACGCGGACACGCCGCCGCACCCAGCTCATCGCCACAGGTCGTGGCGATGAGCTGGGTCTGCGTGGCGCCCAGATGTGTCGTTGGTCACCATCGGCCGTCACCCAATCTTAAGAAGTCAGGTCCACGGCGGCAGTGCGACTTGGTCAGAGGATGAAGAGCATCTCCTGATACGTCGGCAGCGGCCACAGGTCGTCGGCCACGATGCCTTCCAGCGCATCGGCGGCGGCCCGGACTGCGTCCATGGCCGGCAGCAGCGTGTCGCGGGCGTGCAGCGCTTCGTCGAAGCTTCCCTCGACGTGAGCCGCCAGCGCCGCCTTGAGACCGGACAGCGCTGAAGTGAGATCCGCGATCGGGGTGGAAACCTGCCCCAGCAACGACATCTCGGCGGGGAATCCGGCGGCCTTCATGGTGGCCACATTCTGCGCCAATTCGGTCTGATAACGGATTGCCGCCGGCAGGATCACCGTCGAACCGATCTCCAGCGCGAGTTTGGCTTCCACCGCGATGGTCAGTGCGTACTGCTCCAACCGCACCTCGTAGCGGCTGTACAGTTCACGCTCGTTGAACACGCCGTAGCGCTCGAACAGCTCGATCGACTCCGGCTTGATCAGTTCGGGGATCGCGTCGAGGGTGGTCTTCAGGTTGGGCAGTCCCCGCTGGGCCGCCTCGACCTGCCAGTTGTCCGAATACCCGTCGCCGTTGAACACCACCGCGCCGTGCTCGGTGATGACGTCGGTGAGCAACTTCTGCACCGCTGCGTCGAAGTCCGCGCCGCCGGCGACCGCACTCTCCAGAGCAGTGGCGAGGTAGTCCAGCGAGTCGGCCATGATCGTGTTCAGGACGATCATCGGCACGTTGATGGTCTGCCCGGAGCCCGGCGCGCGGAACTCGAAGCGGTTGCCGGTGAAGGCGAATGGGCTGGTGCGGTTGCGGTCGCCCGGGTCGGTGGGCAGATGCGGCAGGGTGTCGACACCGATGATCATGGTGCCCTTGCCCTTTGACGAGGTGGCCGCGCCTTTGGCGATCTGCTCGAAGACATCGGCGAGCTGATCACCGAGGAAGATCGAGATGATCGCCGGCGGGGCCTCGTTGGCACCGAGGCGGTGATCGTTGGTCGCCGAGGCCACCGACACCCGCAACAACCCGCTGAACTTGTGCACCGCGCGGATCACCGCGGCGCAGAACACCAGGAACTGGGCGTTCTCATGCGGTGTGTCACCGGGTACCAGAAGGCTGCCGAACTGGGCGTTGCCCATTGAGAAGTTCACATGCTTGCCGGACCCGTTGACCCCGGCGAACGGCTTCTCGTGGAACAGGCATTCCATGCCGTGCTTCTTGGCGATGGTTTTGAAGATGGTCATGAGCAGTTGCTGGTGGTCCGCGGCGATATTGGCCCGCTCGAACATCGGGGCGATCTCGAACTGGCCGGGCGCGACCTCGTTATGCCGGGTCTTGGCCGGGATGCCGAGTTTGAACAGTTCGCGCTCGGTGTCCATCATGAACCCGAGCACCCGCTCGGGGATGGACCCGAAGTAGTGGTCGTCAAACTCCTGGCCCTTGGGCGGCTTGGAGCCGAACAGCGTGCGGCCCGCGTTGATCAGGTCCGGACGCGCCAGGAAGAAGTGCCGGTCGATCAGGAAGTACTCCTGCTCGGGCCCGCAGAACGACACGATGTGGTCGAAATCTTTGTGCCCGAACAACTTCAGGATGCGCTCGGCCTGGGCGCCCATCGCCTGCTGGCTGCGCAGCAGCGGCGTCTTGTAGTCCAGCGCCTCGCCGGTCATCGAGACGAACACCGTCGGGATGCACAGGGTGTTGCCGTTCGGGTTCTCCAGGATGTAGGCCGGACTGGTGACGTCCCAGCCCGTGTAGCCGCGAGCCTCGAAGGTGCTGCGCAGCCCACCGGAGGGGAAGCTGGAGGCGTCCGGCTCGCCCTGAATAAGAGTCTTGCCGGCGAACTCGGCCAGCGTCTGGCCGTCGGAGACCGGTTCCAGGAAGCTGTCGTGCTTCTCGGCGGTCAGGCCGGTCATCGGGTAGAAGACATGCGCGTAGTGGGTCGCGCCCCTCGACAACGCCCAGTCCTTCATCACCGAGGCGACGGAGTCGGCGACCGCCGAATCCAGCTTGGCGCCCTTCTCGATCGTGGCGACGACCGACTTGTATACCGACTTCGGCAGCCGCAGCCGCATCTCGGCCAAGGTGAAGACGTTGGCGCCGAATATCTCGCCGGGCGCCTCGGCGGGATCGAAGCTGATCGCCGGAGGCACGTAGGCCTCGACCTTGTTGATCGCCTGCAGGCGAACCGCGTTCCCGCTCATGGTGAGTTCCTCTCGACATGCCCCGATTACGCACCACTGGGCAGTGGACGTATGACCGTTTCAAGCTAGGGAGCTTCGATGGCGAACTTGTTACGTCGTTGTCAACGGCGTAATGCGGCCACCCTGGAAACGCTGAGATCTCGGTCACTTTCAGGTGGCCTAGATTGGCACCCATGGAAGATGCCCGCGACTTCAACGTCGGCTACGACGAGCGAGCGATCGACATCGGACGTCCTGGCCGCTCCGCCGCCGGTGTGCCCGCCGTTCTGGTGGCGCTGCGGCGCAGCGCCACCAGAACGGCGGGCACACCGGCGGCGGAGCGTGGCGCAGATGGGCCTGGTCCGGACCGTCAAGACCCTGGCGCGGGTCAATCAACGCGACGGGTTCGACTGCCCCGGCTGCGCCTGGCCGGAGGAACCGGGCGGCCGCAAACGCGCGGAGTTCTGTGAGAACGGCGCCAAGGCCGTCGCCGAGGAAGCCACCCGCCGGGTCGTGGGCCCGGAGTTCTTCGCCCGCCATTCGGTGCCGGAGTTGTCGTCGCGCCCGGAGTACTGGCTGTCCCAGCAGGGCCGACTCGCCCATCCGATGGTGCTTCGGCCCGGCGACGACCACTACCGCCCGATCGGCTGGGACGAGGCGTTCCGCCTCGTCGCCGAGCACCTACAGGCGCTGAGCAGCCCCGACGAAGCGGTGTTCTATACCTCCGGACGCACCAGCAACGAGGCGGCGTTCCTCTATCAACTGCTGGTCCGCAGTTTCGGCACCAACAATCTTCCGGACTGCTCCAACATGTGCCACGAGTCCTCGGGAACCGCGCTGACCGAGGCGATTGGCGTAGGCAAGGGATCGGTGACCGTCGAGGACGTCGCCACCGCCGATCTGATCGTGATCGCCGGGCAGAACCCGGGGACCAATCATCCCCGGATGCTGTCGGTGCTGGAGAAGGCGAAAGCCAACGGCGCGAAGATCATTGCGGTCAATCCACTGCCCGAGGCCGGGCTGATCCGGTTCAAAGATCCACAGACGGCGCGCGGCGTCGCCGGCCGCGGCGTGCCGATCGCCGACGAGTTCGTCCAGATCCGCCTCGGCGGCGACATGGCCCTTTTCCGCGGCGTGGGCAAGCTGCTGCTTGAGGCCGACGACCGGGCGCCCGGCGCGGTCCTCGACCGGGACTTCATCACCGAATTCTGCTGTGGCTTCGATGAATACGCCGCCACGGCACGCGCCTGCGAGATCGAGACGGTGCTGGCGGCCACCGGAATCTCGGCCGGGCAACTGGATCGCGTCGCGCAGATGATGGCCGCCTCCCAACGCACGGTCGTGTGCTGGGCGATGGGCCTGACACAGCACACCCACGCCGTGGCGACCATCGCCGAGCTCACCAATGTGCTGCTGCTGCGCGGCATGATCGGCAAGCCGGGCGCCGGCGTTTGTCCCGTGCGCGGCCACTCCAATGTGCAAGGCGACCGGACCATGGGCATCTGGGAGAAGGTGCCGGAATCCTTTCTGGCAGATCTTGACTCGCGGTTCGGCATCACCACCCCACGCCATCACGGTTACGACACCGTCAACGCGATCCGGGCCATGCGGGACGGGCGGGCGTCGGTGTTCGTCGGCATGGGCGGCAATTTCGCCTCCGCCACTCCCGATACCGAGGTCACCGAGGCCGCGCTGCGCAAGTGCGCGTTGACAGTGCAGGTGTCGACCAAGCTCAATCGCAGCCATGTGGTGCACGGCGCCACCGCGCTGATCCTGCCGACCCTGGGCCGGACGGATCGCGATGTCGTGCACGGGCGCAAACAGGTGGT
>Ga0194035_1001801_pt1 | contig 10988 bp, 12 predicted proteins | sample JunL2320m_MetaG_FD_148680 | JGI IMG/M metagenome (GOLD analysis project Ga0194035, IMG submission 148680) | Anoxic zone freshwater microbial communities from boreal shield lake in IISD Experimental Lakes Area, Ontario, Canada - Jun2016-L239-20m | ecosystem: Environmental > Aquatic > Freshwater >...
AAGAAGCACTACACGACGAATATCGCACGTTGGTGTCTGGTGGCGATCCTTTGATGATTGCCGAGTTTGCCCGCGAGGCCGTCGGCATCGGCGAAGATCCTCAGCAAGGGCTTAAGCCTGCCAAGCTGCCCGCCGAGAAGTGGGCTGCAACCGCTGGGCCTGACCTTGCGCTCACCGCAGCGATCAACGTGGTCGCTTTCGACTGCGACTTCGACACTCGTTCGGCGTCCATTGCGATCTCGTCGGGCACGCTTGCTTCGCCTTATGTAGAACTCGTGGAGTTTCGCGACGGCGTCGGCTGGCTCCCAGCCCGCCTGGTTGAACTGGTGCGCAAGCTGAAACCGGCAGTTATCGGCGTTAATGGTGCAGGGCCTGCCGGCGCAATGGTTGGCCCGGTGCTACAAGCGCTCACAGACGCCGACCTTGATGCCTCGCTGCTCAAGCAGTTGGGGCCGAACGAATATAAACAGGCGTGCGGCGGCTTCTATGCCGACGTGCTCGAGGGCCGACTGCGCCGCCCGCATGGCCAAGTAGCGCTCGACGCTGCCGCTGCTGAAGCGTCCGAACGTGTCCTTGGTGACGCGTGGGCATGGAATCGGCGGGCTGCATCGTCTGCACCGATCTCACCGCTTGTTGCTGTCACGGTCGCCAGAGCATTACTCCCCACGGCCGAACCGGCCGCTCCGAAAATCTTTGCGTTCTAGAAAGGTGGTGGCGATGAACAAGCAAACAATCGCCAACGCCATGCAAGCCGCCGGGGCTGCGTCCGTGTCGCTGTCTGCGTTCTTTGTCAGCGTCGTGCTGGGCTTGTTTGTGGCAGGTATCTGTGTCGCTGTTGCTGGCGTGATCGTTGAGCGCGACTGATGGGCCTTGGCAAGCTTCGTCCTCGACCGCAGGCTGATGAAAGGCGCGACGCATTCTGGAACTTGGCCGGCATCCCTGGGCTACTTTCACAGGGCGCATACTTCGGCGGCTCCGAGCTAGACAAAGCGTTACGCAACGCAGCGTCGTTTGCATGCATCGACGTTCTCGCCGATGCGGTTTCGCGTACCCCGATGAACGCCGTTCGCGGCAAAGGTGCGTCCACCCAAATCCTTGACCCGCAGCCTTCGATTCTGGCCAAGCCTGACGAGCTGCTGGGTCGCTCGGCTTGGCGTTATCAGCAGGCATGGTCAATCGTCACCGACGGCAACGCCTTCGCTGGCATCACCAGCTATGGCGCAGGTGCCTATCCTTCACAGGCGACGGTGCTGGACCCGACAACAGTCACGGATCGACGCGTCGAAAACGGTGTGCCGATTGTGCGCATTGGGCGCGAGATCCACAAGCTCTACCCGTACGGCGACATTTGGCATGTGCCGGGGCGCATGATCCCGGCCGGTTCACCCTTTGCGGTGTCACCGATCCGCTACGCCAACAAAACAATCGGCACCTCGCTCGCTGTCGAAGACTTCTCGTTTTCCTATTTCGCCGATGGTGCGCACCCTTCAGCGCTGATCTATGCCAACACCCAGCTCAACGCTGAGCAGGCCGCAGCGATCAAGAAAGCTGCAACCGCAGCAATGGCCGGCAGTCGCGAGATCGGTGTGCTTGGTTCTGATCTTCGTTACGAACAGATCCAAACACCGGCAGGCGAGACCCAGTTCATTGAACTGATGCAGTTCGGTATTGAGCAGGTCTGCCGGTTCTGGCGTGTGCCTCCAGCAATGATCTATGCCGCAGTGTCAGGCCAAAGCGTCACTTATGCGAACGCTTCGCAGTCAGACTTGCATTTCTTGAAGCACACCCTTGACGGCTACTTGGTGCGCCTCGAGGAAGCGTGGACAGACATTCTTCCTCGCCCGCAAACAGTCCAGGCAGATCGCAACTCTGTGCTGCGCATGGACGTTCAAGGCCGCTACAACGCGTATGCCACGGCGCTCAACTCGCGCACGATGACTGTGAACGAGGTTCGCAACGAAGAAGGTCGCCCTCACTTTGAAGGTGACGAGTTCGACACCCCCGGCATTCCGCCATACCCCGGCTCTCCAGTGGCACCACCGCCACCAACATCGCCGGGCACTAACAACACCGTGAGCGAGGGCGCATGATGTCCATGATGGGCGAAGGCCCCACATCCGAAGGCGGCATGGGCGATTCGTCGCCTGCCAACAGCGGCTACGACCCAACAGTTGATCCGCAAATGGAAGACGACGACGACAACTTCTCTACCGAGCATCCGCTGAACGCTCGTCAGTGCGCGTTAGAGGAAGCCATCGAAGGCATCGCCGAGACGTTCGGCATGTTCGAGCAGGACGGCGGCCCCAACGGCGCTCGCTACGAAGCAGAATCGTCGTTCGCAGCGGACGGCATCGTGTGCGGCAACTGCGCCTTCTACTGCGGCATGCGCGCCTGCGAAGTTGTCAAGGGCGACATCGACCCCGGTGGGGCGTGCAAGTTGTGGATCATCCCCGCCGATCTCGCTGCACGTTCAGACAAGCCAACGACGTTGTCGCCCAACGCTTCCTACATCGTGCGCGCATGGGATTCACCTGACGCTGCGTCGCTGCGTTCAGCATCTGATGGCGCTCAAGTGATGACCGGGCACTTCGCAGTCTTTGATACGTGGACAGAGATCAACTCTCGCAACGAGGGCCAGTTCTTGGAGCGCATCGCGCCTTCAGCGTTCAACGACACGCTCGCCAAACGCGCCAAGTCGATTCGGGTGCTGTTTGATCATGGCGCTGACCCAACAATCGGCAACAAGCCACTCGGCGAGCCCAACGTGATGCGCTCAGACAAGACCGGCGTCTACTACGAGGTCAGTCTGTTTGACACGCCCTACGTCAACGACTTGCTGCCAGCGTTACGTGCCGGCCAGCTTGGCTCATCGTTTCGTATGCGCGTCACCGGCGAGCATTGGGATTACCCGACACGGTCATCGGATCGCAACAAGAACATGCTGCCCGAGCGAACCATCACTCAAATCGAACTCTATGAGTTCGGCCCTGTCGTGTTCCCTGCCTACGGGGACGCAACCGCTGGGCTTCGTTCACGCACCGACTGGTTCGTCAACGAAATGCTCAACGACACTGCTTTCGTTGCCCGCTTCGTTGAGCGCATTGGCGCTTCCAACTTTGAGGCGATCAGATCTTCGCTGCCGCCGGTCGCTGACCGCGAGAGCGTTGCCACCCCTGTCGAGCGCGGCGCTGCCGGTGTGACAGAACCAACCACCACCCCAGTGCAGGACCGCAAGCGACTTGTCGCAGCCCGGTACGCAAAACACCCACTCAAAGGAGTGTGAACGAATGTCAACCCCACTCGACATCGTCATCGCTCGCCGCGCAGAACTCAAAGACTTGATCATTGAGCGCAGCGAGAACGACCCAACAACCGAAACCGCCGAGCAGCGCGCCGAATGGGACGCTTTCACCTCGGAAGACGACGAGCTGGCAGCCCGCCAAGCCGACCTCGAGGGCCGCATTGAGCGCGCCACGAAAGCAGCAGCCATGAGCTTCACTGTCAACACCCGCAAGTCCGAAGACCCAGCCAGCCTCGAAGGCCGTGACGTCAACCGTCTCGGCGACAGCGAAGCTCGTGGCCGTGCCTTGGAGATCATCGAGCGCACCGCTCGCAAGTTCTCCAGCGACGCACACGCCAACGACGTCGCTCAGCTCATCGAGCGCGGCGGCGAAGTCGGTCGCAAGGTTGCCCGCATGGCAATCACGAACAGCAGCGACGAGTACCGCGACGCATGGCTCGGCTACATGAGCGGCAAGCACCTCAACGACCGCCAAGCCGCTCTCCTTGAGACCGGCATGAGCGTCGAGCGTGCCTTCACCGCTGGCACCGGTTCGTCCGGTGGCTACATGGTGCCACTGTTCCTTGACCCCACCTTGGTGATCACCGGCGCCGGTATCTACAACCCGATCCGTGACATCGCCACCGTCAAGCAGATCGCCACGTTGACTTGGAACAGCGCCACCGCTGCCCAGATCACCGCCGGTGTGCTTGGTGAAAACACTGCCTTCACCGACAACACACCAACCATGTCGCAGGTGCAGATCCCCACCTACAAGATGGGCGCATACCTGCCAGCAAGCTTCGAGGCGTTCGAGGACATCGACGCCCTCGCCGCTGACGCTGTTGCGTTGTTCGGCGACGCCAAGGCCAACCTCGAAGGCTCACTGCTTTCGTTGGGCACCGGCTCAAGCCAGCCTTACGGTGTGATGACAAGGGTCGCCGCAACCACCACAAGCCGCGTGTCGCCAACGACCGCCGGCGTGTTCGGTGCACCGGACGTCTTCAAGGTCCACAGTGCCTTGCCAGCTCGTTACCGTCGCGGCGGTCGCAACCTTGCATGGCTCGCAAACGTCGGCGTCATCAACGCTGCTCGCCAGTTCGGCACCAGCAACGTCTACTACGCCTACCTTGCCAACGGCACCCAGGGCGCACCTGACACGTTGCTCGGTGAAGGGCTCTACGAGCAGTCGAACCTGTCGGCGTCGTTGACCACCGGTCAGGACGTTCTGCTGTTCGGTGACTTCAGCAAGTACTACATCATCGACCGCGTGGGAGCCACCACCGAGTTCATTCCGAACGTGTTTGATCAGGCAACTGGTCGCCCGTCGGGTACTCGTGCGTGGCTGTTCCACTGGCGCATGGGTGCAGACGTTGCAGACGCCAACGCCTTCCGAGACCTGCGTCTCTAAGAAGTAATGCAATGCAGCCCGGTGGCCGTTTGGAAGTGCGGCCACCGGGCAACTTCCACCTCACTTCTCAAGGAGCAATCACATGAAGCTGTATCGCGCCGCGAATCCATTCATTTGGGTCAACCCAAAAGATCCAGACACGTTGCAGGTGTTCAACGAAAGCATCGTCTTTCGTGCAGACCATCCGGCCGTAATCGACAAGCCCGAATGCTTCGTCGAGGTCACCGCAGACAACACCTACGGTGTTGAAGCCACCTCGGCTGCACCCGGTGAGTCTCGCAACGTGCGCGCCAAGGCGTGAGCCAGGGCAACGGCAAGGTCGCTGTCGGGTTCTGCTACGGCCAGTCGACCTTCACCCCACAGTTCGCTGCCAGCTACCGCATGGTGTTGGCTCGCGACGCCGCCACGAAGCATCGAGTGGTGCACGAGTTCGGCCATGAAGCCTCCGGTGTTCATGTGCCCACTGCTCGCTGCAACATTGTGCGCTCATTCCTTGCCGCACCATCCAAGCCTGAGTGGCTGTGGATGATCGACACTGACGCAACCTTTGGCGATGACATTCTTGAGCGCTTGCTTAAGTCGGCCGACGCCAAGACTCACCCGATTGTGGGCGCGTTGGCGTTCGGTGTGCGCGTTGCCAAAGACGAAGCCGGCAACGATCTGCGCAACTCTGTCGGTGCGTCACCGCTTGAGTTGTTCCCGACGTTGTACGTATGGGACGCCGAAGGCGTGTCGTGCATCAATCACTACCCGCCGGACCAAATGGTGCAGGTCAATGCCACCGGCGCACATTGCCTGCTGATCCACCGCAGCGTCCTTGCCGATAGCCGATGGGCTGACGACAAGCACCCGCTGCCGTGGTTCAGAGTCGGCGTGCGCAACAGCGAAGAAGTGTCAGAGGATCAGTTCTTCTGCATCAAAGCTCAATCGCTCGGCTACCCGATCTGGGTCGACACTGCCGCCAAAACCGGCCATGTGAAGACGTTCATTGCCGACGAGCAGTTGTATCTAGCGCAGCAATAGCCCAGCCAAGAAAGAGGTGAGCCTTGTCAATCATCCCTGCCGCAGACTTCACCGATTACATCCGCGACGAAATCGGCGCTACCGGCTCGGCGATGATCACGCAAGCTCAGAACGCTGCCGAAACCATCGTGCGCGAATATTGCGGGCGTTCGTTTGCGCTGACCGCAGCAACCGCTACCGCTCGCGTGTATGGGCCCAAGCAGTACCAGCAAGACGACCGAGTGCTGCGTGTCCACGACTTCACCGACACCGCCTCACTGATCGTGTCGAACTACGGCATGATCATTGCCTCAACCGCCTACCAGCTCGAGCCACTCAATGGCCTCGACATGGCTGAGCAAGCCGTGCCCTACCAACAGATCCGGCTGCTGTACAACACCTGGCTTCGCTACGAACAGCGTGCCACGGTCACGATCACCGCCAAGTGGGGCTGGACCGCTGTCCCTGCTCCGGTCGTGGAAGCGATCAAGCAGATCGGCAAGGACATGATCCAGATGCGCGACACCAAGTTCGGCTACACGCTTGGCGAGTTTGGTGCTATCTCTGCTGGCCGCAACTGGTCAGCGTTGAACGCGCTCGCACCTTTCCGACGCGCTGAAGCGTTTGGTCTTGCATGAGCGTCAACCTGCAAGCAATCCGTGAGGCGTTAGCGGCGCAGGTTCGCGCCAACGTCGCCAAGAACATCAACGTGTACGCCTACGACGTCGGCGCTGGAACCTTCCCAGCGATCCTTGTGCAGGCCACCAACCCTTATGTCACGTATCACGAAAGCTTCGGCGATCGTGCGCTGGCCGGCATTGAGCTTGTGCTTGAGATCGTCACCGTGTCAGCCGACGGCGCTAGCGCCTATCTGATGATGGACGCCCTGCTCTCGCCCGGCTTGGCGAACTCGGCCTCAGTGCTCGAGGCAGTCGAAATTGATCCGACTTTGGGCGGCGTTGTCGCCAACTGTTGGGCCTCATCGGTGTCGGCCCCACGCTTCGACGAGGCCGGCCATCTCGTCGCAGAACTTCAAGTGCACGTCCTCGCCAACAAGTCCAATTCGTAAAGGCCGGTCCTCATGGCAGCTCACGTTCTCACCAACGCTCAAGTCGTCCTTTCCGGCAGCACCGGCGGCGGCGACCTGACACCCTTCTCGGGCCAAATCTCAATGATGGGCAAAGTCAACCAGGTTGACGTGACCACGTTCGGCTCCGGCGGCTACCAACAGTTCGCGCCCGGCCTCGAGACATACACGCACACCCTGTCGGGTATTTCGGACATGTCAGCCACCGGCGTCAACTCGTTAGTAACGGCAGCCAACCTCGGCAACCAGTACGGGCTTTACTGCGCACCGCAAGGTGGCGCAACCGCTGGCGATCCGGTGATCTTCACTCGTGGCATCCTGTCCGAGTTTGCGCCCTTCGGTGGCGGCATCGGCGAAGCTTCCAAGTTCTCAATGGGCCTCACATCCGACACCGCCCTCATCGACGGCTACGTCCTCGCCCCTCTGGTAAGTCGTGGAGCGCTCACCGGCACCTCGGTGACAATGACCGGCCCCACCGCCACACAAAAGGTCTACGCGGCGTTGTACGTCACCGGCGCTGTCGGCACCGGCCTAACGGTCACGATTCAGTCAGCACCGCTGTCGAACTTCGCCTCGCCAACGACACGCTTCACATTCAGCGCCACGTCCGCTACCGGCTTCCAGTGGGCTGCGCCTGTGTCAGGCGCGATCACCGACGGTTTCTGGCGTGCAGTCGCCACCGTCACCACCTCGACGTTCACATGGGCCGCCCACATCGGCGTCCTTGAAAACAACAGCTAGTCCTCAAACCCCCAGCTATAAAGGAGGCCGAAAGTGGCCGCATTAGTACTCACAAACGCAATGCCACTGATCGGTTCTGCCGGTTCGGGCGGCACCGCTTCTCCCGGCACCGGCTCGGTCCCGGCAGGCGTTTGGACAATCACCAGTCCAACCGACCTCAGCCAGTACACGACTAGTGTCACGGTCGACCTCAAGGCTGCGCCGGTTGAGACAACGAACTTCGCCAGCGGCGGCTACCACTCCGAGATCGCAGGCATTAAGTCGGCGTCGTTCTCGTTGACGTTCAATCAGAGCTACACCGCATCAGAAATCGACTCGGTGATCCGTGGCCTCGGTCTCGGCGGCACTGGCTATATCGACATTAAGCCGACCTCGTCGGCACGCGGCACGGCAAATCCAAGTTTCGTAGCAGCGTTCATCGTTGCCGACTACACCTGGGTGAACGGTTCGGTTGGCGCTCTCAACACGACGAGCGTCACATGGAACACCACCGGCTCGTTCGGTTGGCTCACGGCTTAAGCCGTGGGGCAATCGTTCAGCACCAAAGAGCTGATCGCCAAGATTGACAAAGCCGAGAAGACGTTGTCGTCGAAGCCACTCAATGCCGCAGCGTTTAAACGCATCGGCTCCGAGCTGGCACCGCTTGCACATGTAGCGGCGACAACAACGAAACTCGGTGCTGACGGTGCATTCACTCGCGGCAAAGGCAAACGGTCTACAGAGACGGCATGGTTCAACGTGCCGCTTGAGGCCCGATCTTCGGTGCACTCCAGCGGCTACGGCGTCACCATCGGCCGCTCAAGGGCGTCCGCTGGGCCGTGGCGTGTAGCCGAAGACGGACGCCAGGCGCACGTCAAAGGGCGCAGGCATGAGGTGGGCCTCACCAAGTCCGGCCGGGTAAAGCTCAAGAAGTCCAAAGCCAACCTCGGGGCCACCGAAGGCTTCAAGGCGTGGACCGCTGCCAGCGACCGGATGATGGCCGCAGCACCAGCTCGCGTCTCTGTTCATTTCACCAAAGCAGTCATGGGGGTTTTTCAGTGAGGTCATGGACTATTCAGTGGGGCGACGATCAGTGGACTGACGAGCAGGCAACTGCCGGCCACGTCATCGCTGTTGCCGACATGCTCGAGGCCAGTGTTGGTTTCGACGTGTCACCGTGGGACGGGCCCAAGCAACTCGCGGCATGGATTGCCGTGCTGTTGTCCACGCAACGAGTCAACGCTGACAACGTCGCTGACGTTGAGCAGCTGCTCGCTGACGCCCTCTCAGAGGTGTATGTGGCCAAGCCTGACGCGTTGCTTGATGCGCTGTTGCCACGATGGCCTGCGCCTGTTGCCGATGATCTCGTGTTCGAGGATGACTTCGATTCTGTAGGGGTGTGAGTTAGATGGGGATGAGCGCAACCGAACGGCTGAAGTTCGTCCTCACGGCTGACGCCAGTGGTGCCATCAAAGCCTTTGAGAAGGTTGGTGGCACCGCCGAGAAGGAACTCAAGAAGGCTGACTCCGGCACCGCCAAGGTTTCGGCGCAACTCACCAAGTTCGGCACAGGCGCCATCGTCTCGGCCGGCGTTGTCGGCAGCGCCCTGGTTGGCCTCGCTGGCAAGTTCTCCGAGCTTGGTGTCAGCGTCGGCAAGTTCTCCACTGCCACCGGCATCAGCGCAGAGCAGTCGTCGCGCTGGGTTGAAGTTGCTGGAGACATGGGCATTGAAGCCGACGGCGTTGAGTCGGCTATCAACAAGATGAACCGCACGGCAGGCACCACACCTGACAAGTTCGCTGAGATGGGCGCAGAGATTGCGCGCACCAGCGGCGGTGCAGTCGACGCTAACCAAACCTTCCTCAACGTCATTGACAGACTGAAGGGGATCACCGACCCTGCCGAGCGTGCCCGAGTCGGCACCGCCTTGCTCGGCAAATCGTGGACCGGCATGTCGGAGTTGATTGCTGCCGGTTCGTCAAGCCTGACGGCGAGCTTGGCTGCGGTCAACGACGCCAAGGTGTTCGACGACGCCAAGGTGCAAAAGGCCAAGGATTATCGCGCCGCAATGGACACGCTCAAAGACTCCCTCGAGGAGCTTGGCTTGTCGATCGGTGCCGGCGCTGCACCTGTCATCGCAACGCTTGCAACGACGGTCGGCGGCCTTGTGTCAGCGTTCGGCTCCCTCAATGGGATCACCGGCGGGGCCGTTGGTTCATTCGGTGCAGTCGCTGCCGCCGGGGCGCTCGTTGTCGGCGCTATCTCTGTTGTCGCTGGTTCAGTCGGCAAGATGGCCACAAGGTTCCAGACAGCCGAAGGCAGCCTGACCGGCTTCGGCAAGACCGCCGCCACAGTTGGCACAGCAACCACGATCCTCGCTGGCACCATTGCGGGCCTCGACATCCTTGACAAAATCACCGGCCACACCGGCGGAGCTGGGCAAGCGCTCAACGAGTTGCTTGCAGGGATGAAAGGGTTCGACGGCGCTGGGCAAAATGTCGAAACCACCGCCAACGCTTTCGCCCATCTGGCCGATCAGACTTACAAGAAGACGAGCACATGGGACAACTTCACCACCATCGTCGGTGACGGTTTCAGCCAGTCGGCGGTCATGGCGGACACGTCAGCGAAAGCCTTTGATGGTGTCCTCAAGTCGTCGCCCAAAGCAGCTCAAGCCGTTGTCGATGCCATGCGTGTTCAAGTCGCTCAGGCAGCCGAAGGCAACCAAGTCTCAAAGGACTTCCTAGACAACCTCGGCATCACCGGCTCAGTGCTTGATGGCTACCAAAAGCAGATCGACGGCGTCACAGGATCACAAAGGTTCCTTGACGAATCAAACGGCGGCCTCAGCGAGTCGGAACAAAAGAAGGCCGACAAGATCAAAGAAACCACTGACGCCCTCAAGGCTCAGCAGGACGCCCAAAAGGCAGCACGCGAAGAAGCCCTGCGCAACATCGACGCAGACTTCAACTATCGGGCCTCGGTGCAAGACACCAAAGACGCGCTCGAGGAGTACACAAAAAAGACGAACGATCACAGTCTCTCCGTGGAACAGCAACAGATCGCCACCGACGAGATGGTCACCACGATGGCTACGCAGGCAGCCGGTTACGCCGCCAGCAAGGGCCTTGCCGACGGCAGCAAAGAGTCGATCGACGCCATGATCGCGTCGCTGTACATTCAGGCAGCGGCAGCGGCTCCCGGCTCAGCGCTACAACGTGGCCTCAGCGATTACATCACCAAGCTGGAGGCCATCAACCGGGGCCTCACGCCTGAAGCGATGAAATATTTCGACATGAACAACGGCGTCAACATGCACATGTCGCCTCAGTTAGCAGGGCCACCGGCACCGAAGCCTCATGGCGCTACCGGTGGCATCGTCACGCAGCCAACCACCGCCTTGATCGGTGAAGCCGGGCCAGAGATGGTCGTGCCGCTGTCGTCGATGCCGGGCGCTTCACCGCTGCCGTCAGGTATCGGTAGCGGTA
>Ga0194035_1001802_pt1 | contig 10980 bp, 11 predicted proteins | sample JunL2320m_MetaG_FD_148680 | JGI IMG/M metagenome (GOLD analysis project Ga0194035, IMG submission 148680) | Anoxic zone freshwater microbial communities from boreal shield lake in IISD Experimental Lakes Area, Ontario, Canada - Jun2016-L239-20m | ecosystem: Environmental > Aquatic > Freshwater >...
ATACAGGTCCAACGGGTAATACAGGTCCAACGGGCGAAACAGGACCAACGGGAAATACAGGACCAACAGGACCAACGGGTAATACAGGACCAACAGGAAATACAGGTCCAACGGGTAATACAGGACCAACAGGTTTAATTGGTGTTACTGGAACAACCTATGGTGATTATATATATTGGAATTCAAACACTTCGGCATGGGTTGTAGGAAGTAAAAATATAAGTATTGGTGGGGGTGCGGGTCAATATAATCAAGGAACTAATGCGGTTTCTCTAGGGTATTACGCAGGTAATTATTCACAAGGAACATATGCCGTCGCAATCGGAGCAAATGCGGGTCAAAATACACAAGGAACAGGGTCAATTGCGATTGGGTTCCAATCGGGACAATATTCCCAACAACAGAGCGCGATTGCTATAGGACAACAATCCGGAAACATGTCTCAAGGAACGGGTTCAATCGCGGTTGGGTATCAAGCCGGATATTCACTACAAGGTTCAGGGTCAATTGCGATTGGGTATCAAGCCGGATATTCACAACAAGGAACAGGAACAATCGCGATTGGATACCAAGCAGGGTATTCGCTACAAGGTTCAAACTCAATTGCGATTGGGTATCAAGCCGGATACTCCGGACAAGGATCCGGATCTATTGCTATTGGATACCAAGCAGTCGCATCATTCGCAAACTCAATTGCTATTGGAAATAACGTGTTTGCTTCACAAGCAAATTCAATTGTAATTGGAAACTCAAGTAATCAAAACGTATATATTTCCGGAAACTGTTATGCGAGTGCGTTTTACGCAACATCCGATTATCGTATAAAAGAAAACGTTACAAGTATTCCATCAGATGTCAACATAAATAATTTAAACCCGATTTTGTTTAAAAATAAAATTACACGAAAAAATGACATAGGGTTTTTAGCACACGAAGTAAAACAATATTTTCCATATTTGGTTGATGGTGAAAAGGACGGCAAATCGTTCCAATCCGTAAATTATACGGGATTAATTGGACTTATTGTAAAAGAAATACAGGATTTAAAACAAGAAAATAGGTTATTAAAAACCAGAATCGAATTACTCGAAAATAGGTAAATAGTTAAAATAAGTAAAATAAATTTAAAAAATATATATATAAATGTCGTTTAAAAAATACGGAGGTATCAATTATTCCGCGAATAGTAATATAGTTCACAGTAATTACTGTAATGTAAATCATTTAATTGTTTCTCAAGATGTAGGACTAACGGGTTCATCCATTTTATTTTTAAGTGGTATAACAGGCATAAGTTTTGGAACAGGACCAACAGGACCAACAGGCGCGGATGGTTCATCAAGTGGAGGAGGTGGCACAACAGGCGCAACAGGACCAACAGGAGAAATAGGGGAAACAGGACCAACAGGTCCAACAGGCGCAACAGGACCAACAGGAAAAACAGGACCAACAGGGGAAACAGGACCAACAGGTTTAATTGGCATTACTGGGACAAACTATGGTGATTATATATATTGGGATTCGAATTCTACTCCAAGTGCGTGGGCTGTAGGAGATACAAACATAAATATTGGTGGTCACGCAGGTGAATCAGGTAAAAACGCAACAGACCAAACGGTTTCGATTGGATATTACGCGGGACATTTCGAACAAGGAGAGAATTCAGTTGCGGTTGGAAATTACGCCGGTTATACTGAACAAGGACAGTATTCAGTTGCGGTTGGAAATTACGCCGGTTATACTGAACAAGGACAGTATTCAGTTGCGATTGGGACTGAAGCAGGATATAACACACAAGGACAGTATTCAGTTGCGGTTGGGGCTTCTGCCGCATATTACACACAAGGACAGTATTCAGTTGCGATTGGGGGTCAAGCAGGATATTTAACACAAGGAGAGAATTCAGTTGCGGTTGGATATCAAGCAGGATATTCAACACAAGGAGCAAATTCAGTTGCGATTGGGTATCAATCAGGAAATCTGTCACAAGGAACCAGTGCTGTTGCGATTGGGTCTAAAGCAGGATGTACAACACAAGGAACCGGTGCTGTTGCGATTGGTTATCAGGCGGGATTTACAACACAAGGATCCGGTGCTGTTGCGATTGGTTATCAGGCAGGATATTACCAGCAAGGTGTGTGTTCAGTTGCGATTGGGAATCTAGCAGGAGGTAACGAGAGTACTAAGCAGCCTAATAATACAATATGTATTAATGCGCTTTCGAGCAGACCATCTATTCCACCATACGACAGCGCATTATATATTACTCCAGTTAGAGGAGATGCGCTAGCAACTCCAGCATTAGTATACAACACAACAACGGGTGAAATTACATATACCAGTTCATCAATTAAATATAAGGAAAATGTAGTTGATTTTACGGGTAATTCATCAAATCTTTATAAACTACGAGTTAGAGAATATGATTGGAAAGATAGTGGAACGCATTTTACAGGTTTAATTGCGGAAGAAGCATTTGAAGCAGATCCTAAATTTACTTGGTCTAATAATGAAGATAAATCACCGGAAGGTATAGATTGGAATAATATTTTACTTTATGCTGTTGAAGAGATTAAAAACTTAAAAAAAGAAATTTTAATATTAAAAGGGTTGGAAGAATAAAAAACCTAAAATTCGTGTTTAATTATGTATGTTGGAACTTCTGGGGACACGGGTTAATTTAATATTCGGGTCCAAACATAAAATGTAAATAAATATAAATAATAAAATTGATTTAAAACAATAATTGTATGAATGCTAGCAACAAATAAAATGACAACAATTCCAGGTTCAAACTCAATACTATATCCTATTTTGGAAACAAAGAACAAGCATGAGCGAGACGTGAATATAGAATTTTACGAAGAAGGTCATATATATAAGATTTTAACAGACCCGGATAGTAAATATACGTCGGTAACAACCTATAACCATCACCATTTTCCGGAGTTTGATACGGATAAAGTGATAAAAAATATGATGAACGGCAAAAATTGGAAGGAAGGACATAAAAATTGGGGAATGACTGCCGGCGAGATAAAACAATCGTGGAATAAAAACGGAGCAGAAGCTTCGGGTGCTGGAACAATTATGCATTTTGATATCGAGTGTTTTATGAATCAAGAGTTGGTGGATGAAAACAACAACGATTTAAAGTATACCCATGCCGATTTGCTTGAAATGTATGAAGAGGATTTAAGAGATGGAAAACCGGCGCTGAATACATCCGAAGAGTTTGGATTCTTTTTAAAATTCGTAAAAGAAAATCCCGAATTAACGCCCTATAGAACGGAATGGTTAATTTATAATGAAGATTTAAAATTGTCGGGTTCAATAGATATGGTATATGAAAACCCGGACGGTTCATTAAAAATATATGATTGGAAACGAAGTAAAGGAATCGCGAAAACAAACGGGTTTGATAAATACGCGTTAACCGAATGTATTAGTCATTTACCCGATGCGAATTTCTGGCATTATTCTCTCCAGTTAAACACCTATAAAGCAATACTTGAGGAAAAATATGGGAAGAAGGTCACGGACTTGTATTTGGTGGTATTACACCCAAATAATACAACCTATAATTTAATACCTTGTGCGGATTTATCGACCGAAGTTTCAGAATTGTTCGAAGAACGGAAAAAAGAGATAAATAACCTATAAATAAAAACAAAAACCTCAAATAAAAACATCAAATAAAAACCTCAAATAAAAAGACTTAAACAACAAAACCCAATTAATTTAATTATGCTTTACACAAGTGATTTTGAATCCCCCAATCCATTTTGGGTAGTTGCGTTTTTTTGTTATTTTTTTTTATATATGACGGTTAACTTTCTGGATATAGATATAAAAAAACTGATTGAGTGTATGGATTATCTAAATGATTATGATTATGACGAGTATGAGGATTATAAACCATTAGTAGTTCCAGTAGTTCAAAAAAAGTATGAAGAAAAATATTTGAAAGAATACCAAAGTCGTTTGGAAACCTGTGATAAAAAGTTGACTGAAACCCAAATAAATGCCCTGAAGAACAATTTCATTTTGGAAAAAACCCCGATTGGGTGTGTGATTATGTGTTTTAATTATAATAGCGATAATGTGGACACAAGTTCGTTTGTTTATTATAGCGACCATTCGATTCCGTATAATTATTTAGATACATTAGCCCGTAAATATGTGATTACGTTTAATTGTTTAAATTTGTATATTGATACATCCAAAGAAAAAGAAAAGGCGTTACAAAAAAAAACGGATACCAAAAAACCAACTCAAATAAAAGAACCCATAAAAAACCCCATAAAAGAACCCGAAACTAAAAAAAGCGTATTTGCGAATTTAAAAAGTTACAATAAAGACTCATTAAAGGTAAAAATCGAGTCGAATAATAATGAGATAAACGCCACAAATAAAGAAGTAAAAATAAATAGGTATACGTCAGGGGGAAAAATCTCCAATTTTAATTTTATAAAAAAGGTGGATAAACATTTGGTAAATAAAAATTATTCGTTATCCTTTGCCGATTTTAAAAAAATGAAAAATAAAAATATATAAATAAAGTATATGGACCAAGATATAATTACCTCAATAGTTTGTTATATTCCGCGATTAATAACAAGCAAAATAAATGAACTATTACCCCAACTAACAAATATAATAGGGAACATCGATTTAAACGATACCCAAATTGAATTCAAAATCACGCAATTATTGGTAAAATTCGCGAGCGATTTTGGTCGTGATATAGGTAAATTAATTAGGTCAATATTAAACGATTTCCCACCATTTGATATTGTTTTAAATATTCAAAAACTTACTAAGATAATGATAACCTTAAACAACTATAAAGAGTTATTTAAAAACCTTAATGACCCCCAATTTATAACTAAATTAAATAATGTAAATACGGTTGAAACTCCGCAAACCCCACAAAACCCCGGAATTATTAAAAACGTAACTGATGTATTAAAAACGAATACGTTTGCGTTTTCCCATTTAATTATGAATAGTTTTATCCAAGCACTTTTAAATACGATTGGAAACATTAAAAAACCGGTGTTCCCGGAAGATAGCATTTTTTCAAAGATGTTGATTTGTAAAGAGGTGCTTACAAGTGCCGAAACCGAAAACACGATTAATATGATAAATAATATAGGTCAAGATAAAGTTGAACTTATAAAAAAAATAATAGATAAATCGTTGTCAACCATTATGACTGAATTTTCAGACGCATTATATAACGCAATAGTTGACAATGATAACATAAAAAAGGGTGGTTCTGTTTTACGAAAAAGAAAGGGTAAACCGCGAACTAAACAATTTAAAAATAAATCGAAATCTCGAAAAATTAAGAAACGCACCAAACAACGAACTGCTAAACACGGAACTGTAAAACAACGAACAGGTCGTAAATAAGTAAATTATACGGGTTGGTATGTTTTTAACCAACTGATATAACCATTACTTCTTAAAATGTCAAAAGATGTTCCAAGATGGTTTTTTGCGATTGAATACGCTTTTCTGTCAAACTCATTAAGTTGTTCTAGATAAAGATACACAAGGTGTTGTTTTTCAGAACTTAAGGTAAGTATGGACTCAGGGATTGAAAGTTTTAAGGTTGAGAATTCAGTCATATTATTATTTATTTAAAACATAATTAAATAATATTAAATCAATTTTTTATTGAAATAAATATCCGCGAATATAAAAATGTGTAAAACTTAAAAAATTGAAATGTATTTAATTACACCGAAATAACTAAAAGACAAGGACAATAATGAGTTTAAATATTTATCGTTATAATTTTGAAAATGAATTCGCGCAATCTTTATATATATTTGCGAAAATCCACCAATATGATAACAGACACGATTTTAAAGAAGCGTGGAATGTTTGGATAGAGGATAATAACGAGATGATTGAATCAGAAATAAACCGATTGAGACTTTTAGACTATAAAGGCGATATATTGGATAAAATGTTTAAAAGTGCCCGTTATTATTTTCGTAAAAAGAAAAATGTAAAAAACGAACCGGTAAAACGACGAGACTATATTAGTGTCAGTAAAGAATTATTATATAATATGACGTATCATATAATAAAAAATATTGGCAATGAAACTTATAAACCATCAGATGGGTTTGTTAATTTCTGTAAAGAAAATGAAAACGTCGTAATAGACGAAATCAAAAAACTTTATAGTGAAAGCATGCCAGATACGACTGAAATCAAACTAAAACTAAAAAAAACGTATAAAAATAGGTATTATATTATTTCTAAAAATATGAGAGGAACCCCGATAGAAAATGAGTAGATACCACCACATAAAACCCTAAAACAAGAAACACTAACCCATAGGCATTAGATGCTTAAATGTTTTTTTTTGATTTTCTGGATTTACGCGTTTTCTTGCCTCCCTTCTTGATTTTCTTTGTTTTTCTGGTTTTGCGCGCTTTTTTAGAGGGTGACGCTTTTGCGGAGACTGCGGTGCTTCCGTCCTTTTTCCATTCGCTTTTTCGTTTGGACGCATCAGCCATAGCTTCCTTAAATAAATAACCGGCATTTTTTTGCTGTCCCTCCTTATGTATGCGTTTCACAAATTCGAACCATTTTTCTCCCATTATATATAATATATAGATAAAAAATAAGAAAACATAAAAAATAAAAAAACCAGAAAACAAGAAAACCAGAAAACAAGAAAACCAGAAAACACAAGAAAATAAACAAACGGATTACCAATCATATCCGGTTTCTGTTTCAATCGAAAACGAAAAGTCCATATTATTTAAATCAACAATATTTCCGTATTGGTCCAACAGTTGTATTTTCAATTTGTATATATTTACAGGACCAAAATATTCTCTTTTTTTTTCTATTAAATCGTTCCCGTTAACAAAACAAACTTGCCAGTTATTGGATGTTAACGGAATCATTCCTAATATATTACTTGTGCTACTATTGATACTGGAAACCATACTATTCGAGAATAGTCCGACAATACTTTGTGATTGGGAATTGTTAAAATCATTTAAATTAAAATAAATATAATCTGTTGCTAAACCATTATATAACCCCTCAGTAGTATACGTGTTTAAACCTGTGTATTCGGGTTCTCTATAACCCATAATCCATCCTAATGTGTTGTAAGTCTGTGTAATTGGTATTTTATTACAATTATGTTGGTTGTGAACAAAGGTTGAATTGTTAACAATATTACAATTGGATATATCAACAATCGGTTTTGGTCTGATACAATCTGTATTATGCTTTGTATGTATGTTGCCGGTGTTTAGTTCAAACCCCTTTGTAAAATTCATATTAAATGTGTTAGTGTTACTAATAGTAATTTTTTGGGTATAAGGGTTATAACTTACGTCGTAATTAGTATCGTGTGTCTCTGTTTGTATTAATGATTCTAAATTAGTTACAAATTCGGATATGGAATAGTTGCCATCAGGAAAAACAACTTGAACTAAATTTCCCGATGTATCGGTAATATACATTTGATTATTCTTTTTTTTGCTCGAAATACAATAAATGACATTAGGTATTTGAAGAGAAGATAAACGCATAGATAGGACGTTTTTAAGATGTATCGGTAAAACAATCGTAAAATCGGTTGATGGAGTATGTAAATAATCCTCCCTATAAATCGAATTAAAGATGATGCTTTGAGTGATTACCTTTCTTTTTAAATTATTTAAATTACTTCTGGCAATATTGGTGTTGAAAGATTCAACCGGATTTAAATACTTGGTAGGGTCAACCAAATCATTTGGCGTAATGGTTTCTTTATTAATTACGTAATTACTTCCGTTAAAAGAGGTGGATGTTTGGTTCACTAATTTGGGTTCAAATGCTTTATTATGTTGTAATCTAGAAGAAACCGGTATTTTATGAGGTTCGTAAGATTTGTTGACATCTAATTTAGTTATCAGTTCATTATAATTGTCTAAAACAGGTTTATCATAGTTAATAATGCCTTGGGTATTCACGACATTATTAACGTCTAATTTCATAATAAGTTTATTGTAATCATCTAAATTAGTTTCGTTAATTTGGTTGAATGCTTGCGTATTATCCATTTTTATGATGAAATTGTTATAATCATCTAAATTCATTATACATACTAAAATATAAAATATTTGGATTTAAAATTAAAAAAAATTGAAATGAATTTAAAGGATTAACTATAAATTAACTAATAACAAATAAATACATCAAATAAATACATCATAAAATGGTAAAAAATACAACTGGTGGAAATAAACAAAAAGGACAAGCGCGCAAATTTTCAAATTCGGCACAACAAGCATCAAACAAGTTGCGGGTTTCAGAAGATGAATACGAAAAATACGGTCAAGTAACCCAATTACTTGGTAATGGGATGTGTTATGTTGATTGTATTGATTCTATAAAATTGTGTATTATTCGAGGCAAATTTCGAGGTAGAGGAAAAAAAGATAACATCTTGAAAAAAGGAACATGGGTTCTGGTTGGTGTTAGAGAATGGGAATCGGTGAGCGAAAATAAAAAACAACCGCAAAAATGCGATTTATTAGAGGTATATTCCGATTTGGATAAGGAAAAACTAAAAACACTTCCTGGAAAATGGTCCAAATTTATATCAAATGATAGTTTATTCACTCAAACTTCAGATGTTGAAGGAGAATTCGATTTTATCGATGATACCACTGAAGAATATAAAAAAATTATGGAAGATGAAATTAATAGCGGAACACGACAAATCATAAAAATTAATGAAGATGATGAAGAAATCAACGTTGATGACATTTAAGTAACACTATAAAAATATAAAAACAAAATAAAAACATAAAAAACAAAATAAAAAATGAAACCCATTTTTTTAACGTGTTGAAATAGATATAATAACATTAAATAGCATAAAGATTTTTTTCATTTAAATATAAAGATGAAAAGAACCAATATATTTAAACCTCCCAAAAAAAACATTCCAGAAATAAAAATTACAAATGAACACTTCCCCGAACTGTCGACAACATCATCAAAGGATAAAACATCACAAATGAATTTTATGGTAAAATTAAACAAAACAACAGAGATACCAGAAGAATATTGCGGATTAAAACCCGGATATATTATGATTCGGTATGATACTAACAAGAAACTGGTGGTTGAAACATCGAAAATACAAAATATATCCAATACACATACACATACATATATTAAACCAGTTAATTTTAAAAAAATGGTTGACCATTGGGACAACTATTATAATTTATATGATGAAATCTACGGCAAAGACATTTATGCCAAATACCATTTATTTCCGAATTATAATTATAATTATTTTGATATATTGGATGATAAATTCTACCTAGAACTTGACGCGGAAGAAACCCAGACTGAACATAATTATGAATCGGTTGAACCAGACGAGTATGATGTTTAAACGCTCAATTATATAAGCATACGCATTTTTGTTAAGTCGCCTTTAGAAGGTATTATATGTTTCTTGTATGGTATATTGTAAATAACACTACACCATTCACTAAATCCGGAACCATGGTCATATAATGAAATCGAACAAATCTCGCTAGATTTACCCATGATATAAAAATCAAATAAAGTGTTTTGTAGATTTTCATCAGTAATAATTACAGAATCGCTTAAATGAATGATTGGTTTTATACTAAATACGCAATTTTTAAAAGGTTTAAAGTATAATTTCATTTCATTATTATCGCTTAAAATCAAATACTTTTTATTTGGGTTCAATAAAGGGGACACATATTTCAATATTTGATAAGTATAGGTATTATCTAATCTTTTGTTTTGTAATAAACAAGAATCTCCTGTGCGAATATGAATAACCGAAAAGTTTTTTTCGATTAATCCTAATTTGGTCATTTCGTCATTTATGAAATTTTCCATTAAAGTGTTGGGTTGAATTTTACCCTTTATAAAATTTTTAGACGACTCGTCGTAATTTTTATTTAGAGGGTAATTAATACAAAATAAAAAAATGTAGTTTGAAACCCTTAATGAATTAACTATAAAACTGGATAAATGATTAGTATCTTTATCCATATATCTTAGAATACTACTCTTGTCAACATAGTCGTATTTTTCTTTATCATCAATCTCAATAAATTTTGAAATCGGATGATTACTTAAATCCATATCGAACTCAATCCCTTTCAAATTACATAGTTGTATCAAAGCAAAACACCCTCGCAAATAATCTCCAAAACCGCTAGATATTTCATTTTTATATTTTAGTTGATAGGTATGTACAACTTTTTTAAATTTCCCGTTGAAATTAACCCCCTTAGTAATCTGTGGACCCATAGTCATATGTTGTGATTGTCGTGGTTGTGGTGGTTGTTCTTTTTTATGGTTAAATGATATCTTAAACATACTTATTTATACAAATAAAATAAAATTGAATGTTTGTCGACACATATTAAAGAACCAACCAAACAACAAAACAAACTGAAACAACCATAAATGTATAAAATAGTAACAACTCGGTTTGATTCGGTCACTTTGAAAGAAAACGAAACTTTTAAAAAAAAACATAATATTATAGGGTGTATTTACGGACAACCCAGATTAATGCCTAAAGCAATAAAACTGTATGAAAAAATATTTGTGATTGAAATGAATAATACATTAAATATGGTTGAAGGTGTCGGACTCATAAAAAATATAACATATCATGATATGCGATATAACATATATACATCAGAAAACCACAACCAATACATATATAAAAGCAAGTATCATGTTGGTAGAAAAGAATTGGTTCAATATAATGACGAATTAGTTATTATATTGGATAAATTACTCTTTAAAGGAAGAGGTCATTTAAAACGTGGGTATGGGTTTACGACCATTACGCATAAGTTACTAAAAAATATTGAAAAATTCGATTTGTTTAAGGAATTACAACTATTGTTTATAAATATTTATATAAATAACGAAAAAATAAAT
>Ga0194035_1001803_pt1 | contig 10979 bp, 14 predicted proteins | sample JunL2320m_MetaG_FD_148680 | JGI IMG/M metagenome (GOLD analysis project Ga0194035, IMG submission 148680) | Anoxic zone freshwater microbial communities from boreal shield lake in IISD Experimental Lakes Area, Ontario, Canada - Jun2016-L239-20m | ecosystem: Environmental > Aquatic > Freshwater >...
CGCAGACGTTGGATATTGCCACTCGATGCGGATTCATCTACTAGCGGACTGGCCGCAAAAATATCACGTTCACGTTGATCGCGGTGCAAAGACATGAATGCAGAGTGAAACCAGAGGTGTTCTCGAAGCGAACTCATCCCACATGTGCTCAGATGAGCATCATAATCGTAGCTAGAATGTTTCTGGCAACGATTCTTCCCGGTTGTTGAGACACAGATCAGGTGTGATTGTGACGCGTAAAATCCCTGTTTACCCGACATCAGAGAGGGTAAAGGGGGGGCTCTCGAGAGGTTTGTGGCAAAAAATCAGTGTTTCTCAATTCGAAACGCCGACAGTGAATTGGTGAAGCGTGAAATCAAGACAACGTTGGAAAAACGAACAGTACATCGACAATCAATGCGAGTATGGCAGCTCATTGTGTACTTCGTCGTTTTCTGGAAGGTGATTTTCTTCGCCTCGATCGACGCACAAGAATTCTCGGATCTTGGAACCGATCGCGATGCCTTTACCCCCTCAACTTTTACCATCATGCCGGGACAATCGCTCATCGAAGGCTCCTACGTTTTTATTGATAACCGCACCACACCGCCCACCAATAGTTATCCCGAGTTGCTCTGCCGATGTGGTGCAACCGATCGTTTCGAATGGCGGTTTGGGGTGAGTTACGTGGAGAATGCCGGTGGGTATCTCGTAACAAATGCCGAAGGAAGCGAAGGCCGGGGAGACGGCACTGTCGCCTACGAATCAAATGTTCTTTTCGGATTCAAAGCGATCACAACCGAACAATCTGGCTGGATTCCCCAAAGCTGTCTCATCGTAGAAGGCTTTACACCGACCTCCGGTGATTTGTTCGGAACCGCCCCGGTGCCCACCGTTGCCATCGGCTGGAAGCTTGCGAACGAGTGGCGACTCGATACCGCAATTCGTTACGTCTATGCCGAGGGAAGCGAAGGATGGTTCAACAAGTGGTCACCATCGATTGTTCTGCGTCTCCCTGTCACCGAGCGATGGGAAGTGCACGGAGAATTTTTCTCTACAACCACCGACGGCCTTCCACACGAAAAAACGAGTTCATTTTTGAGTCCCGGAACTCACTTCATTCTTGCCAAGAACCTCGAACTTGGTATTCGCGTGGGATGGGGAATCACCAACGACGCCGCGCACTTTTTTTCAGATGCCGGATTTGGGTATCGTTTTTAGACTTTGTTTTAAGCGATTGTTTCACAAAGAATTCAATCAGAAAAATGTTACGGAAGAGCACCTGCGTGTCGATTGGCTTTTGGATCTCCAGCGGCATAGATCATCCCAGTGCCAGGTTCGATGAAGATCATCACCGGCATTCCGATTGGGCCGGCGGTTTTTTTTATGATGTGGCCTCGGTCTGCGAGACTGTGTCGTACCTCGGACGATATCTCGTCGTTGACGCATAGTTCACCTCGACCCACAAACGTTGTTTGACGATCCGGACTGGGATTGAATGAGTCCTGATGATGATTCGTATAAAAGCGGGGTGCAGAAACGGCTTCTTTGGGAAACATTCCAAAGTCGATGTGATTGAGTAACACATTGAGTCCAGTTTGATCCTGAAAATCTCCACCGGCGACGCTCACGGCCAGTATCGGAAATCCGTTTTTGAGAACCAGCGTGGGAGTGAGCGTGACCCGAGGTCGCTTGCCAGCCTCAACTCGATTGGGATGATTCGGATCAGTGTTCATGCTACGAACACGATTGCCAGTGTTGACTCCCGATGGCCCGGGTGTGTTGGTGAGCATATTGCAACTCGGTGTTGCTGCAACGACATTTCCCCAGCGATCAGCCACAACGCAAGTCGTGGTGTCTTGCTTAATTATTGAGATCGACTCATTCTCTGGCAGAGCAGATATTTTGAGTGCCCGCACTCCAATGGGATCTCCCGGTCTGCGATCGAGCGACGCTTCTTGAAGGTCAATGAGAGAACGTCGAACGATCGCATAATCCTCAGAAAGTAATTCGGCCATTGGCACGTTTGAAAAGCGAGGATCCGCGTAATACTCGTCGCGGTCAGCGTATCCAAGTTTCATCGCCTCGGTCACAAGGTGAATGTAATCGGGGGAAAGATGCTGCAATGTATGCAGCGCAAAGCCTTCAAGGATCTTTAGATTCTGACAGAGAACTGGACCTTGCGTCCAAGGCCCGCATTTGCAAATAGTGTAGCCGTGATAGTCGACTGTCACTGGGTCTTCAATGTGAGTGACGTGGGCTTCCAAATCTTTCTTCCGCAGCAAAGCTCCGGTGGCGATGTACCAAGCTTCGAGCTGATCGGCCACGCTTCCTCGATAAAAGCAATCGCGTGCGGCGGTCAGTTTATTTTCCCGTGTTCCAGAAGCGAGGCGTTCGGCTTCAACAAGCGTGCGGAGCGTGACGGCAAGCTTCGGATGCCAGTTCTGATTGCCACGGTCGAGCAAGGCGAGCGTGGGCGCTACCGCCTCTTCGAAGGAGATAGTTCCCGACAACTTCAAAAGTTCGACAACAAGGTCTACAACACCAGGCACAGGCGCCGCCTTCATACTGCCTGTCGCCGGAATTCCATGGTTGTAAAACGACGCTATGGCTTCAGGAGAGAGAGGCGCCCCGCCAACACCACTGAGCACCCTGACTCGCTTCACATGAGCATCATAGATCAATAGCGGAACTTCACCTCCAATCGCGAAGGCACCGTAATCGGTGACCGACAGCGCAAGAATCGTCGCCGCTGCCGCATCGGCTGCCGTTTTTCCTCGCTCGAGAATGCGTAACCCGATCAAAACAGAATCTGCATGACCTGCTGCGACGGCACCATTTTTCCCGGAGGCATGCCAAGAAATTTCCTGTGTCACCCCTTGGGTCCACGTCAGCCCAAACAAAACAATCGCCAGAAGATGGCTTCTAAAAAAAACGGGATATTGCATTACAAGAGTCCGTCAAGGAAAAGTGTTTAGACGCATTGGTGCGACGAAATATAAAAATGGAGAAGGCTCTTGTGTAAGGCCGAACATCAGTTCTTCATCGCGACTTGAGAGACAGTATTGCAGAGACAGTCGCGAACGAGAAAAAATGCAGTCTCGAAGAAAGCGGCGAAGCAATTAGTAAACCAGTACGCTTTCAATTCGATGGGGCGAAAGACGCTCCCGGCCGCCGAGAGCTTTGATTTCAAGCAGAAACGCACAGCCCACTACTTTTGCACCCGAGCGTTCCACCAATGTGGCGCAGGCCCCTGCTGTTCCTCCAGTGGCTAAGACATCGTCGACCAAGAGTACTCGCTGACCGGCAGTAAGAGAGTCAGCATGCATCTCCAATCGATCAGTTCCATACTCCAACGCATACTCGTGGGAGATCGTGACGAAGGGCAGTTTTCCTGGTTTGCGAATCGGAATGAGTCCTACTCCAAGCGCGATTGCCATTGGAGCAGCAAAAAGAAATCCTCGCGCCTCGACTGCCGCGATTCGATCGATTTCGGTTTCTCGCCACGGTGCCAGTAACTGTTCGATCGCACTCGACATCGCGCAAGCATCACCCAAGAGCGGCGTGATGTCACGAAAGAGAATGCCCGGTTTTGGGAAATCGATCACGTCGCGGACAAACTGGCCGAGAGCGATATTGTTGTTGGAAGGCTGTGCGTTAGGCACCATGTCGAAGCTCGACTTTCGCAGTGCGGACGCCATCAAGTTCGAGTGCGAGGCTGGCAAGTGTTTCCGATTCGATTTGCCGCACTCGCTCTCGCGTCAGTCCTAGAACCGCCCCAATCTGCTTGAGAGTCATCGGTTCACCACCACCTAATCCAAATCGCAACCGGAGAATCGTCGCAGCACGGGTGTCAAGTTTTTCAATTTTTAATAAAACGTGCTGCAAGGTATCTGCATCGAGAAGCACATCGGCCGGATTTTGAATATTCTCGTCACGGATCATTTCTCCCATCGACCAGCCACCGTCGGTCTGTTCAACCTGGGGCACCGCTTGATGAATACGAATTGCCTTTTTGATAATGGGGAGTTTTTTGCGAGCCAATCCTAGCATTCGCGCGATCTCTTCATGCGTTGGATTGCGCCCAAGACAGTCGGAAAGACGCAATGTGGCTCGGCGCCACTTTGAAAGAAGTTCGACCATGTAGGCCGGAATGCGAATCGTCTTTCCAGAATTGATCAAAGCCCGCTTGATGGACTGTTTAATCCAGTAACTTGCGTAAGTGCTGAATCGTGTTCCGACATTCGGATCAAATCCCTCGACGGCACGCAGAAGTCCGAGGTTTCCTTCTTCAATCAGGTCTGGGAGTGCGAGGCCGCGATTGGCATATCCGCGAGCAATATTTACCACCAGCCGAAGGTTTGCTCGAATCATATGATCGCGGGCATGTGCATCACCTTTGGCGATCGCCCGTGCAAGGGTCTTCTCTTGGTCAGCGTTTAAAAGTGCAGTTCCGTTAATGTCGCGGAGATAGGTTTCAAAAGGATTTTGCACGGCTGCGTTCGGCTGCTTTCGGGGCTGAGGACACATAAAAGAAACAAAGCCTTTCTTAACGCGACACAAGAAGTCCAAAGATCTGGTTCAAAGAGAAACCCTTCGAAATGATCTATCGACTTGGTAGCCGGGCGAAGTACACAAGACAGGTCGAGATGGATCGTTATGCGGCCTGTATCGAACGTGTGGGAGGCTGCGGCTTTCGGACATCCCAATTCAACTCAGAAGCCAATCGATTACAACAACTTCAGGCGTTGATCCCAGCCGTACTGGAATAGTGGAAGTTCCCAGACCGCGCGAGACATAGAGCGGCTGGCTATGGTCGCAGTACCAGCCGGCTACATAACGCCCACTCCCCCAAGGCGTGACAATGGGTCTTCCAAAGGGAGCAACCTGACCGCCATGCGTGTGGCCACTGAGTTGGAAAGAAATAGGATGTGTTGTTGGAAACGCAATAAGATCCCGAACCGCTGGGCAATGCGCGAGAAGAAGGTGATGTGGTATCGAAAAGGAGGCGGACTCCATCGCCAACGTTGGATCAGGCTGACCACCAATCAGATCATCCAACCCGGTGATTCGAATGCGAATACCCTTGATAACAAGATCGATTGAGCGATTGACGAGTAGTTCTACGCCAGCGTTGTGGTAGATCGCACGGATGCGATCGATCGGCACTCCGGATCCATATTCCCAGTTGCCAAGCACCGCCATCGCATGAGCGTGAGGAGGAATCATGCTCAGAAAACGTTTTAGGAAGTCCTCGCCGCGTGAAGAATCGATTGAGTCACCTGTAAAGACCAGCAGATCTGCGGCAGCCTGCGCAACGTGATCAACAATCAGTTTTTGAAATGTTCCGCACGCATGCAAATGAAGATCGCTCAGGTGAACGATTCGAATTGTTTTTGCAAGAGGATCAGCAGGCGCAGAAACCGAATCGCTTGGCGTGAAAACAGAGTGATCGCTTGAAAAGACATGGCGGCTCGTCACGACCCGGCGCGGACACAAAAAAAAAGTCTCCAAGCCAATCGCCGCCAGTCCGGCAGCAGAGGCGGCTGCCGCACCCGTCAACAAAGTACGTCTCGAAGTTGGCATGCGTTCTCAGGGGTTTGCCGTTGATGCTCGACTGAGAAGATTTCGGTTGAAAAAATTGAGAACGCTACGCCGAATCGTCGGATTGTCGAGGAGAACTTTATCGTGTCCAGACCCGTCGAGTACAATCAACGTGCTTTCAACCCCGCTGGCTTTGAGTGCTGCATCCATGCGTCGGCTTTGATCGACCGGCATAATGGGATCGTTTGTGGCATGCACAATAAGAAAAGGGGGATCGTCGGAAGAAACATGGGTCACTGGACTCGCTCGCTGTGCAGCTTCGCGAAACTCAAGGAGCGGTCCTCCAACAAGCAGGCTTGCGGATGATGTCGCCACGTCGTGCTTCGGTCCGAGTTGTGTCAGTGCCGAAGGGGCTGACACCATACAGACTCCTGAAATGTGTGAACTCTTGATTTCAGCGTCTTTTGACGTAACCACTGCAAGATCGTCGCTTCCACCAAGCACTCCCAAGAGAGCTGCCAGATGTCCGCCTGCGGATGATCCAGCAACGCAGATCCTATTCGGATCGATTCCCCAGAGATCAGCATTTTTTGAAAGATAGGCCAACGCTGCGCGGCAGTCGTCAAGCTGCGCTGGAAAAACGGCGGTGTCAGAAAGTCGGTAGCCAACACTTGCCACAGCAAATCCATCTTCTGCCAGCCAGCGGATCGGACAGTCTGATTTGTCGCCGCTGCGCCACGTGCCACTATGAAACCAAATCACCAGCGGCGCCGGCGCTTCGCATCCGGAAGGTAGATAGAGATCAAAACGTTGGCGGGAATCGCCATTGTCGATATAGGAAATATTTCGGTGGACAAGGCTTGAGGGGCCTGCAGTATCGACGATTGTTTTGCGAGTGAACGTTGGTGAAAGCTTACGAGTTGAGATCGTACCGGTTGGTTCTTCGAGGCGTTCACTTTCTTCGCGAGAGTTTCTTCGACGCGACGCTGAACGACGCTGCGCTCTTCGAGTCAATCCGCGAGAGGGTTGTTGCTCAATTCCTCCGGGAACGTCACTCGGTGCGCGTGGATCATCCACCCATGCGATCTGCACCCCCGACCAGTCTTGTTCAACGGCCAGAAGAGCTGCACTGGAAGTCGCGATCACAAGCACAATCCATGGAACAGCACTCACATCGAAGAGAAATATTTTCCGAGGCTTTGAATAAATCGTGGAGATAATCGTGGAGATAAACCTAGAGATAAAATAGGGCATGAAAAAAAGAGGCCGAATCTTTGCAAAGAGATGTCTGCTATCAAATGGCTTGTGTGGCATAGGAAAGAGACTCATCTGTCGAGGAGTATGCAGGACGCTCGAAATCGCAAAAGCCCCGTAAAATATTTCCAGCAACGGACAGTGTAACAGACTCAATCAACGGAGTTCGCCGAGTTGTCGCGCTCAAAAAAGAGTTTGATTGTCCATGAAGGGACCACAAACCGAGATTTTTTCTAACGCTGAGTTGGTCAATGTCAGGCAGCATCAGAAAGAAAAGAAAAGGAAAACAGGAGTTCTTGGCAAAATGGGGAATGTATGCATCGTTGAATTATTCGGTTCGGATTGACCCGATGTGCATGAAACCACTACTTCTACTTCGTTCTAAAGAGGTCGTGATGGAGCGATCAGCCAAAGCCCAGAATTTTTCTGCGAAAGCCACCGCATTCATGAACTCCCAAAACTTTATCGAACTCTCTGCCCGCCAAATAGTTCCTTTTGATGGTCCGGCTTTGGCCAGGCTTTTTGAGTCGCTCTCGAAGAATGGAGATGTCGAACGATTTCATCCACATCCTCTCACCTCTGATGAAGCCGCGCGATTGGCAGTGCACCGTGGTCGCGATGTGTATGCAGTTATTTCGGATGGAGATACGCCCGATGCACCGCTTGTTGGCTACGGCATGCTTCGCGGATGGGAAGACGGATTTACGATTCCAAGCCTGCACATAGTCGTACACCCTGAAGCGAGAGGTCGCGGGGTTGGACGGGCGATGATGCATTTTTTGCACGATGTTGCGAGGCGACGCGGAGCGGAAGCGATTCGGCTCAAGGTCTATCCTGACAATACCCCAGCACGACGGTTGTACGAGTCGATGGGGTATCGTTTTGAATCGAGCGGTGCCCAAGGCTTTTCAGCAGAGAGACAGATTATCGGTCTGCTCACGCTTACAGGTGCTCTCTACGCAGCGTAAGTGGAAAAGTGATTCTCAGCCTGCGTGAACATTACTTGCTGACGATCTTCAAACACTCAAGTTCCCAGAACGTCAGAATTCGGTCGAGGGTTCCCCGCCTGCGCGCGTACAGAGTTCGGCAAGCAGTCGGAGCGACATATCAGCCGCCATGAAGTGCACCGATCCATCCGACATAGAGACATTGGCTCCACCGGGATGAAATGAGTAGAGGCAATGTCCCCATTCATTTGAATTATTGATTCCAAGCCTTCCTGGAATTGGCGACGGATCGTTCCACGCCGTTCGGCTACCGATTTGATAGGGATTGTCGGTGGTCAACCAAGCGCCACCTCGTGCCCGCGAAGCCGGGGAACTGGTGTAGTTGACGGGCGTCATTTTTCCAATGCGCCACACATCCTCACGGCCGGCACACTCGCCGATCAGAATGGTGCGACTTTGGCCATCTGTAACCTGTTCGAGCGAGTTGAATGGATTGTCAGTGGCGTACCAGAAAAGTGGCCCTCGCAGAATCAAAGGAGAGGCATCACTGCTGTTGAAGGTGAACTGTTCGGCACCGCTCAGCGCATTATTGATCTCTTTATTGACGCCTGCCATGCCAAAATAGTCAGCACAAAATCCCGTTTTATTCGGTGGGCTCGACTCGGGCTTGTCTGCGATCCGATCCAAAGCGGGAGTCGAGGGACACTGCATAACACGCAGAGGCGTCATTGAAATTTCTCGATTCGGTGATTTCCACCACTCAACGGAGAAGTCGTACTGTTTCATTTTTGCGCTCTCTTCAAGAAACGGCATGACAAAGGGAACCCAGCTATGCCACTTTGTTGAGCCAGCCGGATTGGTATAGCCCAGCGGCAATTTCATGCGAACGCTCTCATAAGACAAAATCCCAAGAGCGAGTTGCTTGAGATTATTCGAACACTTCGACCGCCGCGACGCTTCACGCGCGGCCTGAACAGCCGGTAGAAGAAGACCAAGGAGCACTCCAATCACGGCAATAACTACAAGCAGTTCAACGAGCGTGAACGCCCTTTGAGATCTGTCACGATGCGGGTGATTGTGGATCAGCGGAACTCTCCAACACACGGAAAATTTGAGGACATTCATTCTGTGACAATAGCTCTCTTCTTGCAGACACGCAATCGGAGGGCTTTCCAAAAAGAGAACACCCGATTTTTAAAATCTCCCGCGGAATTCTTCGTGGAACCTGTTCCCAAAAACAGATTGAACGGCGGCGTTCTCGTTGAGGCGATCAGTATGCACCGCGAATATGCGAGGCGACGCGTTCGCGATAAAAAGTTCGCAGATGTTCGTGAACGGTTGATGACAGGGGAGGGCAGTCGCTGGCCGAGGCATTGGCTGTGGCCTGATCGGGTCGGGTTGCACCGGGGATGACGGTGGTCACGGCATCGTGGTCGAGACACCATCGCAGCGCACTGTGTGGCAGGCTCAACGACGCTGGAATAATTGCACGGATTTCATCAACGAGTTCGATTGCTTTTGTGAAAGGCACGCCAGCAAATGTTTCGCCAACATTGAATTTTTGTCCATCTCGATTGAAATTGCGATGATCAGACTCTGGAAATGTGGTTGCGTGCGAAAACTTTCCCGAGAGAACCCCGCTGGCCAACGGCAACCGCACAATGATCGCCACACCTTGAGACTGTGCTTTTTCGAAGAGCACATCGATCGGTTTTTGACGCAACATATTAAAGATGATTTGGAGGCTCTTGAGTTCGGTGCACGCCAGACAGTCAATTGCTTCGTCCATCGATTCGACACTTGCACCAAAAGCGCGAATCTTTCCTGCCTTCACAAGGTTTGAGAGTGTCTGAAAAACGTCTCCGTGTTTCATCACTTCGTGAGGAATGCAGTGGGTCTGCGTGAGATCAATACAATCAACACCAAGTCGCAGAAGCGACGCCTCGGTGTGGGCAATAATTGTCGAGGGCTCAAAATTTCCAGGAAATCCTGGTTGGGGCCAGCGTCCGAGTTTTGTAGCGACAATGAATCGGTCTCGATCAGTACGACCTTTCAAAAATTGACCAATGAGTGATTCGCTGCGACCAAGTCCGTAGATGTCGGCGGTGTCAAAAAATGTAACCCCAGCTTCGGCTGCCGCCGCAAGCGTGTCGAGGGCGAGCGAATCAGGAATGTCGCCCCACTCTGTTCCGCCAAGTTGCCACGTGCCGAGTCCGATTTCAGAAAAAGTCTGTCCTGTGGCAGGGAAAATTCGTGTTCGCATTGTGGCGGCTCGCTTTTTAAAAGGATGATTTTACAGAAGATACCTTGCGGCTTACGAGAATGGAAATGATATTGATCGCGACCGATCACTTGTACTTCGTTCGTGGCTGCGCTCGGGCTGAGAATAAAAAGGGTACCGTTGACGCTTGTTTACACTTTTTTAGGAGACGATTTGTATGAACTCTGCATTGTCGACGTTCAAAGTCTTGACTCTCGGAATGCTCGCCACCGTCGTCGCGACCGAAGCGTTTTCCCAAGAACCCAAGCTTTCACAGAAGCCCAAAGGAGCGACTGTTGAGGCTTCGAAGGAAGAGATCGAATCTACGATTCGGATTCTCTCCGGAGAGTGGTCAAAAGCAATGCTCCAGCGAGACGAAACCATTCTTGAGCGAATCTGGGCAACCGATTTCGTTTATGTCGAGCCATCGGGCAGAAGATTCAATAAGGCAGAGGGAATTGCTGACATGAAAAAGAGTACCGAGAAGCTCACATCCGCCGCGGCCAGTTCAATCGATGTTCGCGTGTACGGTGGCGGAACAGTCGTCGTTGATATCGGTGACTATAAGCAAGTTGGCCAAGACAAGAACGGAAAGCCATTTGATCGGCTGTCTCGATTTACCAATGTCTGGATACTCAAAGATCAGCAATGGCAGTGCGTCAGCGGACACGCCTCAAACGTGCCCCCAAAACCGTAATTCCCGACTTCCCGGGGCACATGGCTGACACAACTCCCACGCAGCCCAGCTTTGAAACCCACCGCTCGGGTCTTCCCTGCCGCCGGCTCGCGACAGATCAGCAGCAAGCAGAACTCACGATCTCAAACGAAAGCTACGGTTTTTTACCGATGTGCATTTGCTATTTCTGTTGAGGCTTGAGTGACGGCTGCCGCCGCGGGGAGTAATGTCACCGAGATCGAGGCAGCCTCCCGGCCGTCGGCCAGTGTGACGATCACATGCGCCGGCGCCGGACTGTCGAGTGCGAGACCCGTCATCT
>Ga0194035_1001805_pt1 | contig 10979 bp, 10 predicted proteins | sample JunL2320m_MetaG_FD_148680 | JGI IMG/M metagenome (GOLD analysis project Ga0194035, IMG submission 148680) | Anoxic zone freshwater microbial communities from boreal shield lake in IISD Experimental Lakes Area, Ontario, Canada - Jun2016-L239-20m | ecosystem: Environmental > Aquatic > Freshwater >...
GCGCAGGCGAGGCCCAGCCCACGGGTCGACCCACAGAGCAGTGCGCGCCGTCCGGCGATACCTAGATCCATTTCCAACAATCCATTGTCAGCGGTCCACCGTTAGCGACCGGCCGCTTCGCGACCGCGGGCGATGGCGTCGATATCAGTGGGCAGGAAGAAATCGGGATTGGGCGCCTTCGGCTCCCAGGCGGCCGGGGTGGGGTCCCAGTCCTCGCGGAGATACTCGGCTTCCCACAGTGCGTCATCGGTGATCTGGTCGATATCGGAGAACAACTCGAACATGCCACCGGCCGGGTCGAGCAGGTACCAGAACAGGTTGGAGCCAATCACGTGGCGTCCGAGGCCGAACACGGAGGCCTCTGCGCTCTCGCCGACAACCTGCATGCCCATCCGTCCGATGGCGTCCACATCGTTCATCTCCACCGCGTAGTGGTTCATGCACGGCACCGGTGCGGGCATCAGCAAGAGGTTGTGGTGATCGGGTGAGCAGCGCAGGAACTGGGCGGCTCCGCCGAGGATCGCGTCCGACAGTTTCATCCCGATGCCGCGGCGGTAGAACTCCGCACTGGCCGCCACGTCGGGCGTCCCGAATACGACATGCCCGACGCGTCGCGGTGCCGAGGTCCACTCGGCGGCTATCGCCGATGATCGGCGATTGGGCCGGGAGATCTCACCCGGACCGTTGAACTGACGCTCGGGTGCCGGCGCGAGTTTGGCTGCCTCGCCGACCTCGACGACAACATCGTGATCCAGGATCGGATCGGCGCACCGGACCGAGACGTCGTCCCGGGTGTAGGCGACCCCGATCCCGTCCAACCGGCCGGTGAGGGCGTCCAGGTCGGCAGCGGTGTCACAGCCGACCCGAATCTCGGCAACATGCCGGTAGTTGCCTTCCCGGAACCGCAGTTGCGAGGGGCGCTCGGCGGTTCCCAGCACGCCGGTCGAGGTGGCCTGCAGCCCGCGTCGAATCCAGAACGCCTCCAGCGCGGCCGCGTCGGGAACGGCCAGTTCCAGATCCATAAAGGAGTTGAGCGCCATCGCATGTCCTTTCACACCGCAGCCAGATTATTAATAGATAGTAGCCAATTAAAACATCGCAGGCTAGCTTTCGGTGCCGTTTCAGCCGGCGCGGATCAGTCCGGGATCAGTCGGAGCTCACGCCCGGGGGTGCGCGCCCGCCCAGACCTCGCGCAGGGCGGTCACGGTGACCAGGGTGTAGATCTGGGTGGTCGTCACCGAGGCGTGGCCCAGGAGTTCCTGCACCACGCGCACGTCCGCACCGCCGTCGAGCAGGTGGGTGGCGAAGGAGTGCCGCAGCGTGTGCGGCGAGACCGCGGCGGTGATCCCGGCCCGCTCGGCGGAGTCCTGCAGCACCTGCCAGGCGCTCTGGCGGGACAGCCGGCCGCCGCGGGCATTGAGGAAGATCGCCGGCCCACCGCGCCCCCGCCGGGCCAGATCGGGCCGGCCGCGCACCAGATAGGCATCCAGTGCCGCGATCGCCGGCCTCCCGATCGGCACCAGCCGCTGCTTCCCGCCCTTACCTCGTAGCAGTACCGACCGGGCGTGGGTGTCGATATCGTCGACGTCCAGGCCGACGGCTTCGGAGATCCGCGCGCCGGTGGAGTACAGCAGTTCCAACAGCGCCCGGTTGCGTAACGTCAGCGGGCCGTCATTCGGGCCATCGCCGCCGGCGCCGTCGAGCAGGGCCAGCACGTCATCCAGTGTCAGGCTCTTGGGCAACCGTCGGCTCGGGGTGGGTGGTTTGACCGCCCGGGCGACGTCGATGTCGATGATGCCCTCGGCGGAGGCGAACTTGTGCAGTCCGCGCACCGCGATCAGCGCCCGTGCCGCCGACACCGCCGACAGTGGCATCACGTGCGCGTCAGGATCGCCTCGACGGAGTGCAACGAGGAAGTCACTGACGTCGGTCTCGGTCACGGCGCGCAGATCGTCAATGCCGCGCAGGTTCAGGTGCTCGCTGTAGCGGCGCAGATCGCGCCGGTAGGAACTGATCGTGTTGGCGGCCACGCCACGCTCGATGGTGAGGTGGTCGAGGTAGCCCTGCAGCTGGCCGTCCAGTGCGGTGAATTGAGCCGTCGTCATGAGTGTTGTCTCGCCGCAAAGGCTTTCGGGCGATCCGGCCACGGCGCACCGACCGGCCGGGTGGGTCGGCTGTCCACGATCGCGGCGTAGGCGGCCAGTACACCCGCCGCGGCGGTGGCATTGACGATCTCGCCGGACAGCACCCGCTCGACAGCCTGCTCGAGGTCCACCCAGTGCGCCGTGAGGTCGGCCTCCTCGTGATCGGCCTCCGGTCGGCCGACCTGACTCAAGCCCCGCGCCAGGTACACCCGGACGGCCTCATCGCAGAATCCCGGCGAGAGCGCAACGTCGATCAGCACCCGCCAGTCATCGGCCACCAGACCGGTCTCCTCGCGTAGTTCGCGGGCGGCGGCCAGTTCCGGCGCCTCCCCCGGTTCGTCCAGCAGTCCGGCGGGCAGTTCCCAGAGCCGGCGGTTCAGCGCGGTGCGGTACTGATAAATCATCATCAACCGGTCGTCATCGTCGACGGCCGCGACGGCGACCGCACCATAGTGTTCGACAACCTCGCGCATCGCCGTGCTGCCGCCGGGCATCCGCACCTGATCGGTGCGCAGCGCGAGAATTTTTCCGCGATAAACGGTTTCCGACGACACCGTCTCAAAGACATGATCAGCCACGGGCATGTTCCGACAACGGCTGAACACCGGCGTCGTCGGGCAGTTCCTTGCCGTTGGAGTGCTCGGGTAATTCCACCGGAAGCCGTTCGGCCGCCTTGTAATCGATGGCCGCGCCGACGAACGCGACGAACAGCGGATGCGGCCGGGTCGGCCGGCTCTTGAGTTCCGGATGGGCCTGGGTGCCCACCAGGAAGGGGTGCACCTCGCGCGGGTACTCGACGAACTCCACCAGATGCCCGTCCGGTGAGGTGCCGGAGAACCGCAGTCCGCTCTCGGCGATCCGCTCGCGGTAGGAGTTGTTCACCTCATAGCGATGTCGATGCCGCTCGGACACCTCGGTGGCCTGATACGCCTCGGCGACAACGGATCCCGGCTCCAGAACTGCCGGGTAGGCGCCCAGTCGCATCGTGCCACCCAGGTCGGCATCACCCGCGACGGCATCGCGTTGATCGGCCATGGTCGAGATCACCGGATCCGGAGTGTCCGGCTCGAACTCGGCGGAGTTCGCCTGGTCCAGTCCCACCGTGCGGGCCGCCTCGATCACGATGCACTGCAGACCCAGGCACAGTCCGAGCACCGGAAGTCCCCGATGGCGGGCATACCGGATGGCACCGATCTTGCCTTCGATCCCCCGAATCCCGAAACCCCCCGGAATGAGCACCGCGTGCACATCGTCGAGGGCGGCGGCCGCACCGCTGTCGGTCTCGCAGTCATCCGATGCCACCCAGCGCATCTCGACTTTGGCCCGGTGGGCGAACCCGCCGGCCCGCAACGCCTCGGCCACTGACAGGTAGGCATCGGAGAGGTCGATGTACTTGCCCACCAACGCGATTCGCACCGTCTCCTGCGGATCGTGCACCCGGCGTAGCAGATCGTCCCAGGTGGTCCAGTCGACATCGCGGAACGGCAGGTTCAGCCGGCGCACCACATAGGCGTCGAGTTCCTCACGGTGCAGAACCTTGGGGATGTCATAGATAGACGGCGCATCCGGTGTGGAGATTACCCCGTCGATGTCGACGTCGCACATCAGCGCGATCTTCTCCTTGAGCCCGTCGGGCACATCGCGATCGCACCTCAGGATCAGCGCATCCGGGGTGATGCCGATGCTGCGCAGAGCAGCAACCGAGTGCTGGGTGGGTTTGGTCTTCAACTCCCCCGACGGCGCCAGAAACGGGATCAGCGAGACATGCAGGAAGAAGCAGTTCTCCCGGCCGACCTCGTGGCGCACCTGGCGGGCGGCTTCCAGGAACGGCTGGGATTCGATATCGCCGACAGTGCCGCCAACCTCGGTGATGACCACGTCGGGCCGGTTGCCGTCGGCGTCCGGCTGCGCCATCTCCAGGATGCGGGCTTTGATCTCGTCGGTGATGTGCGGGATCACCTGCACGGTGTCGCCGAGGTACTCGCCACGGCGTTCCCGGGCGATTACTTTCGAATACACCTGGCCGGTGGTCACATTCGCCGAACCGGACAGGTCGCGGTCGAGGAAGCGCTCATAGTGGCCGACGTCGAGGTCGGTCTCGGCGCCATCCTCGGTGACGAACACCTCACCGTGCTGGAACGGGTTCATGGTGCCCGGGTCGACATTGAGGTAGGGGTCGAGCTTCTGCATGGTCACCTGCAGTCCGCGCGCGGTCAGCAACTGCCCGAGACTGCTCGCGGTGAGGCCCTTGCCCAGCGAGGAGACCACGCCACCGGTGACGAAGATGTGCTTGGTGGCGTCCTGCTGGTGCTTGCGCAATGCGGGCAAGAGCAACCTCCGTGACGACGGCGCAGGGCTTTGGGTTTCCAGGCCGAAAAGGTCTGGTTGGGGCCTGCCGACCCACGGAAATTCACCCTAACACCGACGCCGACACCTCAGCGCTGACACGCCCGCTCAGGGAGTTACTGGGGAACGGTCACCGACGCGGCGCCGGCCCCGATGCCGAATTTGCCCGGCGGCGTGCCCGCGATCAGGGCCTGCAACGCCAGCACCGTGGTGATCCGGCCGGTTTCGGCGTCGATATCGTCCACCGTGGTCACCGCGCCGGCCATGCCCGCATCGGCCCGGGTGACCGCCACTGCCGAGACACCCGTCGCCGAACCGTCCCGGCCGGCCAGGACTGAGCCGGATCCGTGCGGCGCCATGGCCGCGGCGAACCGGGCCACCGTCGCCCCCTGGTTGCCGGCGTCGTCGGCCAGCGCACCCCCGGTGACGACCACAACCGCGTCGGCCGGGACGAAGCGCTGGGTGTAGGTCAGAAACCCGGTGTCGCGCAGTGCGGACAGCACGGCGTCGCGGGCCTCGTCATCGACCGGGGCGATCTTCGGGTCGCGGTCAGTCAGCAGCGCGATGCCGAGTAGATCGCCGGCCTGGGATCCCTGGTCGACCAGTGTGGCGTTCAGTTGGGTGCCGGCTGGCAGGATCGGCGAGTTCACCACCGCCCGCAGTTTCTCCGCGGAGTTGGCGTCGACGAATTCACTTGTCAGCGCGATCGTGCCGGTGACCGAGCCACCGGCCTGACCGATCAGCCGCGTCACCGCGTCGACGTCATCGTTGGCGGCGTCCGGGGTGCGCAGCAGCACCACCGACTTGCCGTTAAGCGCATCGCGGACAATGCGCCCCGACATCTGGGTGTCGAAATCACCTGCCGCCGAGAGTCTTTCGGTCAGCGCGGTCTTCTCATCGTTGAGCGCGCTGATCTGTTTCTGCAAATCTCCATTATCTCCGCGCAGCCCTGACGCAAGAGTGCCGGAGAACGCCCCGGAACCCAGCACCACACCGATCGCCAGTGCGACGAACACCGCTGCCAGTGAGATGACATGGTGGCGAAGCGTGATCACGCTAGGTCACCAGGCTCTGCACCCACATCGAGAAGTGGTTCCAATAGTTGGTGATCCAGTCGATCACCACGGTGTCGGCGCGTGACACCCACAGTGCGGCGACGACGGCCAGCAGTACAGCCAGGATCAACAGCGCGATGGTGCTGCCGGAGATGTGGTTGCGGTACAGCGTCGCAACGGCTTTCGCGTCGACGAGTTTGTCTCCGACCTTCAGCCGGGTCAGGAAGGTCGACGGGTTGCTCTGGACGCGGGTGCGGTCGAAGAATTCCTCGATACTCGCCGACTGGCCGACTGTCACGATCAGCGAAGCGCCGTGATGATCCACCAGCAGCAGCGCCAGATCGGCGGCCGAACCGGACGCCGGGAATGTCATCGCCCCGATACCCAGATCCTGAATGCGCTCCAGTCCGTCGGCATGGCCATCGGCATGGGCGGGCAACACCACCTGGGCGCCGCACTTGAGCACGTCGGCGCTCATCTGATCAGGGTTACCGACGATCAGTTGCGGGCGATATCCGTTGTCGTGCAGGATATCCGCACCGGCACCCACGCCAACGAGAACGGGCTGATATTCCTTGATGAACGGTTTGAGTGCCTTGAGGTCATCCTCGGCGCCCACCCCGTCGGCCACCACGATCACGTGGCGGCGGTAGACGTCGACGTCGATGTTCGGAATGCCGATCCCGTCAATCATCATCGGGCTCTCACTGCGGATGAACTCGATGGTGTTGCCGGCGAATGCTTCCAGGTGTGCGACGAGGCCGGTCTTGGCATCGTGCATGAGGTCGGCGATCTCCTCGTCGGTGCGCTCCACACCGTGGGCCAGTCGCTTGTCGCCGGCGTAGACCCCGCCCTCATGCAGGCGGATCTTCGCGCCGTCCTTGATCTTCTTGAAGATCTCGGGTCCGGCGTTGTCGATCAGCGTGATGTTGTTGGTCACCAGAACCTCGGGGCCGAGGTTGGGGTAGCGCCCGGAGATCGATGGCGAGGCGTTGATCACACCCACCACACCGGCGTCGACGAGTGCGTCAGCGGTCACCCGGTCGAGGTCGAGAATGTCGAGGACGACGATATCGCCGGCGCCGACGCGGCGCAGGAGTCGTTCGGTGTCCTTATCGACGCGGGCGTTCCCGGTGACGCCCGGTCGTGCGGTGGCATTACGCGAGAGCAGCGCTGACATCTTCATGCGCCTGATTTTGTCCGCGCGGGGCGCAGGAGTCGGGTAGGCGCGCCGTAACAACAGCCCCAGAAGTTACATTCTGTCACACCAGTAACTGGTTTACCCGTGCCCAGGACTTCACGTCGCGGCCCGTTCCTTCCGGGCCCCTGCCAGCAGTTCCCGTGCGTGCGCCCGCCCGGTATCGGATTCACCCAGTCCCGCGAGCATCCGGGCCAGTTCAACGACTCGATCCTCATCGCTCAGGTGCCGGACCTCGCTGGCTGCCCCAGCGGCGCCTTCACCAGCACTATCCACAACCAGGTGGGTATCGGCGTAGGCGGCGACCTGGGGTAGGTGGGTGACGACGATGACCTGGTGGGTGCGGGCCAGTCGGGCCAGTCGGCGGCCGATCTGCACCGCGGCACGTCCACCCACTCCGGCGTCGATCTCGTCGAACACCATGGTGGTGCCCTCGGCGGAGGCCGCCAGTACCACCTCGAGGGCCAGCATCACCCGGGACAGTTCGCCACCCGAGGCGCTCTTGTTCAGGGGCAGCACCGAGTCGGCGTCCTGGGTGCCACGGTGCGCGGTGAAGCCGAACTCGACCGCATCCACCCCGTCGGCACCGGCGTGCGCGTGTTCACCGGAGGGCAGTGTCAGCGGCGCGCTGTCACCGTCCCGCGCCGCCATGGTGGCCACCGCGACGGTGAAGTCGGCATCGGCCATCGCCAGACCGGCGAGTTCGGCGGTGACGGCCTTGGCCAATCCGGTGGCGGCTTTCCGCCGCTTCTTGGACAACTCCACCGCGCAGGCCGCCACCTCGCTCGCGAGTTCCTCGACCCGCCGCGACAATCCGGTCAGTGCCTCCTCGGAGACATCGAGTGCCGCCAGTCGCTGCCTCGAGTCGCTGGCCCAACTCAGCACCCCGTCGACATCGGCGGCGTATTTGCGGATCAGGGTGCGCAGTTCGCCCTGGCGGGCGAGTTTGTTCTCCAGTGCGCTGGCATCGGTGGGCAGTGCGGCCAGGAAGTCACCGAGCTCGCGGCCGACATCACCGACGACGGTCAGCGCATCGGTGAGCTGACGGGCATGCAAACTCAGAGCGGTGTCGTCCGATGATTCGAGCAGTGTGATTGCGTGGACGAGAATATCGGTGGCAGAACGGGTTTGGCTGTCGACGGCTTGCTCATCGGCGCCCGATAGCGCGTCTCGGGCATCGGTCGCGGCTTCGCGCACGGCATCGAGTTCGGAAAGCCGGCGGATGTCGGACACCAGCGACACATCCTCACCGGGCCGCGGATCGACGCTATCGATCTCGGTGAGCGCGAACTTCAACCGGTCGGCCTCCTGGGCCATCTCACGGGCGCGGTTGGTGCGGTCGACGAGGTCCCGCCGCGCGATCAGCCACTCATCGCGCAGTTTCCGGTAGCGCTCCAGGGGTGCCGCTACACCGGCGAACCGATCGAGTGCTCCGCGCTGTTCGTCGGCGCGCATCAGCCGCAACTGGTCGTTTTGTCCGTGCAGGGTCAGTAGTCCGGTGGTGAAGGTGGTCAGGGTTTTCGCCGGCACGCTGCGCCCGCCGAGGTAGGCCCGCGATGGTCCGTCGCGGCTGACTGAACGCAGCGCGATCACACTGCCGTCGTCATCGCGATCGGCTCCCGAGGAGTCCAGGATCTCGTCGATCGCCGCGCCGGTGGTGCGATCGAGATCCGCGGTGCTGAACCTGCCCTCCACCACCGCGCGATCGGCGCCAGACCGGATTCGGGTGGCATCGGCACGCGCGCCACCGAGCAGATGCAGGCCGGTCACCACCATGGTCTTGCCCGTTCCGGTCTCGCCGGTCAGGACGGTCAGTCCGCGGTCGAACTCGGCGGTGGCCGCGCTGATCGCGCCGAGTGAGTCGATCCGGATCTCGGCGAGCATCTACTGCTCGCGCCAGCTCGTCACCGGCAGCCGGAACTTGCGCACCAACCGGTCGGTGAAAGGCGCGCTGTCCAACCGCACCCACTTCAGCGGGGTCTGGCATTTGGTCACCTGCAGCCGCGCGCCGGCCGGTACGGCCGACTCCCGGCGGCCGTCGCACAACACCACCGCGTCGGGGTTATCGGCGTCGACATCGACGGTGATCACCGCATTGGGATTGGTGACCATCGGCCGGGCGAACAGGGCGTGGGCGTTATTGGGCACCACGATGATGGCCTCCAGATCCGGCCACACCACCGGACCACCCGAGGAGAACGCGTACGCCGTCGAGCCGGTCGGGCTGGACACCAGCACACCGTCGCAGCCGAATGCCGAGACCGGCCGGCCGTCGATGGCGACCATCACCCCGAGCACGCCCTGGTGTCCGCCCTTCTCCAGGCTCGCCTCGTTGAGCGCCCAGCCGCGGGAGAGCACCTCGCCGCCGAGGGTCACCTCCACGTCCAGGGTCATCCGGTTCTCGACCCGGTAGTCGCGCGCGACGACATGCTCCAGAATGCTGTCAATGGCTTCGGCTTCGGCCTCGGCCAGAAAGCCGATCCGGCCCAAATTGATTCCCAAGACCGGGATTTCGGCATTGCGGGCGAGTTCAGCGGCCCGCAGGAACGTTCCGTCGCCGCCGAGGACAAGGACGAGTTCGCACCCGTCGGCAGCATGGGTATCCCCGTCCACCAACTCGATGCCCGTGCCGAGTTCGATGGCCTCGGTCGCCAGCACCCGCAGGCCGATCCCGTTGGCATCCAACGCTTTTCCGATTTTGCGGGCCGTCTCATTCGCCTCGTCACGAGCCGGGTTGACGACCAGCAGCACGGTCCTGTCTGTCACTGCGGCCCCTCCGCAATGGCGCGATGCACCTCGGCATCGAGAGCGTCACCGGTCAGGACACCATCAGTCTGGGCACGAAGCCGCACGAAGTATTCGACATTGCCGGATGGTCCGGGCAGCGGGCTGGCGGTGGCACCGACGGTGTGCCAGCCCAGTGCGGCGGCGCGGCGGGAGACGGACAGCACCGCGTCGGCCCGCAACTGCGGATCCCTCACGACACCACCCGGGCCGACCTGATTGCGCCCGACTTCGAACTGCGGCTTCACCATGGGAACGATATCGGCGTGCGGGGCCGCGCATGCGGTCAACGCGGGTAGCACTGTGGACAAAGAAATAAACGACAGATCCGCGACCACCAGGTCGACTGCCCCGCCGATGGCGTCCGGCGTGAGTTCGCGGACGTTGGTGCGCTCGATGACCCGCACCCGGGCATCGGATCGCAGTGACCATGCCAGCTGGCCATAGCCCACATCCACCGCCACCACCTCGACCGCCCCGCGGTCCAGCAGCACCTCGGTGAAGCCACCGGTGGATGCACCTGCGTCCAGACAGCGCCGGCCGGTGACGTCGATCCCGAAGTGATCCAGGGCGCCGATCAACTTGTGCGCGCCGCGCGATACCCAGGTTTTCTCCTCCGATCCCTCGACGGCAAGCGCGGCCGTCATCTCGACGGCGGTCGCCGGTTTGGCCGCGGGCATGCCGTTGATCGTGACCCGGCCGGCGCCGATCAGTTCGGCCGCCTGCTGCCGCGAGCGGGCCAGCCCGCGTCGGACCAGCTCAGCATCAACCCGGGCGCGCCGCGTCATGCGCAGCTCAGCCCTTCTCGACCGATTCCAGCGCGTCGACCAGAATCTGGTGCGCTTCCTCGAGTCGGCGTCCGACGGCGTCGATATCGCTGATATCGGCTGATGCGTTATCCCGGAAATCCAGGTCAAGATAGGGCAGGTCGGAAAGCACGGCGGCAACCTGGGCCCGGATCTGCTGCGGATCGGTGGTCATAGCACCGCTCACGCTAGTCGATTGGGCGTCAGCAGCGCCCAACGGTCCAGCGCGGCACGGGCGGTGTCATCGCCGGCCCGGATAGCCAGCGGCCCTCCGCTGCGGTCGGCGTCCCAGACTGCCCGTGCGGTGGCGCGCACCACCGACAGGCCATCGTCGCCAGGGTCTGCTCCGGTGGCGGTGACGGTGACCGCCCCCGAGTCGACCTCGGTCCGCCAGGCCGGATGCGCGGCGATCCGCAGTGTGTCGGCTTCAGCGGTCAGTGCCCGCAGGTCTTCGCTGAGATAGGTGGGGCGGTAGTCGGTGTCGGCGATGATCGCATCGAGTGCGGTGCCGACCCCGGTCAGCACCATCAGGCTTGGTAGGCCGGCCGCATTGGCTCCGGCGATATCTGTGTCAAGCCGGTCCCCCACCACCAGCGGTGTGCGAAAGTCCCCCCGCGCCAACGCATCCTGCATCAGCGCCGGGGCC
>Ga0194035_1001807_pt1 | contig 10964 bp, 10 predicted proteins | sample JunL2320m_MetaG_FD_148680 | JGI IMG/M metagenome (GOLD analysis project Ga0194035, IMG submission 148680) | Anoxic zone freshwater microbial communities from boreal shield lake in IISD Experimental Lakes Area, Ontario, Canada - Jun2016-L239-20m | ecosystem: Environmental > Aquatic > Freshwater >...
GGCCAAGAACTAGCCCGCACGTGCACCAGTGCTACCGCGCTCGCGGCGCAGTACCAAGCGGTGATCGACGCTTACAACGTCCGCAGCCTCGACTTCGACATCGAAGGAGCCGATCAGGGTGATCCCGCCTCGATTGCGCGCCGCTTCCAAGCGATCGCCAAGGTTCAGGCGGCAGGAACGGCTGCCGGCAAGCCGGTAACCGTCTCGCTGACGCTGCCGACGATGCCGACCGGACTCACCTACGACGGCATGAACGTCCTTCGCAGCGCAGTCGCCAACGGGGTCGACGTAAGTGTCGTCAACGTGATGGCGATGGATTACTACGACTCATCGCAGAACCCCGCCGGAAAGATGGGCGATTACGCGATTCAGGCTGGCGAAGCGCTAAAGGCGCAGCTCGCAACGGTCTACACGGGCCGCAGCACCGCTGAGCTGTACCGGATGGTCGGCCTCACCCCGATGATTGGGATCAACGACAACCCGGTTGAGATTTTCACGACGGCTGACGCGACAAAGGTGCTGAATTGGGCTAACTCGAAGAGCATCGGCCGTATCGCAATGTGGTCGCTCAACCGCGACTTCCAGTGCACCACGCCGAGCAACTTCACGGGCAACTATTGCAGCGGAGTAACGCAGAGCCCGATGCAGTTTTCGTCGATCTGGAAGGCATTCGGTGGCGCGCCGGTAATCAACCCGACGCCAACTCCAACCCCAACACCGACACCGACTCCAACACCGACACCGACACCGACACCGACACCGACTCCGGGCGCGGTTAGCTCCAAGGTTTCGGTTGACACGAAGTGGGCAGGGGCATGGTGCGGCAAGATCGTTGTTAACAACGCGACGGCGAACGACTTGGTGATCGACAAGATCAGCTTCTCGATCCCGAGCGGTGACTGGGTGACCAGCACTTGGGGCGGCACGTTCACGCACAGCGGCAACGACTACTCAGTAGTTGCGCCAAGCTGGGCGCAGGCCGTTGCTGGCGGAAGCTATTCCGATACCGGGATGTGCGTCTCAGGCTCCGGGTCAGGGCAGCTGGGCAACATTGTCGTGACGTCACACCAGACGGGCACAACGCCAACACCAACTCCGACGCCTACGCCTACGCCTACACCTACGCCTACGCCAACACCAACGCCGACACCAACGCCGACACCAACGCCGGTCCCCGGCGCGGCGAAGTTGGCAGCGACTGTGATCAAGGACTCGACTTGGGCCAGCGGCTTCTGCCGCAGCTTCAAGATCGCCAACTCAGGCGGCAAGTCGTCGACCAACTGGAAGCTGAACTTCACGTTGCCTAGCAGCGTCAAGATCACCGACAGTTGGAGCGGCACAGCCACCCGTAGTGGCAACGTCGTAACCGTGGTGGCCCCGAGCTGGGCAGCATCGGTAGCTCCGGGAACGAACGTTGCCGCATTCGGTTTCTGCGCATCCGGCGCAGGCGAGCCAAGTGCGATTAGCGTCGTCGAAGTTGCTTCGGTTGCAACGGCGTCAGCAGCCTCCCGCTCGCGGACAACCGCCCGTGCGAGGGCAGCAGAGAAAGCGAAGAAGATCCGCCGCGCGCACAAGCGCCGCGCAGCACGCTCCTAACCAGCGGTCACGACTGAGGAACTGGCGCTCTCCCCGCAACCACCGCGGGGAGGGCAGTCAGCTCGCGGCGGTCTCCTTGTCTAGATCCTCGAATTCCTCACTTGGCGCCACCGAGTGGACATCTGCAAAGTAGAGATGTATGCCGCCGCCGATCACGCCGCCGAGCAGAGGCGCCAGCAAGTAGACCCAGATGCTGCTGAAGTCGCCGGCGACAATCGCCGGTGCCAGTGAGCGGGCTGGGTTGAATGAACCGCCGGTGATCGGGCCGGCAACGGTCGCAGCAGTGAAGATGAAGAGGCCGATCGCAAATGGAGCGAAGACGCCCTTCCACGGCGCACGGTCATCGGTCGCCACGGTGGCGATCACTAGCACGAACAGCATCGTGAAAACGGCCTCAAGCACGAACGCTTTGCCATCGCTGACGCCATTGCCAGGTGCGGTAACCGTCTTGCCAACAATTGTCTGCGAATAAAGCACTAGCACGAGCAGTGCAGCGAGTAGCCCGCCAACGATCTGGGCCGCCCAGTAGGGCAGAATCTCACCGACGGGGTGCTTTCGCGCACTCGCCAATCCGAGCGTGACGGCCGGGTTGAAGTGACCTCCCGAAACGTGGCCAAAAGCGAAGATCATCAGAGCTAATCCAAAGCCAAATCCAGCTGCGATACCGACCGATTGGATCGCCGTGATGCCCTGTGTCGTCAAGGCAACAATTCCCATGAAACCAGTTAGGAAGAAGCCAAAAGTGCCGATGCACTCAGCGGCCAAGCGTTTGGAAAGGGGCATCTGCGGTCAACCTCCGTAAGATCGATAACGACGGCAGAAGCTACAGGGCGCTGCCGACACCACTCAGATCAGCTAACCGGCGGGGGTGGCGTCGACGAGTCGCCAAGGCACTTCGTCGGAGCCGTCGAGCGCCAGCGTCCAAGTCTCGCTGAACTTCACCTCTCTGTCCTTGTCGCCCGAAAGAACGGCGGCTGTGCCGCGGTCCTCCAAGTAGCGGCGGCCACGAACGGTTAGTGCGACCGTCATCCGTGCCGGAGCTGGCTCCGCGGCCAGTCGCTCGATCGCGATAGTTTCGATCTTCGGCCCGCGAACAACCAATCGCGCATTCTGGCCATCGGCAGAAGGGTAGAGAAGCTGTTCGATAGCCTCGGCGCTCGCGATCGCCTCGAGCGAGGCATCCGGCCCGTCGACCGCCTCGGCCCAGGCGGCAACCGCACGCCGGGCCGCGGCCGCAAGCACGTCGGGCGCGAATCGTCCGTCAACTAGTGAGAGGTCCATCGCTTGGGTTCGTGCGTCGTCGGCCAAGCTGACATCGACGAGCTCGGCAGTCGACGTTCCCTCGAGAGCCTTATCTGCGACTGCTGCCTCGACGATCGCGACGTCGCGAAGCTGGGCATCATCGGACCACGGTGAGGCGATTATCGGTGCGTCGAGGTGGTGTGCGCCTTCGCGGTCCTGCTCAATCGAAAGCAAGATCCATCCACCATCGCGCTTCGCGAGCGTCCAGTATTCGCTAAGCGTGACGACCGAATCATCGTCCTCGCTGCGCATCATCCGCATGCCGCCGTCGGTTTCGACGAAGTCTTCGAGAGTCGCCTCGATGTGGACGATTGCGCGGTCGTCTGAGTCGTCCGCCTTGTTGTCAATCCCGACATAAAGAACCTCAGGGCCGCGAAGCACGCGCACCCGGTTGCGCCAGCCACGCGCGGCGAAGTCCTGCATCCGAAGCCGCCACTCGACGAGAAGGTCGTCACCGACCATCGTTTGTAGCGCACGGTCGTCGCGCTGATCCCAGGCGTGCTGGATCGCGCCGAAAAGCGCTGCTGTGCCGGCGGTGACGAGATCGGCGTCGAAGGCCGCGTCGTCGGCCGCCGCTTCGGCCGAAGCAGTTCGTACGCGGCCATCTCGCTCGATGCGGAGCTGGCGCATGTTGCGCACCGTCATGTATGAGCGGAACATGCTCAGCGCGACGATCAAGAGGATGATTCCGAAGACGAGAAAGACCGTCAGGATCGATCCAGCGCTGGCCGTCCCGCCGTAGCCTCCTCCTCCGTAACCGCCGCCGCCGCCGTAGCCGCCTCCTCCACCGCCAAAGCCACCACCACCGCCAAAGCCGGACGAGCCGCCGCCGGCCGCAGCGAGCTGGAAGAGTGAGCTAATTAGGGCGTGCATACTCCCTACATCGTCGCAGCATCAGCGCAAAGTTGGAGCGTCTTGGCGCAGTCGCAGCGGATTAACGCGAATATCAGGCGCCGCCGCGAGCCCCGCGGCGTGAACGCTTTGCCACGAAAGCTGATTCCAGCGCTTGTTGGTCAAAGCCACCGATCACCGTGGCCTCAGTTGCATAGCGGTAAAGCGCGACCCTGAAGACAGTCACAATTGTCGTTTGAACGAGCATCGCGATCACGAAGACGACCACGCCAGCCACGATCAAAATGCCGCCGCCGACGGCAGAGGAGCCGAGCAGGAGAAAACCGATCACGATCACAGCGATTGCCGGCAGGATCGCTACGAAAAGTGTGATCAGCCCGATCGCGCTTGATCCAACGACACCCTCACCCCAGCGCTCCTTGATGATGTGAGCCGATGTCTTGACCGCCTCTTTTGGCCCTAATCCGTCGAGCGCGATTATCGGGACGACGAAGAACGTTGCGACAGCCCAAGCGAAACCAGCGATCCCGCCGACGATCGCGCTGGCGATCCCACCAGCAACCTCCTCGATTAGGCCCTGGATTACGGAGATTAGGACACCTACAAAGAGCGCCACTGCGGCCCAGGCGAAGATCAGTTTCATCCTCCCGCGCGCCGCGCTGAGCCCTTGCCCGACGGTCGTCTGGCGACCATCGAGCGCTTCCGTAGCGCATGAAGCGAGCGCCACCGATGTGAAGACGCCGATTACCGTCAGCAGGTAGACGCCGATCAGGACAAGCGGCAGAGCGCCCCACTCTGAATCGACCGCGACGGCGATACCTATCCCAGCGCCGAAGAAGATGATCATCGTGATCGTTGCCGCCACGACCGAGATGACTGGGAATGCGATCAGAGATTTATCTGCCCGCACGATCGCCCAGCTCTGTTTTGACAAGGTCCAACCGCGTTTAAATCGTCCCATGAGCGTCAAACTACTACGTTGACCACATGGAAGAAACACTAAACCTGCCGCAGTGGCCGCCGGGAACAGTCTGCATCCTTGCCACCGGTGGAGAAGGACCGCATGCAATCCCCGTCAGCACTGCCCTGCGAACCTCAGACAAGCGCATCGTCTTAGCGCTCGGCGCACGCCGAGGTTCGCTTCAGCGGCTGCGCGAAGATCCGCGCGTCGCTCTAACCGTGCTAGCCGCAGGCGACGTCGCCTTCACCGCGCACGGCACGGCCGATGTCGTTGCCGACCCGCTGCCCGGGTTGGACGGAGTAGTAGGCGTTGAGATCAACGTCGAGCGACTGAGCAGCCACACGAGGCCGACCTTTTCGATCGCCGACGGTGTCGCGTGGAGTTGGGTCGACGACGAGGCGCGCGAGCGTGACGCCGCCGTGCGCAGCGCCCTGCTTGAGCTCTAGTGCGAAGTGATTACGCGGTCGATCAGGCCGTACTCGACCGCCTGCGGTGCGGCGAAGAAGCGGTCACGCTCCATGTCGTCGTGAACCTGCTCGACGGTGTGGCCTGTGTGCAGCGCGTAAAGCTCGTCGATCCGCGCGCGCGTCTTAAGAACTTCGTTCATGTGGATTTCGATGTCCGACGATTGTCCTTGAAAACCTGAGGAAGGCTGGTGGATCAGGATGCGGCTGTTGGGCAGGGCAAGGCGCTTGCCAGGAGCGCCGGCGGTCAGCAGCAGCGAACCCATCGACATCGCAACACCGCAGCAGATCGTCTGCACGTCGGGCTTGATGAACTGCATCGTGTCGTAGATCGCCATCCCCGCGTAGATCGACCCGCCCGGCGAATTGATGTAGATCGAAATGTCCTTCTCTGGGTCCTCTGACTCAAGGTGGAGTAGCTGGGCGACGATCAAGTTGGCGATCTGATCGCCGATCGGCTGTCCGAGGAAAATGATCCGGTCATTGAGCATCCGTGAATAGAGGTCGTATTCGCGCTCGCCGCGCGAGGTCGTCTCAATTACGGTCGGGATCAATGGCATCACTTCACCCTAGGGCATCGGCTGGCGATCGCCTCTGCGATGCAGGTCGCGGCAGGGCTTCAGCGCGGCTGGCAAGATGGCGGCAGCTGTGACTTCGGATCTGTCTGAACAAGAGGAAGGATCTGGGCTGCTCGGCAGAGTCTCGCCGCTCGTCCTAGTGCTCTCGGCGACCGTCTCGGTGCAGTTCGGCGCGGCACTCGCTTTCACGCTCTTTGATGAGGTAGGAGCCGTTGGCAGCACCTTCCTGCGGCTCGCGCTGGCGGCTGCCTTGCTGCTGCTTGTAAGGCGGCCAAAGATTCGCGGTTGGACAGCTTCCAACTACGGCCTTGCGCTGGCCTTTGGGCTTTCGCTCGGGATAACGAACATGCTTTATTACGCGGCGCTTAGCCGTCTCCCGGTCGCTGTGACGGTGACGATTGAGTTCCTTGGCCCGATCGGCGTAGCTGCCGCGTACTCGCGTCGCTGGCTTGAGGGCCTCTGGGTGCTGCTCGCCGCTGCGGGGGTCGTGTTGATCACAGCGCCCTGGTCGCATACTGGCAACCTTGACCCAGTTGGCGTTGCGCTGGCGCTCTGCGCTGCCGCCGGCTGGGCCACCTACATTCTGCTGGTCGAACGAGCCGGGAAGGTCTTCTCTGGGCGAGACATCTTGACGATTGCGATGGTTGTCGCGACCGGCGTCGCAGCCGTCCCGGGAATCATCGAGGGTGGCGCCGCGCTGCTTGATCCGAGGGTCTTGGCGATAGGCCTGATCGTCGCGGTGCTCAGCATGGTGATCCCATTCACCTTTGAGCTTGAAGCGCTGCGGCGAATGCCTGCCCGAGTATTCGGCGTCTTAATGAGCCTCGAGCCAGCGGTAGCAGTTGTCGCCGGGCTGGTCGTCCTCAATCAGCACCTAAATCTCCGCCAGCTGATCGCGATCGCCCTCGTCGTGATCGCGAGTATCGGCGTTACACAGTCAGCACCGGCGCCTCCCCCAGAGGCCGCTATCGAGGGCTGATCCAAAAAGCCGAATTTCTGAGTCGCCATACTGGCTACCTATGCGATTCGAGTTCGCCATCGCGGGTTTGGGCAGATGACGGCCGAGAAGGTTGAAGCTGCTGCTGGCCACCGCGCGCTAGCCGGCGTGCCGCCGATCCCGCTTGTGATTGCGGGAACGCTTTCAGTTCAATTCGGCGGCGCGCTCGCTTTCACGCTCTTCGATGAGGTCGGTGCCGCGGGGGCGACGCTGCTGCGGCTCCTGCTGAGCGCGCTGATGCTCCTTGCGTTAGCGCGGCCAAGCCTGCGAGGCCGTTCGCGATCGGACATGAAGTTGGCGGTCGCCTTCGGGGTCAACCTTGGCGTGATGAACATCTGCTTCTATGAAGCTATCTCACGGCTCCCGCTCGGGATCGCCGTGACGATTGAATTCCTTGGCCCAATCGTGGTCGCCGGCGCGCTTGCGCATAAAGCGTCGCATTGGCTCTGGGTCTTCATGGCCGGGCTTGGAGTCGTGCTGCTCGCTGCGCCTTGGACCGAGAGCGCCAACCTCGATTCAACGGGGCTGGCGTTTGCCGCCTGCGCGGCGTTCGCGTGGGGTACCTACATCATGCTCTCGCAGCGTTTAGTGAAGCGCTTCAAGGCTGGAGATGGCATCGCGATCGCCTCCGTTGTCGGAACCGCTCTGGTTCTGATCCCAGGAATCGTCTCCGGTGGCTCGCAGTTACTAAACCCAAGTGTTCTGCTAGTTGGGCTTGGCGTGGCACTGCTCAGCTCCGCGATCCCTTTTACGACGGAGTCCGAGGCGATGCGGCGGATGCCAGCCAGAGTCTTCAGCACCTTGATGAGCCTCGAGCCGGCCGTCGCTGCGATGGTCGGCCTGATCGTGCTCGGTCAAGGGCTCTCAGCGCTTGAACTGGTGGCAATTGGGCTGGTCACGCTCGCCAGTATCGGCGTGATGCGTAGCGCCGACTTTGCTCCCCCGGTCGAAGCCGCGATCGAGGCTTGAGCAGGGCGCTGCGGCGTCGCCGCGATGGCGCGTAATACTTAGGCGGCTGTGTTCACTCTCAACCTGCCAAATCTGCTGACCGTGCTGCGGATTCTTCTCGTGCCGGTTCTCGTCGTTGCGTTGCTCTCGCACGGAGGCCAGACCAGCGACGTGCTGGCCGCGGTTGTCTTCGCTGCCGCCTCAGTGACCGACGCGCTCGACGGCTGGCTTGCCCGCACGCGCGAGCAGATCACGACCTTCGGCAAGCTGATGGATCCGGTCGCCGACAAGCTCCTGGTGATCGCTGCGCTGCTGTCGCTGGTGTCACTCGGGCGGCTCGCAGCTTGGGTTGCGATGGTGATCGTCGCGCGCGAATTTGCTGTGACTGTCGCGCGCATCTCGGCGCGCTCTGAGGGCGTTGTGATTGCAGCCAACTGGTGGGGCAAAGCAAAGACCACGGTTCAGGTGCTGACGATCTTCTTGTTGATTCTGATCGTCCCTTCTCCGACCTGGGTTGAGTGGTTGGTCTACGTGATGGTCGCTGTAACAGTTGTCAGCGGGATCGATTATTTCTTCGGCATGCGCCGCCTATTACGGGAGGCAGAGCTACGGCGCGCTTCCCCTGAAGAAGGGTCACGACAATGAAGTGGGCTATTGCCATTCTCATGGTTTGCATCGTCGGATCGGTGGCGACTGCCGCATACATTGTGCTCGGCAACCGCGACCCGGTTCCCAACGAGATCGCTGCCTGCGTGAAGCGAGCGGGACTCGCCCAGGTGCGATCGCAGGATGCTCTCAGCGCGGTGCGGGCAGCCGTCGAAGCCGGGGCTTTAAAGCCGTCGCAGCGGTGGGATTGGGGCAAGACCCGCGCAGTTCTTTTCGAAGGTCCGGCGCGCGACTACGCAATGCTCGCGCTTTGGAACAGCGACTCTCCGTCGCTGCTAGGCGACGACGCGGCAAGCAAGGTTTTTGACGAACCGGGTCAGCTACCGCTAGTTAGCGTCGAGGTGCCGGATGCCGGGGCACTTAAACGCTGCGCAGATAAAGTCAGCGGCTAGCGGCCACCGGAGTCAAGCCATTCGCGCATCGAGGTGTGATGAGCAAGGTGCTCGTCTGTCTCAATTTCGCGGCGAAGCTCGCCAAGCAGGCCGAAGCGTTCAGCGGTGACGTTGTGCTGGTGAATCGTCTCTAGGTTTTCTTGGCGCGACGAGATGAAGGTGCCGTCGTCGAGTGAGTCGTAGCGGTTAATCACAGCTTGGATCATCTCGCGCACACAATCCTCGACGAACCGCGGCCGGCTGTGGGCTTTCTCAACGACCGATCCCTCGTCGGAGCGCTTCATCAGCTCGTAGATTTCGCTGGACATCGATCCTTCAACTATGGCCAGCAGATCGGCTGCTTCAACGTCGAGTGGACGACCCTCCACAGCGCCGACGTAGAGCGTGCCAAGCCCTCTCTGATTGTGAGTGGCAATCGGCACGGCAGCGATGATCTGTTCGATCTGCTCAGCATCGAAGCCTTGGCCGCTCAGTCTCTCTCGGGCCGTTGCTGCGACGAGCTCCTGGGCGCAAGGGCAGGCTGTCATTCCTTGCGCCGTTACTCCGACCAGCCTCCGCGTGCCGGCTTCGCTCGCCAGCGCGGCGCCGCGTAGCGTGTAAATCTCCTGCGTCTTGATCCCTGAGACAGGTGCGGGCTTGTGCTCTGGGTAGCGCGCAGTGATCGTCACCTCAGCGCGGCGCGCATCCTGGCGTTCGCGAACTTGCTCGGCGATCTGCTGCGCAAGCTGCTCTGCTTTCAGCGAGCTGCCTTCTACGGCGAACTCGCCGATGGCTTCGTTGATCACTTCTTCGAAGCGCGACATGTGGGCGCCCTTCTGCTTGGGCCCAAGGTCAACGAAACATTCCAGCTGAGCGTGGTACGACTGCTCTGCGCCGGGCTTCCCGATCCTGATGACTTTCTCGACGCCTGTCACGCCAACGCGTGAAAGCGAGACGTGAATCTCGGGTGCGTAGTTCTGAACGTCGGGGGAGTTGGTGAGTGTTGAAGGTTCCACGGAGGACCTGCCTCTCTTGGGGTTTGTCAAGGGTAGCGGAGCAGATTTCGTGCTTGTGCTATTAATCACTTAGTCGATTGCGGCTTTGCCGCATCGCAAAGTTGGTTCAGAGCTATTACGAGCGGCGCGGCTGGATGGTTCAATCAGCCGGTACGAGTTTCGGGAGGGCAGTCTGTGGAGAGGGGAAGCCATCTGGATGGTGGCTTCCGGAATGTCTGGCTGAGGAGCTGTGAAGAATATGCAAGCAACGAAGAGCGCAGGATTGCTCGCCGATGAGGCCCCCGTTTGGGAGCTCGCCGAGCTGAAGCCATTGATGGCCACGGGCCAGGAGAAGGGCTTCTTGACCGTCGCGCAGATCACGAAATGTTTTGAAGAGGTAGAGGTTTCGAAGGAGCAGGTACAGGAGCTTCATGGCCATCTTCAGGAGATGGGCATTGACCTTGTCAGCGCAGAAGGTGAAGACGGCTCGGCGCCACCGATGACAGAAGGCGCGCCGCGGCGCGGTAAGCGCAGAGACTCCCGTAAGACCGAGGAGATTGACCTGACAGTTGAGCCGAGCCTCGATTCGCTGCGGCTATACCTCCGCTCGATTGGCCGCGTGCCGTTGCTCAGCGCGATCGAAGAGGTATCACTGGCGAAGCGGATTGAGCGCGGTGACATGAACGCCAAGCAGCACATGGTTGAAGCCAACCTGCGGCTTGTTGTGTCTATTGCGAAGGGCTATCTCGGTCGCGGGCTCACATTCCTCGACCTGATCCAAGAGGGTTCTCTTGGATTGATTCGCGCCGTTGAGAAGTTCGATTACAGACGCGGCTACAAGTTTTCGACTTACGCCACGTGGTGGATCCGCCAAGCGGTGACCCGCGCTATTGCCGACAAGGGCCGGACAATCAGAATCCCTGTCCACATGGTCGAGAAGCTCAACAAGGTCGTCCATGTAGAGCGTCAGCTAGTCCAGTCGCTTGGCCGTGAGCCGACGCCTGAAGAGATCGCTGACGAGCTTGAGTGCAGCGCCGATGACGTGCGCGAGATCCTGCGCGTAAGTCAGCAGCCGATCTCTTTGGAGAAGCCTGTCGGCGATGAGGACGATTCGCAGCTCGGCGACTTCGTAGAGGACGATGGGATCGTCTCGCCGTTCGATCTGACCTCTGATTCGCTGCGCAGGGAGAACGTCTACCGAGCGCTCGGCACGCTGCCGGCGCGCGAGCGTGAC
>Ga0194035_1001811_pt1 | contig 10948 bp, 8 predicted proteins | sample JunL2320m_MetaG_FD_148680 | JGI IMG/M metagenome (GOLD analysis project Ga0194035, IMG submission 148680) | Anoxic zone freshwater microbial communities from boreal shield lake in IISD Experimental Lakes Area, Ontario, Canada - Jun2016-L239-20m | ecosystem: Environmental > Aquatic > Freshwater >...
ACAGCTGGAGAGGGGAGGTCGACACCTATAGCAAAAGCACTGCGCCACTTGGTAAAGCGAGCTCCCATAGCGTAATACTCGGTAAGGCGTTCGGCCAGGCCGTCGAGCCCCTCGGTGATGGTCTGAGGCGCAAAATTGGCCATTTCAACCAAGCCTTTATCGACCTTTATACCTGGTATAATACCGTTTTTGGTGAGAGCTTCGGCAAAAGGCACGCCAGTATCAGTTTGTTGGCGGATGGTTTCGTCGTAGAGTATCACGCCCGAAATATAAAGCTCGATATTGGGCGACATGCACAATAATTGGCGCCACTGGAGCCTAGACTCGTCTGTGCAGGCAATCTTAAGGGTATCAAAGCGCTTGCAACACGACTTAGTGCTTTCGTCAGCAGCCAAAAGACCCTTTGGTGAGGCCATTAGTTGCTGCACTATAGCTGAAAGCGACTGATTCATGCCTCTAGCATAAGCCTTATGGCTTTTTTTTGCAATATTCGCCAGCTCGGAAGCCTTTTTGAGTACATATACTGCGTGCGGTAGCATTTTATATATGTAGATTAGTGGCACATTTACAGATGTAAAAGCAAAAAAAAATGAATAAATAAATTATTTCTTAGTGTTGTCGAGCCGAGCATCGCGTAACATCGACTGGCGCTTTTTGGTTTCGCGCTTGTCGTAGAGCTTTTTACCACGAGCCAGCGCTATTTCGAGCTTCACACGGCCGCGTACAAGCCCCACAGCAGTCGGAACCACGCTAAGATGCTCTGCAGTACCACTTTCGATGATTTTTAGCAGTTCTTTTTTGTGTAGTAGCAATTTACGCTCGGCCTCGGGGTCGTAGTCGGCGATATTTGAGGCCTGTTTGTAGGGGCTAACGTGGGCTTTTACCAGATAAGCTTCGTTGTTTCGGATCGATATGTAGCTACCCTTGAGGTCAATATGCCCAGCCTTGATGCTCTTGACTTCGGCTCCAGTCAATACCAAACCAGCCTCAAATTTGTCTTTGAGTTCGTAGTCGTGCCGGGCTCGGCGATTGGTGGCGATAATCTTCATAGCTTGATTATAGCTCAAATCCTAGCTTTTGCGATATAATGATAGCTAATATGCAACATCCCAAAGACATTTTTAACGATATCTTGACCGATATCACCACAAAAGCCTTTAATTCGGTTAGCCAATCCGACATTGGCCACAGCATTAGCCATTGCGACGCTCAATTTGGCGATTACAGCACCAACATTGCCTTCAAGCTCTCCAAGCTCGAAGGCCAGAGCCCATCTGATGTAGCCCGAGGTATCGTCGATAGCCTGAAGCAGCATAACTCCATCGAATCGGCCGAGTTCGCCCAGCCAGGATTTATCAATGTTACACTCATTAACCAGGTCTGGCTCGACTATGCACTGTCCTTTAATACTAGCTTCGCCCATAGTCATCTAGGCAAAGGGCAGTCGATACAGATAGAGTTTATATCGGCTAACCCGACCGGCCCGTTGGTGGTCACCAACGCCTGGCAGGGGTACTATGGCGATATTTTATCTAGCATCTACGCCTCTCAGGGCTACGAAACCAAGCGAGAGTATTACCTCAATGATGGTGGCAATCAGCTTGTATCCCTCGGCAGGGCGATACAGCAATCGATTGGAGTTGAATTCGATGCCGAAATCTCCGCCAACCTGTACCGAGGTGATTATATCGATAATACCGCTGAAATAATTACAACAGAAATGGGCGGAGTAGAGCAAATTAAGCAGTCTGAGCCGTCAGAAATTGGCGCCAGGGCAGCAGAGATCATAATGGAAACCTACATCAAGCCCGACCTAGCACGGCTAGGGGTTCGCTATGATTCGATTTACTCCGAAAAAAAGCCAGATATCAAAAAAACTCTCAAGCGACTGCAAGAGGCTGGCCTAATCAAGCAAAAGGATGGCGCCACATGGCTAATTGGTTCAGAAGTTGGGCTCAAACAGGACGAAGTGCTGGTCAGATCATACGATAACGGCGATAGCTATTTCCTTAAAGACATCGCCTACCAGCTCGAGCGCCTCGAGGAGCGCGGCTTTAATGAAACCATCACGATTGTTGGCCCAGACCATCACGGGCAGGCCATCAGGCTCATCAATACTCTGCGCGCGCTTGGCCACCAGAGCTTCACCGAGATATCTACCCAGACGATCAGGCTAATCAAGGACGGCAAAGAGTTTAAGATGAGTAAACGCAAGGGCAACTACATTTTGCTCGATGATTTCCTAAATGAAGTCCCAACCGAGGCCGCCCGTTTTTATTTTGCGATGCGCGATACCAACACACACATGGATTTTGATATTGACCTAGTCAAGGAGCGTTCTGCCAAAAACCCGGTCTATTATTCACTGTACGCCTACGCCAGAGCCTGTTCGATTCAGGAAAAATCCACCGAGCAGGGCATTGTACCCGCTAAAAACCTCAAGGGATACCAACTGACAGTGGCCGAAAAGCAGCTTACCCTAGAGCTATCCAAGATAGGCGAGCTACTAGAGGAGATCACCACCACGCACAAAGTTCATCAGCTGTTGCACCAGACGGTCGAGGTCGCCAGAGCCTTCCATAACTACTATGAAAAAGAAAGAATCGTTGGCAATCCCAAGGCCGCCCAAAAATTAGTCTTTATTGCTCAATTTAAGCTTGCCTACCAGTCGGTATTTGCTATCCTAGGTGTTGATTTGCTCCAAAAAATGTAGCTTTATATTTTTGCGGGTGTAGTAAAAAAGGCAACTATTTTTGTATCTTATATGTGACAATTTTCTTATCAGTATTTATAAATAACTGGCCACTTTTTGGCTCAATTGAAAATGAATATATTGGTGCATTGCCTTCAAGCGCATAAAACCTCACAAAATTGGCCGAATCGGAGCTAATAGTAAGCATGGCCAGCTTGTTTAGGTCTTTATTGAGCAGTATAAAGTAGCCAGATTCCAGATTGAAGTAGCTGTCTTTGATATCCCCAAAACTATCAGGCAATCCATTGGTATCATAGCTACTCTCGGTTCCTTGCTCGAACAATTTAATCTTATTGCTCTGGGTGACGAATATATTGCCATTGATCATCAGTGAGCTGGCTTTAGCAAGACCTCCGGTGCTTGGTGATTTAAGGATATCAGCTTTGGAACTAAGGCTCAGCCCAGATTTAATATAGCGTACTATCTTTGACTCGCTAGGCACCAAGAGGTACAGGTTGCTGAGATAGCTTTCGATATCAACCGCTCCACCAGGGTCTGTCCTTAGCGACTGAAGACCATTCGCAGGGTTGTACTGCCACAGGTTACTGGATCCTATAGCTATTAGGCCGGTATCGCCTTGGTTTGTTAGAGCCTTGGCACCAATCAAATCTTTATCGGTAGCCTTAATAGCAGGTGCACCTAGCAGGGGGTTGATTGCCAGGATAGACCCAGACACCGCATCTAGGCCATACAGGCTGTTATCGACCCAAATCATGGCCACTAACTTGGATTGTTCGATACCAAAGCCGTCAGCTAGCTTAATTCGTGTTGTGCCGGTTATTTTATCTTCAACATTCGCTAGATCGCTACTAATATCGCTGTAACCTCGCTTAATTTTATTAGACTGTGCCAGCTGGTTGAGCTTGTCTTGGTCAGATTTGCTTATTTTAGATAAAATATCGTGAGCTTTATCAATACTTTCCTGAGCAGACTTAGTATTGTTTTTAGATAGCGAAGCCTGAGCCGATGAAATCAATGTACCGGCGTCGTCAAGCTCTTTAGATGCGTTGGTGCTGCTATAAACCGACGAAAAACCCAAAAATACTCCTATAATTATTAATGTAGATATAATTACAATGATAAATGCTTGCTTCGGATTGGGGTTGATGTATTTTGACCAAAACTTAGTCCAGCCATGCTTAGATTTGGATAGAACTGCCGGTACTACTTTAGTTTTAGTGTTGGAGGCTGACTGCTTTAGGCCATGCTTGATTTTTTGGCCACCTCTTTTTGTGTGGCCTTGAAGTGAAACTAGAATGCTGTTTATTTTAGCTTGTGCTTGTTTAGGGATATCATCTGGCCGCTGGCGCAAAAGGTCTTTTGGTATTGGCGACTTCTCGGCCTGAACCAGCAAAACACTGTAAGGAACTGCTTCTGGCAGTTGCAGGTTCTTGGTGATGTCTTGGCTTGACTGCTCGATTGGCTGGTCGGATATGATCTTGCCGAGTTCCGATTGAGTCAGGCTGGCCGTCACAGCTCTGCTGGTGAGCAAGATGCTGTCTCCAGGCCGCACCTTGCCAGAGCCGACCTCTCTAAATTTATTTTCAGAACTATCTGTTGTTAGGCTTGTGGCACTGCCTTTGCGGGAATGAATCATTGTCAACTCGCCGACATTAGCAAATAGCATTTCGTTGGCCACTATAGCGACTAGCCCAATGTTGCAGGTACTCTTGGAGCTGCTGATGAGCTCATTGACGGACCGCAAGCATAGCTTAAAGCGATTATCAAAGCCGGTCTCGATACCACTCTCATAAAAAGCCTTACCACAGCCATCAAGGAATTTGTCTAGGTTGATCCTTTTGTCACCATCATTGTATTCAAATAGCAAGTATAGGTTGCCAGACTCCGAGCTGGCATCTGGGGATGGCTCAAACCCAACAGCAAAAGACTCTGCCACAGACTTGAGTGGGCGCTTTGGACGATGATTGATCTGAATATGTCTGGTGTAGATTTCTATTGCATCCATACGGCTTATCCTTTTTATAACTATTATACCATCTGTATGTATTAAGGTATGATAGAGATTGAAGTTATGGAAAAAAACGACTCAGAAAATATAAAATTTACCAAGTCTCAACTCGAGGCCATCGGGCACGATGAAGGCCCTATGCTAGTTGTAGCAGGTGCCGGCACTGGCAAAACAGCCGTTATAACGCAACGAATAGCTCGCCTAATATTATCAAGCAAAGCCAAGGCCGATGCCGTACTAGCACTAACCTTTACAGATAAAGCTGCTATGGAAATGCAACAGCGGGTCGACGAGCTGCTGCCATATGGCTATTTGGACACTCAAATAATGACCTTCCACGCCTTATCGGAGAGAATTTTGCAGGAGTTTGCCCTAGATGCTGGGTTGAGCCCCGAGTTTATGGTCTTAAATGATGTTCAGCAGACCATTATCTTGCAAGAAGTCATAGCGGCGGTTGATTTTAAGTATTTTAAGCCCCAGCACGACCCGTTTGCATACATTAGGTCGTTAAAAAGTGCCATCTCAAGGCTCAAGGATGAGGGAATAGACGCTGCAGAGTTCAGTAAGTTAGCCAAGCAGCTAGCCGACACCGGCGACGGCCAACCGAACGAGCCAATGCTCGATTTGGCCAAAGTTTATCAACTTTATACAGAGCATTGTGCTTCAAAAAACAGCTTAGACTTTGGTGATTTATTGCTAAAATTACAACATTTGTTAAAAACCCGTCCCGAAGTCAAAAAAGAGCTTAATCAGCGCTACCAGTACTTGTTAGTTGACGAATTTCAGGATACCAACTCCATACAAATGGATATCATAGCGAGTTTGCTATCAAAGTCAAAAAATATCATGGTAGTCGGTGATGACGACCAGGCTATTTACAGCTTTAGAGGGGCATCGGTCCAGAACATTCTTAATTTTAGGACTCTTTTCCCCAAAAGTGAGCTCGTGGTTCTAAAAGACAACTTTCGAAGCGGCCAAGCCATACTCGATGCGGGCTACAAGTTGATTGCTCACAACAATCCAGACAGGCTGGAGGTTTCGGAGCATATCAACAAGCAACTAATTGCCCATAAATACCCCAAAGCTGCGGTTGGAATCGAATACTACCCCAATAAGCCTAGCGAAGTCGATGGTGTTGTAGAAAAAATCACGAGCCTATTGGGTGAAGGGGTAGAGCAAAAAGATGTTGCGATATTGCTTCGCAAAAATAGTCAGCTCAAAGCATATATCTTGTCGCTCCAGAAAAAAAACATTGCGTATTATGTTCATCAAGATGTTGAGCTATTTGATCAAAAAAGTGTAAAGATGTTGGTGGCGCTAGCCAAAGCAATCACTGATCCGCACGATTCATCATCGCTTTTCCAGCTTCTTATTAGTGGCTTTTTCAAGAACCACGACAAACACCAGATGGTTGCCATTTCATCACTAATAGCTCGTCAGAACAAGAGTCTTTTTGATGCCTTGACTGAGCCAGATCAGGAACCATGGATAGACCAAGCAATGAGCGATATCGCAGATTGGCGCGAAATGTTGGTCGATTATACTGCTGGTGAACTACTGTTTGTGGCTATTAAGGCTAACGGCCTATTAAAAGATCTTCTAGACGACGCCAATACTTCTCTGGATTCAGCTTTATCGGTTCAGTATATGACTGACTTCTTTAAGCTCGTAAAGCAGTTCGAGCTAGCCACGACCAACCCCAGCCTGGTAGAGTTTTGCAAGTACCTCGACGAAATTAAGCTCTCATCGGCCGATATAATGAGCGATATATCGCCGTTAGATAGCTCTGGAGTGCAGATTTTAACTATTCACAAGGCCAAAGGACTAGAATTTGACTATGTCTTTATACCCGAGTTGGTAGAGCAGAGCTTTCCGACCTACCGAAAAGGTGAAGATGTGAAGTTTCCAGAAGAAGTCCTGAAGCACATCGGTGGCGACCACTATCAAGAGGAACGCCGCTTGTTCTACGTTGCACTAACAAGAGCCCGAATTGGAGCATTTTTGAGCTACGCCGCCGACTATGGGGGCAAGAGGGCCAAAAAACCATCACGGTTTATCGGCGAGGCACTGGGTAACGATTGGCCCAGTATAGCAACTAAAGTCGACGACCAGCGCAACATGGCCGAGCTAATCGGTTCGTTCGAGCCAATCATTAAGGTGGCCGACAAAGACAGCCTACTAGCCAGGCTCTATAGAGGCGATTGGCTATATCTGTCGATTAGCCAGGTGGCCGACTACCTGCGGTCTCCCAAAGAATTTTGGCTTTTTCATATCTTGAAGCTGCCAAAAGGCCCTTTTCATACATTAGTTTATGGTTCCAGTATGCATGCGGCGTTGGAGCATTATTACAAGTTTAAGCTCAAGGATCGCAAAATATCCCAAAAAGAGGTCCTGGAAGTTTATAAAAGTGCCTGGCGCAGTGAAGGTTTTGTATCTGTTGAGCACGAAAAAGAGCTGTTCGAGACCGGACAAAAAGCACTTATAAACTATATCCGTAATCACGATAAAGACGAAGCCAAACCGATCGCCATTGAAAAACCCTTTGAATTGCAACTACCAGACCTAAAAACAGTAATCTCGGGTCGTTATGATATTATTTTGAGCTCCAAAGATGGCATCGAAATAAGAGACTTCAAGACCTCTAGGGTAAAGGATCAAAAATCAGCCGACAGCAAGGCCAAAGCTAGCGTCCAGCTAGGAATATACGCCCTATCGTGGGAAAAATTACAACAAAGTCCAGTATCTACAACTAGCCTGGAGTTTATCGAGGACTTCGTGATAGGTAAAAACACCAAAATTGATAACGAAAAAACCCTCCAGTTGATTACTCAAGCAGTAGAGGGCATTAAGGCCATGAAGTTCGACGACAAGGGCCAAAGCCAACTTGATTTTAACAAGTTACTGATATGAAAATCGATTCATATCGCAACCAGCGCTGGCTCGAGAGTACACTCGACTTTATCTGGAACTCTCACTTTGACGACATCCCAAGAGCTAATCAAGTCAATATTATATTTGGTAAAAAAGCTAAGCGTCGTCTAGGCTCGATTGGTATCGATAAAGATAGCCCAGAGGTATCGGTGATTAGGATAAACCCTATATTCAAGGACTTGGAGGTACCAGAATTTGTAATCGTAGCTACTATTGTTCACGAAATGACACATTATGCACACGGCTTTAACTCACCCCTAGAGCAAAAACAACAACATCCACACCGTGGGGGCGTTATTAGGCGTGAATTCGCTGAAAGAGGACTGGAATATATGTATATAGAGCAAGATAAGTGGCTAAAAGAAAATTGGCCAACCATTTTAGATAAATATTTTGAGCCAACTGCTTATCGGAGACGCAATCAAGGTGTTAAGTTGAAGCTCCCTTGGTGGATGTCTGGATTATAAGTACCAATAAGAGTATTATTATAAACATGAGTAGTATCAAGAAATCTAGAAATGTAAAAAAACGCACTAATCAGCTCAAACTCACATCTGGTACTTCTAAAACCATCACTAGGCCCACCAAGGCCAAGCTAGTAGCGGCTGCCCAACACCTCAACCGCACCCGAACCCGTCGCTTTGTGCTTTATGCCCTGGGTTGTGTGGTTTTGATGCAAGTATTACGCTATCTAAGCAATGAAGTTATCTTTGCCGGGCCAACGACCCCGGGCGGAATCGGATTTTTACTATTTTTCTATGTTCAGACCGGCCTGATGGTAATAATTATGCTCCTATTAATTGCCGCATCCATCACTTATCTCAGATCTTTGAGCTCTGATTTTTAGCACACATACCTAGTGCTAAAGCACTATTTATATGTACAATTCTGCCGCTACCAATCTGTAAAGTAAGTTTATTAGACGCTGTAATATAATTAGTACAATTGAGTTAAGATATTGTTCATAGAGTTTATCTGCTACGTCGTGCCCGCTAGTTTATTTTTTATTAGTAATTTGGAGTGCTATACTATATATCATAAGGAGGGAACATGAATATCATTCTAATAGTACTGATAGGGCTAGTTCTGTTGGCATTACTAGTAGTCATATATCTCCTGACGGTTAAGAAGTCGGGAATTAGCTCAGATTCTCTTGGTATGCTCAAGCAAGACCTTCAGGGTATCCAACAGCTTATTAATCAATCGCAATCCCATCTGAATGAAAGAATTGATAAAAACAATTCTGCCATGCAGGCTAGTGTCCAAAAACAGATGAGTGAGTCATCCAAGCTGATAATTGATGTTACCGAACGCCTCACTAAGCTCGACGAAACCAATAAGAGGGTCGTAGATGTTGCTGACGAGCTCAAGACACTCCAAAATGTACTTCAAAACCCTAAGCAACGTGGAGTACTGGGCGAGTACTACCTGCAAACAGTGCTCGACAACGTCCTGCCGGTTAATCGGTACAAGTTGCAATACAAATTTAAGGACGGTGATATTGTAGACGCAGTTATTTTTCTTGAAAAAGATAAAATACTCCCTATCGACTCAAAATTTAGCCTTGAAAATTACAACCGTCTAGTAGAAGAGAAGAACAAAGATCAGCGGGCCATTTATGTTAAGCGGTTCAAGCAAGACCTTAAAACCCGAATCGACGAAACTAGTAAGTATATTAGACCCAGCGAAAATACTATGGATTTTGCATTTATGTTTATACCTTCTGAAGCAATCTATAATGACCTACTAACCAACAAGATAGGAACCGCCGATACCGCCTCGAGGGATCTCATCGAATATGCTTTTCAGGAGAAGAAAGTTATTATTGTTAGCCCTACAACCTTCATGGCCTATCTGCAAACAGTCTTGCAGGGCCTAAGAAGCCTTCAGATAGAAGATCAAGCTAAGGAGATACAAAAGAGGGTTGGTATGTTGGGCCGTCACATCAAGAGTTATGAGGAATTTATGCATAAGCTAGGCGGGTCACTATCGACCACCGTCAATCATTACAATAACGCCCACAAGGAGCTTAAAAAGGTCGATAAAGATGTCGTTAATATAGCCGGCACAGACGAGTCTGTCGATCCGGCATTTCTGGAGAAGCCAAATATCGATGATTAGCCTATGGTGTTGTATAATAAAAGCATGAAAACCGTATTCTCAGGCTTAAAACCGACCGGCGAGATGACAATTGGCAACTACATAGGAGCCATGAAGCATTGGCCAACCAGTCAATCTGGCAATAGGAGTATATTCTTTGTACCAAATTCGCACGCCCTGACGGTACGGCAAGACCCCGCCCAGCTCAAAACCAGGACCCTAGACCTAGTGGCCTGGCTTTTGGCAGTTGGTGTCGACCCTGATGAGTCGATTATATTGGTGCAATCTATGGTGCCAGCTCATGCTGAGCTATTTTGGATACTCGACAATTTCGTGACAATCGGCGAACTCAGTCGAATGACGCAGTTTAAGGATAAAAGCGGCAAGTCTTCGGCCGAGGGCCAGCTGGTGGGGCTATTTAACTACCCGGTACTGATGGCTGCAGATATATTGCTATATAGTACTGATGAAGTTCCGGTAGGAGAAGACCAGATTCAGCATGTAGAACTAACCAGGGATATCGCAACTCGGTTTAATAATATCTATGGAGAAACATTTGTAATTCCTAAAGCTACCACACCACAGCATGGCTCAAGAGTAAGAGGGCTCGATGACCCTCGCTATAAGATGAGCAAAAGCGACCACCCAGATAGTTATGTAGCGCTCGGCGAGGACGCCGAATCAGTAATCAAGAAGTTCAAGCGAGCCGTTACTGACTCTGACGACAAGATCCGCTACGACCCCAAATCCAAACCGGCCATCTCTAACCTCATCGAGATCTACGCCGGCTTCGCCGAGGTCGATATCGCTACTGTAGAGAGCAAGTATCAGCAAAAAGGCTATGGAGAGTTCAAGCAAGAGCTCGGCGAGCTCGTCGCCGATAAACTGTCGGCCCTACAGGCTGAATTCGAAAAATATCGGTCAAATGAGGCAGCCCTAATGGCTATTATCGAACAGGGAAACGCCAAAGCTAGCCAAATAGCCAATGAAAAGCTCAACGAAGTAAAATCTAAAATAGGCTTGTTGTAAAAAATATAACATCCACCTACACCTGAAAAGTGCAATTATTACATCAAAAGTATTGACATAAGCATAAGCGTAGTGCTATACTAGAGTTATTCTAGTTCATTAAAAACAAAAATAAAAATTATGCCACATACCAAACCTCCATAGGCGATGGCCTGAACTCTTAAAGG
>Ga0194035_1001813_pt1 | contig 10943 bp, 7 predicted proteins | sample JunL2320m_MetaG_FD_148680 | JGI IMG/M metagenome (GOLD analysis project Ga0194035, IMG submission 148680) | Anoxic zone freshwater microbial communities from boreal shield lake in IISD Experimental Lakes Area, Ontario, Canada - Jun2016-L239-20m | ecosystem: Environmental > Aquatic > Freshwater >...
TCGCGGGGAGTTGCGTTCGGGGGCTCGGGCCAACCTGCTGATGGGTGTTACCTCGAATCGCGTTGACGTCAAAATCGCCGCAGCGGTTGCCGAACGAACTCTGGAACGCCTCGCTGAACCCCTCAATTCGCTGTGGGCGGCCGACCCAATTCAAGCCCAGCCGCTGCTCGACCTAGCTTGGCTAGAGGTCATTCGCAATGCCGCCCATGACTCGATTTGTGCGTGCAGTCACGACGAGGTTGTTGAGGCAGTGCTGCATCGTTATGCCGAAGCTAGGCGAACTGCGCTCGGGGTGGCTCAGTCGGCAATTGAGTCAGCCAGAACACAAATTGATAGCAGCGGAATTTTGTTACTCAACTCCTGTGCGCGCGTACGCAGTGAACTCATCGAGGTTGAGCTGCCGGGAAGCATCCTGAATGCACAAAGCGGGCTATCAGACCAGCCATGGGCGCAGGTTCTCTCCGAGCGTGCGGCCGAGGAGGAGCTCTACTTGACCCCCGCAGCTGATGCTCCGCTGATTGTTGCGCGCGAACTCATCTTCGAACACCCCGAGGTCAGCCAGGTGCGACTTGTTGAACGGCCCACTCCAGCAGACTCGGGCTCCGCACCACTGAACGTTCTTGAAGTTCACCTGCTCAACAACGATCAGCAAGACCCGAGCGAGCCTGCAGCCAGCACCGGTGTGCTCAGCCCGCTCGAGGCCCTCAGTGAAATTGGTCAGCGCTGCGAACAGAACCCTGACCTGCTCGTGAGCACTGTGCTGCACCACCCGGAAGCCTCGAGCCGTGTGCTCACCATGTCTGGCAACGTCGCAGGTTTTGGATGGTCCATCTGGCACCCGAGCGGGGCAAAATTTACGGTTGCAGCCGAGGGGCCGTGCGGCTTGAGTAATGGCCTCGTGTCGGTTCAGGTCAACCCAACAGATGGAACCTTTGCAGTCAACGGTCACCCCGGATACGGCCGGATTATTGACGAAATAGACGTCGGTGACACCTATAACTGGTGTCCCGCAGAGCCAGCGCTTCTGGTTGATCAACCTCAGGCCGTTCATGCAGAGATCATCGAGAGTGGGCCCCTGCGATCCAAGATTCGAATCGACAGCGAGTACCTCCTACCGAGCTGCGCCCCGAGCAGTTCGAAAGGCGAGGTTCCATTCTCGGTGCAGAGCCTTACTACCGTGATTGAGCTGCGCGCTGACGAGGCACTCCTTCGTGTCAGTACAAGCTTGTTGAATCAGGTTCGAGACCACCGGATGCGTGTTCATTTCCCGTTGCAGAACCGGGCTCAGCACTCCCGAGCAGAGTGCGCGTTCGGCCTGGTGCAACGCCCGCTCTCAGCCGAGGGGGGCCCAAACGAATGGGGAGTTCCAACCTATCCATCGCGAAGGTTCGTCCAAGCTGGAGAGTTGACGGTCACGCACGAAGGACTCTGCGAGTACGAACTTGTCGACCTTGATGGTGACGCTAATGACCCGCTCACGACCTCAGGGGCGCTCGCCCTGACGCTGTTGCGCTGCACCGGCTGGTTGTCGCGAGGGCCGATGGCCTCTCGACCGCTTCCTGCCGGACCCGAGAACGAACTGCTCGGCGCCCAACTGCAAAAGCCCCTCAGGTTGAACTATGCAATTGCCCTCGATCACCCCGATCCCTTCGAGTTTGCCGACAGCGTGTGGACTCCGCTGCAAATTGCTGAGTCTGAAGGTGGAGGGCCCTTACCGGCGAGCGGCTCGCGACTTAGTCTGACGGGCATGGAGGTCGATGCCCTCCTCACCGACCGCACGGGCCGGCTTGTGCTGCGTTGCCATGAGCCGCTGGGTCAGCTGGGAAACATGCGAATCCCCGGGCGCACAGGGCAGATCATCGATCTGCTCGGCAACAAACGGGGAGATTTCTCTGAGGAACTCGAGGTTCGACCTCATCAAATTCTGACGGTTGCGCTCGATCCCACATAAAGCAAATGACTTCGACGGCGACACTCGCACGCGCACAACTCCTTCAGCATGACATCCTGTACACATGTCCGAGAATCCTGCGATGACCCCCGCGGAAGCTGATGCGCTTTTGACGTACACAATCCAAACCGACGAAGGCCGCCAAAATCCGTACCCCGCATATAACCAACTCCGGTCATCGCCGACAAGATGGAGAAGTAACACCGGATCTACGATTCTGACCGGCTACAACGATTGCCTTGAGGTGCTTCGCCATCCAAAGCTGGGTCGGGCTGAAGCCGATATGGATCTGCCGCTCTCGATTGCCGGAAATGAGCGACGGGTCTCTGACGACACCTCGACGATGTTGCTCATCAACCCTCCCGATCACACTCGGATTCGATCCTTGGTGAGCCGGGCTTTCACACCTCGCAGAGTTGACGAACTCCGACCGACGATCGAGAACCTGCTTCTGCCAGTGCTTGACCGGTTTGTGGACCAAGGCGGCGGAGACGTCATGGCTGATCTCGCTGTCCCCTACCCCGTAGCTGTCATCAGCGAACTACTGGGTGTTCCCCAGGAAGGAAATGAGCACATACTCCCCCTAGTGCGAGCGCTCACGGCCCTCATCGACCCGGCCTCTTCCCCAGAAGCAACTGCTGAAGGTGAAGCAGCGGGGATGGAAATCGCCGTCTACTTCTTGGGTCTCGTCGAAGAAAAGCGAGCTCACCCTGATGACCGACTACTGAGCGCACTCATTCAGGTTGAAGAAGCCGGCGACAAGTTATCTATCGAGGAACTCATCACGAATATCGTTTTGCTGTATGCCGCTGGATTTGAGACAACCTCAAACCTGATTGGAAACGGTCTGCTCCTACTGCTCAACAATCCTGACCAAATGCAACGTCTGCGCGCCGAACCACAACTCATGGGGCCTGCGATCCTCGAGATGCTGCGTGCGGACTCACCGGTGCAGATGAACGTGCGAGTAGCACTTGAACCCGTCGAACTTTTTGGCGAACTACACCCCCGAGGTGCCTCGTTCGTGGTGCTGCAAAGTTGCGGAAATCATGACTCCTCGGTCTACCCACTCGGAGAGAAATTTGACTTGGCCCGCTTCACCAACTCCGAAGCTCCCCAGCCGCTGAGCTTTGGATGGGGAGCGCATCACTGCCTAGGAGCCCACCTTGCCAGAGCTGAGGGTGAGATCGTATTTCGCTCGCTCCTCGAGCGCTTCGAGAACATGTCGATTGACACGAGCGCTCAGGGCTCCGATCTGCCAATCTTTCGACCAAGTTTCACTCTGCGGGGACTCGAATCACTTCTTATTCAGGTAAATGAGTCGCCCTCTCGAGGTGCTTGAAACGCTGGAGCTGAGCCAGCCGGAGCAGGAGCAGCGCCAGCGGAACCTTGGTCGATACGAGCAGTTTCAAGAGCGGAACCGCTCGCCTGAGATGCTTCGGTGAGAACTACAGGACCGATGGGGGCGAGGAGCGCGTCACCGGTCCAGCCCTGAGCAGACCAAGCTGTGTCCAGCCCAGGAGCGGTGAACTTTGGACCCAGACCCGATGGGTCTACCCCAGGACCGGGGATGACTTCCCAGAGCACGGCGGGGCGCTCACCGTGCCATCGAATCGCAAATGAAACCACACCCCAACGGGTGCGCAGACCATGCGCCTCAATCGGGGCACCGAACCAAGAGTCAGACCAAATCGGCAGAATCACCAAGCCCTGAGACTGCTCGAGAAGAGCAAGGTCGAAAATGGCAGCCATACGCGCTGCAAGAGCTGCGGGGTGAATCGCCATCGTTCCGCATGACATGCCAGCGGTATCTATGCGGTCACAAAGCCCCGCTTGCTCGCCAAGCCGGCCGAGCTCAAGAATGCGAGGCAGTGCATCTGCGTTGCTAGCCGCTAACGCCAAGCGCAGTTCGAGTCCTTCTGCAAGGAGCCAACCATCGACCGAACCTGAAGAGTTGACAGGACCAGCGAACGGAGTTGACGCCCACAACTCCCAGAGATTGTCCGCTGCTCGTTCCGCGGCTTCTGCAACCTCTGGCTGACCCACGAAACGCAGCGATGGAGCCACGCGACCCAGAGCGATAGCCGCTGAGCGAGTCAGCGTTGCACCCTCTATGCCTTTGGCCTGTGCGAGTCGGTGAATTGCCTTGGCTACCGGGCCAACGAGCTCCTCTGCCCACACTTCGCGTTTCTTGCCAGCCAACAATGGTACGGCTGCATGAACCAGAGCCACAGTTGCATCGCTGCGGTCGGGCATGCGAAGTGAGCCGCCGACACGTTGCAGGCTGAGCAGCGCTCGGGCAAGAGGTCCGAGCGGCTCACTGACACCCGCTCGAACAAGTGCATCGCAGAGTTCTGCGGCACCGACGGCCGCACTGGCTGGACCCGAGGCTGTAAAGAACTCCTCCGTTGCCGCAAGCAAAAGGACTCGCTCGGAGCGAGTCACGACGCGGTCGAGTAGCGAATCGGGAAGTTCGATCCTCGCCGCATCCTTCGTATGAGCAGTCCAGCCGGCCTCGATTGCCGCTGCGTCTGGTGCCTCCCACAGGGCTCTCGGTTTGAGCGCAGCGGCTGATCCCTTTCGACTGCGCCGTGGCGCGGAGTCACGCGTGGAGCGCGGCAGGAGGATTCGCACGACAGCAGTGTGCGGCAGCGCAACAATAAATGCGCCTTCGAGCGAAGCGCCTTGAAGCTTCGTGGTTCCGTCGGGTCCTTCGTCATCACCGTTCGCTAATCGAGCAGAGACCGTTCCAAGCTTGCCAACCACTCGTCGAGCAACAGGCTTGGAGAGCACAGCTGCGACTTGACCGTCAGCGGAGAGCACCGAACCCTCTGAGGTCAATGAAGAGAGCGAGCCTGGCCCGTCAAGAAGGAACGGCCGCAGCAGGATTGCTAGCGCAACCGGCACCGCAGTCAGGTTCTCAATCTCGATGACGAGGGCAGAGTCATCCCAGATGCTGCCCTCGGATTGTGCTGAGGTGGCGCGCACACCAAATACCCGCTGGATAATATCTCCGCCCGGCACTCGCATTGCCGTTTCAATTACTGGTGAATCACCAATGCGGCGTTGTCGAACGGCTGCATCAAGAGAGGGATAGTGCCAGCGATCCTCAGCCCCAATCCACCAGTCCACCGACCAACGCTCGCCGCGCATCTGCACCATGCCGGCAGGGTCACAATCAGCAATAACACCCGCATCAACTGTTCCAAGTGGCGTCCAGACTCGCGCCACCTGCGAGTGAGCAGTCGCTGCTCGCACGAGAGAGTACGGCAGGATGACTCGCTCCTCCGAGCTGCGCACACCCTCAGACTCGCCGCTCGCCCCGTCAGTGTCGTTGCCAGCATCAAACTCGGGGCGCGATGATGCAGAGGGATCGGAGGGGTCAGAAACGTTAGGCACAAGCAAGAGGGTAGAAGCAGGTGCCGCCGAGACTGCAACTCGACTCACGACCGATCAGCGCAGTCGAGTCGCTAGTAGCTCAGCGAAGGATATTCAGGTCCGCTGGACTCGCGACGAATCAGACCGCGGTAGGCGTCCTGCGCGCTCGCTCCCTCGTGACACACGGCAAAAACCTCTGAGGCAATCGCCATCTCAACTCCGTATTCGCCAGCGAGTTCCATGACCACGCGGCTGGTCTTGACGCCCTCAGCCACCATATTCATGTCGGCGATGATCTGATCAATGCTGTGGCCTTTGCCGAGTTGTTCACCTACAAAACGATTCCGGCTTTGCTCGGACATACAGGTAGCAAGCAGGTCACCCATTCCTGCTAGGCCGGCAAAAGTGGTGAACTGTCCACCCATTGCCTCGCCGAGGCGAGACAACTCCGCTAGACCTCGAGTGATGACCGCAGATTTCGTATTGTCGCCTGCTCCAAGACCATCGGCCATTCCCGCTGCAATAGCAATCACGTTCTTCAGTGCTCCGGCAATCTCGCAGCCAATCACATCTGGATTGGTGTAGATGCGGAACAGATTCATGTGAAAGATTCGTTGCAAGCAGTCCGCTACCACCGGGTCTGGCGTGGCGATGACTGCTGCTGCTGCATGACCAGCCAAAATTTCCTTTGCAAGATTCGGACCCGTCAATACAGCAGCGGGGTGTCCGGGTAGCACCTGATTTATGAGTTGTGTCATTCGCAGCCGAGTTCCCTGCTCAAGACCCTTTGTCAAAGAGACCACGGGTACCCAAGCACGAACATGTGGCGCGACTAGTTCAAGCGCAGATCTAAACCCCTGCGAAGGTACCCCCATCACAATCACGTCCGCCTGTTCAACTGCCTCAACAAGATCAGTCGTTGAGCGCAGCGCCGGATGCAGTTCGTAGCCGGGTAAATAGCGTTCGTTGGAATGTCTCTCGTTGACCTCAGCGGCGAGTTCTTCCCGGCGCGCCCACAACACTGTTGGAACTTGATGAGCGGCAAGATGGGCAACAGTGGTGCCCCAAGATCCGCCTCCGATGACTGCTACAGAAATATCCACCTGAAGACTGTACGCCGAGGAGCTTGGATAACGGAGGGTTAAACGTGTGACCGCAAGAATACTTTGGCCTACTACCTTGCGCTGGGCTGCGGTGAGCCAACGCTCAGTCTCTACACTGTGCGCGTGCCCCCTGTGAACGCAGCCTGCGTGCTGATACCCATGAAAGCCTTTGCTCTAGCAAAGCTGAGGTTATCTGCGGTGCTCAGTAATCACGAGCGAGCAGAATTAGCACGAGCTATGGCGACAGTTGTGATCAAGGCTGCAGAGCCGCTTGAAGCGCACGTGGTCTGTGATGACGAAGAGGTAGCTGCCTTTGCAGAGTCGTTGGGTGCCACCGTTGAGTGGGCGGCGGAACATAACCTCAATGGGGCTGTTCAGCATGCATCTGACACCCTCGGCAAACGTGGCATCCAACGAATAATCGTCTGTCATGCAGATCTTCCCTTCGCACAGGATTTACTCTCGCTCGCTGAGGCTGAATCAACCGAGGTGCTTCTTGTGACTGACCGGCACTGCCAAGGCACCAACGTGCTGTCAGTTCCGACGGGCACTGCTTTCACCTTTTCCTACGGACCCGGCTCGTTCGTTCGCCACCAGCAACAGGCCCAACGGTGCGAACTCACTGCAAGAGTGGTTGATTCTGACGCACTAAGTTGGGATGTCGACGAACCCGAAGATCTTCAGGTTCCAGCTGACTTCTCGGCATTCTCGCCGCTACTCGCAGGTGGAAAAATTACCGCTCAGCATCACCCTAGGACCATGGACTCAGCGGAAGGGCAGTTTCAAAATGGAAGATCTTCGAACAGCAAACGAACCCGATCTTGACCTCATCAGCATCAATCTAACGAGCCCCGAATCAGCGCTGGTGATCGTGGCGCACCCCGACGATGCCGAGTTTCAATGCGGAGCGACGCTAGCTAAGTGGGCACGCGCAGGGTGCATCGTGCATCACCTGGTACTCACCGACGGGTCGAAGGGAACTTGGGATCGGGGGATGGATCAGTCTCTGCTTGTTGAGTTGCGTAAAGAGGAACAGCGCAAGGCGGCAACTCTTTTGGGCGGAACCGGAGTGGTGTTCCTAGCTAAAATTGACGGCGAACTTGAACCCAATCGGGCTACGAGAGCTCAGGTCTGTGAAGTTATCCGGCGACTCAGACCCGAAGTTATTTTGGGCCACGACCCATGGAAACGTTATCGACTTCACCCGGATCACGCCGCTGCTGGCACGCTCTGCGTTGAGGGAATCGTTGCAGCTCGTGATCCGTTCTTTCACCCAGAGCAGCTTGTGGACGGAATCACGCCGCATCGCCCCCATGCATTGCTGCTGTTTGAGCCAGATCAACCCAACCACGCTGAGGCAGTTTCAGAGCAAGATCTGCAGGCTCAAGTTGAAGCACTGTTCGCCCACCAAAGCCAGATTGAAACTTCCCATCTGTACAAGTCCACTGCCGCCGATCCGATTGAGCAGTTTCGGATTAAACAACGTGGCGAACTCGAGCGCTGCGGCCGTTGGGCCTCGGTACCGCTGGCCCAGCAGTTTCACCTGATGACCGGACAGATCTAGCGCCACACGCCCGATGTATCAGGCGTCTGATTCAACCCCCGACTCCTCTCGGGAGTCAGACGCATGAACAATCCCAATTTCGTTGCGATTGTTGCGTTAGCCCGGAAGGGTTGTTGAGCTCGCGCTAGTTGTGGGCTGACCGCCCGAGGATTCATCAGCCGCTCCGCCTTCTAACACCGTCGTTGGTGAGCCCTCGGGTGTTGCGAGAGCGGAAGTGCTCGTCGCCGGTGTACCTCCAAGCGCAAAGTTTTCGGGAGCGACACGCAGCAGAATCTTCTTCTCAAGATCGCGAATCAGCGACTTCTGCGGCGCAGCAGGGCCCAGGTAATCGGTCGAGACGATCACATCTCCCACTGCCATGATCGACCAGACCTGCACATTCGAGCCGTCGCTGGCAACGAACCGCCGCGACACCTGATCAGTGATGAGGTCATCGCTCGGGCCAGGCTTGATCTCTACTTGGATTCGATTTCCGGAGAGATCCGTTCGGAAGAACCGATCGCACGTGCCGAGTGCCTTGCCGACTGCGTCCACATACTCGGTTGCAGACTGCCAGTCATCGACTCGCACGGCTTCAGAAATCAAGACTGAGGAGTCTGCGGGCTTTGCAAAGACTGCGGTGACCTTGGGCGAGACTTGGGTGGGAAGATCGACCTTCTCTCCACAGAAATCAGATCCAAGAAGGCCGAATGAGTTCAACGCCGGATCGCCTACTTTCCAGCCGATTGCAAGGTCATTTTGCGAAGTTAATGCCATTTCTGGATCGACTTTTCCGGCCAATCGCGCTTGATCAAGCCGCACAGCATCGGAGTCTTGGAACTGAATCCTGCTGACCGGGTATCCGGCGGCAAGGCCAAGTCCAACCCCCGTCACAACAATCACCAGAGCCAGCAGCAAGAACCTTCCGCCTTGCTTGCCAAGATGCTTGGATACGCCGGCAAAGCTCACTGCGCCACCTGGCCTTGTTGGGTTATCCGTTGGTCGCTCAGGGTGCCCCCGAAGCGTTCTTGCCATTCCTCGAGCTGTTCGGCACTCAACTTGGCAAACAATAGCCCTGAGGATTCAACCTCATCTCCTGGCTTCAAAGGTCGTTGGCTTGGCAGATCAGGGGTCAGGCGAAGAGAGTCCCATGCCACGGTAGGGAAGGCCGACTGCAACTTGGCGGCAGCAGCAGGAATAAATGGCTCGGAAGCCACAGCGCAGACAACCAACAACTCAAGCGCCGTTCGCAACGTACATGCCGTTCTCGCCGAGTCAACTTTGATGGTCTTCCATGGCTCGCGGGTTTCTAAATAGACATTGCCGACTGACCATAACGCTCGTAGCGAAGCGGCAGCTTTTCTGAACTCAAGTGCATCAAGGAACCCCAGATATTCCTCGAGTCGTTGCTGCACGAGCACCTCTAACTCAGCTTCTTCAGCCTCTGGCTCGCCGCCGCTCGGCACGCAACTCTCGAAGTGCCGCTCGACTTGCGTGACGGTCCGATTCACTAAGTTTCCAAAAGTGCCAACGAGTTCTTTGTTGACTGCTGCGCCAAATAATTCCCAGGTAAAGCTTGAGTCATCGGACTCGGGAGCGTTCGCCATGAGATACCAGCGCCAGTAATCCGCTGGGAGTAATTCGAGTGCATCCGACATAAAGACGCCGCGGTGATCCGAGGTAGAGAATTTTCCGCCGTAGTAGGTCAGCCAATTAAAGGATTTCAGCCGATCGACCAACTTCCATGGCTCCCCCGACCCTAAAAGCGTTGCGGGAAAGCTCAGGGTGTGGAACGGAACGTTGTCTTTGCCCATGAACTGTGTGTACTCCACTTGGTCCGCCCCCCGGTCGAGGCGCCACCATGAGTCAAACTCGGCTTGAGGATCCTCACCACCGCATCCTGCATCAGCCCACTCGCGGACTGCAGCGAGATAGCCAATTGGTGCATCAAACCAGACGTACCAAACCTTGCCGGCCACCTCGGGAAAATCCTCCGGATCAACGGGGATACCCCAAGCCAAATCACGGGTAATGCCACGGTCACGCAGACCCTCATCTAGCCATTTGTATGCAATGGAGCGAGTCTGAGTGGGCCAGGAGTCCTTGGTGTCAACCCACTGGCGAATGCGATCTGCGAGGGCTTCTTGCTTTAAAAACACGTGGTTGCTGCTACGGACTTCAAGATCGAAGGACCCAGAGATTGCAGAGCGAGGGTCGATCAAGTCCACTGGTTCGAGGGGCTTGCCGCAGTTCTCGCACTGATCGCCACGGGCTCGCTCGTAACCACAATTCGGACAGGTTCCCACCACGTAGCGATCGGGCAGGAATCGTTGGTCGGTCAGTGAGTAGACCTGCTCAGTGGAGCGGATTTCGCAGAATCCCTCGGAGCGGAGCCGGCGGGCGAAGTGATTGGTGAGCTCGTAATTCTGCGGTCTCGAGGTGCGGCCGAACCAGTCCCAAGACAGTCCGAACTGTTCGCAGAGTTCTCGCTGCACCTCGTGCTGTTCGGCGCAATACTCACTCACTGCCTGCCCTGCGGCACTCGCAGCCAACTCGGCGGGAGTGCCGTGCTCGTCCGTCGCGCAAACAAAGAGCACTTCTTCACCCGACTGCCGAAGGTAGCGGGCATACACATCGGCGGGCAGCATCGATCCCACCAAGTTTCCAAGGTGCTTCACGCCATTGATATATGGCAAGGCACTAGTAATCAGGTGACGTGGCACAGAAGCTCCAGAGTGGTTTGCAGCTCAGATCGTACTGGGCTGGCTCGCGCTGGCTGGGTCATTGCGCTCCCCCGGTGCATCTACCAAAGAGTCAGCACAGCAGTCCGTGTGGCAACAACCGGCGCTGCAGCAACATCTCGAGCTTTTCAGCGAAGGGGTTCGGTGTCTCAGCTCACCTCTAGCATGTGAATCATGAGCGCTCCCCCACCAGCACACGCTCCCCCACCAGCACAGTGGTACGGCCT
>Ga0194035_1001814_pt1 | contig 10937 bp, 10 predicted proteins | sample JunL2320m_MetaG_FD_148680 | JGI IMG/M metagenome (GOLD analysis project Ga0194035, IMG submission 148680) | Anoxic zone freshwater microbial communities from boreal shield lake in IISD Experimental Lakes Area, Ontario, Canada - Jun2016-L239-20m | ecosystem: Environmental > Aquatic > Freshwater >...
GTTACGTACGACCCTCGAGGCGGCCGACGAGCCGAGCTACCGCTACGACCAGGCTTGGGCCTGGCAGGCCCGCGGCGCCGAAGACTGGGAGGCGATGAGCGACCTGCCGGCGCCGCTGCGCGAGAAGTTGAACGAGCAAGTCCCGTTTTCGACTTTATCTGTCGAGAACGAAGCAGTCTCGAAAGACGGCACGATCAAGGTCCTCTTCACGACCGCCGATCGCCGCCCAGTCGAAGCGGTGCTGATGAGCTACCGCGACGGACGCCGCTCAATCTGCCTCTCCTCGCAGTCCGGCTGCCCGTTGACCTGCAGCTTCTGCGCTACAGGCGCAATGAAGTTTGGTCGCAACCTGACGAGCGCAGAGATAATCGACCAAGCGCTCCACTTCCGCCGCCTTGGTGATGTCAACCACTGCGTCTTCATGGGGATGGGCGAACCGATGATGAACCTAGAGAGCGTCCTTGAGGCTTGCGCGTTGCTGCCGGACTTAGGGATCACGAACCGCCGCACAGCGATCTCTACGGTTGGCTGGGCGCCCGGCATCGACGAACTCGCCGCCCAGTCGCGACCGATCCGCTTGGCGCTGTCGCTGCATGCCCCAAACGACGCGCTGCGCAGCGAGATCATGGCGGTCAACGACCGCTATTCGATCGAAGAGGTCCTAGCAGCGTGTGACCGGCACTACGAGGCCCGGCGACGGATGACGTTCATCGAATACGTGATGCTGTCCGGCGTAAACGACCGCTATGAGCACGCGGTCGAGCTGGCCGCGCTGCTCGACGCGAAGCGCTACAAGATCAACTTGATCCCTTACAACCCGAGCGGATCTCCGTACGAGGGCTCGTCGCGAGCGGCGATCGACGCATTCCAGAAGACACTTGAGGCTGAGGGAATCGGTGCGACGGTGCGCCTCACGCGTGGCCAGGACATCGCTGCGGCCTGCGGTCAGTTGGCGGCCAACGCGCTGGCCGGCTGAGCCGAGCCATCGCTGGGTAGCGGCTGCTGCTCGTTCCTTTCAACGGTCGGAGCCTCACCAAGCCGCGCGCCGCCAGCCGCAAGCAACCGCTCACGGATGTCGCTCTGCTCTTCGGGGCTTGGATCCCACTCTGAGATCGGTGGCAGATCATCGATAGAGCTGAGTCCGAAGAGCCGCAGGAAAAGGTCTGTCGTGCGAAAGCAGATCGCGCCGTATTGCGATCGGCCGGCTTCGTCGATCAGTCCACGCTCGAGTAGCGTGCCGCTTGCTGAATCAGCGCTGACACCACGGATCCTGGTGATCTCAGGCCTTGATACCGGCTGCAGGTAGGCGACGATCGCCAGCGTTTCAGCCTGAGCCGGCGTCAGCGGTGGGGTCCGAGGCTTCGACAGCAGACGGCGCGCCGCGTCCTCACTCTCCGGAGTGCTCGCGAGCGCGTATCCACCGGCGACCTGCTTGAGCACGAGTCCCCTCTCTCCTTCAGCCCAGGCTTCGCGGAGCTCATCGAGCGCCGCGTCGACCTCTTCACGGTCGCAGCAGATCGCTTCCGCCAGATCGTCCTCGTTGACCGGCTCGGGGCTTAGGAAGAGCAGTGCTTCGATCATCTTCGCGACGGGGCTCATGCCGCTCCTTCTACTAGATATGGAGGTTGCTGATCGGCAACAGCGGAGATCGTGATCGGCGCGAACGGCGCAGCCTGTTGCCATGTCGCCTCCCCCTGCTTATACAGCTCAAGTAGGGCGAATAAGGTAACCGCAATAGTCATCCTGTCAGCGCCCGCGACGGCATCGTCGAATGAGCAACCACCTCGCAGCAGCAAGGTCCGCAGGTGCGCCAAGCGTGCTGGCACCGTGACCGTTGACACGCGCAGATGTGCGAGCGAGATCTGCGGTGGCGTGCGAAGCAGCCCTCCGATCGCCTCACCTAGCTGACTGGCCGCGTAGACCTTCTCGGCTCGCTCTAACGTGACGCGGCTAACAAAACTCGGTAGCGGTGCTTCGCGGTAGTAGTGGCCGCGCTGAGAGCCGAGCAGGTCGGCGAGATATTCCGATGCTTGCCGGTAGCGGCGCGCGTCGAGCATTCTGGCGAGTAGCTCTTCGGCAGCTTCGCCCGGTTCGAGGTCGCCAAGCTCGTCGTCCTCCCCGGCCGAGAGCATCAGCCGCGATTTCAACTCGAGCAGAGCGGCGATCAGGACGATGAACTCCGTCGCCATCTCCAGGTCGAGCTCGCCCCTCGCCTCGAGCAGATCGATGTAAGAGACGACGATCTCAGCAAGCTGCAACTCGAGTAGATCCACTTCCTCACGCAGGATTAGCGTCAGTAACAGATCGAATGGTCCGGTGAAGAGCTCTAGGTCCAGCTCAATATCGGCGGCAATCACGGCTCAGAACGTACAGCTGCGATCGGTCGTCGCGTGAACATCAGCGCGCCGACGAGCGCACAGGCTGCGGCCGCCAACGCATACGCGAGTAGATCGCCGCCAAATGCTGCAAGCGCGCCGCCAGCCGTTGCTCCTGCCCCCATCGCCAGCGACCACGTGCTGTTTTGCAGAGCGAATGCCCAGCCTTGGTCCACTTCTACGCGCTCGGCCGCCAACGACACCAACTTTCCGGCGGGCACCCAAAGGACGCCGATCGCCGCGGAGCAAGAGATCAGCACCAGCGCTAGCGCCAGCACGGTGGTCGGGAAGTAGAGAGCGACTAGCAAGATTGCTGCGAGGAACATGCCGCTGCGGACGATTAGCAGGACTCCGATGCGGTCTGTCATTCGGCCAACGATTGGACTTACGACGGCCTCGAACGTGCCGGCGACGAAGAAGATCAGTCCAATCAGCTCAGCACTTGCTCCGAGCGTGCTGAGACTGAGCGGAGCAAGGACCTCGATCACTCCGAAGGCCATCGACGGGATGATGAAGATCATCAAAGCGAAGAGGTAACGCGAGCTCCGCAGTAGAGCCAGCGGCGATCCGCTGCTCGTCTCCTCGTCGACGTGCGGCTCGGGCGTACCAAGTGCAACAACGGCGATTACGCCTGCCGCCAAGGCCGTCGCCGCGAACGCGGGGCCGCGTCCAATCAAGTGTGCGACCGACCCTAGGACGGGCCCAAGCTGGGCACCAACGACGCCCGCACCGATCCCGATTCCTAGCGCCTCACCGCGCCGCTCTCGGCTTGTGCCCTGGACGAGCCAAGCCAGACCTGCCGTCCATGAGGCGGCACCGCCGATGCCTTGAAGAAGACGGCCAAGGTAGAGCAGCTCAATCGTCTGCGCGAACGCGAATACCAATGCCGCGGCGGCCATCACGGCGAGAGATACCAATACGGTCGGCCTCGGTCCGTAGCGCGAGGTTGCCCAGCCAGCAGGAACCGCCCCGAGAAAACTACCTATCGCGTAGATCCCAACGAGTAGGCCGGCGCCGCCCTTATCGAGGCCAAACTGAGCCGAAAGAGACGGCAACAGCGGAGCCAGCGCGGCGTAGAAGAGCGTGTCGAATAGGACTACCGAACCGACGAGGATTAGAAGTCGGCGGTTCATTGGTCAGCCGACAGGGCCGACGCCCATCGCGCTCCGCACATCGGCCAGCGTCACTGCGGCGATCTCCCTAGCTTGCTCTGCGCCCCGTAGAAGCGATTCTTCCAAGGCCTGCTCGTCGGCGCGGATCAACTCGTACCGCTCACGCACCGGCGCAAGCATCTCGATCACTGCATCACTGACAGCCGACTTGAGGTCGCCGTAACCACGAGCGTCTGCGAGCTCGGCGGCGGCCTCGTCTGGGCTGATCGCCTTGCAGGCGGCGAGGATGTCGAGCAGGTTTGTAACCCCCCGCTTGTCTGGGTCGCAGGCGATCCGCGGTGGATCGTCCGAATCGGTCACCGCCCGGTTAAGTTTCCGCTTAATCAGCTCGGGCTCATCTAGCACGTAGATCGTCCCCTCCTCGGACGCTGCCGTGGTTGACATCTTTGACTCAGGGTCTTGGAGATCCATGATCCGTGCACCAACCTCGGGGATCCGATGCTCTGGCGAGATCAGTAACTCACGGCCGTCTCCGAAGCGGGCATTGAAGCGCTCCGCGATGTCGCGCATCAATTCGATGTGTTGGCGCTGATCTTCACCAACCGGTACTTCGTCGCAGCGATAGGCAAGCACATCGGCGGCCTGCAAGACCGGATAAAAGAAGAGTCCGGCTGATACCAGTTCACGCTGAGTTTCTGACTTCTCCTTGAACTGATGCATACGGTTTAGATCACCGTGCGCCGTGACCGAAGCCAGCAGCCAACAGAGCTCCGTCTGCTCAGGCACGTCGGACTGACGGAAGAGGATGCAGCTAGCCGGATCGAGCCCGGCAGCGATTAGCAAGGCCGCTGTGTCGTATGTGCGCTGGCGAAGCTCGGCCGGGTCGTAGGCGACCGTAATGGCGTGCAGGTCAACGATGCAGAAGATCGCGAGGCCGCCGCCGAGAGCAGCGCGTTGTTGGCCGTCCACGTATTGGCGGATTGCCCCGATGTAGTTGCCTAGATGCTTACGGCCTGTCGGCTGGATGCCAGAGAAGATGCGCATGTAGGTCGAGGCTACCGCGAGATCGGACGGTCGTGGCTCTCTCGCTCAGCTGAGCGATGCTTGATAGGCGTCGCAGTCGAGCAGCCGTGCTAGCTCAGCGCCGTCACCAGGCTGGACTTTCAGCAGCCATCCAGCGCCGTAAGGATCGTCGTTGATCGGTTCGGGAGACCCCTCCAACGCCGTGTTGACCTCAATCACTCTGCCGCTTATCGGAGCGATCACTTCGCTGACGGCCTTCAGTGATTCCAGCTCCCCCGCCGACTCCCCTGCTGAGATCTCAGCGCCTACCTGCGGGGGGTCGAAGAAGATGACTTCGCCGAGGGCATCTTGAGCGAACCAACTGATGCCGATCGTTGCAACCTCGCCATCGACCGACACCCAGGCATGTTCTGGGTGGTACTTCAGTTGGTCGGGGAAGTGCGCGTCGACCATTTGCGTTTTAGGCGACTACTTGAGGAACGACGGAATGTCGAGATCGTCATCACTGATCTTAAGGTCGGCCGGCAGCGCGCGCGGAGAGCGATCGCGCTTCGCTGGGCGCTCGCCTGCGTCGGCGCGAGCACTGCGCGCCCGACCACGGACTGCCGCCTGGTCGAAACCGGTCGCGATGACGGTTACACGAACCTCGTCGCCGAGCGATTCGTCAAGTACCGCACCAAAGATAATGTTGGCGTCCTTGTCCGCCGCTGCGTGGACCACCTCAGCGGCATCATTAACCTCGAACAGGCCGAGCTCGTTGCCGCCTGTGATGTTCAGCAGGATGCCTGTCGCGCCCTCGATCGTGTCCTCCAGTAGGGGACTGGCAATAGCCGACTGCGCGGCTTCAACAGCTCGAGACTCGCCCGACGATGCGCCGATCCCCATCATCGCTGAACCTGCGTCTGACATCACCGTGCGTACGTCGGCAAAGTCGAGATTGATCAGGCCGGGGATCGTGATCAGATCTGTGATGCCCTGGACGCCTTGACGCAGGACGTTGTCGGCCTCACGGAAAGCCTCGAGGACGGTCGTGCGCTTCTCGACAGTTGCAAGCAAGCGCTCGTTAGGGATCACAATCAGCGTGTCCACAACTTCGCGCAGCCTCGCGATGCCCTCATCGGCAGCCTTCATCCTCTGGGCGCCTTCGAACTCAAAAGGCCTGGTCACTACGCCGACGGTTAGCGCGCCGATCTCACTCTTTGCGATCTCGGCGATAACTGGAGCCGCGCCGGTTCCCGTACCGCCGCCCTCGCCAGCCGTAACGAAGACCATGTCGGCGCCTTTGAGCGCTTCCTTGATGTCGTCGCGAGACTCAGCGGCGGCTCCGAAGCCAACCTGTGGATCTGCGCCGGCGCCGAGCCCACGCGTCAACTCATGGCCGATGTTGAGCTTAATGTCGGCGTCGCAGACATCGAGAGCCTGGGCGTCGGTGTTCGTTGCGATGAACTCAACGCCCCGTAGCCCGGCGTCAACCATCCGGTTCACGGCATTAGTTCCACCGCCGCCTACTCCGACGACTTTGATTACTGCGAGATAGCTTCCGCTCTGATGATCAACCATGAGATCGTGTCCGACCCTCGATTTATTTGTTAGTTGTTTCGGCGTCAGTTACTGCCGACGAACGCCACCACGGTGGCACTGAAAACTGCACTTGTCAACGTTAGTCTAGAGGAGCAAGGCTAGTTGCACCAGTAAAGCCTCAAGTCAGGGTCGAGACTTATGCCCCGTAGAACCCTTACCTTAAGGTTTAGAGTCGGCTTTAGGGGGTCGCGCCCTCGTTCTGCGTCGGCGCAACGTTAGTTGCGTCAGCAGCGGCTGTGATCTGGCCAGAAGCTGGACGTTCGGGTATCGAGAGATCTATGTATCCGGCTCCGGCGGCCTGCGGATCGCGCAGAACGCGGTTCGCGGCAACCCACTTTGCACGCAGTCGCTGCGCGTCGCCAAAGCGCAGCTGGGGTCCTGAGCGCAGAGAGACGGTCAGACCATCGGCCGATGCCACAACTTGCGTTATGTCACTGCGCAGCCTTGCCGGAGCGAGCGATAGCAACCGAACCTCGCTCGCAGCCGTGCGGTCGGCAACTCGGCTGCCGGTACTTACTCGAGACACTTCAATCAGCGGAAGACCAGCGACGGGAACGCCGCGCAAGATCATTCCGTCGCCCGCAACAGCAACGCTCTCACCGGCCGTCACTAGAGCGCCCACAGCGGTGCGCTCGTGGACGACAATCGACATCTTGTGAGGGAACTTGGTGGTTACCGTCAGGCTCTTAACCAGCGGGAAACGGGCAGCCGTCTGATCGAGCGCAGCGCGATCGACGTTGAGCGTCGTCATTTGGCCAGCCTCACTGGTTAGCGCAGAGCGGACGGCCGGTGCTGACAATCCCGTTGCACCGGTCACACTGATCTGGTCGACCCTGACGAGCGACGAATCACGCAGCCAGAGCCAGCCAGCGGCGAGGGCAGCGACAACGACAAGCAGCAAAACTACGAGAGACAGCGATGGCCTGCGAAGCCGTGGCAGTCGAACTACCCGCGGAAAGTTAGGTAACGAGATTGGCCGGGCGGGCATCAGGGCTTCCTTCGCTTCCCGCGGCTGCTCTCCTTCAATCTGAGGTGAATGGCTAAACCGCGAGATCCTCGCCAACTGAGCGGACGTCACCCGCGCCAAGCACCAAGCAGATATCGCCAGGAATCAACCGGCTCGACAGCAGCTCGCGCGCGTCCGTCAACGTGGGAGCCCAGCAGACCTCACGCCCGTCGCCGGCGTCGGCCGCGGCGGCGGCGATCAGATGCCCGTCGACCCCGGGAAAGTCTTCGGCCCGTTCGCGTGAGGCGTAGACGTCGCTTACGACAACGACGTCAGCTTCGGCGAGTGCCTCTCCGAATTCGCTGGCTAGGCGCTCAGTGCGCGAGAAGAGATGTGGCTGAAAGAGTGCTACTAAGCGCTGGGGGGCGAGTGTTCGCGCCGCTGCGATCGTCGCTGCGACCTCGGTTGGGTGGTGGGCGTAGTCATCGATGATCAGCGCTCCCTGCTCGGAGTAGCCGAGCCGCTCAAATCGTCGACCCGATCCAGCGAAGCTGCCAACTGCAGCAGCCGCATCGGCCGCATCGACACCGGCGAGCAGCGCCACTTCCAGCGCCGCTACCGCGTTGGCCGCGTTGTGTGCCCCCGGTAGCGTCAACGACACCTGCTGCCCTTGCCAGACGAATCGTGAGCCATCGGCGTCCAAGCTGAGCTCATCGACGTTGAAGGCGACAACTGGACCGTCGCCGCGAAGTTCGAGGATTTCAGGATGATCCGGCAGGACAGCGCAGACAGGTTCCTGCAGGAATCTACGGAAAACCTCACGTAGCTCGGCTAGAGATCCGTAGTTGGCGTGATGGTCGAGTTCAACGTTCGTCACGATCGCCAGCTCGGCGTCCAACGACAGCAATGAGCGGTCCGACTCGTCGGCCTCGACAATCAACCATTCGCCGCTACCCCAGTCGGCGTTGCGGCCGCTGCTGCGTAGCTGGCCGCCGATTAGATAGCCGGGGTCATGGCCGGTCTCGATCAGGATGTGGGCAACGATGCTTGAGGTTGTCGTCTTACCGTGCGCGCCGGCGACGGCAATCGTGCGCCTCAGCGAGGTCAATTCAGCCAGCAGTTCGGCGCGCTCCATCATCCTTAGGCCACGCCTTCGCGCCTCCTCAAGCTCAGGGTTGGCGTCCGGAATCGCAGATGAGCGCACAAGCTCGAGGTCGTCTGCATCTGGCAGCCGTGAAGCGTCGTGACCTGCATAAGCGTCGATGCCTGCGCCGCGCAGCGCCTCTAGGGCCGCGGACTCGACCTCATCGCTGCCGCTTACCGTCGCCCCGAGCTGCGCCGCCACCGTGGCCCAGCCACTCATCCCGGCGCCGCCGACTCCAACGAAGTGCAGTTTGCGGCCGCTCCAATCGGCGTCGGGGCTCATCGGCGGCCGCCTGCAGTCCGCAGCTCGTTGGCCACATCAGCGGTTGCGTCAGGACGCGCGATTGAAAGCGATGCGCTGGCCATCGCCGCAAGAGCGCCGCGGTCGGCGAAGAGCCGTGCAACCTCAGCGCTGAGGCGCTGTGCAGTCAGGTCGCGGTCAACAATCACGATCGCTGCCCCAGCATCGGCCATCCAGCGCGCGTTGCCTGCTTGGTGGTCTCCTGCCGCGGCAGGGAACGGGATCAGAATCGCTGGCCTGCCGGCTGCCGCAATCTCGGAGACCGAGCCACCGGAGCGCGAAACCACGATGTCGGCTGCCAAGAGAGCCTCAGCGAAGGAGTCTAGATAACCAAATAGCTGGTAACTACCGCTACGCGGAACCTGCTCCAGCTCCACTAGATGGCTTGCCCCAGCCGCGTGGAGGACTTTGATCTCACTCTGCGAACCGAACGACGCGATCGCGGCTCTGTTGATCGAGTCGGCTCCGAGCGAGCCACCGACTACAACGATCACATCGTCATCCGCCGTCAGGCCAAATAGTTCGCGAGCTGCTCCGCGGTCATCTGCGGCAGGCGGGATTGGTCTACCTGTCACCAGATACCGGTCACCGCTTCGACCAGCTAGAGGAAACGCAAGGCAGACCCGCTTCGCCCACGGCGCCAGCAGTCGATTCGTCAGGCCGAAGTGCGAATCGGCCTCGGTGATCACGAGCGGGACGCGCCGCAGAACTGCTGCCGCCCCGACCGGGCCGGCAACGTAGCCGCCACCGCCGAGGACTGCCGCAGGTTTTAGCTTGCCGATCAGCTTCCAGGCCTGGACCACGGCAACGGCGGCCTTTGCCGCCGCACGTAGAGCGCTCAATAGGTTTTGGCGATCGATTCCCTCGAGGTCGAGCTGGTGAAATTCATACCCCGCGCGGGGCACCAGATTCGCCTCGGCCCGACCGCCACCAACAAAGACGACCTTTGCGCCGTCAGTGCGCAGCGCGTCGGCGACCGCGAGCGCTGGCACTACGTGGCCGGCGGTCCCGCCGGCTGCGATCAGATAGGTCGTCTGCATAGTCGTCCTCAGATCGTCGCGTATTAGGCTCGTCGGCGGCTGACCGCTCTCTCAATGACCCACCGCGGGCAATGTTGAGCAGTAAGCCCACCGCGATCAAGAGTGTTACGAGACTGGTCGAGCCATACGAAAGAAATGGCAACGGAACCCCGGTCAATGGCGCAATCCCGAGGACTGCGAAGAGGTTCAAGAGCGCCTGGCAGAGAATCAGCGACGTTAGCCCGGCGGCGAGCAGCTTCGCGTAACGGCCGCTGGCCGATCGCGCAATCTGCAGACCGGCCCAAGCGACAAGGCTGTAGAGGACGAGTAGAGCCAGCAGGCCGATGATCCCGAGTTCCTCGCCGATGATCGCCAAGATGAAGTCGGTGTGCGCCTCAGGGAGGTAGAAGATCTTCTGCACCGACTGCCCGAGGCCGCGGCCGAAGAGACCGCCAGACCCAATAGCGATTTGTCCCTGCACGGCTTGGAAGCCCGTGCTGGCCGCATCGTTCCACGGGTCGATGAACGAGGTTAAGCGCGCGCGCCTGTAGGGAGCGCTGAGCGAGTAGAGGAGTACTACGGTTGCGCCTGCACCGGCGTAGCTCAACAGCCAGCGCATCGGTAAACCGCTGGCGACAAGCATCGCGCCGCAGGTTGCGGCTACGACCAGCGCAGTGCCGAGATCCGGCTGCGTTGCGACGAGCAGCATAGCCGCGCCTACGATCAGCGCGAGCGGCATCAGCTCAGCTGAGCGCTTGAACCCCCTGGGGTTATCGGCGAGAAACGTGGCGGTGTAGAGCACCAGCGACAGCTTTGCCAGCTCGCTCGGCTGAAACCGAAGTTCGCCGGATCCAATCCAGCGGCGCGCGCCGTTTACCGACACGCCGATTCCGGGGATCTTCACTGCGACGAGGAGCACGAGCGCGACTGCGAGCAGCGGCCCTGTGAGTCGAACGATCCGCGCCAACGGGAAGCGGATAGCGACGTTCAGGAGCAGGAACCCAATCGCGGCGAAGATCACGTACTTGATCAGGTAGCTGCTGCCGCTACCGCTGCCTTCGACGACCGAGCTGGCTGATGAAGCGCTGTAAACCATCACGGCGCCGAACGCGACGAGGCAGAAGATCGCAGTGAGCAGAACATCCTCGGCCGTACTGCGTGTACGCGAGCGTTCGCGGGCGACGGGCGGGGTCTGCGCGGCGGCGTCAGCACGAGCCATTGAAACAGCAGTTCGCGCTCGCGGCGCGGATTCCTTCAAGAATCTTTATCGGCCAGAAAACCCCGATAACTGCTGGACAATCAGGCGAAATTGGTCACCGCGCTGTTCGTAGCCTTCGACGAACTGATCGAAGCTCGCACAGGCCGGAGAAAGCAGCACCACGTCGCCCTCTTCGGCGCCCATCTGGGCGGCATCTATTGCGCCGTTTAGGTCACCGC
>Ga0194035_1001815_pt1 | contig 10936 bp, 12 predicted proteins | sample JunL2320m_MetaG_FD_148680 | JGI IMG/M metagenome (GOLD analysis project Ga0194035, IMG submission 148680) | Anoxic zone freshwater microbial communities from boreal shield lake in IISD Experimental Lakes Area, Ontario, Canada - Jun2016-L239-20m | ecosystem: Environmental > Aquatic > Freshwater >...
CCACCACCCATACTCATTTTAAAAAAAGGGTTTTTTCTCGTTTCATCATATTCTTCTCTCTTTTGGTCGTCACTCAAAGTATCATACGCCTCATTAATTTTCTGAAATTTGGCCTTGCACTCGTCATTTCCACCATTGCGGTCAGGATGATATTTTAGCGAAAGTTTACGGTATGCCGCTTTTATATCAAGTTTTGATGAATCCTCGTCTACTTCCAAAATATCATAAAATGATTCAGATTCCGACATTAATATTATTATTTGAGATATACTTAAATAATAATATACGAATACAATTATGGAAATTTACAACGAATTATTTATTCCTAAATTTCAGCCAAAATTTATAGAAGAGTTTGAAATAAATCCAGAAATTGTCAAGGTCTTGAATACATTGGTTGAAATGGACAATTTAAACATTTTGTTCATCGGCAATGAAGGGTCTGGAAAAACATCCTTGTTAAATGCAGTCATTAGAGAATATTACAAGGGCATCACTTTTAAAGTCTACAATGAAAATATACTGCATATTAATAATCTGAAAGAACAAGGCATCAATTATTATAGAAATGACGTGAAAACATTTTGTCAAATCGGGTCATCCATCAAACACAAAAAGAAGTTCGTCGTCTTAGATGACATTGATTTCATCAATGAACAAAGTCAACAAGTGTTTCGCAATTGCATAGATAAATACAGCCACAATGTCCATTTTATTTCTTCCTGTTGCAATATACAAAAGGTCATTGAAAATCTACAATCCAGGTTTATTATCATTAAAATCCCGCCATTTCAAAGAGAGAATATGGAAAAAATATTATACAAAATTAAAACCATCAAAGACATTCGCATCACACCAGAAGCCGAAAATTTCGTATTAAATATTTCAAACAATAATATCAAAACATTGATTAATTACATGGAAAAATTCAGTTTAATGAATGAAGAAATCAATTATGAATTGGCAAACAAAGCATGCACAAACATTAGTTTCATTATTTTTGAAGAATATACAAATTTATTAAAACAAAATAAATTAAACGAGGCAATCAAAGTCATGTACAATATTTACGACAAGGGCGCTTCTGTCATGGACATTTTAGATAATTATTTCATGTTTATTAAAACAACAAAAGTAGTTAGCGAATCCGAAAAATATGAAATCATACCTTTAATTTGCAAATACATTACTATTTTTCATAACATCCACGAAGACGAAATTGAATTAGCATTGTTTACAAATAATATTATAAATAGTATATATGACAAAAAATCTAATATTTAAATCACCAATTGATAATTTCGTATTAATGAAATTATTTCAAGAAACATGCATCAAATCAGAAATTGATAATTCATATATATTTAACAACGACTCATATAAAAAAGGATTGTTTAATCAAGTCATACTACAATTTATTGAAACATGCAAATCACATTATAGTCAAAGAAAACAACATTATTTAGAGAGAAAAATGACCTATAATTATTTCATTACCATTTTGAGACAAATATGCAATCATAACAATATCAAATATTCTTCAAAAATATTATATGATAAATCCGATTACAACATCACCTATTATTTCTTCTTTTAACCGCCACACAACCACACACGATAATTCCTCAATAATTTGGATATTTTTCCATGAGTACATTGTCCCCCAAGAAATTCGGCTTTTGTCCATAAAGAGAGACATTCGGCGTTTTCCAAAAACCCACCCATTTTTCAGGCTTTTGTTGCATCGGTTCTCTCAAAGCATTCCCACCAGAGGCACTAGACAAAGTAATCAATATATATTTTCCAATAATAGTGTCACTCTCCAATAGTTGTTTTTCAGACAATCGCGCAAACCATTCATATTGTCTTCGCATTAATATATCTCTGGCCGGAATTAAAATGCCATATGTTTCAGGATATAGATTCACATAATTCGACGACATTAATTCCTCTATTTTTATCGGACGACTGTTTTCACATTTTACGCCGATTTCCAATCCATTAATCAGGACTATTTTCCCATGTTGAATCTTCTGCAAACACCATTGACCAATGTCATCTACAAATCGCGATTCAGCGGTGGAATCCGTAGAAATAATATGTTGAATAAAATGCGACAATTCTTTCACCACTTCAGTCTCTTTTGGAGCACCGCAAAAATGAATATCTGGAGCAAATTGCGTTTCTGTTGAATGAATTGTCCGGTCATTGTTTTCACAAATAAACATTTTTCCATGTCTTGCACCTTTTTCATACATTCCCAACAAATTTCGCATGCATAAAAAAGAACAGGGACAAATCATACCACCATATATATACAACAATTTCATCATGGCCAATTGTCTCACATTTGTAAGAATCGGATGAGAAATAGACATGAGATTAATATTCCATTCAGGAATCAATTTTGCAAAAGAAGTATCGTCAATCAAACAAATCTTGAATGATTCGTCGCATTTCATAATTATACTTTTAATTGTTAAATATAAATATGGCTGGTTTAATTCAAAAGAACTGCGCGAACCAAAACTCGTCCAATTACGAGAATTATATTCATAAGGAATGTGTATCCATAAAATCGGCTTGACAACATTGCCCATGTCCTCGTCACTCAACAAATATTTTTGAATGTCAGTATAATCATTCATTTCTTTCATTTTCAATTGTTTTTCTTCATACCAATTGTATAAAACACTCGCAGACACAATCATAATAAATGAAACAATATAATTTGTTATTGATGATTTCATATATTATACAGAAAGATTATATTCGCCTAGTTTTCCAATTTCATTAAATTCCCCCAAAACAATTGCTGATTTGCCCGTATTTGTTCAGTTTGTTTTGCTAATTTATAGGCGCGATTTGTAGAAACGGCTTCTTCCATTGTTGTCTTTTGTTTCAAATATGCATTTGCTTGAATGTCTGACAACATTGGCGCTCGCATCATTTCATTTCTATGTCGCTTATATTCATCCACAGAATTGAATTTCTTCACACGTTCAAAGTCCTCCATGGTTACTGGAATCACACTCTCTGTATGAGCCCGATGCAAATCCTCGTATTGCAAATTACTAAATACATCAGAGCAATATGTTTCCGGCACATCACCTGTCAAATTGGATGCCCCAACATTGCACGACATCTCATTCACATTTTTACAAACAGTCAAAGACAAGTGTCTCTTTTTTCTCTCTAATTCGTCCAAATTGTTAGAGAGAGAAATCCCCTCGTCGGATTTCAACCATTCCCCATATCCGCCTTCATCCTCGTCCTTTGTCACATTCACCTTGTCAAATTCCTTGTTGAACCAGTCATTGAATTCTTTCGCGGACTTTTGCACCTTTATTGTTTTATCTAATGCGTCTTTTTGACTCTCGGACATTTCAAAGGTTTCCGCCAATTTTTCCGTCTTTTCACTCTTATTTTTAAATTCCCATATTCCAAAGAGTATTTTATATGCATTTGAATAAAAACGAAAATAATCTGGATGCAGTCCGGATTTGTCTGGGTGCGTCGTCAAGACAATCTTTTTCGCGGATTTTAACTCGTCTGCACCAAAGTTTCTCTCTATTTTAAACAATTTCAAAATCTCATCTAAATCATAATTTTCTATCGTCAAATCCATTTCATTCATAATTTTATGCGATATTTCTTTTTTGCATAATTTACGAAACAATAATATAAAGCATTTGAATTTATATTATTAAATGTCAAATTTATTCCAGGATAAATTGGCACAATTTATAAAACAAATCGGCAACAATCAATATATCATTGAATTGCAAAAATGCTGCGGTTACAGCGAATTCATGCTTGTCTATAAAGAACAATCCTTGGCGGATTTATACAAAATGATTTCTTGTCATACATCCTTCCCTGTTGAAAATATACGCAATGTATTTATTGTTTCATATAGAACAGGAGAGAAAAATACACATACCACCAATCAATAATATGACAATACATGCATTTATCCGCGAATGCACAAACAATCGCAACATCCAGCCGGTGTATCCATTGCCAGACAAAGTAGTCTATAGAATTATTTTGGATGACGGTCATCGGCATTTAGCCGAAAATGAGAGTTGCATGGATTGCAGTCTTTAGGAGACTCGCGGGACAACTTGTGATTTTGGAAACCTTCCACGCACATTATATAAATGATTATTACATCTTTTAAAAAATGCGTCTAATGCGGTCAAATCACTACCTGTAACACTGTCATCGGGAATAAAAGTGGCATTCCCTTTTTTATAACATAGAATTGCAGGAATTCCATTGACCATTTTTTTCGCTTTTAAAAAGGCGTAGAAATCAAAACTCTCGTCTACATCAATGATTCCACAAATAACATCTTCCGGCGATGTTGCGAAAAAATCATTTACTGGTTTTTCTATTTTTAGACAAGGACCACACCATGTTGCACCTAATTTTAAAATAATTAGACCGGTGTTGTGCTCCAATAAATGCATGAACGCTTTGCGTGATTCTATTTCGCTAATAACCTTTTTGGACATTATATCATGCATTATTTTTTAGATTAGATATAAACATATTTATTTTATATCTAACTTTCCGATTTCTTAATGTTTTTCAACTTATACCCTTCTTATATCCTTCTTATACCCTTAATAAGAGGCTGACAAAGAACTTAGATTTCTCAATCCCTTTGTACGCCTATTTTTTGACTTGCGGCAAAATTGACGCTTCTTTCCATAAACATATTTGCAACTTGGCATACGATTGCATGCCATCTGAATATTTCCAGCACATGCACTACGCCTGCTTTTTTTAGTCCCCTTTTTATTTTTCGACCCTTTAGTTCTACCTCTTCCAAACATATACATTATATTATTATTTTAATTTTATAATTCTCTAATATCTTCTAAAAGTTTTTCCTTTGCCTTTTCCTTTTCCCTGTTTCTTTGATGCTATTCTGGCAAGACGCGCTATTCTTCGAGTGTCATTCGCTGCCATTTCAGTTTTCTCTCTTTTCTCATCCGCTTTTTCTTCTTCAGGCTGTTTATAAACATTGTATTTCTTTTTACCCGAAGGTAATATGACATCAGTACCAAGATCCATCGGTCCATCTGATGAAATGGTTGAAACAGATGACCCTGTTTTTCGTTCAATAACTGACGGAGCAAGAAACGAATGTTTAGACTTGGAACTTTTAGAGCTCGATCTGGAACTATGGGACTTGGACTTGGACTTGGACTTGGAACTATGAGACCTGCCTCTTCGATGAACAGGAATTTTGTGAAAATATTTCTCTATTATTTGTCTATCTTTTTTGCTAAATTCTTTTAAATGAATTTGCGGAAAAGATGGCTCGTGTAAAAACAATTCATTCTTTTCATTTTTAACAATCTTGAATGACTTTTTTCCACTCCTAGATGTCATTGTTCCATTCTTGGTTACAGGAGAAACTAATTTATATCCTTTTTTCGTTTTTAACACGAAAAAATCGGGCAAATGTAAAGTGACATCACCAAATAGGGGCAATGATACATTATCATTTATCTTGTGACTCTTGTTCGCAGGCAACACAACGGTATTTGCTCCCCCTAACTGCATATATTATAAATATATTATTCTCTGGCATCAATTCATGACAACATGGCATTCCCAAAAATATTTGCAAAAACACCAAATAAATTCATATTCATCCTCTTCTGCCTCTTTTTTTTCTCTCAATTCACAAGGCAATAAATACGCACTTTGTTTTGGCAAGACATAATACAATTGAAACAATTCACTCACTGGACTCGTCTCAGCAACAACCATCTCAGTTTCAAAATAAGGCATTTCTTTTAACAAATCACTCAACAACGGCGGATAATGATACTCGTATTTCCATTTCCAATCAGGACAACCACTCGTATAATATTTCATGTTCCATTTCAATCCTTCTAAATAATTCAACGAAACCTCGCGTTTTTTGTCAGCATCACTTCCACTAAACCCAAACAATGTTTCATAATAACGATATTGCCAATAAGGCTGCGATGGATTAATATATTTTTCCATTTCTCTCTCGTGTGAGGGCAACAATTCAAACCGTTTATATGCATTTTCCTCCGACCCCAGTTTCGCATCATACCGTTTATGCATTCCTTCTTTTTTATCACGCAATGCAAATTCTTCTTTTAAATGCTTCTCTTCGTGTGTTGCTAAAAAAGAACACAATGCCCGCACATGTTTCCAATAAATTTGAATGCCATCTGTCAAACACGGTCGCTCGCCCGATGTTTTAGTTATCTCTCTATAAGCATTCATCATTTTATCTATGCCTCCTGTGCGAATATTTAAACTCGGAAAATGCGGCATAAAATCGTTCCCTAGAAAAAAACACATGAAAATATAATCCACCACTGAACCGCCATTCAGTTCAGAAACAATCTGGTTTGACAATTCGCCAATGTCCATTACATATGATTCACCGGATTCCAATTTATCCATTGAAAAATGCGGGGCTTCTCTAAACAAATAGATTTGCGGATTTATTGAAAGATGATTTAATGCAAGCATAATTAAATCGGAATCCAGACCATAAATAATCGTGGAACCTTGGTCGCCTTTTTGTCTAATAAAATCAAATATTTTATGCTCGCCTTCACCCACTTCATTGCTGCCTGAAACAATTACGCTCTTCACGCCGTCAAAATGAGTGTGCAATGCTGCATTTAATTCCTTCATGAATTCAGTACCGGGTGTAATCGCCGCGGTATTCCATTTTTTCGTCGGTGTGGTCCCGGTCGCAGTGTTAAAAATCTGGGCATTTATTTTATTTTGATACCATGATTTGTATCTGCGTTGGCGTTGTTGTTCTAATTTTGCAAACGGTGCAACCCCATCAAATGCAATGTAGACTTGCAGGATTGGAGAAATAAATAATATGTATTCTTCTATTTTAGAGATTACGAGAGAAATAATAATCGCGTATTCCGTTGTCTCAGTAATATTATTTCCAACATTATTAATAACATCGTAAATAATTGAATTGCAGTCTAAATAGAAATTGTTGGGCCGCCTATTTCTCTCTAATTTTTGAATAATTCGTTGATGGTTTTTCACAATGTATGAAAAAAAAGAAGGAATTCCCATATTGTCGCGAGTATTATATTTATTTAAATCGGTTTAAGCCAAAACATCTTTCCTACCATAATGTTGTAAATGTATTAAATAAAAAAATGATTTGGATTATTTCTCTTACAAAACAGACAACTATACAACTAACAATGAATTTGAAAAAATGTTTTGATGCAATAAAATCACACAATAATATATACAAAGAACAGGCAATTGGATTGAAGAATTATATAGAAATGAAAAATAAAACGCAAACTCTTTATGATATATCTATTCCAATTAAAAAAATACACAATATACCGATAAATGCTACACTAAAGGTATACAAGAATTCATGTATTAATCTGCATATTAAAAGTTCTAAATGTAGTATTTATCCTGCTAATGGGGATGATTCTGATGATGATAATCAAACTTATTTTGTGTTATATTGTGAAACTTTATTTAAATATACTCGTGACACGGAAATGAAAATAAGTGATTATATTAAAATAATAGAAAAATTAAATAACTTGTTGAATAGCATTACATTTAATAAATTTAATGGTAAGTTCAAAGAAGTTCAATATGAGTATGATATAACAACAGCATTATTTTGGGATAGTATCATTGGTTCTTCAACTCATATTGAAAAAAAATATGGCACTTGTTGTGTATGTTTAGAATTAACAAAGACGACTACTTATTGTTGTAATCAACCATTATGTATTGAATGTTGGGGTAATATATCAACTAAATTATGTAGTAACTGTGCTGATGAATATGATGATGAATGTGACAATGTTGCGTGTAAAACTGCTCCTTGTCCGTTATGTCGTATAAGTCTTAAATATTATTGTCAAGAGTTTTAAACCGGCGAAGATTTATTTGCGTTAGATGAAGAATATTATGAATTTATTATTTTTTGTTACAAATAAAATGACTCTTTGCGAAAAAAATTGAAATGCTTTTTTTACAAAACAGAATAAGCATCAAATTAAAAACAATGGAATTTACCGCTACCGCTATCAAAACATTTCAATACACATCATATGGACCATTACCTGTTGGAGAAATTTCATTTAAATCAGATTGCACTGAATACAAACATGGTTTGTCAAATGGTCATGTTGCCAATATTCAAACATATTGTCGTCAAGATGCAAGCAAAGAGAAAAATTTGGTTTTTCCAACAAAATTTATAAAATTCTTTAAACTATTGGGCACTTCTGAATCTGGGCGAAAGTTTTGGTTTGATGAGCACAAACGAACTAACTTTGATGAAGCAGGCATTGATACTAACTATGACGCTGAATTTGGTGATATATGTAGTGGTGACAGTAAATCAGATTTAATGCGATATATTTATCGGGACATGGTTGTTCCTTTCACTAAACTTGAAAAAGAAAACCATGACTTGCGCAACCAACTCGAACAGATGAAGAAACAACACGAATCAAAAGACCAACAACATAAGTCGGAAAAGTTAAAAGTATATTATGATTGTGTATGTGAATTTCAAGAAGAACTTGAAGAAAAAGACCAACAACTCAACACCACACAAGAAGAACTTGAAGAAAAAGACCAAGAAATCGAAGAGATGAAGAAACAACTCAAAGAAAAAGACCAAGAACTCAAGACCACACAACAAGAACTCAAGACCACACAACAAGAACTCAAGACCACACAACAAGAACTCAAGACCACACAACAAGAACTCAAGACCACACAACAAGAACTCAAGATAAAACACGACAAATATCTCTCAGAACTGTTAAAAGTATCAACTTTAAAATTCGCACTTGAAGCAAAAGATGAAGAAATCGAAGAAGAACTCGAAGAAAAAAACCAAGAAATACAACTCTTGAAAGAACAACTCAAAATCAAATATCACGATTACTTGATAGAAGTTCAAGAAGAGTTTGAAGAAAAAGACCAAGAAATCGAAAAAAAAGACCAAGAACTGAAGACACGAGGACTACTACTGAAGACATGCATCGAAAAAGTCGAAGATGTAGAAAAGAAAAATCAAGAGTTGGAACATTTGAACCATCGTTTGATTTATGAAACTAGTTTTAACGAGAGAAAATCATCGTCATATTTTGGTCCAGAAATGTAGAAATGTAGAACTGTAGAATGTAATTAATAACCTGCATTTTTTTCTCTCGCATATCACATTAAAACAATACTATTTCATTCTGATATATTGCACCTATGATATTTCCCGTTTTATAAGACCAATGATTATAGATTGCTCCAGTGGATGGATTCACAGAACACACTTCACCCGACGGCAAATGTATTTCTTTCCACCAACTATGTCTATCAATCAAAATAGTATCATCGTCTTCATCCAACACACCTGCCCGACGCAATGAAGGCAGTCCATCTTCTGTAAAACTAAGCGTATAAACATCTCGTCCTTCATTGCATATAAAATACAAATTGTTAAATGGGGTCATTGTCATGTCAAACACTTCAAGTGCAATGATTATATTTTTATAACAGTCTTGCCAACAAGAGGCGTCATAAGTGGATGCATTGGCCAACACGACCGCCATTTCATCTTCTCTCGCAATGCGCAACTCTTGCGATGTTATTGCTTGTGCCGCCTGCGGCGGCGTCTTCTCTCGCAATGAATCATACTTTTTCCATAAAAATTCAAGATGATTTTCCACTTCAATCCAACACTCATTCAAATGTGCAACTAGATTGTCATATTCTTCATCTATTTTTGTGTAAAAGAGATTCGGCATTTCAATGATTTCATTCGTTTCTCCCATTTCAAAGATCCGTGTTTTTACATTCACTCTTTCACGCAAATAATAGAGATTTCTCTCTTTATAGCGAATTCTTTTGTCACGAGTAAGAATAGTTTCAAATACATAATCTTTAATAAGAAACAACAAATGTTTATCCATTTTTAGTTGATTGATCAAAAATTGTTTTTCCATGAAATATATGTTTCTATGTTTACTTTTTTAGGTCCTGACAATGTGATTCTATAACAATAAATTAAAAATGAATTGCTTTTTCTCTCTTTACACACACAACATCAAAACATTAAACAACCATCCATCAGTAATGGCTTATCAACAACAACCACGCATTCCGTTTGTCTTTCAAGGAAAAACCTTTTATAAAACCCAGTTTGATATGAAGAATAACAAGGGAAGTATGGGTCAAGTATTGTCGGTTTATGATGCTCCAATGGATGGCGCGTTTATTGGGACAATTATAAATGCGCGATATATTGAAGAGAATATTCTCTTTGAGAAATTCACTATTACCAGTTATGCAGGACATACCTATATTTATGATTTGAATACAGAACTACTATTATGGTTTATCTACGCAGTCGGAATGCAAACCATACCTACGAAACAAGAGATTGCGCAACTGGAGGCCTTTGCACTTGCTACGAATAATGCAAGTTCCGACAATGACTGGATGGGAGCGTTCCATATCTTGGATTTGCACGAGTATCTTCCTGAAGCACACCTTCCCATATTATTGAAATAAGAGACGACACTTTTAATTCTTCAGCCTTCAGCGACACTTTTAATTTAAAATAAAAATGAAATGCTTTTTTCTCTGAACAAACCATTATCCAATAAACAAACGAATCGATCAATAATCATGGCTCAACAACAACAACAACAACAACTGGTTCCGTTTACATTTCAAGGAAATACCTTTTATTATAAAACAGAATCAATCCAACCGCAAATGAATACAGGTAATGAACTGAGATATCAATCTACCGTTTATGATTCGGATAACGCGGAAAGTCCATGCATTGGACACATTGAAACAATGTTCATTTATAATGAAGAAACCAATGAATGGGACGAAATCAATA
>Ga0194035_1001820_pt1 | contig 10921 bp, 5 predicted proteins | sample JunL2320m_MetaG_FD_148680 | JGI IMG/M metagenome (GOLD analysis project Ga0194035, IMG submission 148680) | Anoxic zone freshwater microbial communities from boreal shield lake in IISD Experimental Lakes Area, Ontario, Canada - Jun2016-L239-20m | ecosystem: Environmental > Aquatic > Freshwater >...
CTGTTGGCACTGACCTGGATCGGAACTGTCATTGCCGCCGTCGTTCTCGGTTAGCGCGCTGGCTGCCAGCCTGGGCAAATCTGAAACCGATTCGGCCGCAACCCGTTCGGGTCGTTCGGTCTGGCCTGCGTTTCCCTACACCGCCGTGACCAGGATCAGTCTTTGGGCCGCGGCCGCAATGATCTCCGCGTTGTGGGCATGGGGTGCGTGGCAGCGGCGATGGATTGCCGATGACGGCTTGATCGTCCTTCGCACGATCCGAAATCTGCTGGCGGGCAATGGACCGGTGTTCAACCCCGGCGAACGGATCGAGTCCAACACCTCCGCCGCGTGGACGTACCTGATGTATGTGGGCAGCGTGATCGGCGGGCCGATGCGCCTGGAGTATGTCGCGCTGGCGCTGGCGCTGGGTTTGAGTGTCGCCGGCGTGGTGATGGTGATGTTAGGTACCGCCCGACTGTACGCACCGAGCCTTTCCGGTCGGCGCGCGATGATCCTTCCGGCAGGCGCTCTGGTGTACATCGCAATCCCACCGGCACGTGACTTCGCCACCTCAGGTCTGGAAAACGGTTTAGTGACCGCTTGGCTGGGTCTGCTCTGGTGGATGATGGCGTGCTGGGGACAGGCTCGCGCAAGTCGGCCGTGGTCTACCGTCGCCCTGGCGTATGTGGCCGGGTTGAGCGTGCTGGTGCGGCCGGAGTTGGCGCTGATCGGCGGACTCGCACTGGTGATGATGCTCATCGCGACACACGACTGGCATTCTCGGGTGCTGATCGTGGTGGCGGGCGGGCTGTTGCCGGTCGGTTACCAGATCTTTCGGATGGGCTACTACGGCCTGCTGGTGCCGCAGACGGCGCTCGCCAAGGATGCGTCCGGTAGCAAGTGGGGCCAGGGACTGATCTATCTGCACAACTTCACCGCGCCCTACGCCCTATGGGTGCCGGTGATCCTGTTGGTCGCCCTGAGCTTGGTGCTGCTGGCCGGGCGGACCGCGCGTGGTCATCAGATCGAGTCTTCAGATCAGCGCACGTGGTTGGCCCGGCGGGTGCAGAGCCCGACCGCGGTCGTCGCGTTCATGCTTGTCAGCGGATTAGTCCAAGGCCTGTACTGGATTCGGCAGGGCGGTGACTTTATGCATGGGCGGGTATTGCTGGCGCCGGCGATCTGCCTGCTGGCCCCGATATCGGTGATCCCGGTGGTGCTGCCCGAGGGCGCGGGATCCCCCGGGGTCTCGAGAGACACCTGGTTTGCCTGGAAAACGGGGCATCTGCTGGGAGGTGTGACCGCGGCGCTGTGGTTGGCAGTGGCGGGTTGGTCGTTGTGGGCCGCCAACTCCCCGGGCATGGGCTCAGATGGCACCCGCGTGACCTACTCAGGAATCGTCGACGAGAGAAAGTTCTACTCGCAAGCAACCGGTCACGCTCACCCGTTGACGGCCGCCGACTACCTTGACTATCCGCGCATGCGCTCGGTGCTCGTCGCCATCAACAACACCCCCGACGGCGCACTGCTGCTGCCGTCGGGAAACTATGACGTGTGGGATGTGGTGCCGGCCCTTCCGCCCCCGCCGCCACCGCCGGGCGTCTCGATGGACAGCTGGCGCCGCGAAATCTCACCACACACAGTCTTTTTCACCAACCTGGGCATGGTCGGTATGAACGTCGGACTCAATACCCGGGTCATTGACCAGATCGGCCTCGTCAACCCGCTGGCCGCGCATACAGCTCGGCTGGAGGACGCCCGTATAGGTCATGACAAGAACCTTTTCCCGGACTGGGCAGTTGCGGAAGGGCCGTGGCTCAAAGAACGCCCCTATATCCCCGAGTACCTCGACGAGGGGTGGATTCTAGAGGCCGGCATCGCACTGACCTGTCCGCAGACCGTCGAGAAGCTCGAGTCGATCCGCGAGCCGATGAGCCTGCCCCGATTCATCGGCAACCTGCACCATGCCCTGGAGTTCACCCGCTACCGGATCGACCGGGTGCCCAAGTACGACCTGATTCGCTGCGGTCTGCCCCTCCCGCCACCGGAGAGCCCCCCCTACACCGGACTGCCGGCGACCGGACCCTGAAGTCTCCGGCTGCCGGCCATCGGCGCCAATACCGGAACTGCCCGGTGGTCCGTGTGATTCACTACGATTCGGCGTCCGGTCGGACAAGAGACCTGGGTGAGTCGACGTGAGGTGGGTATGAGCAGTCTGCTGAAGCTGTTCCGGGTCCTGTGTGCCGCGGTCGTGGGTCTGGCCGGGTGGGGCGCGATCACACCGAACGCCGCAGCTGCAGGCGTCGAATACCTGATGGTCCCGTCAGCGGCAATGGGCCGTGACATCCCGGTCGCTTTCTCCGGCGGTGGTCCGCATGCCGTGGTGCTGCTGGATGCGTTCAATGCCGCACCCGACGTCAGCAACTGGGTGACTTTAGGCAACGCCATGGGCGCCTTAGGCGGCAAGGGGCTTTCGGTGGCCGCTCCGGCCGGCGGCGCGTACACCCTCTACACCAACTGGGAACTCGACGGCAGCAAGCAGTGGGAGACGTTCCTGGCCGATGAGCTGCCCAACTGGCTGGCGGCCAACAAGGGTCTCGCACCGGGCGGGCATGGGATCATCGGTGCGTCCCAGGGTGGCCTGGGTGCGGTGACCATGGCGGCCTTCCATCCTGATCGATACCGCTACGCCGGATCGATGTCGGGATTCCTTACCCCGTCCAACACCCAACTCAATGGGGCGATCTCCACAGGCATCAACTCCAGTGGGGCGAATGTCGAGGCGATGTGGGGTGCACCCCAGTTGGGTCGGTGGAAGTTCCACGATCCCAACGTCCATGCCAACCTGCTGGTGGACAACAACACCCGGCTCTGGGTGTTCAGCCCGCAAACAATCACCTGCTCCGATCCGGCCGCCATGATCGGCTTCTGCGATCAGGCCCAGGGCAGCAACCGCACTTTTTATGCGCACTATCGGGCCCTTGGCGGGCACAACGGCCACTTTGATTTCCCGGCCGGAGGTAATCACGACTGGAGCAGCTGGTCCGCTGAGCTGGGCGCCTTGGCTAGCGACGTTGCGGCGGCCATTGGGTAGCGAATCAATCCGGGGGGAACCGTTAGCCATCCGCAATCTCACATTTGTTGGGTCTCTCTCGCGCAACCGGTACGGTGAAAAAGTGCAACGCTCAGATAGAGCTTCACTCAGCAAACTTTCAGGATCGGGCAGGCGGCCCGTCCGCGCGCGCTCGCGCTTTCTGTTGGTGGCGGGCTTCATTGCCCCGGCGGCGTGCCTGCTTGCCAGTTGCGGTTCGGGTGCCGATCTGATGAGCAGCGTTGCCCTTCCCTCTGAGCAGACCACCGGATCCGCCGAGGGCGCCGATTTGGGGGTGTCCCCCGAGTCCGGCCCGCAGTCGAGCAAGTTGGATCTCACCCCCGCCCAACGTGGTTACCTCGCGGATCTGACCGCGGCAGGTGTGTACCCCTCCAGCGATCTGCGTGCGCTGAGCATCGGTTCCTATGTCTGTCAGGCCCGTGGTGCCGGGCAGAGTGACCAGTCCGTGCGCGATTACGTCGCTCCGATGGTGCGCAGCGATATCGCCGACGTCAACGCGTCGGTACCCCAGTCGGCCTCAGTCATCCAGGCGGATGCGGCGATAGACGACTACATCCGTATCGCTGGCGAGCGACTCTGCTGAAGAGATGGCTCGCAAGTCCAGAAAGACTGACCGACGCAGACGCCACCGCATTCTCGCCCTGATTGCGGCGGCGGCGGTCGCCGTCGTGGTTGCGCTCGTGGTGGCGATCATCGTGATCGTGGTGCGGCGCCCTGAACCGGCCACGACTGCTATTCCGCCGACCGTCATTCCGCCCACCAGCCAGCCCGGGCGCAAGCCGCGACCGGAGTTCCAGGATGCCAGTTGCCCCGATGTTGACATGATCGCCATCCCTGGTACCTGGGAGTCCTCGCCGACAGACGATCCCCTCAATCCGACACAATTTCCAATTGCCCTGCTGCGCAACGTCACTGGGCCAATAGCCGACCAGTTCAGCCGGGACCGGGTTGAGGTTTACACCGTGCCCTACACCGCTCAATTCCACAATCCGTTGGCGGCGGACAGGCAGATGTCCTATAACGACAGCCGCGCGGAGGGTACCCGTGCCGCCGTAGGCGCCATGACCGCAATGAATGACCGGTGCCCGTTGACCAGTTTCGTCCTGGTCGGGTTTTCCCAGGGCGCGGTGATCGCCGGGGATATCGCCAGCGATATCGGAAACGGTCGCGGTCCGGTCGACGAGGATCTTGTCCTCGGGGTAACCCTGATTGCTGACGGCCGCCGCCATCCGGGCGAGGGCCTGGAAATCGGCCCCAACCCACCGGGGCAGGGTGCCGAGATCACGCTCTCGGAGGTTCCTACCCTGTCTACGCTGGGCCTGACAATGAGCGGCCAGCGGCCGGGCGGATTCGGAGCACTCAACAACCGCACCAACCAGATCTGCGGGGCCGGCGACCTGATCTGTGCGGCCCCGCAGTCCGCATTCAATATCGCCAACCTGCCGAGGACCCTCGAGGTGCTGGCCGGAGGCGCCGGGCAACCGGTGCACGCGTTGTACAACACGCCGGAGTTCTGGAGCCTGGACGGTCAGACGTCCACGTCGTGGACACTGAACTGGGCACGTGTCCTGATCGAGAACGCCCCCCGGCCGCCACGCGGTTAGCCCGGCGCGCTGGCGGCGATGCGATTTGGCCGCGGCACACCTATGGGACTAACATTAAGAGGAAAATAAGACCTGATGAACGCCGGTCCGACCCGGACCGTCGAAACCCCGTCGGCGCACAAGCGGCCGCCCGATTCTGGGTACCATCCTGTGAGGCTGGGACCACGATGCGGGACCGCGGATGGCGCTCTGCGGGTACGTAGCGCACCGCGGCCCGACACGGAATGTGCTCTGACAGGAGAGTGGTATGCCGTTCCATAACCCGTTCATCAAGGACGGACGGATCACCTTCCCTGAAGGCGCCAGCCTGGTTAAACATGTTGAGCGATGGGCTAAGGTTCGCGGCGACAAACTCGCCTACCGTTTCCTGGACTTTTCCACCGAGCGCGACGGTGTCGCGCATGACCTGCGCTGGGCTGACTTCAGCACCCGCAACCGCGCAGTCGCCGCCCGTCTACAACAGGTGACGCAGCCCGGCGATCGAGTGGCGATCCTGTGCCCGCAGAACCTGGAGTACCTCATCGCGTTTTTCGGCACGCTGTACTCCGGCCGTATCGCGGTACCGCTGTTCGACCCGTCCGAGCCGGGTCACGTCGGTCGGCTTCATGCAGTTCTGGACAACTGTGAGCCGTCTGCCATCCTGACGACCACCGAGGCCGCAGAGGGTGTCCGGAAGTTCTTCCGAACGCGCCCGGCCAAGGAGCGCCCACGCGTCATCGCCGTGGATGCGGTGCCCGATGAGGTCGGGGCTTCTTGGGAGCCGGCGGAAACCGACCAGCAAGCGATCGCCTATCTGCAATACACCTCCGGATCAACCCGGATCCCGACCGGTGTGCAGATCACTGAGCAGAACCTAGCCACCAACGTGGTGCAGGTGATCGAGGCACTTGAGGGTGAGGAAGGCGACCGCGGCGTGAGCTGGTTGCCGTTCTTCCACGATATGGGCCTTATCACTGCGCTGTTGTCACCGATGATCGGCCACTTCTTCACCTTCATGACCCCGGCTGCGTTCGTACGCCGACCAGGTCGATGGATTCGTGAGATGGCTCGCAAACCTGATGATGAGGGTGGCGTCATCTCGGTTGCGCCAAACTTTGCGTTCGATCACGCCGCGGCACGCGGTCTGCCCCGCGATGGTGAACCGCCCTTGGATCTGTCCAATATCAAGGCGATCCTCAACGGCAGCGAGCCGATCTCGGCGGCTACCGTGCATCGGTTCAACGAGGCGTTCGAGCCATTCGGATTTCCCCCCCGGGCTATCAAACCGTCCTACGGCCTTGCTGAAGCGACACTCTTCGTGTCCACCACGCCCGCCGGCGAATCGCCCAAGATCGTCAATGTCGACCGCGACGAACTCAACTCGCATCGCTTTGTCGAGGTGCCCGAGGATTCGCCCAACGCAGTCGCCCAGGCCTCGGCTGGCAAGATTGGCGTCGCGGAATGGGCCGCGATCGTCGACCATGACACCGCCAGCGAGTTGCCAGACGGGCAGATCGGCGAGATCTGGATCAGCGGACCCAACATGGGAACCGGTTACTGGAACAAGCCCGAAGAGACCATCGCGACCTTCCAGAACATCCTCAAGTCGCGGACAAGTCCGTCCCATGCCGACAGCGCGGCCGACGACGCGATCTGGGTTCGTACCGGAGACCTTGGCGCTTACCACGACGGTGATCTTTATATCACCGGCCGGGTCAAGGACCTGGTGATCATCGACGGCCGCAACCACTATCCGCAGGACCTCGAGTACTCCGCTCAGGAGGCCAGCAAGGCGCTGCGGACCGGGTTTGTCGCGGCGTTCTCGGTGCCTGCCAATCAGCTTCCCGATGAGGTGTTCGTAAACGCGCACTCGGGTCTCAAGCGCGATCCCGGCGACACTTCCGAGCAGTTGGTGATCGTCGGCGAGCGGGCGCCGGGCTCTCACAAGATGGAAGCTGAGCCGATCGCTGACGCCATCCGCGCGGCGATCGCCGTCCGGCACGGGGTCACCGTGCGCGACGTGCTGTTGACGCCGGCCGGTGCGATCCCGCGCACCTCGAGCGGCAAGATCGGTCGACGCGCCTGCCGGGCGGCTTATTTGGACGGCAGCCTGCACAGCGGGAAGATCGCCAATGCATTCCCGGACGAGGCTGAATGACGACCGAAGGCGCGCCTGAATCAGCCGTCTCCGAAGTGCCCGAGCCCGAGGAGCCGATCACTCTCGCTCCCGGAACAGAACTGAGTCCTGCCCGCCCCGATATGTCGGTGCCCGAGATGCGGACTTGGCTGCGTAACTGGGTGGCCAACTCAACCGGCCAGTCACCCGATTCGGTCGACGAGTCCACCCCGATGGTCGAGTTGGGACTGTCGTCGCGGGACGCGGTCGCGATGGCCAGCGATATCGAGGACTTGACCGGCGTCACCCTGACCGCCACTGTCGCCTTCCGGCATCCGACGATCGAGTCGCTTGCGGTGGTGATCATCGAAGGCGAGCCAGAGCTCGAGCCTTACGATCCGGACGAGGACTGGACCCGCACCCGTGACGTCGCCGATATTGCCATCGTCGGCCTGGCAACTCGGTTCCCCGGCGATATGAATACTCCCGATGCGATGTGGCAGGCGCTGCTCGAGGGTCGCGACGCCATCACCGACCTACCCGAGGGTCGCTGGGCGGAGTTCATGGACGAGCCCCGACTGGCCGAACGGATCGCCAAAGCCCGAACCCGAGGGGGATACCTCGCCGACCTCAAGGGTTTTGACGCCGAATTCTTCGCATTGTCGAAGATGGAGGCCGACAACATTGATCCTCAGCAGCGGATGGCGCTCGAGCTGACCTGGGAGGCCTTGGAGGGCGCCCACATTCCAGCGTCGAACCTGCGCGGCAAAAACGTCGGGGTGTTCGTCGGAAGTTCGACCAATGACTACAGCTATCTGGCGATGATGGACCCGCGGACCGCGCATCCGTACGCGATCACCGGTACCGCAAGTTCCATCATCGCCAACCGGGTGTCCTATTTCTACGACTTCCGCGGACCGTCGGTGGCTGTTGACACCGCCTGCTCGTCATCGCTAGTGGCCGTGCATCAGGGCGTGGCGGCACTGCGGTCCGGTGAGGCCGACGTTGTGGTGGCCGGTGGGGTGAACGCATTGGTGACCCCGGCTGTCACCCTCGGCTTCGACGAAGTCGGAGGCGTGCTGGCACCGGACGGACGAATTAAATCGTTCTCCTCCGACGCCGACGGCTACGCCCGGTCGGAGGGCGCGGGGATGCTGGTGCTCAAACGCCTCGATGACGCGCGTCGCGATGGAGACGAGATCTTGGCTGTCATCGCCGGCAGCGCGATCAACCATGACGGCCGGTCCAACGGCATGCTGGCGCCCAATCCCGATGCCCAGGCGGACGTGTTGCGCCGAGCTTATCGCGATGCCGGGATCAATCCGCGCGACGTCGATTACATCGAGGCGCACGGCACCGGCACGATCCTGGGTGACCCGATCGAGGCGGATGCTCTCGGCCGCGTTGTGGGCCGAGGCCGTACCGCCCATCAACCCGCACTGCTCGGCGCGGTCAAGACCAATGTGGGCCACCTTGAATCCGCAGCCGGTGCAGCGAGCCTCGCCAAAGTGGCTTTAGCGTTGCACCACAACAAGATTCCGGCATCGATCAACTATGCGGGGCCCAACCCCTACATCGACTTCGAGGCTATCCGGCTTCGTGTGGTCGAAACCGCTACGGATTGGCCGCGTTATAGCGGGCACGCCATTGCCGGCGTTTCTGGTTTCGGATTCGGCGGTGCCAACGCGCATCTGGTTCTCCGCGAGGTGCTGCCCGGGGACCTCATCGAACCCGTACCGACACCCGAACCCGAACCCGCACAACCGTCAGCTTCCGAAGCCGATGCCGTGTATTTCGGTGGGGTTCGGATGGATGAGTACGGCGAGTTTATCGACTCGGATGAAGGCGACGGGTACGGCGACGACGCCTATTACGGTGGTGATGCCCGTGAGTCGGAACTTCCGGCTCTCACCGATGAGGCGTTGCGGTTGCTGGCGATCGCCCGCGCGGAACTTGATGCCGAGGAAATGCCGGTCGGCGTTGTGCCGCTGGCAGTTTCAGGCTTCTTAACCTCACGCAAGAGAGCGACCGCGGCTGAACTCGCAGACTGGATCGACAGCCCGGTCGGGCGGGCCTCGTCGCTGGAGTCAATTGGCCGCTCGCTGTCGCGTCGCAATCACGGCCGCTCCCGCGCGGTGGTCATGGCCCGCGACCACGACGAGGCCATCAAGGGCCTGCGCGCAATCGCTGACGGCAAGATGAGCCCGCTGGTCTACAGCGCCGATGGTCCCGTCACCAACGGCCCGGTGTGGGTGCTGGCCGGATTTGGCGCCCAGCACCGCAAGATGGGCAAGAGCCTCTATCTGCGCGACGAGATCTTCGCGGACTGGATCAACACCGTCGACGCACTGGTTCAGGACGAGCTCGGTTACTCGATCGTCGAACTCATTCTCGACGACTCTCAGGACTATGGCATCGAGACCACCCAGGTCACCATCTTCGCCATCCAGGTCGCACTGGGTGAGCTGCTGCGCCATCACGGTGCGAAACCCGCTGCGGTGGTTGGTCAGTCGCTGGGGGAGGCGGCCGCCGCCTACTTCGCCGGCGGTCTGTCGCTTGCCGACGCCACCCGAACCATCTGTGCGCGGTCGCACCTAATGGGTGAGGGTGAGGCGATGCTGTTCGGCGAGTACATCCGACTGATGGCGCTTGTCGAGTACTCAGCTGAGGAGATCACGGGAGTCTTCACCGATTTCCCGGACCTCGAAGTGTGCGTCTACGCCGCGCCTACGCAAACCGTGATCGGCGGGCCGCCGGAGCAAGTGGATGCGATCATTTCCCGTGCCGAGGCGGAAGGGAAGTTCGCCCGCAAGTTCCAGACCAAGGGCGCTAGCCACACCACCCAGATGGACCCGCTGCTGGGGGAGTTGGCGGCGGAGTTGCAGGGCATCACCCCGCATCCGCCTGTGATCGGCTATTTCTCCACCGTCCATGAGGGCGGTTACATCCGACCGGGTGGCGAGCCGATTCACGACGTCGACTATTGGAAGAAAGGCCTGCGCAACAGCGTCCACTTCACCCAGGGCATCCGCAACGCCGTCGATAACGGGCACACCACCTTTCTTGAACTTGCGCCCAATCCGGTGGCGCTCATGCAGGTCGGTCTGACCACGGCTGCCGCTGGACTTCACGATGCTCAGCTGATCGCCACCCTCGCCCGCAAGGAAGATGAGGTCGAGTCAGTTGTGGCGGCGATGGCCCAGCTCTACACCTACGGCCACGACCTCGATTTCTCAACGCTGTTCACGTCGGCATCGGGACCCCAAGACTATGCGGACATCCCGCTGACGCGGTTCAAGCGCAAGCCGCATTGGCTGAACGCGCACTTCTCAGCTGACGGTTCGGGCATCCTTCCCGGTACCCATGTCGCCATGCCGGACGGCCGGCACGTATGGGAGTACGCGCCGCAGGGGCCGACGGATCTGGCCGCGCTGGTGAAAGCCGCTGCGGTACAGGTGCTTCCAGATGCTTCACTGGCCGCTTCTGAACAACGCGCGTTGCCCGGCGACGGAGCCCGGTTGGTGACCACGCTTACCCGGCACCCCGGTGGGGCCTCCGTGCAGGTGCACGCCCGCATCGATGAGTCATTCACGCTGGTCTATGACGCTATCGTCAGTCGGTCTGGTGCTGCGTCGACCCTTCCGGCCGCGGTGGCCACCGGTGTCGCGGTAAGCCCACCGGCGACGGCGGCCGAGGCAGTCGAGGAGAGTCCTGACGCTGACATCCTGCACGACACCCTCGCCGCCGGTGCCGGGGTGGCCGCAAGCCTGGGTAAGTGGTCACCGGACTCGGCCGAGACGGTGCACGAACGGTTGTCCACGATCGTCGGCAGCGCGATGGGGTACGAGCCTGAGGACCTTCCGTGGGAGGTTCCGCTAATCGAACTCGGGTTGGACTCGCTGATGGCGGTGCGCATTAAGAACCGCGTCGAGTACGACTTTGATCTGCCGCCGATTCAGTTGACCGCGGTCCGCGACGCCAACCTCTATGCCGTCGAGAAGCTCATCGAGTACGCCATCGACAATCGCTCGGCCGTGTCTGAACTTCACGAGCACCAGAAGACGCTCACTCCGGACGAGATCGCTGCCTGCTCAGCAGCGATCGCCGCCGGTGAGGTTCCGCCGGAAC
>Ga0194035_1001821_pt1 | contig 10913 bp, 8 predicted proteins | sample JunL2320m_MetaG_FD_148680 | JGI IMG/M metagenome (GOLD analysis project Ga0194035, IMG submission 148680) | Anoxic zone freshwater microbial communities from boreal shield lake in IISD Experimental Lakes Area, Ontario, Canada - Jun2016-L239-20m | ecosystem: Environmental > Aquatic > Freshwater >...
GCTAGATCTAGTGATTCGATTGCTCGCTGGCACTAGTGCTCGCCCCGCGCAACTTAATTGTTTCGGATTACATGAATGGGCAATGGTCTACCAGACCCCAGATACTCGGCATGCAAGTTTTCCGCTAAGGGTCACCAATGAAGTCGTTACCGCCACCGTCGATGAAATCGGGCTGCGCTGCACACATATTGATGCGTACCGATTCTTTACCGACGCGGCAACGCCACTCAATATCATTGAGCCCACCCGCGAAAACCAGCCCGATCTCGAACAGCCTGGCTGCCTACACGCAAACATGGACCTCTACAAATATGCAATGTGGTTCACTCCTTGGGTTAGTAGTGATCTGATTGCCGATTGCTTCGAGTTGGCACGCTCAGCCAGAACCCTTGACATGCGGGCGGCACCATACGACCTAATCGATCTTGGTTATGAGCCGATTCGCATCGAAACACCTGACGGCCGGCGCGAGTACGTCGATGAACAGCGCACCATAGCCGAGCGGGCACAGCAACTTCGTGCCAAGTTACGTTTGACTTTGGAGGAACTTCGGGAAGCCATCTCGACGATTTCCACAATTCCTGCTGCGCGTACCCGTTGTGACACATTACCTATATGAGCCCGGACCTATATGAGCCCGGGCAAATAATCGATACGGAGCGTTGATGAAAGACGGCGAACCCGTGCACGGTGTCAGCCTTCGCGAGGCCACCAAGGTCTGGGGTTATGTCGGCATGAACAGTTTCGGTGGCCCCGCTGGGCAGATCTCGGTGATGCACCGAGAAATCGTCGAAGAGCGCCGCTGGGTGAGTGAAAGTCGCTTCCTGCACGCATTGAACTACTGCATGGTGCTTCCGGGACCCGAAGCCCAACAATTGGCCACCTATATCGGATGGCTAATGCATGGAGTTCGTGGCGGCGTTATCGCCGGCACCTTCTTTATAATTCCTGGGTTCATCGCCATGCTCGCCCTTTCGATCATCTACGCAACCTTGGGATCAGTAACTTGGATTTCTGGGATCTTCACCGGGCTTCAGGCGGCCGTCGTAGTTCTCGTTATTCACGCTTTCATGCGAATATCCAAACGCGCCCTGACAACTCCCCTGTTGAAATTCATTGCAGTCGCATCATTTCTCGCCATTTTCCTTTTCAATGCTCCATTTCCGCTACTGGTTGTCAGCGCCGGAGTTGTTGGTTGGTTAATCTCCAGGTCAGCCACCGGCTCAACACCAGCTAAGCCCGCAGGCGGACCAACTCCGCTCCTGGCTGATGATGTCGCGCCTTCAACTCGGGCCATGCGATCGGCATTTCGCGCGGCAATTATCTGCGCAGTCCTGTGGGTGCTACCGATAATCGCTTTGGTCTTGATTACTGGTACTGAGAGTGTGTTTACGCAGGAGGCATTTCTGTTTTCCAAGGCTGCGCTGGTTACCTTCGGTGGCGCATACGCGGTACTCGGCTATGTAGCGCAGCAAGCCGTCGGGAGATACGGCTGGGTCTCATCATCGGAGATGGCAACCGGCATTGGGCTTGCCGAGAGCACTCCAGGGCCCCTCATCATGGTGGTGCAATTCATTGGCTTTCTGGCGGCGTACCACAATCCCGGGCAACTCCCACCGATAGTCGCCGGAGTTATTGGCTCGCTAATAACCGTGTGGGTGACTTTCGTGCCCTGTTTCTTATTTATCTTCTTAGGCGCTCCTTTCGCCGAGAGATTGCGCGGTAACGCCTCCTTAGCCGGAGCACTCGCCGCTATTAGTGCAGCGGTATCCGGAGTAATCCTCGACCTAGCGGCGTGGTTTGCGCTCAATACCTTCTTCACAAACGTAACCAACCACTCGTGGGGCCCGATTACCATCGCCGTCCCTGATCTAGCATCTATTCAAATTCCAGCCTTGGTAATCGCCTCGATTGCCGCCCTACTGCTCTTTAGGTTCAAGCTCTCCACCCTTAGACTCCTAGGTATCTGCTCGGCACTCGGACTCATCGCTGCAGTCCTTGGCCTCACCTAAAATTAGGCACGTTGACCGCTATTGCGGACGACTTGCACTTGCGTTATCGCCTTCTTTCGCCGGCTATTCCACCTTGCTACGTTCAAGGCACATATAGCAATTAGCTCAGGCGTTTCCGGCACCGGTTCAATCTACAGAAGGTGAGTTACCCAGTGACAATTCGACTTGGCGATGAGGCCCCAGACTTCAAAGCAGATACCACCGAAGGCCCAATTGACTTCTACGACTGGAAGCAGGGGGCTTGGGCTGTGTTTTTCAGCCACCCGGCCGATTTCACCCCCGTCTGCACCACCGAACTGGGAGCAACCGCTGGCCTGAGGGGCGAGTTTGATCAGCGCAACGTGAAGGCCATAGCGATCTCGGTTGACTCCGTCACCGACCATAAGGCTTGGGCCGGTGATATCGGCGAAGTAACCGGCAATGCCCTTAACTTCCCGATCATTGCCGATCCAGATCGCACCGTGTCTAACCTCTACGACATGTTGCACCCAAATGCCGGTGATACTTCAACCGTGCGATCGGTGTTCATTATTGACCCAGCCAACAAGGTTCGTCTTACACTTACTTACCCAAAGTCAGTTGGGCGCAACTTCAATGAGATTCTGCGGGTCATTGATGCCCTGCAGCTTACCGACAGGGCCACCGTCGCAACCCCCGCTAACTGGGTCTCAGGCGACAAAGTAATCGTCTCACCGATGGTCTCAACCGCTGACGCCATCGCGAAGTTCGGCGATGTTGAAGAAGTTAAGCCCTACCTGCGCTGGACCCCGCAGCCTAAGGTCTAAGCCGAACGGTGAATCCCCCATCGGATGCAGCAACCCGCATCGGATGGGGGATTTTAGGGGTGATACACGAACCGCATAAGGTCTGCTTATTGGTATTGAACTAAGCCACTAATTAGGGGGAACCAGTGAGCCGTTGGGCCGTCAATCAGCCGGTTCGGGCCCTAATCGCCTGGATCCTGCTAATAGTGCTGATCGGCTTCGGTGCATCACGGTTCGGCGGCACCTTCAATGACAGTTTTGCCCTGCCGGGTGCTTCCTCGACCACCGCACAGAACATGCTGACAGCACTTGCCGGCAAGCCGACTGATACCTCGAGCATGAAATTAGTGTGGTCAACCCCAATTGCGTCGGTGACCTCTGGCGCCACTAAGTCGGCGATTGAGCCAACCCTTAGAGCCCTGGCCGCCCTGCCATATACCGAATGTGTTGCCGGGCCATACGGAAAGAATTTCGGCTCCAAATGCCCGAAGGCCACCCCGGTTGATTTTCGTAAGGCGGTGCGCCAGGCGGCGCGAGCCGAGATCTCGAAAGTAACCGGGATACCCGAAGACAAGATCAACGCCGCGGTTGATGCCCTTGACTCGTTGGCACCCATTGAGAAAACTGATCCCGCAAAATTGGCCGCTATAGGCCGAGCGCTCCCCGAGATCGCGCGCCTTGCTTCAGCACCGCGCCCGGTACTTGATGCCCTAGCGGCGATAACCCCAGCTGATCTTTCGTTCCTCGTCGGGCTCAACGCGACAGATATCAAAATTGCCTTAGCTGCGGTCGGTGGATTGGATGCGTTCATCAACTTGCCAGCAGCAGATCTGGCCGCGCTGGTAAAACTTTGGCCCGCTTTGAAGCCATTTACCGAAGTATCAAAATCCACATTGGATTCGCTAGCGAAATTGACACCCGCAGACTTAGCTTTCCTCGTTGGAATCACCAAATCTGAGATTGACGCAGTCACCAAAGGCTTTGGTGATCTGGCGAAGTTCGCGAAATTGCCACCGGCGGTACTTAGCGACCTAGCAAAAGCTGACCCGAAAAAACTTGCCGCACTCGCAGCAGGGATACCAAAAGACATAACCAAAGCTATTAGCGCCATGGATAAAGTCAAGGCCGAGATCAAAGTCATCGAAAACGCTGCGGCAGCCACCCAAAAGGTGATCACCACGATTTCACCGGACGACAAGGTGGCATACGCGACTGTCACTTTCGACCGCACCACACTTTCGGCGGCACAATCTGATCAGGTCTACGCGATAGTTAAGGCTGGCGGCACAGCGACGTTGGTTGTCGGTGGTGCCGGCGCGGTGCTCGATGCCGCTGGGGTTGGGCCTGACTCCTCACAAGGGATTGGCCTACTTATCGCAATCATTATTTTGTTGCTTGCCTTCGGGTCATTTGTCGCAGCTGGGCTACCGATCATCGTCGCCGTTACCGGCTTGGTTGCCGGGCAATTAATGATCATTGTGGTTGCGCATCTCGCTGACGTCGCATCCTTTGCCCCGACGCTGGCGGCAATGATCGGCCTCGGCGTCGGCATTGACTATGCACTCTTTATCTTGAATAGATTCAACCAAGGGGTTCGCTCCGAGTTGAGCCCCAAAGAAGCCGCCCTAACTGCGGTTGGCACGGCGGGTAAAGCTGTGTTGTTCGCCGGTTCTACCGTCATCATCGCCCTGCTTGGCATGTTTGTATTACGCATTAACTTCTTTAATGGCCTCGCCCTCGCTGCCGCCGTGGCGGTCCTCTTAGTGATGTTGTCGGCGCTGTGGATGCTGCCGGCACTGCTTTCACTTCTTGGGGCAAGGGCACTTAGCCTGCGAGCACCATGGTCGAGGCACCCACAAGCTTTCAATCCGCAAGTCTCGCGTTGGAATTCTTATGGCAAGCTCTTACAACGCAAGCCGATAATCCCCGCACTTATTGCACTAGCTATCGTCGCCGGCCTGGCCCTACCTGCAGCCTCGATGCAGTTGGGCTTCCCGGATGACTCCAGCTCCGCACCCGGTAGCCCCCAGCGCACCGGCTTTGATCTCCTCGCCGAGGGTTTCGGCCCCGGGGTTAACGGGCCATTTTTCATTGCTGTCCAAACCTCAAGCAAGGACGACTTCGATGCCCTGGGCAAAACCATCGCTGCGCTCGAGGCCACACCGGGGGTAGCGCAAACTATCCCCTCCTCAGGCATGATGCCGATTATCAAACTCGATAAATCGGTGTTCGGATCCGGTGGCACAGTCACCTCGGTAATCGTGCAGCCAACCACCGCCCCCTCCGATCCTGCAACCGGCGCCCTGCTGGATCTAATTCGCACCGAGACCGCACCCAAACTCTTAGCCGACACCGGCACGCAAATTTACGTAGGAGGCACCCAAGCCGTCGCGGAGGACTTCACCACGCGATTAACAGCCGCGCTGCCGGTATTCCTGCTACTCGTTGTCGGCCTGGGCTTCATTGCACTGATGCTGCTCTTCCACTCACTCCTTATCCCTTTGACAGCAGCGCTCACTTCGCTACTTAGCTTCGCCGGAGCATTAGGTGTCACGGTAGCCGTGTTCCAATTAGGATTTGGTGATTCGATCCTCGGGGTAACCGGCACCGGCCCGATCCTGCCCTTCTTGCCCATCATGGTGTTCGCCGCACTGTTCGGCCTTTCGATGGATTATCACGTCTTCTTGGTTTCGCGCATGCGTGAAGAGTGGGAAACCTCTAAGGATAATTCGCTTTCGGTACGCCTTGGATTGGCCGGCTCCGGGCGCGTCGTTGTCGCCGCCGCCGCGATTATGACGAGTGTGTTCTTGTCATTCGTACCAACACCTATTGACACCATAAAATTGTTCGGGGTTGCGCTCGCTTCTGCCGTGCTAATTGACGCCTTCATCATCCGACTACTTTTGGTGCCGTCTTTGATGACCTTATTTGGCAAAGCCAACTGGTGGGTGCCACGTTGGCTCGGCCGAGTGCTGCCCACTATCCGACTTGAGTAACCCGATCAAATCCCTACCAGCGCGGCAGTGCCTTTCCCGGATTCAATATGCCCAGCGGATCCCACGCGGCTTTCACTCGCGAATGCAAATCAATCGCCACCTCATCTAGTTCGAGCGCAAGGTGGGCCCGCTTCAAGGTGCCGATGCCATGTTCACCGGTTACTGTGCCGCCAACTTTTAGCGCGACATCAAGAATTTCATTGAACGCAACCATCGCGCGAATTGCCGCACCTTCATCACCGCGCGGAACAACAATTGTCGGGTGCAAGTTTCCATCACCCGCATGGCCAAAGGTGCCGATAAAGACGTCATTCCGCTGACCAATCTCGGCAATCATGATCATCGCTTGCGCAAGTTGCGAACGTGGCACCGCGATGTCGTCAAGCAGCCAATCCCCCATCACTTCCAGGGCTGGGATCGCCATCCGCCGGGCGCCTACGAGCATTTCGGCTTGCTCTGGGTCTTCTGACCGATAAGCCTCAGTGGCGCCATTGCGCTCACAAATCTCGAGCAGCAGATCAGCTTCGGCAATACCCGCGCTACCAGCAGCATCGGTTTGGGCAATTATTAGTGCACCGGCGTTCGTGTCAAGACCCATGGGGCGCCAGCTTTCTACGGCCGTGATGGTCGCTTGATCCATCAGTTCAAGCATGCTCGGGGTCAACTGCGCCATGATCTGCTCAACTGCCAGCCCAGCCGCACCAACATCAGCGAATACAGCAACCGCGGTCGTTGGAGGTGGCGGTAATGCGCGCAACTTAAGGCGTGCCATCGTGACAATGCCAAGGGTGCCTTCACTGCCGACCATCAACCCGGTGAGGTCGTAGCCGGCGACACCTTTGATCGTGCGACGTCCGATTCGAGTAACCCGCCCATCGGCAAGGACCACTTCGAGGCCGAGTACCGAATCACGGGTCACGCCGTATTTAACACAGCACAAGCCACCGGCATTGGTATTGACGTTGCCACCGATTGAACAGAAATCTTTACTCGCTGGGTCGGGGGCGTACCAAAGACCATGCTTTGCAACATGATCACGCAATTCGGTATTGAAAATACCCGGTTGTGTTTCGACATACCCGTTTCCGGCATCCACTGTGAGTACGTCACGCATTTTTTCGACGCAGACGATCAACGACCCGTCAATCGCATTCGAGCCGCCCGATAACCCCGAACCCGCACCCCTTGGCACCACAGGAATCCGATACTGGTGGGCCGCTTTCATGATCGCACTTACCTGTTCGGTCGTGCGCGGAAAAACAACAGCTATCGGCTCGCCGGCTTCAGAGCCGGTAGATCTGTCCCGCGTGTAGGTGGGCAAGCGGTCCGGGTCAGTTACTACATCGCCATCGGCTAGTGCTGCACCGCAGGCCGCGAGTAACGCATCTTCATCTGTCATTGTGACTCACCCACACCTTGCGGAGGGGCTCGTCAATTTCCCAGCGAGTCTGCTCGCCAGCCAGTAGACGTCCAACAGTGCCAGGGCCTAGCTCGAGAATCGAACCATCCTGCAGGCAGATGCGGCCGCGCCCACTAAGCACCACGAACACCTCATCGCTTTCGGTGTCGATTGACACTCCGGCTGAATGCTCCCAGATGCCGGTGCTCATTGTCGCGGTATCGCCTATTCTCACGGAGCCAGTTGTGACACCGCCACTGATGTCGCGCACATCGTCAAGGGGTTCATGAATCACCACGATGCTCGCCTGATCATCAACACTCGCCATCGCTAAACCCTATTCGGCTGCTGTTGACTCGACCGACACGGCTTCCAAGATGCCGACGAGTACGCCCGGAGGGACTGGCCCGATGATGCGCGCGGCAACTCGGCCGGTTCCGTCAATGACCAGCGTGCTGGGAAGTGAGCCCGGTGGCACATCGGGCAACGTAGCAAGGAGCGCACCTTCTGGATCCATGATGCTGTCGTACGGGATTTGTAGCTGCTCCACGAACTTGCGTGCCTTAGTTGGATCGTCCTTGACATTTAAGCCGACGAAAACCACATCTGAACTAGCCGTACTCAAACTTACCGCAATCAACTCCGGAGTCTCTTCAATGCAGGGTGCACACCATGAGGCCCATGAGTTCAAGACCACTACCGAGCCGGCCAGGGTCGCCAGATCCAGTTGCGCTCCCGACAAAGTTGCACCGGCAATCGGTGGCATGCTTGGCCGTTCTCCGGTCGCATAGGAGGTAACGCCAATCCCGGGTGTCGTTGCCTCGGCTGACGTTTCCTGTGGGGTGCGCCCGCACCCCGCGGCCAGCAGGCAAATGCTAGCCGCGACAAAGAGCACGGTGGTAACTCGAAGTCGCCGTCGACCCGTTTGCGCCAGCTGTAGTGAACCCATAGGGGTACGACTCTAGAGAATGGGCAAAGATGGGGGCCCGGCCCTCGTAGCTCAGTCGGATAGAGCGACCGCCTCCTAAGCGGTAGGCCATGGGTTCAATTCCCGTCGAGGGCACCAGGGGGGTTCTCATCTAGTGAGAAACCAATTCACGCGTAACTGTGGTTGGTGCTCGGCACCGATTTGGTGTCTGGTCTGGTTTGTTCTTGCGTAACTCAAATTTGTTCTCGCGTAAAGATTGGTCGCAGGGGACCGGGGAAGTTTAGAAGGACGTGACCGACCAAACACCGCGTTGATGTCAAACGTCCAGTTTCCAGGGGTTTTCACTTACCGGCGATTTGCGCTCCCTAAGAGAGCTCCTACCCTCTGGGCGTGGCCCGGCCCGAAAACCAAATACCGCAACCCGGCGGCAGGCCCCGCGCACCCCAACCCCGGGGCAATACGAAATCTTCACCGAACTGCTTCAAGGAAACGTGCTTCAAGGAAAGGTGCCAGGCACTTTGCCCATTACCCCCGCTACCAGTGACACCTGGCCAGCACTTATTCCACTCGCACTGGGACCACCTGGGGTGTTCGAGTTCACTCTCCGCAAACAACTGGCCCCAGGCCGCGAGCGGTCAGGGGCCAGCAACAGGGTTTAAACACCCCACCTAGTAGTAGGGAACGGTGCTACTCTTCATTACCCTCAAAGCAAAGACCAAGAGAGGGGGGATAAGACCTAAATTGTGAGGGGTTTAGGGTGCCGCCGATACCGGCCGCACCGGGCCGTACCCAACCAACACCGAGTGCGAGCCGATCAGATGGCGCTGAACTAACTGGAGTAGCAACATCAATACTGGGCATTTAGTGCTCCATCCTTCTCGTTGTGATCTATTACTTCGTTGGTCGGTGTGAACTTCTCCGTTGAGCGGTCGCTACTCTTCATGACCCTCAAAGCACGTATAGGGTGTATAGGGTGAACACCCATTGGTGGAGGGGTTTAGGGTGCCGCCGATACCGGCCACACCGGGCCGCACCCAACTAACACCGAGTGCGAGCCGATCAGATGGCGCTGAACTTACTGGGGTAGCAACATCAATATTTGGCATCAGATTTACGTCCTTTCAATAATTGTGGAAAGGCTGGCGGCGCCAAGATGGGCCACTTTTCCCATTGGAACACCAAACCCGCCAAATGGCAATAGTAAAACGCCCAACAACTCCCGGAGACCGGGTGCGACTAAGCCCACTCGACGAGTAGCGGAGCTGCGGCGAGGTCGTTCAGAGTCCGCGCACCGGGAATAGTCACTGCGGCCACCATGTGTTTACCTGCCTTCATCATTTTTTACCGATCTACTCATGGGAGGCAATCCATGAGGGAATCCGCCTTGTGAAAAATATGTGATGCCTCGAAGGCCGGGTGTCGTAGGGAGACCGTGATCATTCACGGGTCTGGAGGTGATCTTGCCAATCGGCCGCGAGAATTCTGGGATTAATCCCCTCACAAAACGCCCCGTCGGGGCTTCGCCTGAACGGCCCACCACCGCAGAACCCCGTTAGGTGCCGGTTTTCTTCGGGCCGAGCGCCTGGTGACGCATATCCAAAGCGAGCTGAACCGGTCGCACGATCGAATCGGGTAGGCCCTCTTCGTCGCGAATACGAAGCAACTCCTCCTGCTCAGCGCGCACCATCAGCCGCAGTAAGTCACCAGCCGTGACAGCATCAGGTTGGTCCACCGCTTCCTCGCTCAAGGGCGCTAGCGCGTCAACACGACGTTGGGTTTCAATCCGTAAACCTTCGATAACTTCGCGCGGGATCGGCTGGCCGGTGAGATCCGCGGCTTCCTCGGCTTCGTCTAACTCCTTTAGTGCGGCATAGGCGAGTGCCGCGTCCAGCCTGCGCGCGGTTTGGCTCCCATCAATGTCTTGCACCTTGAGCCGGCGCGCCAATGGGCCAATGGTTTGAGCTAGGAGCAAAGTCACCACGATCACTCCGAAGGTTGTTGCAACAACAACATCTCGAAATGGAAATGGTTCACCTGATTCAACTACCAGCGGAATTGAAAATGCCGCCAAGGCAGAAATCGGGCCGCGGGCACCTGACCACCCGACAATGAAAGAACCTCGCATCAGCCGCGAGTGGGACTGGCCTTTAAAAACTGGCATTTTACTTCTGAAAACCCGGACCAGCACCATTACAAATACCACTCGCGTCAAGATCAAAGTCACAACCACCGCCGGCACCAAGACCGCAACGATTAATCGGTCACGATTCGAAACAGCAAGGAGGGTGTTTATCAGATAAATCCCAACCATGAAGAATGCGAGTGATTGAAGTACGAAAGTGACGTGGCGCCACAGCATCGCACTTTGCAACCGCCCTGGATTGCGAGCCTTGGTTGTTTGCGCATGGGCGGTATAGAGCCCAGCAACTACGACCGCCAAGATACCCGAACCTTCAAGGTGCTCGGCACCCAAATAGAGCGCAAATGGCGCAACCAGTACCAAACTGTTCGCCGCAATAGTGTCGTTGCTCTTGGAGATAACAAATGAAAGCAGCCAACCACCTGCTAGCCCAATCCCGATACCAACTGCGACAGCAAGAAGAAAAACCACACTGATTTCAACGGCCGTGATGCTGCCAGCGATCGTGGCCACCACTGCTACGCGCAATGCCGTCAAGGCTGTGCCGTCGTTAACTAAACTCTCGCCCTCAAGAATTGACACTAGGCCCCTTGGCAGCGATGCCTTTCGGGCCACGGTGCTAACTGCAACCGCATCGGTTGGTGCCAATACGGCGCCAAGAGCAAGTGCCACGG
>Ga0194035_1001827_pt1 | contig 10862 bp, 8 predicted proteins | sample JunL2320m_MetaG_FD_148680 | JGI IMG/M metagenome (GOLD analysis project Ga0194035, IMG submission 148680) | Anoxic zone freshwater microbial communities from boreal shield lake in IISD Experimental Lakes Area, Ontario, Canada - Jun2016-L239-20m | ecosystem: Environmental > Aquatic > Freshwater >...
GTAAGATTGTTTGACGTTCATAATGGAGTTGTTATTCCAACAGAACATTGTTATACATTAAAAGCTTTAAAAGATATAATGGATAACTATCCAGAAGATCATCTTAAGATTTACTTATATTTATTTTATATGACATGTCCTAATCCAGATATGAATCCTTTTTTTCATACTCCAGAAATTGACAAAGAAAGTATTATCCTAAAAGAAATAGGAGCAGAGTTCTCTACAGAAGACGAAGATATCCATATAGGTTTACAGTTTTGTCAAAGAATGTATGAGACTCCTACATCTAGAGCATACAAAGGTATGGCATCTATGTTAGATAGATTAGCTAGATATATGGAAACAACACCCATCACTGCAGGAAGAGATGGTAATATTAATTCACTGGTTGCTGCTGCTAAAAACTTTGATCTTATCAGAGCTTCTTTTAAAGGAGTATACAAAGATCTACAAGATGAACAATCAAGTAAAGTTAGAGGAGGAATTGGTATGGCTTATGATCAATAACTATGAGTGAAATTTATCAAGATATACCGACATATGACAATGGAACATGGACAACTACAAGTTTTGAATCCAGAATGGACTTCAGTGACTTTATCTTTAAATTATTTAAAGAACCAGGTGAGTACAACTTCAATGAAACTACAACTAAATTATTTGTATCTGAATCAGACAACTTCAGAAAAAATGCAGTATACTGTACAGCTCCCTTTAAGTCAAAAGACTTTGTAAACTATTGGGATGATCAAAAAATAAAATGTAGAAAGGGAATCATTATTAAAGAAGGTGCAAACAATTGGTTTCTTGCAAGAGAATACTATATGTGGTTAAACTTTCTACCTATCTTTAATAAAGAAATACAACAGTTTGGATTTGCTGATATTAGGGATGCTCAGTATCATATGGCACTTTATGAACTATTAGCAGAACTTAATTACCAACATGTTGCAATATTAAAAAAACGTCAGATAGCATCTTCATATTATCACATGGGTAAACTTATAAACCAGCAATGGTTTGAAGCTGGGGTTACTCTTAAAATAGGTGCTAGTCTTAAAGATTACATCAATGAAAAAGGATCTTGGAAATTCTTACAGGAGTATGCAGCATTCTTAAATGAACATACTGCATGGTATAGACCAATGTCTCCTGATAAAGTTATGATGTGGCAACAAAAGATTGAAGTAAGAAAAGGAGATAGAAAAACTGAAGTAGGACTTAAAGGTACTATACAAGGTATGTCATTTGAAAAAGATCCAACAAATGGTGTAGGGGGTCCAGTTAAATTTTTCTTTCATGAGGAAGCAGGAATTGCTCCTAAGATGGATCAGACATATGAGTATATGAGACCAGCAATGAGATCTGGTTTAATGACTACAGGAATGTTTATTGCTGCAGGATCTGTTGGAGATTTATCTCAATGCAATCCATTAAAAGATATGATTCAGAATCCAAAATCTAAAGATGTATATGCCGTACATACTAATCTTATTGATGGAAAAGGTACAGAAGGTATGTCAGGATTGTTTATACCTGAACAATGGTCTATGCCTCCTTACATAGATGAGTATGGTAATTCACTTGTAGAAGAATCATTAAAAGCTTTAGATGAACAATTTATAGAATGGAAAGATGATTTATCTCCAGAAGATTACCAGTTACGAATATCTCAGCATCCAAGAAATATAAAAGAAGCATTTGATCATAGAACAGTATCTGTATTTCCTCCACATCTTCTTGCTGCACAAGATAGAAGAATTGAAGAGAAAGAATATGGGTATGAGTTTTTAGAAATGTCTACTGATGCAGAAGGAAACCTTCAGTTACAAAAAGTAACAAAAGTCCAATTACAGAATTCCCTATTAGAAAGAAGACAGAAGATAAGACAGGATGTGTTGTAGTATGGGAGAGACCAGTAAAAGATCCTACATTTGGAATGTATTATGCATCTGTCGATCCAGTAGGTGAGGGAAAAACTACTACATCGGATTCACTCTGTTCTATCTACGTAATGAAGGCTCCTATAGAAGTAACCAAAGTTACTGGAACAGAAACAGAAACTTATATAGAGCAAGGTAAAATAGTAGCAGCATGGTGTGGAAGGTTTGATGATATTAATCAAACTCATCACAAACTAGAACTTATTATTGAATGGTATAATGCATGGACATTAGTAGAGAATAACATTTCTCTATTCATTCAGTATATGATACAAAGAAGAAAACAAAAGTATCTAGTACCAAAAAGTCAGATCATGTTCTTAAAAGATCTTGGTTCTAACAATAATGTATTCCAAGAATACGGATGGAAGAATACAGGTACTCTATTTAAATCTCATTTGTTAAGTTATGCAATTGAGTTTACAAGAGAAGAATTAGATCAGGAACTTAAAGATGATGGTACTGTAGTAAGAACTACTTATGGTATTGAAAGAATTCCTGATCCAATGTTGATTAAAGAAATGAGAGAATATGCAGATGGAGTCAATGTGGATAGGTTAGTTTCCTTTGCTGCATTGGTTGCTTTTATGAGAATTCAACAATCAAATCGTGGTTATACTAAAACTGTAATTATGGATGATACTGCTAAAAACTTGCAAAAGTCAGAAAATTTGTTTAAATTAAATAAGAGTCCATTCAGACATATGGGAGGTAGAGGAGGTAACATGAGTAATAGTGGATTTAAAAAATCAGCATTTAAAAATATTAAATAAATAGTTATGCAAATATACAACGCATTACAAGCTAAGAAGGGTGCTAAAACAGAACAGAACAGAATGGGTAGTATTACTCAACCTCTACAGTTTTTACCTAAAAAGGATAAAACAGAAGAATGGGCTGCCTGGAATTTAGATTGGTTAGAATGGCAAGGTCTTAAACAGATCCGTAGAAATGCTAGGAGATTAATGAAGAACTATAAACTTGCAAAAGGTATTATAGATAGAACTGACTATATTGTAGAAGAAAACAATGAGTACAGGGATATAGTTGAGACTCTTGTAAAAGAAGACTTTTCTGCATTAGAATTAAAGTTCTATCCTATTATTCCAAATGTTATTAATGTTTTAGTAGCTGAATTTGCAAAGAGATCTACTAAATTATCTTATAGAGCTATTGATGACTTTTCATATAATGAAATGTTGGAACAAAAAAGAGCTCAGGTAGAACAAACATTAATGGCTGATGCCTCTACAAAAATGATGGCAGCTATGTTGGAGCAAGGACTTGATCCTGAATCAAAGGAAGCTCAACAACAGATGTCTCCAGAGAATATGAAAACATTACCTGAAATAGAGCAATTCTTTAAGAAGGATTATAGATCTATGGTAGAACAATGGGCTTCTCATCAACATGCTGTTGACGTAGAAAGATTTAGAATGGATGAACTTGAAGAAAGAGCATTCAGAGATATGTTAATTACTGATAGAGAATTCTGGCATTTTAAAATGATGGAGGATGATTATGAAGTAGAATTATGGAATCCAGTAATTTCATTCTACCATAAGTCTCCAGATATTAGATACATGTCTCAATCAAACTGGGTTGGTAAAACAGATATGTTTACTGTAGCAGATGTTATTGATAAGTTTGGTCACGTGCTTACACAAGAACAACATGAAGCATTAGAAAATGTATATCCAATTAGATCAGGAGGATATAATATTGGAGGTCTTCAGAATGATGGTTCTTTTTATGACGGAACTAAATCACATGAGTGGAATACAAATATGCCTTCATTAGCATATAGACAGTATACTTCTTTTATGTCTGGTAATATACTTGATGGGTCAGATGTTATTACTCAGATCTTAGCTGAAGGAGAAGACTACTATGATCAAGGTACAGCATACTTACTTAGAGTATCTACATGTTATTGGAAATCTCAAAAGAAAGTTGGTCATTTAGTTAAGATTACTGAAGAAGGAGAAGTAACGAATGAAATAATATCTGAAGATTATACTATTACAGATAAGCCAATATATGATACTAGGTTATTTAAAAATAAATCAAAGGATAATCTTTTATTTGGAGAACATATTGATTGGATCTGGATTAATGAAGTATGGGGTGGTGTAAAAATAGGACCAAACGTACCTTCATTCTGGGGTATGAATAACCCTGGTGGATTTTCTCCTATTTACATTGGAGTAAATAGAAATCACATTGGACCACTTAAGTTTCAATTTAAAGGAGATAATTCTCTTTATGGTTGTAAGTTACCAGTAGAAGGTTCTGTCTTCTCTGATAGAAATACTAAGTCTACTGCATTACTTGACTTAATGAAACCATACCAGATTGGATATAATATTGTCAATAATCAGATAGCAGATATCTTAGTAGATGAACTTGGAACTGTTATTATGCTTGACCAAAACTCTTTACCAAAACATTCATTAGGAGAAGATTGGGGTAAAGGAAATTATGCTAAAGCATTTGTAGCAATGAAGAACTTTCAGATTCTTCCTTTAGATACATCTATTACAAATACTGAGAATGCATTAAACTTCTCTCACTTCCAAAAACTAGATCTTGCACAAACAGAAAGATTGATGTCAAGGATACAACTTGCAAACTATTTCAAACAACAAGCTTATGAAGTAATTGGAGTTAACCCACAAAGAATGGGACAACAACTATCACAGACTACTGCTACTGGAGTAGAGCAAGCAGTGTCAGCTTCATATGCACAAACAGAAATGTTTTTCATACAACATTGTGATTACTTGATGCCAAGAGTACATCAAATGAGAACTGACTTAGCTCAGTATTATCATTCTACAAAACCATCAGCAAGATTAACTTATGTTACTACTGCAGATGAAAAAGTAAACTTTGAAATAAATGGTACAGATTTACTTTTAAGAGATTTAAATATTGCAGTAAGTACAAATGCTAATCACAGATCTATTCTAGAACAGTTAAAACAAATGGCTCTTCAGAATAATACTACTGGTGCATCTATCTATGATCTTGGTAAAGTTGTTCAATCAGATTCTATTTCGGAACTTAATGGAGCATTGAAAGATTCTGAACAAAAAATACAACAACAGAAACAAGCAGAAATGCAACAACAAAAACAGATGCAAGAGCAACAACTTCAACAACAACAAGAAAAAATGAAAATTGATTCTGTTGCTGCTGAAAATGAGAAAAATAGACAAAGAGATATTCTTGTTGCAGAAATTAGAGCAGCAGGATATGGTGCTACATCTGATGTTAATAAAAATGAAATGTCTGATTATCAAGATGCTATGAAAGACATTAGAGATACAGAACAATATCAAGAACAATCTGGATTACAAAGAGAGAAAGAAACAAATAGAATGACAATTGAAAATCAGAAAGGTCAACTTGAGAGAGAGAAACTTCAAACTCAAAAAGAGATAGCTGATAAACAATTACAGATTGCACAAGAAAATAAGAACAAGTTTGATATGAAACCTGGAAAAGAAAAACAGTAGTTAGCTATATACTACAATTTTTTTTCTGAGATCTTTAACTTTTTCAAGTTTATTTAGTATATTAAAGTATAACATAAAAAACCAACAACAATGAGTGAAGAAACAAAAGACCTTAATGAGGTAGTTGATTCTACAACGGTAGATCAAGTAGATGTAAATATTGATGAGATATTTGGGATGCCAGGTGCTGAGAGTGTAATGCTACCAGACAATGAAGATGACAAACCTAAATCAATGTTTCATAAAGAAATAATTGATAATACTACGTTCTTTGACAATCCTGCTACTACTGCAGCAGATAAAAGAGAAGCTTCAGAAAAAAAGACTGAAACTGAAGAAACAATTAATGAACTTGATAGTCTTATTTCTCAGGAAGAAGATGCAGGTAACAAAGGAAGACCAAAGATAGATAAGTCAGGTCTTCATGAGTTAACATCTAAGATGATTGAAGAAGGTACTCTATTTGGATTTGATGATGATAAATCATTGGATGAATATACTACAAAAGATTTTAGAGAACTTTTTGAAGCAAATTTCCAAGAGAGAGAAAATGCAATTAGAGAAAATACTCCAAGAGAATTCTTTAATGCACTTCCTGAAGAACTTCAAGTAGCAGCAAAATATGTAGCAGATGGTGGACAAGACTTAAAAGGTCTTTTCAGAACTCTTGCACATGTAGAAGAAATGAGACAACTTGATCCTTCAGATGAATATGATCAAGCAGAAATTGCAAGAGCATATCTTCATACTACACAATTTGGAACAGCAGAAGAAATTGAATCTGAAATCCAAGATTGGAAAGATTTAAATAGACTAGAACAAAAAGCTAATCAATTTAAACCTAAGTTAGATGCAATGCAAGAAGAAATTGTTGCAAGACAATTAGCAGAACAAGAACATAGAAAGAATATGCAAGCTGAACAAGCAAAAGCATATCAAGAAAATGTTTATTCAACTCTTGCATCAGGAACAATTGGTGGTTTAAAACTTGACAAGAAAGTTCAAGGTTTATTATTCTCAGGACTGGTTCAACCAAATTACCCTTCTATATCAGGAAAACCAACTAACTTACTTGGTCACTTACTAGAGAAGTATCAGTTTGTAGAACCAAGACATGATCTAATTGCTAAAGCTCTTTGGTTACTTGCAGATCCAGCAGGATTTGAAGCTAAGATAAGAGAACAAGGTGGTAAAGCAGCTACAGAAAAAGTAGTAAGACAATTAAAAACAGAAGAATCAAGAAAAGTTGGTTCATCTATAAATACTCAATATGATGATGAACCTAGAAGGCCAACATCAAAATCTGAACCAAGAAAACTTTCTAAAGGAAGTATGTTCAGAAGATTTTAAATAGTAACAAATAAACAAATATAAAATGGCAACTCCAGTTTTAAACAATGGTATATTCCTCAGAGATACCGCTTACAATGCAAGTTCCCATGTGGATTCTTACCACTTGGTAAACATGCTAAAAGATGCAGAACCTATGGATTTAGGTCCTGTTGACTTATGGGCTATGGCTCAAAAAGTTGAAATGCCTCTTTACCAAATGTCTAGTTTTGGTGGAAAGAATGTAATTATGGTTGACAATGCTCGTGGAGAGTACAGATGGCAGACTCCTGTTTCTGTAGATCTTCCTTACATTGTTGAAGACATTGAACCAGAATCTAACTTTAAAGGTACGGATGGTTCTACATTCAAGATCAAGTTAAACAGACGTGAGTTTGGACATGGTGATATCATCACTTATGACAAATATAACGGTGTTGAGATGTACATTACAGATGAAGATATCTTACCAATGGGAGATGGATTTATCTATACTGTTCAATTAGTAAACAACGACAACTTCAAATATCTTGATTCTAAGTATTTGACAAACGGAACTAAAGTATTCCGTAAAGGTTCTGCAAGAGGTGAATATGGTGAAAGATTTTCTGACATCACAACAAGAACAGGATTCCGTGAATTCTATAACTTTGTTGGTGGTGCTGAAGCTCACGTACATTATTCAGTATCTTCTCGTGCTGACTTAATGATCAAAGGTGGAATGAATGCAGATGGTACAGTTCCTGTAACTGAAATCTGGAGAAACTTTGACAAACAAATGGATCCTGCTGTATCATCTTTAGATGACATGGTTAAAGTAATGGGTAAAGATAAAGTTAAACGTGCATTTGATAACGGTGACTTATCTAGAACATTCTTAACTCAAATGGAAGCTGCACACTTAACAAAAGTTGCAACGGATATTGAGACTTACTTAATGTGGGGACAAGGGGGTAGAGTTCGTCAAGATGGTCCAGATGATATTAGATTATCTGTCGGTCTTTGGAGACAATTGGATAACTCTTTCAAAAGAGTTTACAACAAAAATAACTTCACATTGGATTTATTCCGTGGAGAGATCTACAACTTCTTCAATGGTAAAGTTGAATTCCAAGGTCCAGATCCTAAACGTTCTCTAGTAGTTCAAACAGGTATGGGTGGAATGAGAATGGTAAATGAAGCAATTAAAAGAGAAGCTGTTGCTTCAGGTCTTTTAATTCAAGCTGCTGATATTGGTGCTATCACTGGTAAAGGTATGGACTTGAACTTTGGATTTGCTTACACTTCTTATGTTATTCCATTCTTGGCTAACGTGAAATTTGTATTGAATCCTGCATTTGACAACATTCATACAAATGATATTGAGAACCCAATTATTGATGGTTTCCCATTATCTTCTTATTCATTCATTATCTTTGATATCACTGATAATACTAATGACAATATCTTCTTATTGAAATTGTCTTGGGATAATCAATTGAAATGGTGGTACCAAAATGGAACAATGGATTACATGGGACGTACTCAAGGATTCCAATCTTCTGGACAATTCAATGGATACCGTGTAATGATGTCTCAAACAATGCCAGCTATTTGGGTTAAAGATCCAACTAAAGTATTAAAAATTGTTATGAGAAATCCAGTTACTGGAGGTTCATTCTAAGATTAACATATAACATAAATGGGAGGGGATAACCCTCCCTTTTTTAAATAAATAAAAACCAATAATTAAAAACCAACAACAAAATGGAAAATTTCACAATGGTAGAAGTAGGAGTAGGTAGTATTAAAAAAACATCTATTGCCATAAGACCTTACTTTGACAAACAAGCTACTAATCTAGGATTAGAGGAATACGGTATGAGTCTTTTTGATGGAGTAACACATACTGAACAAATTGCATGTTTAGAAAATAATGGTGTAATCAGATACATCACAGGATTAAATGAATTTGCACCTGAGATTAAATTATTGGGTGTAGAAGAAAAAGATGCACGAATTAAAGAAATAAGATATTCAGTATCTGAATTAGAGAAAGAACTAGCAGCAAATGTTCTTGATCCAGAAGATAAAGATTTTTGGAATAAAGTATTATTACTACAACCAAATAATAAAGAATTTTGGAATAAAATAGATATTGCTTGTGGTAATGATCCAGTATATCTAGATCCAATAAAACCTTTTGATAGAATTAAACTTCATGCTATAGAAGCAGGAGGATTTGCAATGATTGCTAAAAGTTTTGATGATGCAAGATCAAAAGCAGTTCCACCTAAATTCTATCTTGATAAAGAAGAAGAAACAGTAATGATTAGAACTGAGTACAAAAAACTTAGAAATAAAGCATACTCTGAACTTCAAAAATTATTTGACAAAAACAGTACTAAGTTATTCTACATTGCTAAAGTAGTAGATACAAACAGTACACAATATAGAAAATCAACACCATTAGATCTTATCTATGAAAACATGGATAGATATATTTCTGGAGATGGTGCTGAATCCAACAAAGAAAGAGCTGCAAAAACATTTATTGATGCAGTTAATATGGACATGGAAACATTAAAAATTAAATCAATTGTTCGTGATTCCAGTTTTTTTAAGTATATTATAAGTAAGCCGGATGGTTATATTTACCATGGTAAGTCAAATAGTTTACTTGGAAGAAATGTAGCCGATGTATTGGAACACTTGAAGAACCCATTAAATGAGGATATCTTGAAGGAATTAATACTTTCCTGTGAAAAATATTGGAACACATAAAACTAAATAAAATGAAAAAAGCAAGTAAAGGAGTAATAGTAAAATTGAATGGTAATCAAGCAGTTCAAACAACTCCAGGGTCAAAAGGTACTAAATCAGGAGTTAATCCAAAAGTTAAGGAACAAACTAAACCAAAAGGTAAAAAACTTTTTAGTAGCAGTGCTGCTCCTAAAGATGCTATTCCACAAGCTAAATATGGAATGACAATGAAATCTGGTGGACCTATGAAAGGTAAAATGAAAATGGGAGGTTCTAAAAAATCTTGTTAATGGTAAAAGAACTTATAAAAAGCAAAGACGGTAGTGTTTCCCAGAGAGGTCTCTGGGATAACATCCGTGCTAATAAAGGTTCTGGAAAAGCACCTACTAAAGCAATGTTGAAACAAGAGAAGAAGATTAAAGCTTCTACTAAAAAGAAATAGTTATGGCAACTCTAAGACCTTATGCTTTAAAAAATCCAAAAACAGATACTGTTGTACCTGGTGCTTTAATACTTTCTACTGTTAAACCTGTATCAGGAAATTGGTTTCCTGTTGTAGAAGGTATAGAAAGAAATGTTACTAATCCAGTATCCTATGATAATACTGTTAAAATAACATATCCTTCTTGTGTAAATTCACAAAGATTTGGAGACTATGCAAAAGCTTTTATACAAGCTAAAGGTTATACTCCTGACAATGTAGTATTATCTGAATCAATTTGTTCAGATGATATTGATGGTCCTGTATATGCTGATATAAGAAATATTGGTCAAACTCCGGCATCACAAAATGATTTTTTAGGTCCTTTTATGTCAGGAGGTTTATCTGGATATCCTCATACAGGAATATTAGGTATTCAAGCTTGGGGATCACATATTACAAATACAACAAATGGTGCTTTATTTTTTATTAATATGCCCCACATCGGAATCTCTCAAGTAGGAAATGTAGGTAGAGTTTGGAGAAGAGGTAAGACTCAAGCTCAATCTTTAACAGATAATACTTGTGGTGCAGTTGCTACAGCAATTGGATGGGTTGCAGCAAATGCTCTTGCACCAGTTGTAGCAAACTTTCCAAATGATTATCAAAATTATACACTATGTGCTATACTGTTTCCATTTAAGGCAGCTCTTGCAGCTATATCAACTTATGGTGCTAAAATGGTTTATGCTACTGAAAAAATAAGATTATCTGCAGATACTTTTTTAACAGGTGCATCAGGAATTATTGCTGCTAATGTTGGCGCAGGTATAGATGTATTTTATTGTTCAGGAACATTTATTAATACAGATGATGGATATAATGCTTATATTAATGTTACAT
>Ga0194035_1001828_pt1 | contig 10861 bp, 10 predicted proteins | sample JunL2320m_MetaG_FD_148680 | JGI IMG/M metagenome (GOLD analysis project Ga0194035, IMG submission 148680) | Anoxic zone freshwater microbial communities from boreal shield lake in IISD Experimental Lakes Area, Ontario, Canada - Jun2016-L239-20m | ecosystem: Environmental > Aquatic > Freshwater >...
GCCGATCGAACTCCTCCTGCGCCTGCTGAACACCAGCGCGACGAGCAAGGTGCATGCGAACCGTCTCGCCCTCGGACGTCTCCGGCTCCTGCGTCATGTAGCCGATGATCGCGTTAGACGGAGAGACGCTCACCGCGCCGGAATCTGGCGCATGAACCCCAGCAAGGATCCGGAGCAAGGTGGTCTTGCCCGCGCCATTTGGACCCACAAGGCCGATCACATCACCTGGTGCAACAACGAGATCGAGGCCGGCGAATAACTCACGATCGCCATGGCCGGCCGATACTCCCTTGGCCTGCACCGTTGCGCTCATAGGAGCATTCTCTCAGCGGCGCAGCCAAACCGACGATTCACCGCCTTCAGGCAACGGCCGTAGGTTTGAGTTCCACCGACAGAGTGGTATCGAATGCGTTTGCAATGCGTTCCAGAATTGGAAGCGTAGGGGTGGCGCCACCAGCTTCAAATCTTGCAATTGCCGGCTGCGTCATACCCGTGAGCTTTGCGAAGTCGCGCTGGCTCCACCGACTGCACTACCCGCTGTGTCATTGATGCCACCCACACCTTCGACCGCACATCAAGGCTGGGAGAGGTCGTCACTGCAGACGAATTGGCTCGAATCTCGGCAATAAATCTCGATCAAGAGTTTGCCGAGGTTGTCACCACTTCAGAGGTCTTGGCTCAGATGGGCATAACGCCGTAGGTCGTCCCACGTCAACTACGTCGGGATTTCGACCACTCCGCGAATCCGATCCCATGTCGTCCAGCGCTCGGCGCGAATCAAGCTGCACTTCCATGCCACGGCTTGATCCTCTTTAACTCGTCGCCGAGCAAGCGATGCGCGACCTCTATGTCGTATGCCGCCTGAGCCCGTAGCCAGTAGCCGTCGGACAAACCAAAGAAGCGGCAAAGCCGAAGATCTGTGTCGGCTGTGATGGAGCGCTTGCCATTGACGATGTCGCCAATGCGCTGCGCCGGAACGTCAATCTCCTTGGCCAGCCTGTAACGCGTCAACCCCATGGGAGACATGAACTCCTCCCATAGCAACTCCCCCGGAGTTACCGGATCAAGTACCGCACTTCTAGCCATCATCACTCCTACGTCTAGTGGTAATCGACGATTTCGACATCGACTGGACCTGCTTCCGTCCATCGAAAGCACACTCGCCACTGGTCATTGATCCTGATGCTCATCTGTCCTTTTCGATTACCTTTCAGTGCCTCCAGACGATTGCCCGGTGGCACTTTTAGGTCATCGAGTCGACCCGCAATCTCAAGTTGTCTCAACTTCCGTCGCGCGACCGCTTCGAACGAGAGGAACCTTCGCACCCGCACTCCGGCTGCAAGCAATTCGGTGTCTTTATCCCCAAACGAGACGATCACACGGAATATAGTAACGCATGGCGTTACTATATTGCTACGCCTTCGCTGCCTCCGGTGCGGCTGGTGCAATTCACGCCGACGGCACCCGCCACGCAAGCCAGGAACTACGGCCTCGCACTATGCTCGCGGCTGTGATGCGACGCTTTCAACAAGTTGATGTGTTTGGTGACGAGCCGTACTTTGGCAATCCGTTGGCTGTCGTCCTCGACGCCGAGAGCCTGGATGACGCAGAGCTCCAGAGATTTGCGCAGTGGACGAACTTGTCGGAGACGACGTTCGTCGTTCCCACTACGAATGCGGACGCGGACTATCGGGTTCGCATCTTCACCCCGACCGGCGAGCTTCCATTCGCTGGGCATCCGACGTTGGGAACATGCCACGCATGGCTGCGCGCCGGTGGTCAGCCGTCGACCAGCGACCACATCGTCCAAGAGTGCGGCGCTGGGCTGGTGCGCATTAGGCAGACCGACAATGGGCTTGCATTCGCTGCACCGGCGTTGGTTCGCTCCGGTGACGTCGACCCGGAACTGATCTCGCGCATCGCGACGATGCTTCGAATCGACGAGGCGGAGATCGTCGATAGTCAGTGGGTTGATAACGGTCCGGGATGGGTGGCCGTTCTGCTGCGGGATGCGCAGGCAGTTCTGGCACTCCAACCCGGCGACGTCGACATAGACCTTGGAGTCGCAGGGCTCTATCCCGAGGGCAACGACATCGCGGTAGAGGTGCGCTCCTTCTTCCCGGTCAACGGTGCAACGGTTGAGGATCCGGTAACGGGCAGCCTCAACGCATCACTTGCCGGGTGGTTACTAGCGACGCAGCGGCTGCGCGCGCCTTACACGGCAAGTCAGGGAACGATGCTCGGCCGTCGAGGTCGAGTACACATTTCCCAAGACGACAACGGCACGATTTGGGTAGCTGGAAAAACCGTGACATGCATCGAAGGCACAGTTGATATCTGAATACGTGCCAGCGACCGCGCTCGCAGCGCTTGAGGGCCCGACACCTACAGAAGACTAAAAAGTACGACGGGTGAGCGACGCCATCGGCGCTGCTCACCCGTCGTCAGGTCGTCGTAACGACTAGATCTGATCCTTGATTGCTTCGGCGGCCTGATCGACCATGCCGTCAGCCGCATCCGGGGTCACGCTCTTTACTGCATCGGCTGCCGAGTCGACTGCGCCGTCAACGGCGTCGCCCATGCCCGTTGCGTCGACTACGTCTTTGGCCGCATTGACCATGTCATCGAGTCCCATATTCACTCCTGATTAGTGTGGTTGGCGGATGCCGGTTGGCAATTGGCCGCCCCTGAGTATGTCGCCTCACGCAGGCCCATGCCACACCTTTTGCGAACCTTCTACAGGGTGACGTGGACTCCCGCCTGGCCTCGTCGACCGGCGCTGCCGTCTCAGTCCCACGCGCTCGCACATGTGATTTAGTTGATGCATCAACTAATCGTGCTACGGTTCGCGCATGGTTGAAGCAGATCCAGTAAACAAAAACCGTTGGCTAATTCTGGGCATCGTGCTTGCCGCGGAAATTATGGATCTTCTTGATTCAACAATCGTGAATGTCGCGGGACCTTCCCTTCAACGCGAACTCGGAGCATCTCCGTTCGCCTTGCAATGGGTGATCGGTGGATACACGCTCACTCTGGGTGCCGGCCTCGTCATCGGTGGTCGTTTGGCCGATCGCTACTCTCGTCGGAACGTTTTTCTGGTGGGAATCACGTGCTTCACGATAGCTTCGCTGCTGTGCGCAATCGCACCAACTGTTGGAGCTCTCATTGCCTTTCGGTTGATTCAAGGGTTCGCTGGAGCTCTTGTTCTTCCGCACGTCATTGGATTCATTCGGGATGTCTTTCCACCAGAAGAGATCGGTAAAGCCTTCGCGATCTTTGGACCCGTTTTCGGACTGGGCGGAATTCTCGGACCAGTCATTGGCGGCTTCATCATCGATGGCGACATAGCCTCGACCGGTTGGCGCGCAGTGTTCTTGGTGAACATCCCCATCGGCTTAGCCGTCATCGCGCTGGCATGGATTTACTTACCTAAGAGAGATTCGGATCATTCGATAAAGATCGATCTCGTGGGTTGTTTGTTAATTATTGCTTCGTCCGGTCTTCTGCTGTTGCCGCTGATTCAAGGACAACAAGCGGGATGGCCGCTGTGGACATTCGTCTCACTTATCGTCTCGCTCCTAGGCTTCGTGATTTTCACGTTTCAGCAACGATGGGTCATTTCGCGAAACAAGACCCCGCTCGTTGACCCAGACATCTTCAAGTCGACGACGTACAACTTGGGGCTCGCCGGAATCTTCACCTTCTTCGCCGGCTTTACCGGCGTGTATCTGATCATCACGCTCTTCTTGCAGATTGGTCAGGGGTACACGGCCCGCGGTGCTGGCATCGCAAACATTGCGATTGCGCTCGGCACTGCTGTCGGTGGCGCGCTCAGCGGCGCAGTTCTTGCTGAAAAGTTCGGCACCCGAGTGCTCCAATTCGGTGGCCTGGCTCAAATTGCTGGCGCTCTGCTTATCTTCTTCGCCCTACCCGATATGCAGTCGTTCAACTTCTGGCACATCGCTCCCGGGATGTTCATCTCAGGTTTTGGAACCGGGCTCGTGGTGGCTGCGCTCTTCGACGCAATCTTGCTTGCAATCAAAGATGATTTGGTCAGCTCTGCGTCTGGGGTCCTGGCTTCCGTCCAGTCGATTGCCTCATCAGTCGGAGTGGCAATCTTCGGGACCATCTTCTTCAACCAAGTGGCGACCGGGCACATCGATACCGGATTCAAGAATGCGCTACTCCTTCAAGTCGGGCTTGTTTGCATCTTCTTGATCATCACCTTCTTCCTACCGAAGAAGGCCGTGGGAAGCGCCGAATTCGCGCATTAGCTGTTCGTCATCCCTAAATGCGTCGCCACTAACCAGCGTCTACGTTCCGTCGAGCCGCGTGACTGCGGTTACTAAAAATGCAGCGGCGCCGTCACGCCCGTGCGGACTGCCATTACGGAGTCCGGCTCTCAGGTGCTGCGTCACTGAAGGCCTTGATGAAGCGGTCACGGAACGCATCCATCGCCGTCACCGGAGCACTTGAACTTGGTCGCATACCGTCCTGCCAACCCCAACTATCGATGCGCGCCAAAACGCGCGGGTCGTGGGCGACGATTGTCACGGGCACATCATGGCTGGCACCTGATCCCGAGACGATCGTCGCGGGCTGGTGGTCGCCCAAGATCACTAGGACGAGGTTCGGATCTCGGTAGGTTTCCACGAAGGAGCTCGCAGCAGCGCCACAACCAACTATTCACAACCGAGCATCAGCTTGAAGAAGCGTTGGCCGTCATCGATGAAAGCCTCGCGTGATCATGTTGCGCAGATGCGGGCAGGGCGTCGCGAATCCGACGGTCCGATCTTTGAGCATGCCGATTTTCACTAACTCGCTTGCGGTGAAGAAGACAGATCCCACCATTCAAGGAGAACAATGCGCCACCTGAAGATTGCGGCTGCTGCTATCGCAGTGCTGACCGCTGTGAGTTTGACCGCGTGCGGTAGTTCAAGTACGACGGCCGCCAGCTCGCCCACTCCAACCGAAAGCTCAATGGCTCCGAGCTCACCCGCGGTCTCGGCTCCCGCCGCTGCTGGAACCATCGTTGATGTCGCTGCAACTAACCCTGACTTTTCGACTGTCGTCGCAGCAGTGAAGGCCGCCGGACTGGCGGACACGCTCAGCGGACCGGGACCGTTCACGGTCTTCGCTCCCACAAACGAGGCATTCGCAGCCCTACCTGCTGGTCTCGTCGACAAGCTTCTCAAGCCGGAAAACAAGGCCGTCCTGACAAAGATCCTCACGTACCACGTGCTGGGCTCGATGGTTATGGCCGCCGATGTCATGCCCGGCAAGGTCGCCACGCTTGAGGGCTCCACGATCGACATCACCACGGCCAATGGGGTCAAAGTTAACGACGCCACTGTCGTGAAGACGGACATCGTGGCGAGCAACGGTGTCATCCATGTCATCGACAAGGTCCTGCTTCCGCCGGACGTCGACGTGAGCATGCTGTAACGGATCGATCCGTCGCAGTTCGCGACATGTGATTACGCAAGGTCCCCGCAACGCTTACGCGCGCGGGGACCTTGTACGTTGTGGGGCCACCATCACCGCAGCCGAGCAGTACCGAACCGTTAGATGCACGTCACAAACCACCCGGCGCGCAGGTGATCAGTGCAGGAGCGAGGCGATAAAGTCCTTGCGATACCGCGCGCAGTAGATGAAGGGATCGTGGTACTCGTGTGGATAGAGTCGTCGTCCGCCCAGGTGTGGTGCGTGTGTATATGTGAATGCCATCGGCCACAAACCATTCATGTCTAAAGACATGGCTGTTCTCGCACCAGCGGACTGCATTACGCGAGCCCGCTCGGAGCCTGCCGCGGGTGTACGCTCACAGTATGTGCTTGGCTTGTGTTGCTACCGCATCGCCTGAGGTGGCAGTTGTTGTTGGCGGCTGGGCAACCGCTCGTTTTGGACGGCCCGTTTCTCGCGTACGCGATGCCTTGGCCCGGCTAAAGATGACGAACGACTCCACCATGGAGGAAGCACAAGCAGCGAACCAAATCTCCCTGCCCTAAACCCGGACTCCGAAGCCTCGATGATCGCGCACGGGACGCGCGCCCTTCATCGCCATAGTGCGGCGCTTCATCACGCTACGCCCGCTCAGCGAACTCATACATCACGTACACGATTTCACAGAGTCGGCCCTCTAACGTCTTGTCCATGACTCAAACCGTTTCCAGTCGTGCCATTGCCGTTCCCCCTGATTCCCGCTACCTCGCTAACAAGGTTCCGGAAGTCACGATCTTCTTCTGGATCATCAAGGTCTTGTGCACGACGGTGGGTGAGACGTTCGCTGACTTCTTGAACACGAACCTCAATCTCGGGCTCACGAACACGACGTATGTGATCGGTGCGATCCTCATCGCGGTTCTCGCAGCGCAGTTCTACTCCAAGCGCTACATTCCCGCGATCTACTGGCTTGCGGTTGTTCTTGTGAGCATCGTCGGCACCCTGATCACAGACAACCTCACCGACAACTTTGGGGTAAGTCTTGAGACAACGACCCTCGTGTTCGCGGTCGTTCTGGCTCTTGTTTTCGCCGCGTGGTACGCCAGCGAACGCACACTGTCGATTCACTCGATCGTCACACCTCGCCGCGAAGCGTTCTACTGGCTGGCCATCCTGTTCACCTTTGCCCTCGGTACCGCAGCCGGTGACCTCGTGTCGGAGAAGTTCAGCCTCGGCTACTTCGTTGCGACTGCGATCTTTGCTGGCTTGATCGCTGTGATTGCGGTTGCGTGGAAGCTCGGGCTCAACGAGGTGTTGTCCTTCTGGGCTATCTACATCCTGACGCGTCCCCTCGGCGCCTCGATCGGTGATTCACTAGCCCAGTCCAAGGATGACGGTGGCCTCGGCCTCGGAACAGTGACGACGAGTTTCATCTTCCTAGCCGCAATCCTGGCCCTCGTCGTCTATCTCACGTCAACTCGCGTCGATGTCACCGAAAATGTTCTCAACGACGAGGAAATCAATGTGACACTCGACAGTGGAAACCTCGAAAAGCACTAACAGCCGGCCACGAACGAACATGTCTCAACCTCGACATTCGAGGTGGGCATCCGCAGAACACGTATCCAGATGTCTCGCCGGTCGCCTGCGGATCTTCGTTACATGTTCGATACGCGGGTCTCTTGACCGCGACATCTCGCAGTGCAATATTACATCGTACTGGCGCTGCCCATGGCGCCAGTGACATCACAGATCGGTCGGCGTCCCGGTTCCCTGGCCGACAGAGTCCATGCGGGGGCACCCACGCTCCGCCCGTCGAAAAGAGTTCACATGAGAGCACTACCGAGACTCCAGATCTGTGCTGCAGTGCTTGCGGCCAGTTCGCTCGTGGCTGGATGTACTGCCTCGTCCCAGACACCCAGCGACGCCCCAACGACAGGCGCCTACACCGACGACCCGAACAACGCCGAGCTCACATACTGGTACTGGGCCGAGAGTGACGCCCCCGGGGCCAACGACTGGATGAAGTCCCGGATCACCGAGTATCAGACGAAGTACCCGGGCGTGAAAATCTCGCTCGTTCCGCAAGCCACCGACACCCTAATCGGCGCCTTCACGACCGCCGCGCAGACAAAGAGCGGTCCTGACATCGGGACTCAGTGGGCCACTATCCCCGTCTTGTCGCAGGCATGGGCAGGCGCTATCACACCGATCAGCGACCTCACGACTGAAGCGCAGCGCAGTAGCTGGATCAATGCCTCGGAGAATACCGACCAGGGCAAAGTATGGGGTGTGCCCCTCTACATCATTGGCATTCCTCTGGCCTACAACAAGGATCTCCTCACCAAGGCTGGCATTGCGAAGCCACCGGCAACATTCGATGAGCTGCTCTCTGCCTGCGATTCACTTCGTGCCGCCGGTGTAACTCCCATCGGAGGGGGCAACAAGGACGGATTCTTCGGAGCTTGGTTCTTCTCCAACTTCGGCAAGCAGAACCTTGACACAGTGTCAGAGTTGAAGCAGGCGGTGATTGGGACGAATGACCTAAGTTCCTCCAAGTACACCGGCTTCTACACCGCGATGGCACAGCTTCGTGATCGCAAGTGCTTCAACGACGACATCGCGTCGCTGAATCTCGACCAAGGCAGTGCAGTGTTCGGCAGTGGCAAGTCCGCAATGTCGTGGGGTACTGACGGCATGATCTCCAACTGGGCAAAAACTCTGGGTGCGGACAAGATCGGGGTGGCTCCCACACCGAAGTGGGGAACAGGTAAACTCGCCGACGTCTACAACACCACGCAGTCATCATCAGCGTTCGTGACGTCTTGGAGCAAGCACCCGCGCGCCGCGGCACAGTTCCTGACCTGGCTCCATGATCCCGCTAACGTGACCTCCTGGTACAAGGCAACTGGAGTCTTCCCCGCTGACACAACCTTCGACAAGTCGCTGATGTCGACCGATCTGGTGAAGTCCCAATGGGCGCTTACCTCCCTGCCCGATGCCGTGTGGTTGGAGAACTTCTTGCCACCCGCAGTTGATGGTGATGGTGACCTTGCGGCTGGCCAAACCATAACCAGCGGTGGGACTCCGGCTGAGGCAGTAGCGACGTTCGTCGCCGCCGCAGAGAAGTGGCGTACGCAGAACCCCGTCGAGGTCGAGGCCTACACTGCCTGGGCTGGCAGGTGACCCTTGTGGCAACGGCCGCGCATGCCACTCCAGGCGGCTCACCTGCCACTCCACGACCTAGGAGGCCCCGTCCTTTATGGCCATATCTGTTCATAGCACCAGCTTGCGCTGCTCTAGTCTTCGGATTCATTTACCCGCTGATTTCAGTCGTTCGCAATAGCTTTTATGCGGGCACAGTCTATGAACTAAACTTTGTTGGAATCGGGAACTTCAAGACCCTTTTTGAGGATCCCATTTTCCGGACGTCGATCGCTAACAACCTGAGGTTGCTACTGACGGTTCCAGTCATGACCGTGCTCGCTTTGGCGGTCGCCGCAATTCTTCACAGCGGAGTGCGCGGGGGTGTGTTCTATCGAGCAGCGGTATTCCTGCCGTACATCCTGCCGGCCGCTGGTATCGGCTTAGGTTTCAGCGTCTTCCTGCAATTCAATGGCGGACTCAATCAGTCACTGCGGGCGGTTGGCATGGGTGGCCTTGCCTACGATTGGCTTGGGTCACCCAACCTCGCAATCTGGTCTGTAGGTGCGGTCGTAGTCTGGCAACAACTCGGTTTTGGCGTCGTCGTGTTTTTGGCCGCGCTCCTATCGCTTCCGGTTGAAGTTACTGAGGCCGCCCGCATGGACGGGGCTTCGTGGTGGCGAATCCAGACGCGCGTGCACTTACCACAGATTCGAGGCACGATAGAGTTTTTCGTTGTCCTTCAGGCAATCACCGTGCTTAGTTTGGTCTTCACCTATGTTTACATTCTGACCACAGGCGGACCAAGCAACTCGAGCTCGGTGATGGAATTCTATATCTGGCGAAGCGGCTTCGCGCAAGGATCGGTCGGTCTGGCTAACGCAGCCGCCGTCGTGCTGCTTGCGCTAGCCGGCGTGCTGATCGCCATCTACATGCGCCTACGATTACGCGACGACGACCCCGCACTACGTTGATGAACGTTGTGCGACGTGGTGCCACCACCATCAGCGGTCAAATCGTCCTGCTCGCTCTCACGCTGATCAGTCTCGGTCCACTGGCTTTCATGGCGGCCACGAGCCTTCGGACCACCAGTGACTACGCGCTCAATCCAGCTGGCCTCCCGGGTGCGTTGACCTGGGACAACTACATTGCGGCACTGACTGACCTGCCGACGCTGCGCTGGGCGCTCAATAGCTTCCTAGTCAGCGCTACCAGCGTTGCCGTCTCGACAGCCATAGCAACCCTGGCGGCCTTTGCGATTACCTTCGGCCGGTTTAGAGGCAGGTCGGTGCTGTTGGGAGGCAGTATTGGCTTCATCATGGTGCCGCCGGTCGTGCTATTGCTACCCATGTTCGTCTTTATGGTCAACGTGAAACTGGTGAACAACCTTGCATCCGTGACCATCTTCTACTCGTGCTTGCTTGTGCCCTTCGCAATTTTCTTTCTCGTTACGTTCTTTCGGACGATTCCTGCCGAGCTCCTCGAGGCCGCGGTCGTCGACGGTGCAGGTCCCCTTCGGAGTCTTGTGTCCGTGGTCTTGCCACTGTCCCGCGCTGCCCTGCTGACAGTGGCGACGGTGAATCTGATCTGGGCATGGAACGAACTGCTCATTTCGTTGGTCTTTCTTCAGGATGAGAACCAGCGCACCCTCATGGCTGGACTATCGTTGCTTCAAGGTCGCTACACCACGAATCAGCCGCTTTTATTGGCCGCCGCGATGCTATCGGTGATCCCTGTGGCCTTGTTCTACCTCTTTAGTCAACGATCCTTTGTCAAAGGCTTGACCGCCGGTATTGGAAAGTAGTTGCCGGAGATGGCTACGCGTGGGCAACCAGTTCGCTCACTACTGCCTCCAAGACCACTCCGTGCTCGCCTTCGGCCAGCGTTTCAGGCGTCAGGTAGAAGTCGAAGGGATCACTTCCGCGAAGCACGTGAACCCGCGGAGTGCGCTCCCAGAGAGCGGCCACGACCGCGTCGCGGCGCCCCGCATCGCGGACGCTGACACGCAGGCGGGGAATCGCTTGACCAGCCTCATTCGGCCACGAGCGACGCGCCACCACGCCCGGAACGGCGGTCAACCCTTCGGCCCACTCACTTACCTCCGCTTCCCATCGCTGTTCAACGGCGCCGTGATCGCGCGCGAGGAACAACTCGACTGCTCGGACCAAGCCGGCGATGTTTTCCTTACCTGGCTTCAGGGCCCTGGCAAGACGCTGATACGGGGATGCATTGGCGCGAGCCGCCGCGATGAAGGCCTCCGTCCCCACCATCAGGC
>Ga0194035_1001829_pt1 | contig 10856 bp, 12 predicted proteins | sample JunL2320m_MetaG_FD_148680 | JGI IMG/M metagenome (GOLD analysis project Ga0194035, IMG submission 148680) | Anoxic zone freshwater microbial communities from boreal shield lake in IISD Experimental Lakes Area, Ontario, Canada - Jun2016-L239-20m | ecosystem: Environmental > Aquatic > Freshwater >...
GCAACACTGTTTCATGTGATTTCGATTACACGGTCCGAGTGAGTCGGTGACCCACCATGAACGATTTGGGCTGTTCTAGGCGCATGATGTACCATCAGAGGCATGCCCAGACTGAATCAAGCAGGTAAAGACATTCGACGAGTCCTTGAGTGGCTTCTCGACCGCGACGTTCCAGACAGTGAAATCGGTTCCATCCTCGGCCTGTCAAAAGCCACCTACTCGCGCCGCAAAGACGGCGAGGACTTCCCCAACTTCGCCGAACTCACAGCCCTCGGCGACGGACTGGCGATTTCACCCCGCGTCCTGCAAATCGCCTTCGGCTGGCGCGGAGTAGACGAGCTGATTCTGCTCAACGTGGACGAGGCCCGCCAATACCTCGACCAGGTCGGAGCAGCAGTATTCGGGGTAGCAGAAGTACGCCGCTACATGGAAAACCCCGAGCGCAGCGACAGCCCCATGGCCAAAGCCATCCACAAACTCGTCTCCGCTGTACCCAGTCAGCCCGAAACAGCCGGGAAGAGCGCGTAGCAAGGATCTCCCGTCGCCCCCAAAATTGGCCAACCGAATGTGGCCGCCCCCATAGAGTCCTATCGGGATGAGGGAGGGCGCACTTCGATGACGATGCCACCAAATTGGTATGACAATCCTGATGGGTCAGCTAGTCAGCGTTGGTGGGACGGCCGGCAATGGACGGGCCACCAACGTCCACAGACCCTCGCGCCAATGTCGTACTCCCCGGCGTACCCGGCGCAGCAGCCATCGCGGGGATTCGGCGAGCGGTTCCGCCGAGACGGAAAGTTCAGCCGTAACGTGGTTCTTACGGTGATCGGCTTCCTGGCCTTAGTTCTCACGGTCGTTTCGCTCTCATGGAATCACCTGACGGACAGCAGTAAATGGCATGACTACGGCTACGACATTGGCAAGAGTGCTACAAAGTTGGTGGGCGGCGGGATGAGTTACGGCGATGCCTGCTCGAACGCGATCGGATTGCATGTTCAGTTTGAGGGCATGCCGAAGGACTTTGACTCTGCAGCGGTCACTCAGGGCTGTATGGATGCAATCCACGATGCCGGTTACCCGTAAGGGGGAATGTGCGGCCATGCGTGGAGTGCTGCGATTGGTAGCGACAGCGGTTGCGTTGATCTTCTCGCTAGCGGCGTGCGCGTCGAAGACCGAGAGTGACACCGAAGTGCAACAGATCGGAAAGGTATCCGGCAACCGCGTTGATTGGGTCGATGCGGCTTGCCCGAGCGGAACGGGCACCAACGAGAAACCAATTGGCCTCGGAGCGTTCGGCGGCGGAATTTGTATCGGTGTGCCGGGGGATAAGTCCCCACCCCCGTCGCTCCTTTACGAGCAGTTCGACTCGGAGGATTCGATGCGGTCGATCCTGGAATCGGTCAACCCCGCGTACTACGCCGCTGGGGGAGCCGACGGCGTAGTGACCGCCTTTTTCGTCATGTATGGGCCATTTTCTTCAGAGCAAGCTGACACCCTCCAGAGCTTCGGTTTTGTCATCAACCCTGGGCCACAGGAATCTCGGCTGAGTCAGGCAACTCGGGTACAGATTCCGTCGACCCAAAACCCAGCATCTGTAACTGACACTCCAAGGCCTGCTCCGGTGCCTGTTCCTGAGACGCGAGCGCAAGCTACGACGGCGAGCGGAGTCTTCGGAACCGACTCGCAGGGCTTCGTCGACCAGACCGGGCCGCGTTGCAACTCCACCAACCAAGCAGTTGCGGTTGCCCGAACTGCACTGTCGCGAGTTGTGATCTGTGAAACCGGTGTCGGGCGGCTCTACTACAAGGGTGTAGGACTGCAGAATGGCCTCGGTGTCGAGATCGACGACCCCGTACATGCCGCTGGGGGTTTTTCAGTAACTAACATCGGCGTGCTGTATCGGCTTTCGCCGAACGCGCTGGTCATTACCGAAGGCGGCTCCACCCTCAGCGATGAGCCAGTGCTCGAGTATTGGTCGCGCTAGACCGACGAGAGCTGGGTTGCGTCGCGCAGGGGTGTTGAGCATTGCTGGCATGACTGCTCTAGCGACCATGTTGATCAAGATGCGGGCCGATGAGGCCGGCGTGGCACCCGAAGAGACGGTGGCGGAGGTGGGTCGGCGGATTCAGGAATTGCTGCCTGGTTGCGACTAGAGCTGCGGATTGTTGTTTCCGATTGACCGTTGTCTAGTGCACCTATCAACGGTTCACCGGCCTGTGAACAGGGAAAAAGTTAATGTTTGCGGTCGATTGTGTGTAGCTTCATTGTTAGTTACACGACGGGCGTGAAATCATCCGGCGTTCGTGGTTGCCTGATCTTTCGGGCTGTGGGCTCAATCTTTGGGGGATTGCAAGTGGCTGGCTTAGTTCGCTCTAAATATTCCAACGTCGGCGCAGTCGCTACTGCTGCAGATGCTGTGCGACAATCGCGACGGCCAAGGCTTTTGGCGGTAATGATTTGTCGTCCTGAGTCGGGGGCACGGACTCTCGAAGCGGTCCGTCGGCCAGACGGAAATGGGGACTGGGTGAAGAAAATAGGCTTGCTAGTGGCAACACCGTTAGCTTGCCTGTTGGTTGATTTGCCCGGCTGATCCGAATGACGGCAATCTTGATTCAGGCGTGGACAAGATGATTCCCCCCCACAGCTCGTCGCCGTTGGCGGCTGGGTTACTCGCGGCATTAGTCGTAATGATGGTGGCGCCAGCATGTTCAGGTGTTTCCGGCAAAAGCGGTCAACCGACGGCGGCGCAAAGTCTCCAACCGCAATCCCCCAGCCCTCCGCCGGCTCCATCTTCTTCAGAGGCCTCGGGCCCTCTGCCCAATTACGACTTGAAGTTGCTTTTCCGGTCTAAAACAGGAAATATCGCCTGCGATATGGTCGGCAGTATCAGGCCGCCGAGTGTCACATGCGAGATTCGCAAACACACCTATCGATCCCCGGTGAAACCCAACTGCGATCCCAGCTGGTCGAATCGCTTTACTCTGACGGAAGGCGAGGCGGTCACGGTTAACTGCTACCCCGGCAGCTATTTCCAGGAAGCACTACCAGTACAGGAATACGGACAACCGCTGACAGTGGGTTCCGTCACCTGCGTGCTCGACGAGAACACTGGTGTTACGTGCAAAGACGCTTCGACTGGTCACCAGTTTCAGGCAGCACTGCAGGCGTACTCGTTGCGATAGAAGGTCTATCGCCCTGTGTTCGCACGAAACAAGTTCTATGAACTCCACAAGGCCCAGACGGGAAACGGCGGCGCATCTAGCAGAACAGGTCCTGGCACGTTGTAATACCGTCCCGTCATGCACGCTGCTAAGTAGCCGTCCTTAGACCTCGCCCACTTGCCCACGTCGCCTTCGCTGCATGCAGAGCCAATTTCGACCAGCATGTCGAGATCAACGGCACGAGCGGCGCTCCAATACGTCTGTAGGCCAGTCCCTAGTGGGGGCCTGGTATCCCATGGCTTCTCTACATCGGGCATACAGACGAGTGCCAATCCACTGGCGCCTTCCGCCAATTTGAAGTAGTCCTCACACGCCGCTCCAATACCCAGCGGGTTCCCGTAGGCGTGGGGTGAAAAATAGAATGCTGCGATGAGGCACGCCAAGCCCCCTAAATAATTTCTACGCACCGCTTTTGTATACACCTCGACGTGGATAGTCCGTGTCGACCGTTACGTAATGAGATACAGGCAGTTCCTGGAGGGCCGACGCCGAAGGAGAGATCAAGCCTGACGGATCCGGCCTGAAGTTCCGCCGCGCGGACGATGGCGGAGTGGATCTGCTCTCTGCGGGAAGCCGCGGGATATCGAGTGTCAGCGACTCAGAAACCCTCCCCGCCAGCATCTCTCACGGCATAGTGAGCACCATGATCCTCACTCGAACACCCAATTATCACTACGCGGGACATGGCCCAGCCACACGATGAACCCGGCGGGCTGAATAGAGAACGGACTTCCGCATGGCCCTGAATGACACGCCTCTACCCGCGGGGGAAGAAGTGGTAGACGTTGATCCGTATCTGTGGCTTGAGACCCTCCACGACGAGGAGGCTCTGAACTGGGTGCAGCAACACAACGCGCCCACTCTGGCTCGACTGTCCGGCAAACGGTTCGAGAACTTGCGGGCTGACGCGCTTGAGATCTTCGATGCCGATACCCGCATCCCGTGGGTTGTCCGTCGAGGGGACTATCTGTACAACTTCTGGCGCGACAGAAGTCATCCGCGGGGCGTGTGGCGGCGCACTACCTTGGAGGAATACCGCAAGGACTCTCCGGAGTGGGATGTCATCATCGACGTCGACGCACTGGCCGCCGCAGAGGACGAGAACTGGGTCTGGGCCGGTGTCGGTATCAACGCACCTGGCTTAACCTGCGCACTCGTTTCCCTGTCACGCGGCGGAGGGGATGCCGTCGTGGTACGTGAGTTCGATCTGTCCACCAGGCGATTCGTCCCCGACGGGTTCAACCTGCCCGAGGCAAAACACACGATCGACTTCGAAGACGACGATTGCTTGCTGGTGGGCACTGACTTCGGTGACGGGTCGTTAACCGCTTCTGGATATCCGCGGGTGATCAAGAGATGGCGGCGAGGTTCGCCACTCCAAGAGGCCGAGACTGTCTTCTTTGGTGAAGCAGGGGACGTCGGGGTCTCAGTCAATTGCAGCGCAGAAACCGGATTCGAACGCACCCACATCTACCGCCAAATCGACTTTTATAACAAAGAGACCTTCGAACTTCGCGATGGCGAACTCATCCGCATCGACATCCCTAGCGACGCCAGCATGGGGGTGCACCGTCAGTGGGCGATGATTCTTCTGATGTCGGACTGGACTAAGGGGGACAACACTTACAAAGCCGGATCCGTGCTTATCGCGGAGTATGACGACTTACTCGCCGGGACGGCCGAACCGCACCCGGTGTTCGAACCTGGGGGCGGAGAATTTTTCGCGGGGGGTTCGTTCAGCGGTGAAGTTTTCCTCAGTATCAAACTGCGTGACGTCACGACTGTGGTGGAGGTCCTGACCCCTGGCTCTTGGCGGGCGGAACCACTCCCAGGTGTCCCGGAGAACGCCACCATCGGGCTGGTGAGTCGCGACCAGTTTGGTGATGAGATTTTCCTGTCCGCATCTAGCTTCGATACACCGGCGCGTCTTCTGCATGGCCGCTCCACCGGGCCAGTTCGCGAGATCAAATCTGCACCAACACTATTCAACGCCGACAGCCTCGTCGTAACGCAGGAATTTGCTACCTCGGCTGATGGCACCCGGGTACCGTATTTCCTCGTAGCGAACCGCGATTCGACCGAACCCAGACCGACTCTGCTCTACGGATACGGAGGATTCCGGACTTCCCAGCTGCCAGGCTATCTCGGTTTGGCAGGGCGGCTGTGGCTGGCCCGCGGCGGTAGTTATGTAATGGCCAACATCCGGGGCGGCAGTGAATACGGGCCGGCCTGGCACGACCAGGCTGTACGGGAAAACCGGAATAAAGTCACCGAGGACTTCGCGGCAATCGCACAGAACTTAGTGGCCACAGGTGTCACGACCGCCTCGCAACTCGGCGCTATGGGGGGCAGCGCCGGAGGCCTTCTCATCGGAGTGATGCTCACCCGCTATCCCGAACTGTTCGGGGCACTAGTCTGCTCGAATCCACTCCTGGATATGCGTCGCTTTCACCTGCTGCTGGCCGGCGCCTCCTGGATAGCCGAGTATGGCAACCCCGACGTTCCCGGGGACTGGACGTTCATCAAGGAATACTCGCCCTACCACAATATCTCCGCGGAGCGGAATTACCCCTCGGTGCTGATTACCACTACCACCGGCGATGACCGGGTGCACCCAGGTCATGCACGAAAGATGGCGGCAGCGCTGGAAGCCGCCGGCCACGATGTCCACTACTACGAGAACACAGAGGGCGGCCACTCCGGTGCCGCCGACAATTCCCAAGCAGCTCTGCAAACCGCCCTCATGTGGGAGTTCCTGTTTCAGAAGCTCTTCGAATAGTTTTATGACCGTCGCCCGAATGCCGAGTCATTAATCGAAATGTCATCCGTAATTGCATACCTCTTGACCCCCCTGACCCCAATTCCGCAGGGCCAGTTCGGCTTTCAGTGGCAAAACTCTGAACGTTCTTCACCGGGCGGCGCCAAACGCACGTCGTACGTCAACCGGTCATCGCCCTGATAAACAACTTGAGCGTGGAAGCTCACTCACTGTCATGTCGCGCGTGGAATCGACGCCACGTATTCGTGAAGGCAATAGCCTGCCGGCGCTATCGCGGCGGACCTAAACCGTACGTGTAATTGCCGGTGTCCCAATTCATAGTGGCGTGGTATTTGTTGCCGCTAGTCGTCCCGTCACCGTTGTCCGTCAACGCAGCGAAGCATTCAAAGATCGTGGCCTCGGCCGTCAAGTCGCTAGTCTTTCCACCACCAACCGGGTCGCATGCGACAGATAGCACCGGCCCGTCGAACAACCCTTCGCGGCCTTGCTGCTCGGCGAACTGCTTTATGGTCTCCTCCATATCTTTGATGGCCTGAACGCGTTCGGCATGCTTGGCTTCAGTTTCTCGTCGAACACGATCAGCTTCCGCATCGGTTGCTGCTTTAGCTTCTGCTGCCTTCACATCGGCCGCTGCTTTAGAGGATGATTCTGCTATTGCCGCGTTTCGCATCTGTGTGTCCTGGTTGTTTTTCCAGACGAGAGCTCCGATCGCCGCTGCCACGAGGACAGCGAACGCCAGGACAGTGGCGCCGCCAGTCTTGCTCCTGGAAACAGTCGCCGCTTGCACTGAGCTTGTATCGGTAGGGTCTGTTAGCGTTTGCCAACGCTGCCCGTCCCAATACCCCTGACCGCCGTCAGGCAATGGATACCAACCGGGAGGTGTCTCGCCTGGTCGATCCGACATTCGATCTCGGGCCCTCCATCGGAAGCTTACGTCTAGAAGGCGCGCAGGCGGCTTACCGGAAACCGCTCGCGACGAAGAGACCGATCAGCCGCAATCACCCGCACTTACGCGAACGTGACTTAAGAATAGGGGTTATTGCAGCTTGGCGCATGGTGAATCTTGCAAAATCTGAGTGGCTTAGGACCTTCGAGGTCAACGACTAATCGCTTCGAACCATACGGTTGGGGCTGTTGACGCGCATTTCATCGTGATTCGAAGGGGGTTACTGAGCTCCACGTCGCGACCATGGTTCAAGGGGTGATTTAACGGTGACTCATCTAAAGCCTAGTGCGGAGGGCCGTTCAGCTTCGGCTGAGAGGGATCCTGCTTTGGAACGGTATCCACGCACTTTCCCCGCCCGAGGATTTTGATCAACCCTTCGCAGTCCACAGCGTTATTCAGATTTGTGACCGTTGGGCCGTTCTGACCGTTTGTGAGTTTTGCTATGACCAGGTAAGGCTTGAGTTCAGTCGACGTTAAAGGAACCTCAACGGTGTCGCCGTTGTTCGTCTGGACGGTGACACGGCCGTCATAGTCGCTGTACGCGCCTCCTTTTGAAAAAATCTTCGTGGCGAACCAGATTTCTTTGAAATCATTCAGGGACGTTATCTTGATACTCTCATCGTTCTTCCCACCCCTGTCGCCTACGCCGGCATCGTTGTCCAACTGCATGTGCGGCCCGATCTTTTCGGTGTAGTCCACCGCCCCGGTTTCGCCGGACTTAGTGGTGTAGAACGCATTCAGATCGAGGTCCACTGCCGCTTGCCACTGCAACCGGACGATTACCTCCGTGATCTGGCTAGAAGTGTCGAGTTTCGCCGAATCGCCCACCGTGTTCAATGTGGTGATTTTGCCTGGGGCTTGGGCGGCGCCTGTGCCGGCCGGTTGCCCGGGCCCTATGACCGTTAGTGCGATTGCGCTGAGAACGACTGCGCACGTGACGATCCCCACGAGTATGCGGTTCTGACCATTACTGGTCGGCGGCCCACCTGCGCCGGAAGCGGCATGTATCAACATATTTAACCCGCCAATACGCAAGCGGCTGCCGTCCTCCAGTGGGGTTCGCCTGCCGTTGGCGCTCTCTACATGTTCGATTAGTCCGTCTTTGAAGACAAGGCTAGACACGTGAGGTGCAAGCCCCTTCTTGAAGATATGTTCCTCGCCGCTTCCGCCAATGGTTACCGGTTGTGCGCCGAGGCCGACATAACTCGTCTCATTGGGTGCCCACTCGACTTCAACGCTGGCTTCGCGGAACATGCTCTCCACGAAATGCATTGCCAGACCAAGCGCTAGGCCGAGTAACGCGATGCCCACGATGCGTCCCGCGGACCCCGGCAGGAACATCGAAGTCAAAAGGAAGCCCATGCACCCCACGGCGCCGCCGAGTGCGCCAGCGCTGAAGCCGCGGCGTACTCCCAAGTTAGGCACAGATCTTGACAACATCCCGCCCAATAAGGCCCCCATGAATGCCCACGCCAAGATTCGGAGGCCGTAATTTTGAAGTTTGAAAGTGCCGAAGTCCAAGCTGTACAGGTATTGGGCTCCCGCGCCGGACAAGAATCCGGCCGCTGCACTGATCGCGAACACCGCCGCCGTACGTTCCGGCCTGAGGTCGCGCCGCTGATGCCACTCACTTGCGAGGAAGAGTGCCAAACCCAAGACGCTGGCGAAGGTAGCAGACCACAACCCCGTTTCGAGAATTCCGCCAATACGGGTAGCCCTATCAATGTGTTGTCGAAGTACCAGCTCTCCGAGTGACGCCCCGACCGCTCCTGCCGCGATTCCAGTGACCCCGTAGAGCTCGCGCTTCTTCAACCGCAAGCTGCTGATTGAGCTGGCCAATTACTTTCCTTGCCTTGTACGACTGTAGAGAGCGCCATGCCTGAGATCACACAGCTACGACCATCGTCAGTTCGTTGTTGCGGTTTCGGCTGCCCCCACGATTGATCTACAGGCCACCGCCTAGCTATAGCTGTTTGACCGCAGCGTATTGCAGTTACTGCGGTTACAACATTTTCTCATGCGCCGCCCACGCGAAGGAAGAAATCTTCAAAAATCGCTAGCAATGCCATTCGGGCTGTCCCAGTACCCGGGTAGAGATTCGCTACTCGCACACAAGGTCTGCATGCCCGTCCATTCCGCTTTGATAGCGCCTGCGTCGTTGTCTCTTGGGGGTTTGGAATATTGGAGCTTCTCGTAATCTAGTTGATCTGTGCCGCGGCCAGTGACCGCTATCGCTGTTGGAGGGGGTCTGGTGGCACCGACTATTTGTTCTGCTTCGCCGGCCCCGCAAAGTGTCGGGCGTGCGGTCTCAAAGCCCAAATCCGCAGCGCCGAAGATAATTATGGCAAGTGGCTCGACTCTGATGCTTGTCCCAAGATATTGAGTGTTAAGTTGCCGGGCCTTTATGCGGCACATGCGAGGTTCCGAACGTGAGATCGACGCTCTAACGACCCGCCTCGATAGCTGCGACTATCGCATCCGCTTCAGGTCCGCAAACGTCACGAAGCTCTACCGGGCCAGCGACTAGAAGTTCGTCAACTCGCTTTTTTAAATCACCCGAGGAGATGTGGGCTTCAAGATTCGTGCCAGGGCACGACGTCGCAGCGGGCACATCACGATGACCCATTAGCGTGCTGCTGGTGATACCCCAAGTCTGCGCCGCCCATGCGAACGCTACTGCGGCACCCATCAGCTGCTGCTCCGTCACTGCCTGTTCTTCAAAGTTACCCTCGACTAGGACAAGGAAATGTCCGGTGGGGTCGTAGTCCGTGGCAGTATCTCCGACGAGGTTGGTCGGACGCAGGGCGAACAGGTTTCCCTCGCGGTCGACCGCGACGTGATAGGCGATGTCGATCCAGCCGTGGTCATCCTGGTGATTGTGCTGATGTTGACGAAGCCGATCGGCGATGGTGCGGTTGTCATCGAATTTCTCAGCGGAATGGTGAAGGGTCATCCGATTAGGTGTTTGCTCTCTGCCGCCTGGACGGATTGGGGCGGCACCCCAGGCCTCGCGACACAGCAGCGGATGGGAAATGATTGGCAATGTTGATGTCGGGGCTAGCGCTGGCGTAACTAATGGCGCTTGAGTCGGTGGCGAAGAACCGGCAGTGGCAGTGGCGCTAGCCTTTGAGGTGCGGGTGGGGCTGGTATTCGAGCACGCACTCAGGGCTGCCGCGGCGCCTGCATAGCCGGTCAGCTCAAGTAGTTTTCGCCGACTCAGCGCCGACTGGACGGCGTCGAGATCGCGTTTCGCCATGGGATCCCCCGCTCTGCATGAATTCGGTTCGTGCTTCAGAATCTGTAGCGAATTCTAATCGCGGGCGGGATGAACGGGGTCGATTGTTGAACCGTATTCATGAGCTTCTGTGATTGCCAATGGTGTAATGGCGGGCATGGGGTTGCCCGCACGTGCTCTTGTGTTGGCCCAAACGTGCCCTTGTGTTGGGGGGGTGTGGTGACGCAGGCGATTCTCCGCGGGCAGATGGGTGTTTTGGACAAGTTGGGTCAGGGTGGTCAGGGGGTTGTTTATCGGGCTCCGGGGGTCCGGACGGCGTATGCGAAGTCGATGGTTTACAAGGAGTATAAGAAGGCGACGTTGGCGTGTTTGGACGTGAATGCGTTGAAGGCGATGCCGGATTTCTTGGAGTCGTTGGTGTATCGGGATGGCGCCGAGTTGATCGGGATGGCGGCGTGGCCGTGTCGGGTGGTAGTGGACGGCGGTGTCGTCACTGGTTTTGTGATGCCGGCGATTCCCGATGAATTCTTCTGTGATTTTTGGACTTCGAACGCTGTCGCGTCGTCAAGAGTACTGGCGGAGTTTCAGCATCTTCTTAATGATCCGCAGGTGGTGGCGGCGCGTTTCGGTGGGGCGGGGATCAGTGAGCGTCAGAAGTATGAGTTGTTGCGTCAG
>Ga0194035_1001830_pt1 | contig 10851 bp, 9 predicted proteins | sample JunL2320m_MetaG_FD_148680 | JGI IMG/M metagenome (GOLD analysis project Ga0194035, IMG submission 148680) | Anoxic zone freshwater microbial communities from boreal shield lake in IISD Experimental Lakes Area, Ontario, Canada - Jun2016-L239-20m | ecosystem: Environmental > Aquatic > Freshwater >...
ACGTCGGCCTCAGAGCCCACCGCCAGAATTTTGCCTCCCGCTACCGCGACCGCTTCGGCCTGGCGGCGATCATCGACCATCGTGAGCACGGTTCCATTGCGGTAGATGGTGTCAGCCGGGGTCGCAGCCGCCCCGCCAGAGGAAGCATTCGGCGTGCGGTCACAGGCGGCGATGAACGCCGAGCCGGCCGCCGCACCCATTCCCAGCGCTGCGAGCCGCTTGAGCGCATCACGCCGCGAGATGCGGCCTCGGCTGAAATCTGCGGCGACACCCTCGATGTCTCTTTCGTGCGTTCCTCCCATGGCCCGAACCCTATGTAGGCACGCGCGGCAAGAACGCACAATTGCACCGATTGGGCCCGCGTCGGCCGGCACGACAGCGAACACCTACGCCTGCGAAAGCGTGCTGTGCAGTTCCGTCGCCATGGAATCGAATAGCGGTCAACCAGTTCAGGCGCGCCCGGCGGGCGCATCCTTGACATAGGTCGTGAACAGGCTCGCTGAAATGCCATTGTCGAGCGGGATCTGGCGGATGATCGCCAGGCTTGGCTTGGCAGTGCGCTCCAACGTCACGGGGTCGAACGAATAAAGTCCAAACTTCGGCCCATAGCCCTTTGCCCACTCCAGGTTGTCGATGAGTGACCAATGGATGTAGCCCTTGACGTCGATTCCGTCAGCGATGGCGTGCTGCAGCACTGCGAGTTGACGCACCGTGTAGGCGGCCCTGTTGGCGTCGCTGGCATCGGCGATTCCGTTCTCGGTGATCCAGAGCGGCTTGCCGTAGGAGGCGGCGATGTCCAGTCCGTCGCGCAGGCCGCTTGGCTGGATGGGCCAGCCGACGTCGGTGCAACCCTGTACCGCCGGGCAGGCGCCGGCGTACTCGGGCGCCGGCAGTCCGTTCAGCAGCGGTATGCCGGAGATCAGTGACAACAGAGTTCCGGCGCCGCCCAAGGAGTCGACGGTGGCGACCGAGTAGTAGTTGACGCCAAAGAAATCGGCAGTGTTCGCCAGATCTGGCCGCGCCGGGTCGTTGGTCAGGATGTTGTCGAAATTGGCATCCAGTTGTCCATTGATCACCGCATTGGGAAACCAGCGGTTGTAGAAGTTGTCGAATTCGGCGGCCGCTTTCTGATCGGTCGCACTGGCCGGATTGGCCGGCCCCCACGGAAGCATGTTGAGCACCACGCCGACCTCGGTGGCAGGTCCGGCGTCGAACTCGTGAATCGCGCGGTACGCCGCGGCGTTCGCCTCAGCTTCGTTGATCAGGGACTTTTTCAGAAGATCACCACGTAGGACACCGGGCGGGAACCCACCCTGACCCGGAAGAACCAGGTAGGACGCCAGCATGACGTTGACCGGCTCGTTGATCGTCACCCAGGTGTCCACCTGATCACCGAACTCATACGCGGCGTAGGCGGCATACTTCTCGAACTCGACCTCGGTGTTATCGGAGGCCCACCCGCCGCCGGTCGGCGGGGTGTAACCGAAGAGGCCGCCAAGAGACTCGGTAATGCGTGCCTGTTGCGGGTCATGCAGCCAGCTGGGCAAGGTGAAGTGCTGCAGCGTCACCATCGGCTCGAGGCCGTTGTCGTGCAGGGTGGCGAAGACGTCGCGGTAGTGCGTCACCGCGTCGTGGTCGGCTAGTTTTTCCAGGATCTGCATCTCGTAGTCGCTCACCCCGTCCGACACATCGACGTCTGCCATCGAGTACATCAGGCCCTCGACGATCTTGGTGTCGCTGGGGAAGATTCGGCTCCATTCCAAGCCGATCCGGAAGGTGTCTGCGCCGACACCCTGGCTGGCCAGTTGCGCATCAGTCGCATACTGCAGATAGGAACCCGGTCCATTCTCCGGTATCCCTTTCGTCCAGCCGAGCAACTGGTTGAGCGGGTCGTGAGTCCACGCGTACCAGTCGGTGTTGGGATCGATGGGCGCCGCGCCGCCCATCTCGGTCTGGAAGGCGGCGGTCGCCACGCCCCAGTGGAAGCCGTCCGGGAACTGAAGAGCCGCAACGGGATTAGCTCCTGTCACCGCCACAGCAATATTCGCGGTGGCGGTAGCTGCGTTGGGATCAAGGAACCCCAGCAGATGGAAGCCGTTGTCCTCGATGTTGACCTCGAAGGAATCGGTGTACGCATTGGCCGTACTCACCACGGGCGTGTAGGTGAACTCACCGGTGCCCTGGTCGATCACCACACGGCCGTACTGCGGGCTCTGGGTGACGACGTAGCTCAGCGCGTCACCGGTCGCCGCGATATTGCCGGTGATCACGCCGCCCGAGGACTGGCTGTTGAGCGCCGAGTCGTACCCAATGGTCGGCGGATCACCAAACAATTCTCGCCGCGCAAACGCCAGCAGATCCAACGGCGCGGGGCGGGCGGCAGGATAAACCGGAGCCGTCTGACGGCGCGCGGCGGTCGACGCAGCAGACGCCCGTGGTGTGTCCACCCGCGCCGCCAGCCTGGCCACTGTCGGGGTCGCCGCACTCCGTGTGTCGCTGAGGGTCTTGCGTGCCGAGGCCTTGTGCGCCGAGCGGACTGTTGATCTGGCTGCCTGCGAGCTGGTTGCGGCGCCGGCGTTATCGCTGGGGCTGCTGGTATCGGCCGATGCCACCCCGGTCCCCGAGCTCACTGCCGCCCCGATGCCGAGGGCAACGGCCAGCCCGCCGACGCGTCCGATAGTGACCGAAGCCTTCATGCCAACTCCCTCATGAAACTGTTTTCTCTTGCCGTTATTGTGCGGATCGGCGGCACGTCAGGATACCGCTGCGAGGCCGAACATGGGGGCTGCCATCCTCGGGCGACAACGCGGGGCCCACGATGACCGGACCGTCGACGTCGAAACGGTCACCATGAGCGGCAATCAGGTCCTGCACGTCCACTACCTCCGCCGGGTCTTCTTTTCGTCAGTTCGCGGTGCTGAACTCCGCCAGACCTGCCAGCCGGAAGCCGGTGTCGTCGTCGGTGTAGTAGAGGTACACGGGCGCACCTGTCTGTGGGTCGTACAGTTGGTATCCGTCGGGGTAGTCGCGCCGGGTGTAGTTGGCCACGGCGATGAGTCCCTGACTCCAGGAGCCGCCGCGGATGATCCGTGCATCGGGTTGATCCTGTCCGGACTGACCGGATGTGGGCGCCAACACGACGCCGTCGTTCCATTCCCACAGATTGCCGGTCATATCGTACGTGCCGTAATACGAGGTGCTGTTGACGTAGGTGCCGACCGGGGTGAGCTTGAAATTCCTCGGCCGTTCGTCGTCGTAGTTGGCGGAGTTGGTTCCCGTGGTGTCGTAGTTGGGCAAGGTGTCGCTTTGGGTCGCGTAGGTCCAGTAACCGCCGGTCCCGTTCTTCGTCGGGTCGTAGTAGGCCGCCTTGTACCACTCGTCTTCCGACGGCAGCCAGTATCGTGCGCCGTCCTGCTTGAGGAAGACGCCTGTCACGGCACCGTTGAGGTTGTATGCGCCTGTTTCGGTACTGGCATCGGCGGTACCGCCGTTGCTCATCCAGTTGGCATAGCGGGCCACGGCGAACCAGTTGACAAAGGCCACCGGCAGATCGGCGCGCGTCTTACCGGGGAAGTCTCCGACCGGATCGCTGGAGGCCGCGTAGACGTAGACACCCGCACTCAGCGTTTGGGTGATCAGCGCTCCGGTCTTCTCGCCCCCCGCCATTGCGTTCTGATAGAGCGCCTGGATGTAGTCCGGCGCGGTCGGACTCGTGGCGACAGTATTGAGGAACGAGACGTAGTCACCGACGGTGGTCTCGTAGGTCGAGATGCTGAATTCATCGGCAACCGAGCCGAACCCGGTCCCAGAGTCAGTGGGGTTATTGGGGTTGCCGACGCGCACCATGGAGATGGTGCGCGCACCCGGGATCGCGGCGATGGGTGCCGACGACGCGGTGCCCGACGGCGTCGACGTCGGTGCCGTCGTGGTGGGTGACGCGGGCGGGGTGCTGGTTGGAGCGGCCGTCGCCGTGACGGTCGACTGAGCGCCGCCGATGCGGAAGCCGGTGTCGTCGTCGGTCTCGTCCGGGGTGTAGTCCCGCCGGACGTTGCTGCCCGGATTGAGGATCCCCAAACTCCACGAACCACCACGGATGATCATCGAATTGGGTTGATCTTGATAGTCACTCACGTACGAGTCGGTCCACTCCCACAGGTTGCCAGCCTGGTTGAAGGTGCCGTAGTAGGAGGCGCTGTTCGCGTATGCGCCGACGTCCACCAACTTGTCGCCCTCGGGGAACACGACCGAGTTGTAGGCCGCGGCGTTTGTCCCCGTGAGGTCCCGAGGCTTGGGGTTGTTAGGCGCGGTGTCCGACTTGGTCGGATACTTCCAATATCCGGCATTACCGGTCTCGGGATTCACTGTCGTCTTCGTCGGGTCGTAGTAGGCGGCCTTGTACCACTCACCCTCCGAGGGCAGCCAGTACTTAGCGTCGACTTCCCTGGTGGTGATCACCGTGCTGGTGGTGCCGTTGAGGGTGTAGGCCCTGGTCTCGGTGCCCGGATCGGGTGTGAAGACGTTGTAGGTCGGCTGTCCGTTGTTGAGCCAGTTGACGAATCGTGCAGCGTTGAACCAACTGACGCTAGCGATCGGTAACTGGTCTGCTCCGGCGGCTGCGGTGTACGTCCAGTCCCCCGCTGTCCCCGTCCGGTAAATCTGGTCGCCGATCACCGAGTGCGAGGAAGTCTGGCTTGGAGCCATATCGCGGTTCCACAGGTCCGTCAGATAGTCATACTGTGATTCGTCCGGCACGTAGCGGGCCACCGCATTGAGGAACTGGACGTAGTCGGCCACGGTGGTCTCGGTTTGCGCGATACCGAAGTCATAGGCCACCGAGCCGTAATTGCCTTGGCTGCCTTGATTATCCGCGGGATTGCCCGCGTTCCCGATAGCGAGCATCGTAATCACGAGCGGATTGGTGCCCGCCGTGCCCGCGGCACCGGTGCTCCCGCCCCCGGTTCCCGCACCGCCGGCACCGCCGGCACCGCCGGCCCCGCCGGTCCCATTGGTGCCACCGACAGCTCCGGCACCACCATTGCCGCCGCTGCCACCGTCGCCGCTGGTGGCTCCACCGGTGCCACCGCTACCGCCGGCTCCGCCGTTGCCGCCGGCGCCCTCACTGCCGACAGTGACTCCGGCGCCACCAGCTCCGCCCATACCTGCGTTGCCGCCGTTACCGCCGTCACCGCCGTTACCGGTTGCGGCACCGCCGCTGGCACCCACGCCACCGGCACCACCGTTACCGCCGACACCACCGACCCCACCGACACCCTGGGCGCCTGCCGCACCAGTCCTGGTGATGACGAAGAGCAAGCGGCCGCCACCCGCGGACCCAGCAGCACCCCCGACACCGCCTGCGCCGCCATGTCCACCGATACCGCCGTCACCGCCGTTTGAGCCGGCGACCACCGGGGTTGAGGCACCCACGCCGCCGTCGCCGCCCACACCGCCGACACCGCCGGCGCCACCATTACCCGCAGCGCCGCCAGTGCCGAACACCCAGCTGCCGTCACCACCGTTGCCGCCGACGCCGCCGGCGCCGGCCGCCGCTCCCACCTGACCGGCTCCCCCGCCACGAGAACCACTCGACCCCGCCTTGCCCGTGCGGCCCACGCCTCCAGCTCCGCCGGCACCGCCGTTGCCGAGGAACAGGCCACCGGCTCCGCCATTGCCACCGCTACCGCCGGCGGTCAGTGCCGCACCGCCACTTCCGCCATTGCCGAACCAACCGGCCGATCCACCACTGCCGCCGTTATAGCCATTGCCGCCGTTACCGAAGATGCCGCCATTGCCGCCAGTGCAGGCCGTGCCCTGGGTGCACGTATCGGCCGTCCAGGAATAGCCGTTGCCCGCGATGATGCCGCCATTGGGGCTGGCGGCCGTGCCGTTACCGAAGAAGACGCTGAAGATAGTGCCGCTGGCAGCCGCGGTCACACGCGAAGTCGGGATCGCCGAAGAACGGGCGGTCGCCTTAGCCGGAGCAGCGGTCACGGGAGCCCCGTTGTGGCGCGCGGCATCAGTCACAGCCGCCGCAGGGGTCAAGGTGACGATGCGCGGGGTGAAGTTGCTGTCCGAGAGGCGCGACCGGACAGCAGCACCGGCGCCGCGACTCGAACGCCCCGGCGAGGTCGCCTTGGTCGATGACCTCGAAGCACTGTCGGAACCCTGATCGCTGGTCGAACCATCCGAACCGGTGCTGTCCGCATACGCAATCGGCAACGCGGTGATCGCTGAGCCAATGCCCAAGGCCACGGCGAGCGCACCGACCCGACCTATGCGGCCGGATAATTCAGTCTGCGTCATCCACCCCATGGCCGCGACGCTAGCGGAATGTCTACAAAAGTGTTAACAACACAAAAGATAGGCCTGGGTTTGTGCACCGGTTTCGGCAACAGCGCCCACCGGCAAACCGCCGCGGTCAAACCTTCAAGGTCGCCCCCGGCGATAGCTAGCCTCAGCGGGCCAACGGCCTGAGTGCCGCACTCCAACGCAAGGGATTGAGATTGCGGAACGGGTCGTTCCGCCGCAGTTCTTGAAGGTCGGTCAGGACGGTCTCCAACTCAATCTGAGTGCGTTGCTTGACGGTGGCCTCCCACTTTTCGGCCCTGACCCGGGCGGGCCGTGTCGTTGAGATCGGTTGCCCGAAGCGCAGATACATCCGCTGCGGCCGCGGCAACAGTGTGGGACCCAGACCGCGCATCAGGGGCACGCCGACACCGGCGATTCCATGCATGCGCTCTCCGAAGGTCCGTGTCATCCGTTCCCACGCGCCACCTCGCGCAACGAGGCTGCGGAAGACGTCGTCACCGCCGACCAACCCGACCGGGACGATCGGATAGTCATGGGCAATGGCCAGTCGGGCGAAGCCTGAACGGCCTTCCCAACGCAACTGGTATTCCTCGCCTTTGAACTTCAGTATGTCGCGACCGCCGCCGGGGAAAACCAGGATCGTCTCGTCGAGTCGCATCAACTCAGCGCCGACATCCGGCTGACCGGGTACGGCGCCGACCGCCTCGATCAAATCCCTCTGGAAGCCCTTCACCTGAGTGACGCGCTGGTCGGCAAGCCCTCTGACGCGCACCCCAAGATGGCGGTGCACGAAGTACGGAGTCAGAACAATTTCCGGCCACCCGGCTGACGTGTGATTGCCGACGAGGAGGAAGCGTCCGTCGCCGGGCAGGTTCTCCAACCCGTCGACGTAGATGCGGGAGAGGTCCATCGCGGTGGTCAATCCGTCGGCGATGGTGAAGATCGCTTTTCGTAGCGCCTCAACACGCGGAGGTTGGTTGGTCAGCCGGTCGATGTCTTCGGCGGGCAGGGGGGTGTGAGCCATAGCGCCAGCCTAAAGCCCGAAATGCGATAGCGCCTTCAGCCACAGAGCAAGTACTGGATCAGACGACGCGAAGGTACGTCAGGCGACGCCAAAACATCTGCGGGAACGCGGCGGTTGTTGATGGCGTCAACGGCACTTCGGGCGCCGCATCCGTGTCGGATATCGGCTTCAGTGGCGCAGGGACTCGAACCCTCCGTCGCGTCCCGGTAGGTATCGCGACTACGACTGGCGCAGGCTCGGCCGGTAGTCGGCAACCTCGGCCTCAGCAGCGAGCAGTGCGCCCAACTCACCTTCCTGCTGTGCAACGAAAACACCGACGACCTGTCGACACAATTCCGGCACACTCACCCCGCGCGCATCGGCGATGCGCTTGAGCCCGACCACCGTTGTCGTGGTGACATGAAATTGCACAGCGAACTGACCACAGGAACCATCCTCGGGCGGCAACCCTGGCCCCAAAATGACGGGGCCGTCGATGGCGTACTCGCCAACCTCGCCGTCCCGGCCCGTCTGAGCAACCTCGTTACGACGTAGCGGGCTGTCGGTGTGGCTATCCGGCTCCTGGCACTCGTCGTCGCTGCGGTCACCCATTCCGCCACGGTAGACCCCGCAGAATTCAGTTGGTTTTGCACGTCGCGCAGGCCTCGGGGCAGGCTTCGAGATCCTGTTACGGCGAGCAGTCCACCGCCACGGCCAGCGCGGCACAAACCTGTCGCATCCGCTCGTCTGCCAACCGTCCAACCCTCTCGACGAGAACGGCAACCGACACGCTTTCCAATGAGTCCAGATTGACGGCGCAACGCCGGGGAATCGGATCCTCCCCTGGCTCCAGAACGACCTCGCTGGCCAGTCCACGGATAGTCGTGGTGCACGGGGCGACGACGACCCGACGGAGCCTGGGGATCGCCGCGTCCCGCGACAGCACGACGACGGGCCGACGACCATTCTCCGACAGTTCACACCACCACACATCGCCTCGATTCGGAAGCGGCGTCACGAGGCGCTTGCCGCCCTCCGCCAGGAGTCGAGATCGCCCCACTCGTCAGGCTGGTCAGTCGGCTTTTCGTCATAGGCGGCGTAGCCGGCGTCGGTCTCGTGTGCCCGATTCCGGGCCAGGAGGGCTCGCAGCGCGTCGTCCACCAGTGCGGCATCGGTCGGCCCGGAGTGAAGACCCCGAGCCGCTTCGAGCAGGGAAGCATCGACTGTCGTGCTCAACCGTATGCGGGCCATGCCACAAGTATGCTATTCGGGGGCAATGATGGTGTAACTCTCGAGCGGCCGTGCGGCCTGGCAGCTGGCAAGGGCTGACGGACTCGAACCCTCCGTCGCGTCCCGGTAGGTATCGCGACTACGACTGGCCCAGGCTGGGCCGGTAGTCGACAACTTCGGCCTCAGCGGCGAGCAGCGCACCCAGCTCGCCTTCCTGCTGTGCAACGAAAACACCGACGCCCTGTCGGCACAATTCCGGCACACTCACCCCGCGCGCATCGGCGATGCGTTTGAGCCCCACCACCGTTGTGGTGGTGACATGAAACTGCACCGCGAACTGACCGCAGGAACCATCCTCGGGCGGCAACCCTGGCCCCACGACGACGGGATCGTCGATGGCATACGCGTTAACCTCGGCATCCCGGCTCGACTGAGCGACCTCGTGACGATGCAGCGGGCTATCGGTGTAGATATCCGGCTCGTGGCACTCGTCGTCGCTGAGGTAACCCATTCCGCACACGCTAGACCCGCGGTCAAACCTTCAAGGTCGGCGTCAACGCGGCATTGAGAATGTCCACGTCACGCGTGGCGATGGTCATGCCGCGGCGGGCTGCTTGGGCCACGATCATCCGGTCGAACGGGTCGCGATGATTCCACCGCAACCCGCCCGCCATGATCGCGTCGGTCGGCTCGATTGACAGTTCGGTGACCGCCATCGCCGTCATGATGTCTGACCACGCCGAGAGGAGCGGTTCACCATCGAGCCGACCAAGGCGGGTCTTGATCGCTATCTCCCAGGCTGAGACCGCCGAGACCGCTACAACACGAGCCGAGTCTGAGATCGCCTCGCGCGCGGTATCCGATAGCTGATCGGGCGTACTCACAAGCCACAGGAGCGTGTGTGTGTCGAGAAGGATCGCCGTGGAGGGCGGCTCAAACGCTGGGCCGGTTCTCACGCGGGATTCCTTCCCACGCCGCAAATTCCACTTCAGGAAGCGGCTCGTCGAAGTCATCGCCGATCACCAGTTTCGGAAGTTGCCCGAAGATGCGCGGCCGTGGCTGTACCGGTGTGAGGACGGCGACGGGCCGGCCGTGGGTGGTAATCGTCACCGGCGAGCCGGTGCGCTCCACCTCAGCCAAGATGGCATTGAGCTGAGCTTTAGCCTCCGTGCTCGAGATGGTCTTCATTGCACAACAATACCTCGATCGAACTTATCGGACTAGTTCTACTAGTCTAAATCCGCGGAAGGCCGCCCGCGCTGACTCCGGCGAATCCCAGGCAGGTGCCATGAAACACCCACGGCGGCCGACCTAGACCCCGTCACACGGTTAGTCGATGAGCTTCGGCAGACCCTTGCTGATCGCCGACGAGAGCACCTTGCCGACCACCGCGGCGAGCCCGGGTATCGCAGAGTCGAAACCGATCGTGTAGTCCAGTCTCGTGCCGCCGCCAGGGGTCGGTGTCAGCTGCTGGCGACCCCAGTGGCCCTTGAGTGGACTGCCCTTGGTGATCTTGTACTCGATTAGCGTGTTCGGCTGGGCAGTTGTGGTGGTCTCCTCGAACGCCGGAAGCTGACCAAGCTTGAGCCGACGCACCGAGCCGACGCCATTGCGCGAGGTAGTGCCGTCGCTGACGCGGGTGATGTTGGCGCCGAATACCGCACCGAGGTTCTCGTGCTCGGCGAGCTTGTCGAACACGGTCTGCGGGTCGGACTTGAACTCATGGGTTACGTGGACGCGTTGGGGAGTGGCCATGGATTCGGATACTAGTGCTACTGATTCAGGCGACACGGTGACTGCCTCCTGCCGGCCGACCTGGACCAAAAGCTGGCGCCACCGCTGCTGTTGGTGCGCCTCGGACGAGACACAAAATAGGCCAAACCTCCTGACAGAGCCGACGAACAGCACCTCCACACTGGAAACGACCGTCAAGGCTGCATTGACAACACCCTGACGTCAACTCATTATTGACGTTGCAGAGTTCGCCGGGTCCGCGCGCAAGCACTAAGCGGAACACGGAATCTCCAACGCGGATGCGCTGCATGTCATCCGCAACCCGTTCCGACTGATCGAGCAGGAAGGCGACTACGAAGGTCATCTGCTGATCATCGGCGTCGACCTAGGCGCGCGTTTACTGGAAGTCGTCGTCATTCCGGCCGACGACCCCAGACGGATCATCCACATCAACCTGCTGCAGCCAAAGAACTATGACTACCTGTGAGGTGATGACCATGACAACCAAGGCCAACAAGGCCACCGCTGCTGAACAATGGCTCGACCAACTCGACCCCGCCGATCCCGCTGTCAAG
>Ga0194035_1001832_pt1 | contig 10847 bp, 10 predicted proteins | sample JunL2320m_MetaG_FD_148680 | JGI IMG/M metagenome (GOLD analysis project Ga0194035, IMG submission 148680) | Anoxic zone freshwater microbial communities from boreal shield lake in IISD Experimental Lakes Area, Ontario, Canada - Jun2016-L239-20m | ecosystem: Environmental > Aquatic > Freshwater >...
GTGGTGACCTCCGCACGAGACTTCATCGACAACTCGTTTTCCATGCCCAACAATGCTCACCGCTACGCGGGCATTCCTACGTGAGGCACGGAAAGCATTTCGCGGGCACTTTTGCTGAGTCTCGTCGCGTGGTTGCGCGCGGCCTCCGGTACCGCCTGCGCCGCCGCAGCATCTCCGCCTACCCAAGCGTCGATCATCAGCCACAGGGTGAGCATCTCTGCGGTGTATGACTTCGTCGCGGCAACGGCGAGTTCGGGGCCGGCGTGCACGTCGAGATGAAGGTCCGCAACACGTGCGAGCTCGGATTCGGGTGCATTGGTCACGGCGAGAACTGTCGCGCCGCAATCGCGAGAGACGGCCGCGGTCTCGACAAGATCTGGTGAGCCGCCGCTCTGCGACACGGCGATGACGAGAACGTCACTGAGGTCAGGTCGCGCGCCATAGGCGGTCATCGTGGATGGTGATGCAAGGCCCGCTGGAATGCCGAGCTTTACCTCGACGAGGTACTTGGCGTAGAGAGCAGCGTGGTCGCTGGTGCCGCGTGCCGCGAACAAAACGAAGCGGGGTTTGCGCCCACGGATCATGGTCGCGGCTTCTCGGGTCGGTGCCAGGCCGAGGTCTAGTACGCGTGCGAGTACGTCGGGCTGTTCGGCGATCTCGGCACGCATCACATGTCCGGGGTCCCGTTCTGCAGAGACCTCACCGGTGTTCGATGAAGTGCCATTCACTTGTTCGTCCGTCATCGAGAACTCCGTCACAGTTGGATTACGGCGCACTTTCAATTGCGTCAAATTATTGACGGCGACCTGCGTCCCGCCTAGATTACGGAATCTAACAGGAAACCTTCCAATAAGTAAGGACCCCATGGCGCGCACGTCCGCAGCTCGACCCGCGCTCCTCCGGACGCTCAACGACCGGACGGTGCTCGCGGTGATGCTCGATCACGGGCCGAGTTCACGTGCCGATATCGCTGAAACCACTGGGTTGTCGAAGCCAACCGTCACCGAGGTGCTTGCGCGGCTTGAAGAAGCTGGCCTGATTGACGATGCGGGAGAGACGTTTGGCCGACGCGGCCCTAATGGCCGGCTCTACGACGTCATCCTCGGTCACCTTCGCGGAGCCGCTCTCACCGTGACTCCATCGCGGATCACGTGCGACGTGATCGATGCGCATGGCGCAGTGCTGGGCAGTGTGTCTCGCACCAAGGCCCAACTCCCGCGCGGTGCAGCTTCCGCGACCCGGGCCCTCATCACCGAAGCAGCAGGTATCGCTGGCACGAAGGTGAAAACGGTTCGCGAAATCGTCGTCGCGCTACCCGGTTCGTACGACCCTGCTCAGGATCGCGTGCACCCCGCCGACCGCATCCCTGACTGGACGGTGCCAGACATCGTCGCCTCGCTTTCGGCGGCCTTCGATGACGATGTCGTCGTGACGCTCGACAACGACGTAAACCTTGCCCTCGTGGCCGAGCGTCACGGTGCCGCGGACGATGGTGGTGTCACGTCGCTGCTGTGGCTTTCGACCGGAATCGGTCTTGCGACGGACATGGGTGGAACTCTGTATCGCGGTGTCGCCGGCGGTGCAGGCGAGGTGGGGTATATCCCGGTGCCTGCCACGGCGAGCGATCTCCGCTCGAGTAGGCCCGACTTTCAAGATCTCGTCGGCGGAGCGGCCGTGCTTCGTCTTGCGCGCGAGCATGGCATCAACGGCCGCACCCCTGACGCTGTCGTCGCCAGCGCAGCATCGAACCCCCAAAGCGACCCCCGTGCAGGGGCCTTCCTCGACGAACTCGCCAGTCGGATTGCATTGGGGCTCAGCGTGATCGTGGCCGTGCTTGATCCCGGCGTCGTGATCCTCGGCGGTGCGGTTGGCCGAGCCGGCGGCCTCGCACTTGCATCCCGTACGACCAAGGCGTTGCGCGCGACGAGCCGTCTTGCCTGCACCGTTGTGCCAAGTGAAGTCTCGGGCGATCCGGCGCTGGCCGGTGCTCGCGCCATCGCGACCGAACGCTTGCGCGACCTCGTTCTAGCCGCGGGAGACCGCACTGCACGTACTTCCATCGACCGACTCACCAACCCTGCTCGACCCGCAACACGCATTCCCATGCCCCGCACCGCCAACAAGGAGGTCTACTGAAATGAGCATCATCCGAGGACGACGCCGAGTGTTGGCGATTGCTGCGGCCGCAGCCGGACTGGCACTTGTCGCCACCGGGTGCTCCAGTGGAAGCACCGACGCAGGGCCTGCGGCAATATCGAGTGCACCAGCGAAACTGACTGGGACGGTTACATTCTGGCACTTCTTCACCGATCGCGAGGCGGCCGCTATCCAGACGGCCGTCGATAAGTTTCAGGCGGCAAACCCGGGCGTCAAGGTGGAGGTTAAGAAGGGGCAGGATGACGAAAAGACCATCCAGGCCATCGCTTCGGGCCAGCCCATTGACGTCGTGCTGTCGTACTCGACCGACCAGATTGGCAAGTTCTGCTCCACTGGAGCGTGGCGCGACCTGTCGGATTATGTGAAGCGTGACGGCGTCAACCTCGACCAGATCCCAACTGTGGTTCGTGACTACACGCAGTTCGAAGGTAAGCGCTGCTCGATGCCCATGCTGTCCGACACCTACGGGCTGTACTACAACAAGAAACTGCTTGCTGAGGCTGGCTACTCGGCGCCGCCCAAGACAATGTCCGAATTCTCTGCGATGGCCGAGAAGCTCACCAAACTCGACGGTAATGGCGCCATCCAAGTCGCCGGCTTCGTGCCGACCTTCGGTTTCTACGAAAACGCACCAGCGCACTTTGCGCCAAGCTTTGGTGCCACCTGGTTCAACGCCGATGGCACGTCCAATATCGGGTCTGATCCGGCGTGGGCATCGATGTTTACCTGGCAGAAGAAGCTCGTTGATTTCTACGGTTACGACAAGCTCACCCGCTTCACTGCTGGTCTCGGGCAAGAGTTCTCAGCCGACAACGCGTTTGAGAAGGGCAAGGTGGCGATGATGATCGACGGCGAGTATCGCAACGCGTTCATCAAGGCTGAGGCGCCGAATCTGGAGTACGGCACCGCGCCGTTCCCGACCGATGACGCCAAGCCCGACCTATACGGTGCCGGCTACGTCACGGGCAACGTGATCGGGATCGGTCGTGGGTCGCAGAACCCAGAGGCCGCGTGGGCACTTGTGAAGTACCTGTCGACCGACACCGATTCAGTCGTCTCGGTGGCCAACGGCATCAAGAACGTGCCAACCACCACTCCGGCGCTCACCTCACCTGCACTCGAGAAGGACGCCAACTACCAGACCTTCCTTGATGTATTCGCGAATGCGAATAGCACCACAACTCCGACGACCGCGAGTGGCAAGGCGTACCAGGACACGCTCGGTACGTTTGCGCAGAATTGGCAAGCGGGCAAGGTGCCTGACCTTGCCGCCGGTTTGAAGACGGTCGACCAGCAGATCAACGATCAATTGGCGCTGGGCTCCGCCCCGTGACGATCGCGGTTGACGCGCGTGGTGCCGGACAGCCCAGCCCGGCGCTACGCGCGAAGCGTCGTCGTCAGCGCCTCACCGTGCTGGCGTTCCTCACTCCGTGGCTGCTCGGGGTCGCAATCTTCTTCATCTACCCGTTAATCGACACGGTGTACTTGAGCTTCACTCGCTACGACCTGCTCTCGCCGCCGAAGTGGATTGGGCTTACCAACTATCGGTTCATGTTCACCAAGGATCCGCAGGTTGTGCAGGCGGCGTACAACACGCTGTGGCTCGTCGTGATTCTTGTAACCGCTCGCGTGTTGTTCGGCCTCGCAGTCGCCACCTTGGTGACGAGATTGAAGTCGGGCCTCGGATTATTCCGCACGGTGTTCTACTTGCCGGCGCTCGTGCCGCCCGTCGCCGGCGTGCTCGCGTTCGTCTTCCTCTTTAACCCGGCAACTGGCCCTGTTAATCAGATCCTCGGGGCACTCGGACTACCGCAACCGCTGTGGTTTAACGACCCGTCACTGTCGAAGCCCTCGCTGGTCATGCTTGGGCTCTGGGGCGTCGGCGATCTGATGATCATCTTCCTAGCGAGTTTGCTCGACGTTCCAAAGGAACAGTACGAAGCTGCGGCACTCGACGGCGTTAACCCTTGGCAGCGCTTCCGTTACGTCACGCTGCCGAACATCTCGCCGGTGCTGATGTTCGCGGCGATCACCGGCGTCATCGCTGCCCTTCAGTACTTCACCGAAGCCGTCGTCGCGGCGTCCGTCGCTTCCGGACAGGCGACGACGGGTGGCGGCAACGCGGCTCTGCTCGGCTACCCCGAAGGGTCGACCCTTACGTACGCCCAGTGGCTGTATGTCATGGGATTTAAGAACTATTACCTCGGCTACGCATCCGCCCTTGCCGTGGTGATGTTCGCTGTTTCGCTCGGTGTGACATTGATTCTGCTTCGACGTGCGCGCAGCCTGGTTTATGGCGCGGAGGGAACCCGATGAGCGCTATCACCGCCACAACTCAGATGAGTACGCCCAACCGCGAAATCGATACCCGCGGAAATCGTCGGGCGAAGCGTCGCAAGCGGTTGAGTTTCATCGCTGATCACTCGCTGGGCATCGCAGTTGCCATCATGTTCTTGGCTCCATTCGTCTTCATCGTGTTGCAGTCGTTTATGACGAGCGAGCAGGCGCTCACGGGCGATCTCTGGCCGCAGAGTTGGCATCCGTCGAACTACGTTGACGTCTTCACTAAGGCGCCGATGCTGCTCTACCTACGCAATACACTGCTCTACGCCACGCTCGCCACGCTGTTCATGTTGCTGTCGAGCATTCCCGCTGCCTACGCGCTTTCGCGGTTGCAGTGGAAGGGACGCAACATCGCATTCGTCGTCGTGCTCATGATGATGATGCTTCCGCCGCAGGTGACTCAGGTGCCGATCTACGTGATGTGGACGCGACTACACCTCACCGGAACTCTGTGGCCGATGATCCTGCCGAATTTACTTGGCGACGCGTTCAGCATCTTCCTTCTCCGTCAGTTCTTTCTCACCATCCCGCAGGAGTACGCGGACGCCGCGCGCGTCGACGGCTGCTCGGAATGGCGAGTGATGACGAAGGTGATCCTGCCAATGGCAAAGCCTGGCATCGCTGCTACCGCGATGTTCATGTTTTTCTTCTGCTGGAACGACTTCTACGGCCCGACGCTCTACACCAGCGAAAACCCGGATAGCTGGACGATTTCACTCGGACTCGCATCGTTCCGCAACCTCTACCAGGTGCAGTGGAACCTCACGATGGCAGCGACGATTCTCGCGATGCTGCCCGTACTCATTGTTTTCTTCCTCGCGCAGAAGGTCTTTGTCGAGGGCATCACACTTACCGGAGTAAAGGGATGAGTGACATGAAACTGGCTGTCGTCGGCGGCGGATCGACGTACACACCAGAGTTAGTTGACGGCCTAGCCCGGCTCGGAGATCAGCTAAATGTCGCCGAGCTCGTGCTGCTGGATCCGGACGCCGAGCGACTCGACGTCGTGGGTGGTTTCGCGCAGCGCATCTTGGACGAGCGGGGCGCCACAACTCGTCTAACTCTGACAACTGACCGAGATGCGGCCATCGACGGTGCGTCTGCTGTGTTGCTCCAATTGCGCGTTGGTGGTCAGGCCGCTCGAGCAGGCGACGAGTCGTTTCCGCTCGCGTGTGATTGCGTAGGTCAGGAGACCACTGGCGCTGGTGGTCTCGCCAAGGCGATGCGCACGGTGCCCGTCGTGCTCGACATCGCTGAGACCGTGCGCCAACGCGCGGCGCAGGATGCTTGGATCGTCGACTTCACGAACCCGGTCGGGATCGTCACCCGCGCTCTACTTCAGGAGGGCCACCGGGCGGTTGGGTTGTGCAACGTGGCGATCGGTTTCCAGCGATTATTCGCGGGCTGGCTTGGAATCGCCCCGGGTGAAGTGCACCTTGATCACGCCGGGCTCAACCACCTCACGTGGATCCGAGGCGTCGAGGTTGACGGTCGCGACGTACTTCCCGCGTTGCTCGTCGAGCACGGCGACGAGATTGCCGAGCGGCTCGAACTGCCGCGCTCACTCATCGATCGTCTTGGTGTCGTGCCGTCGTACTACCTGCGTTACTTCTACGCGCATGACGAAGTTGTGCGTGAGTTGAAGGCCACGGGCACCCGCGCGCAAGAAGTGCAGCGCATCGAGAGCGAACTGCTCGAGATGTACCGTGACCCGACGCTCGTGGCCAAGCCCGCCCTTCTCGAGCAGCGCGGTGGCGCGTATTACTCCGAGGCCGCCGTGGCATTGATCGCATCGTTGCTCGGCGGGCCGCAGCACGCCGGAGTGCATGTGGCGAATGTGCGCAACGACGGGCACTTCCCGTTCCTCTCCGACGATGCGGTCATCGAGGTGCCGTGCGACGTGTCGTCATCCGGGGTTGTGGCGCGGCCGGCCGCACCTCTCGAGCCGCTCTTCGTAGGTCTTGTCGCGAACGTCTCCGCGTACGAAGACCTCGCGCTCGACGCCGCGACGCTTGGCGGTCGCGATCGCGTATTTGCAGCGCTTCTTTCGCACCCGCTCGTCGGCCAGTACGACGTGGCCGAAACGCTGACCGACGCGTTGCTCGCTGGCAACCAGGCATACCTACCGTGGGCTCGATCATGAGTCGACAGGTCGTCGTTGCAGTCGACGGCGGTGGTAGCAAAACGGACGTAGCGGTCGTCGACATTGCAACCGGCGAGGTCATCGGAACCAGTCGCGGCGCCGGGTGTTCGCACCACCAGATTGGTATCGAGGCAACGGTCGCGGTGCTCGACGAGGCGGTCACAGCGGCGCTCATGAATGCGGGCGTGCAGCCGACGGATGTCGTTCACGCTGGCTGCTACCTCACCTCGATCGATTTCGACTCAGAGCAGGTAGCCGTGCACGCCGCCGTGTCGACGATGCCGTGGGCGTCACGCTCATGTGTGGTCGACAACGACGTGTTCGCGCTACTGCGCGCCGGCACAGACGCACCGGACGCTGCCGTCATCGTATGTGGCACAGGGATTAATGGCGTGGCCGTGCGCGCTGATGGTGCGACTGCGCGCGTACTGGCCCTCGGCCACATCTCTGGCGATTGGGGAGGTGCGGGCGGTCTGGCCGACGAGGTGCTGTGGTTTGCTGCGCGCGCGGAGGACGGCCGCGGGGAGCCGACAGCTTTACGCGAAGCGCTGCTTCGCTGGACCGGATGCGCCACTGTTCACGACGTAACGCTTGCGGTGCACACGGGGGAGCTGTCGTCTTCCCGATGGTGGGGCCGGGTGGCTGACATTGTCGAGATCGCGAACGCTGGCGACCCCGTAGCGATCGCACTCATCCAACGCCAGGGCACAGAAATTGGTCTGCTCGCAGGGTCGCTGCTGGCGCCACTTATCGGGGGAAGTCATGGGTCGACGGTCTGAGCAAGAGGTGATTCTGGCTCACTACCTCACGCGGCTTGGGCTGCACTTTGAGGCGAATGTTCGAGACTTGCCAGGGACCCCCGACCTCGTCTTCAGGGAGGATCGGCTCGCCGTCTTCGTTCACGGTTGTGTTTGGCATGGCCACGGCTCATGCGGGGCAACAGCGCGCAACGGAATGTATGGCAGTCGCTGGCGGCAGAAGATTGAGCATGCTATCAAGAACGATGCTGAGGTTTCCATCCGACTGGCTGCCCTTGGGTGGCGGGTGATGACCCTTTGGGAGTGTGAACTCGGAAAGTCCTTTGAGCGGGCAGCCCGCAGTGTGAGTGCTCAGGTTGGCCGCCTTTGCGTGGACTAGGCCGCCAGCTCGGCTGGAACCACTGCCAACCGAGAGGTCGAGTCGGCGGGTGACGCTATGCACGATTGTCTATCGCTGTTGATGATCCGCTTGAGGGGCAATGGACAGGCTGTGCCATTGCAATTCTCTAAGGGTCTCGGTGGACACCGAGCGTCTGTAGGCTTCCCTCGCAGTCAAGATTGCGCCAACGGCCGCTTCCGTGTGCTAGCGAACGAGTTTGAGAGTGCTGTATCCCGCAACCGACCTCCTGGGTGTGAGGCGGTTCGCCTTCGGTGAAGATTCCAGAAGCAGACCTCACGGATGCGGACCTCTGGCATGCAAAAATGAGGGTACGCCTCGCGATTGCGGATCTTGTTTGGGCGATGGTCACTGGCGTGTGCTGACAATGGTTGGTCGTTGCTGATATCGCATTCGTCCCGACTGCAGTCTGCTATGTAGCCTCCGCTTCGATTGGGGGCGTGTGTGGTTCTTCTCGGTGGAGTTGTCCGGGTTTACTGGGGTTGCCGAAGATGTGTGACGGATCTGGCTGGCCGTTTTTCACCATGTCGACGTACTTGTGGGGTAGTGGCAGGTCGACGGATCTGATGCCGGAGGCGATGCGGCGCGCTTCGGCTCGTTCTCGTATCTGTTGTCTTTGCAACTTGTCCTCGGCGGCGCGTGCGGGGCCTGGGAAGTAACTAAATCCGGCGTAGGGGTATGGCTCGGTAGGTGTAGCGGAATGCTCTTGGAGCCAACGCTTGTTGTCTTCGACCCGCCGTGGCGAGAGTACCTGGCTGAAGCGTGGTGGCAGTGGTAGTTCGCGGCGCCGTTTCGGCGGGGAGATGCTTTGTACGGGTGTCCAGGCGGTCCCTAGGCGACCTTTTAGTGTTTCGATTTCTTGGGCTGGTACCCCACATTTTTCGAGTTCGTGGCACGCGTAGAGGAGTAAATGGGATGTTTTGACTGCGTCGTCGAGAGCATAATGTTCTTGAGCCCAGTTCCCGCCGAAGACCGTGTCGTATGCGTCTTTCAGTGATGTGTTCGCGAGCTGTGGGTTCTTTGCGGCTTTGAACAGCGTTCTGACGTCGATCCAGTGCGTCGCGCCGAAGGGTACTCCCGCGAGGACGAGTTCGCTGAGGAAGTTGTCTCTGTCGTTTGCTGGGTTCCATCCGAACACAAGGTTTTGGCCGGCGAGGAAGTTATGAATGTGAGCGCTGTTCTCTGCGAAGCTTCCAGCACCTTCCACGAGCTGTGCTTTAGCGGTCTTGTCCGCGTTCTTAGCTCGCCGGGGGAGAACCAGGTCTCCCGGGTCCACGAGCAGACTTTCGACGGCGTCGAGGTACCCGTAACCAATCCGGACGAAGGCGACCTCGTATAACCGCGAGCCTTGTGGCTCTGTGTCTATGACGACGGCGTGGTCTCCGAGGATCTTTCGCGTCGATGCCGCTGCTCGCCTCCGATACATTTGTGTGTACCCAGGGAGTGATATCTCTGGCTTATGAAGGGGCCTATCTCCGCGTTCCGCACGTTCGGCGTCCGAGCGTGTCAAGTTTGGTGTGTAAGTGAGATCCGGCGGTTTGCTTTTTAGATGCCCTCGGGCAGGCGCCCGGGGTAGATGATGGCGAAGTGGTTCAGTGCGTCTTTCCAGCCTTGGGTGCCGCGTCCTCGTTGAGTGATTGAGGGGTTCTTCGGTGTGCCACCGCGGCTCGTGGTGCGGTTCTCGATGTCACAGATCCCGAGGTAGAGCAGCTTGTATGCGGCCTCGTCATTGGGAAACTGGCCGCGGGTTTTCGTGACTTTGCGGAGCTGGTAGTTCATGGACTCAATGGCATTCGTGGTGTAAACCACGCGCCTGATTTCCGGCGGTAGGTCGAGGAAGGGAATGAACTCGGGCCAGGCCCGCCGCCACACGTCAACGACCGCTGGGCTGCGCACACCGACCGCGGATGCGGCGAATGCGTCTAGGGCCTGCTCGGCGGCTTCGACGGTCGCGGCGGTGTAGATCGGTCGCAGGCCAGCGGCGATCGCCTTGCGGTCTTTCCACGACGCGTAGCGCATCGAGTTTCGGATCAAGTGAACAACGCAGGTCTGCACGATCGCCTTCGGCCAGGCCATAGCGATCGCATCGGGGAGGCCCGTCAGCCCATCGCAGCACACGATCAGGACGTCTCGGACACCCCGGTTTCGTAGTTCGGTCAGGACCCCGGCCCAAAAACGGGCTCCCTCGGTTTGCTCGATCCACATACCCAAAACCCGTTTAACACCATCAATATCGACACCAATCGCGATGTGGCAGGCCTTGATCCGGACCGCGCCACCATCCCTGATCCGCAAACGGATCGCATCGATATACATGATCGGGTAGACCTCGTCCAAGGGCCGGGCCCGCCATTCCTTGACGACCTCGTTGATCGCATCAGTGATGTTCGAGATCGTCTCGTGGGACACCGCCGCGCCATAGGTGGCCTCGAGGTGCTCAGCGATATCACGGGTCGTCATCCCCTTCGCGAACAGCGACAGGATCATGTCGTCGAAGTCGTGCAGCCGGCGCACCCCCTTGGGCACCGTCACCGGATCAAAGGTCCCGTTCCGGTCCCGGGGCACCGCCAATCCCACCGGCCCCGCCGTGGTTTGCACCGTCTTGTCGGTCAACCCATTGCGCGAATTCCCCGACCCCCGACCAACCGGATCATGCCGGTCATACCCAAGGTGATCGGACATCTCCGCATTCAACGCCGCCTCGACCGCGGCCTTGATCATGTCCGGCAGCAGACCACCCTCCCCAGTCAACTGCAGCCCCTGGGCCTGCGCCTGCTCAATGATCCGAGCGATCTGTTCATCCACCGGCGCAAGCGCCGCAGCGTCCCTGTCAGCCTTCGAAGTATTCATCATGCGAGTGTCTCCTCCCGGAAAGCCAGACAGCATCCGGCTCACCGATCAGCCCAGATCACTTACACAGACGATCTGACACCCTCGAGCATGCCACCGTGATCGTCAACGGCTTAGCCAAGATCGTCACAGCAGTTGAACCCGCACTGCAGAACCAAGCCCGCACTGAATCTGAAGCCGTGCTCCTGCACATCTCCAC
>Ga0194035_1001835_pt1 | contig 10833 bp, 10 predicted proteins | sample JunL2320m_MetaG_FD_148680 | JGI IMG/M metagenome (GOLD analysis project Ga0194035, IMG submission 148680) | Anoxic zone freshwater microbial communities from boreal shield lake in IISD Experimental Lakes Area, Ontario, Canada - Jun2016-L239-20m | ecosystem: Environmental > Aquatic > Freshwater >...
GTGCGGGATAACTTCCCCGGATATGCCCTTGTGTCAAAAGACGATCCCTCACATACTCTATGAGATTTTCTCATGGAGCCGTTCCGGTGTCCCGCCTGCCCTCCCTCAATGCGCTCCGCTGCTTCGAAGCCGCCGCCCGCTCAGGCTCCTTCTCGAAGGCGGCGGAGGAACTGAACGTCACCCAGTCCGCCGTCAGCCACCAGGTGCGCCAGCTTGAGCAATGGTTCGGCCTCTCCCTGTTCGACCGGCTGGGCCGCCAGACCATGCCCACCCCGAAAGGCCAGGACCTCGCCCGTTCGCTGGCCGAGGCCTTCGACATAATGGCCGCCGCCTGCCGCCGCCTGCAGCAGAGCGAGCAGGGCCCGGCGATGACCATCGCGGCCCTTCCCTCCTTCGCCACCATCTGGCTGATCCCCCGGCTGTCGCAGTTCTTCAGCGAGCACCCGGAAATCTCGGTCAAGGTCGTCTATGCCTTCGCCGACCACAAGATCGATTTCGACGAGGTGGACGTCGCCGTGCTCTGGGGCCCGGGCGAATGGGAGGGCTGCCGCTCCACAAGGTTGCTGCCCGGCAGCACGGTGCCCATCTGCAACCCGATCTACCTCGAGAAGGAAGGCCCCTTCGACGTGCCGCAGGCCATCCTCGGCAAGCCCCTGCTTCACGATACGGACAGACTCGACTGGCAGAACTGGATGCGCCACGCCGGCCTCAAGCACGCCGGCCCTTCGCCCGGCCCCATCTTCCAGGACTTCAACCTGCTGCGCGCGGCCGCACTCGCCGGCCAGGGCATTGCGCTCTGCCCCAACAGCCTGATCGCCGACGACCTCGCCTCGGGCCGCCTCGTCCAGCTCTTCGACATCGACATCAAGCACGACTACGCCTACTCGATCATCGAACCCAACTCCGGCGCCGGCCGCCGCACCGAGGCACTCGACACCTTCAAGGACTGGCTGCTGTCGACGGCGAAGGGGAAGTAGCTCGCCCGCGTCTTCTCCCGTTTCTTCAACGGGAGAAGAAGGGACCCGTTGCGGCACGCAACGGGGCGATGAGGGGACGGAGGTACGCGGGCCAGTTCTGAGCCCGTTGCCCCTCACCTCCCCCAACTGCGTTGGGGCCCCTTCCTCTCCCGCAGGCGGGAGAGGACGACAGCGCACATACCCAACCTGCCCACTCGGCATTGGCCATGGTCTCGGTTTCCCGCTAGGCACTCCCGCATGGCCACCACGCATTTCACCCCTGCCAAGGTCCAGGGCACCACCTATGCCGTGCTTTTCGCCGTCACGGCGGGGCACCTGATCAATGACACGCTGCAGGCGCTGCTGCTGTCGATCTATCCGCTGCTGCGCGACCTGCACAATCTGAGCTTTGCGCAGGTGGGCTTCATCACCATGGCCTTCCAGGCCACGGCCTCGGTGCTGCAACCGCTGATCGGGCACTATACCGACAAGAAGCCCTTCCCCTATTCGCTTCCCGTGGCGCCCGCCATGTCGCTGATCGGCCTCGTCGTCGTCGGCCTCGCCCACAGCTATGGGATGATCCTCGTCGGCGCCACGCTGATCGGCATCGGCTCGTCGATATTCCATCCGGAGGCCTCGCGGCTGGCGCGGCTGTCGTCGGGCGGCCGCTATGGCTTTGCGCAGTCGGTGTTCCAGGTGGGCGGCAATTTCGGCACCTCCATCGGGCCGCTTCTCGCAGCCTTCTTCGTGGTGCCGCACGGGCAAGGCAGTGTCGCGTGGCTGTCGTTGCTCGCGCTCTTCTCCGTCGCGGTGCTGAGCTATGCCGCGAAGTGGTATGCCCATCACCTCTCGCCCAAGGGTGGCCCGAAGCGCGCGCATGTCATTCCGCCCAACCCGCTGCCGCGGCGCATGGTCGTCACCTCGCTCACCGTGCTGCTGGGCCTGATGTTCTCGAAGTTCCTCTACACATCCAGCATGTCGAGCTTCTACACCTTCTACCTGATCGACACGTTCGGCCTCAGCCCGAAGGAAGCGCAGATCGACCTGTTCATCTATCTCGCGGCCTTCGCGGCGGGTACGCTGCTGGGTGGGCCCATCGGCGACAAGATCGGGCGCAAGGCGGTGATCTGGTTCTCGGTGCTCGGCGCCCTGCCCTTCACGGTGCTGCTGCCCTATGCCAACCACTTCTGGGCGGTCGTCCTGTCAGTGCCCATCGGCTTCATCCTGGCCTCCGCCTTTTCGGCCATGTTGGTCTTTGCGCAGGACCTGATGCCGGGGCGGGTGGGCATGATCTCAGGCCTGTTCTTCGGCGTGGCCTTCGGCATCGCCGCGGCGGGCGCGGCCCTGCTTGGCATGGTGGCGGACGCAACGTCCATCGGCTTCGTCTTCCACATCTGCTCCTTCCTGCCGGCCTTCGGGCTGCTGGCCATGTTCCTGCCCAGCAAGAAGCAGCTTGCGGTGGCGGAAGCTGCGGGTTGACCTTTCCGATATATATGGCCAAATATAACGCACGATGACCCAGCAGGCCCCCTTGATCGACCCGTTCGGACGCCACGTCAGCTACCTGCGCGTGTCGGTGACGGACCGCTGTGACTTCCGCTGCGTCTATTGCATGGCGGAGGACATGACCTTCCTGCCCAAGCGCGACCTGCTGTCTCTCGAGGAGCTGGACCGGGTCTGCACCGCCTTCATCGACAAGGGCGTCAGGAAGATCCGCCTCACCGGCGGCGAGCCTCTCGTCCGCAAGGGCATCATGACGCTGGTCGAAGGCCTCGGCCGTCATCTGAAGTCCGGCGCGCTGGAGGAACTGACGCTGACCACCAACGGCTCGCAGCTGGCCCGCTTCGCGGATGAGCTCTCTGCCCATGGTGTCCGCCGCATCAATGTCTCGGTCGATACGCTGGACGAGGCGAAGTTCCGCCAGATCACCCGCTGGGGCGACCTGCCCAAGGTCAAGGAAGGCCTCAAGGCCGCGCAGAAGGCGGGCCTTGCCATCAAGATCAACGCCGTGGCGCTGAAGGGCGTCAACGACACCGAAATCCCCGAGATGCTGCGCTGGGCCGGCGGCGAGGGCATGGACCTCACCCTGATCGAGACCATGCCGCTCGGTGACATCGACGGCGACCGGACGGACCAGTACCTGCCGCTCTCGGTCGTGCGCGCGCAGCTGATGGACCAGTTCACGCTGGAAGACATCCCCTACAAGACCGGCGGCCCGGCCCGCTACGTGACGGTGAAGGAGACGGGCGGCCGCCTCGGCTTCATCACCCCGATGACCCATAATTTCTGCGAGAGCTGCAATCGCGTCCGCCTCACCTGCACCGGCACGCTCTACATGTGTCTTGGCCAGGAAGATGCCGCCGACCTGCGCGCGCCGCTCCGCGCCTCGGAAGGCAACGAGCTCCTCAACGCCGCCATCGACGAGGCCATCGGCCGCAAGCCCAAGGGCCACGACTTCATCATCGACCGCCAGCACAACAAGCCCGCCGTCGCCCGCCACATGAGCGTCACCGGCGGCTGAGCCCTGCGCTGCCGGCATGGCGGCGCAGCCCCGAAGTGCGCTACCCATCATTGATGCTTCGCCTGCCGCAAAACACGGCACTCCGCGCCGGCCTTCTCATGGTCTGCGCCATGGGGTCCTTCGTCTGCAACGACACGATCGTGAAGATCGTCGGCGCGCATCTGCCGGTGGGCGAACTCATCGCGCTTCGCGGCGTCATGGCCATGACCATCCTCACTGCCATCTGCGCCTCTCAGGGCCTGCTGAAGGACCTCCCCCGCATCCGCCAGAAGAACGTGCTGATGCGCTCCACCTGCGATCTCTTCGCAACCGTCGCCTTCGTCACGGCCCTCGTCCACATGCCCATCGCCAACCTCACCTCGGTGATGCAGGCGGTGCCGCTCGCCGTGGCGCTGCTCTCCATGCTGTTCCTCGGCGAGGAGGTGGGCTGGCGGCGCATGATCGCCATCATCGGCGGCTTCATCGGTGTGCTGATGATCGTTAAGCCGTCAGTGTCCAACTTCTCGGTCTATGAGGTGCTGGCGCTGGCCATCGTGCTCTTCGTCGCCGTGCGCGACCTTCTGACCAAGACCATTCCCGCCCGCATCCCCGTCTTCGTGATTGCACTCGCCAATGCAGGTTTCGTGACGGTTGGCGGCCTCGCGCTGATGCTGTTCCAGGGCTTCGTCCGCCCGGAAGCATGGCAGGTCGGGCTACTTGCGCTCGCCGCCTGCTTCCTGTCCTCGGGCTACCTGCTGATGGTGGCCACGCTCCGGCTCGGCGAACTGACGGGAACGGCACCCTTCCGCTATTCGGTGATGATCTTCGCCATCATCTCCGGCATCCTCGTCTTCGGCGAATTTCCGGACTGGATCGCCATTCTCGGCATGGTGCTGATCGTGGTCTGCGGGCTCTATGCCGCGCACCGCGAGGCCAGGCGGTCGAAGGCGCTCAGTGATAGCGCAGAAATGCCAGCGCCGTAAGGCACACCGCCCAGATCAGGATGCCCTTCCTCACATAATGGTGCGGAATGCGCATCGCCACCTTTGCCGTGAAATAGCCCGAGATCATCGCGCCCGTCATCATCACCAGTGACGGCACCCAGCGGATGACGCCGGCCTGCGCGAAGATGGCGATCGAGATCACCGTCATCAGGGTGATCGTCACGTTGCGGATGGCATTGGCCTGGTGGATCGTCATGTGGCTGAAGATCGCGTAGATCGCGAACATCACGATCCCCATGCCGAGCCCGAAATAGCCACCATAGACGAAGACGATGAACTCGAGCAGGAAGGACAGCCACAGCCAGCGCGACCCATCGAAGGCGAAGTCGCGCTCCAGCTTGTTCTTCAGCCACGGCCCGAAGGCGAAGGACGAGGTGGCGAAGAGGAGGAGCCACGGGATCACCTTCTGGAAGGCCGCCTGCCCCGTATGGATCAGGATCCACGAGCCCAGCACGCCGCCCGCGGCCGCAAGGCACAGCCTGAACCACAGGTGCTTCCTGACCTTCTTCAGCTCATGGCGATAGACCACGGTGCCCACCACATTGGCTGGCAACACGGCCACGAAGTTCGAGGCATTGGCCTCGATTTCCGTCATCCCCGCCGCTAGCAGCAGCGGGAACGTCATGAAGCCGGCCCCGCCCGCCATCACATTGATGAACCCCGCAAGCAGGCCGCCGGCGAAAAGGAGGATGATGTGGAGGAGGTCCAAGGGCGCGGCTCTGAGGGTATCGATCATCCCTTATGCCGAGGGAGGCGCATGCTTCGCAAGGTCGCCTGCCTCAACCCTCCCCTCCCATCATCGCCAGGCCTGACCCGGCGATCCTCTTCCCCGCGCCGGCAAAGGATGCCCGGGTCGAGCCCGGGCATGATGAACCTTGGCCGGTACACGCCCCTATCATCAGCCCCCGAATGACCCTACACTTCCCCCCATGTGGCTCCATATCCTGATCCTCACCCTCGTCACCCTGCAGCGGGTGATCGAACTCGTCATCGCCCACCGCAACACGGGCAAGATCGACGCGCGCGGCGGCTTCGAGGTAGGCTCCAACCGCTATGGCTTCGTGATTGCCCTGCAGGTGCTGTGGCTCGCAGGCCTCTGGTACCTGGTGCTCACCTACCTTCCAGCCATCGACCAGCCGTGGATCTATGCCTATGTGGTGCTCGAAGCCACGCGCGGCTGGATCGTGGCGGCGCTGGGCAGCAGCTGGACGACGAGGCTCATGGTGGTGCCCGGCGAGAAGCTTCCCGACGAGGGCCTCCACGGCTGGATCCGCCACGCCAACTACTTCGTGGTGGCGGCCGAGATCTTCATCCTGCCCATGGCCTTCGGCTTCATCTGGTATGCACTGGCTTTCGGCATCCTCAACCTCATGCTGCTGTTCTGGCGCATGCAGTCCGAGGATGCGGCGCTGAAGCCCCTGCGGGAAGAGCCTTCGCCCGCCGAGCTGCCGCCCGAAGCCTAGTTCGTTCCGGCGGCAACGCCGGCGACCTTGACCATCACCTTCACATCACCCGCCTTCTCGAAGGTGAGAGTAAGTTCGATCTCGTCGCCTTCCTTCAGTGGCTTGGTCAGCCCCATCAGCATGATGTGGTAGCCGCCGGGCTTCATCGGCAGCCTGCCGTGGGCGGGAATATCAATGCCATCGACGTGTTCCATCTTCATCACGCCATCGACCTGCACGGTCTTGTGGAGACCCGCCATCTTTGCGGCAGGAGTCGAGGCTGCAACCAGCCTGTCTGCGTCGCCATGCAGCATCAGGCTGACATAGGCGGCTCCCGTCTCGGCACCGGGCGTGGCTGATGCACGGGCATACGCCTTCGTGATCATCACCCCACTGGCGCTGGCCCCGGGCGCCAGTGCTAGGATGGCCGCAAAGGTGAGCAGGATGGCGGCGGCGACTTCGATCAGATTCTTGCGCATGGGAACCTCCGTGACCGCGTTTTGGCGCGGCACGGCGGGCCTGTCACGCGCCATGGCGTCGCGGCTGCTTCCCGTCCTTCTGCTTGCGACCACCGCCCATGCGCAGGACACCCCGGTCGCCATCGAACTGGTGCTGGCGCTTGATGCCTCGGCCAGCGTCGACCGCCAGGAATTCGCGCTGCAGGTCGAGGGCCTTGCCATGGCCTTCCGTGATCCGGATGTGCAGCGCGCGGTGGAAGACCTGCAGCCGCTGGGGGTTGCCATCGCCGTCGTCCAATGGGGTGCCCCGGGCGACACCCAGCTTGTGCTGCCCTTCACCCAGTTGAACAGCGGGCGGGACGCCAAGGCATTCGGCTTCCGCATGAGCCTCATCCACCGCTTCATGTGGGCTGGCGTCACCTCCATTGCCACGGGCATCCGCGACAGCGCCGCCCTCATCGAGGGCAACGAGTTCGACGGGCAGCGCAAGGTGATCGATGTCGCGGGCGACGGCGAGGACAATGGTGCACCGGACCTCGAAGCTGCGCGCCAGTCAGCCCGCGCCCAGGGCATCATCATCAACGGCCTGCCGATCATGGCCGACAGCGTCGAGCTTGCGGACTACTACAAGGCCCGCGTCATCATCGGTCCGGACAGCTTCGTCGAACCCGCCCGCGACTTCGACGACTATGCCCGGGCAATCAGGGCAAAGCTGCTGAAGGAGCTGCGGCCGCTGGCGTCGTGAATATCCTGGGGCAATCACCCCAACTCTCATCATGCGCGGTCTTGACCCGCGCATCCTTTTCAACGCCCACAGAGGATGCCCGGGTCAAGCCCGGGCATGATGAGGGAGAGGGCTCGTAGTGCGCCCAGGACAGGGCTGTACTGGCTTTCCGTGGCCAGCACCTAGGTGCCTAGCGCTCTTCAAAATCGCCCAAAATCAATCGTTACGAACTCGATTATACGCAGATCGCCTTCGCTCACCGCTCCATCGCCCGGTCCGTCGCCGTCGCCGGGATCCACCATTCCCGCCCGCGCGGCGTCTCCACATATTCGGGCCATGGAAAGTCGATGGGCGGAGCGTAGTCGCACCACGGATCCGGATCGGCCGCCTGTGCACGGCGATCCCGGAACTCCGCTTTGGCACGTTCCAGCGCCGACGTGTCGGTCATCAGGTCGATGATCGTTCCGGCGATGGTCTTGCCCGCCGTCTCCACCGTCGGGTCGATGGTGGCGGGAATGCCGCCCAGCGCGTTCAACGCCCATTCGGGATAGCTGAAGCCCGGCGGCGCCTTCAGCACGGCGCGGCCGATGTAGAAGCGCACCGTGGGGGCGAACCACGTCATGTCGGTGTAGTCGTCGGAGGTGTAATGCGTCTGCCAAGACGGCAGGTCCCGGCGCAGCCGCCGCTCCGCTTCCTGCGGGGGAACGAGCTGCGACAGCTCATCCGCGAAGGGCTCAGCCAGCGGGTCGAGGCCAAGTTCCTTCTGCAGCGCCTGCGCCATTTTCACCGCTTCCGCGCCATAGCGCGGCGCACCGGCGCGCTCGAGATTGCGGAAGGTGATCTCGGCCATGGCATGGTTGGCAAGGCCGGGCTTCGACTTCGACACCCAGTGGCGCTTCACCGTGCAATGCGCCGCCGCCGCTGCGGCCTCGGCGTTGCGATCCAGCACGGCATAGATCTTCTTCAGCATGGCGACGTCCGGGCAGCGCGCCGCGTACATGATCATCGCCATCTGGGCCGCGAGATTATCCGCCGTGGCCTGCCCGCTCGCCAGGATCGTCTCGTTCAGCGTCCATGTGCCGGAGTGCGGCAGCATGTGGTCGCGCATCATCTTGGACAGCGTGTACATGGCGACGACCGCGTCGTTCGCACCCGGCGCACGCGCTGCCGTGTGCGCGGCGGGAATGGGCGCACCCGCCGCATCGGTCACCGCCCCTTGCAGCCACGTCTCCGGCCGTTCGCACAGGAACTCATAGATCGCTGCGAAATAGGGCCCGCAATGGGTGTCCCAGCGCGCCGTGTTGCACAGCGGCAGCATGTAGAAGGGGTGGAAGGAAATGATGGCGTCGAGCCCGTCGTAATAGCCCTTCGCCGCATGGATGGACTTGGAGCCCCGCACCTTCTCGGCGGGTTCGCCCATGAAGCGGAGCGTGCCGGTGATGCCGTGCTTTTCCATCGCCGCCTTGGCCGCGAGAGCGCCGACGAGCGAACCCATGCCCAAGGCCGAATGCGGGTCGGTGTGGCCGCCCGCGAAGCGCGAGAGGCCCTCGCGCGGCTGGCGCCACGGCACCGCTGCCTGGCAATTGCCGGGCACCGCGTCATATTCGGCATAGGCCATGATGGTGGGGCCGGGTCCGTTCGACCATGTGGCGGAGAAGGCCGTGGGCATGCCGCCCGAGCCTTCTTCCACCGTGAAGCCCTCGGCGCGCAGCCGCTTCACATACCAGTCTGCCGAGCGGTATTCGCGCCACGCCGTTTCGGCCAGGTGCCAGATGTGGCTGTTCCACGCCGACCAGTCGGCATGCCTTTCTTCTACCCAGCGGAAGGCGTCAGCGCGTGCGGCATCACTCATGAGAGAACTCCAATCAATCTGGCAGCGGCCTGCTGCAGGTTGTCTTCGCTGAAGCCCGCGAAGCCGAGCAGCAGCCCCTGCTCGCGCTTGCGGCTCGCATAGTGGCTGGACAGCGACTGCGTCTCGATGCCCTTTGCTTCGAGTTTCTCCACCAGTGCCTCGTCGCTCACACCCGGTGGCAGGCGCAGCAGCAGCATGAGGCCAGCAGGCGAGGCATCGACCGTGAAGAGCTTTCCCTCGCCGGGCTTCAGCGCCTCGATCAGCGCGCGGCGCCGCGCGGCATAGATGCGGCGCATGCGGCGGATGTGAATGGCGAAGGCACCCGAGCCCATGAACTCGGCCAGTGCCGGCTGCGCCATCAGCGACGGCGGTGCGCCATGCGACACACGCTCCTCGCGGAAGCGCTTGACCAGTGCTTGCGGCACCACGATGTAACCCAGCCGCACGATGGGCGAGAACACCTTGGAGAAAGTTCCGGTGTAGATGACGCGCGCCCGCTTATCGAGGCTCATCAGTGCCGGCAGCGGCTTGCCGACATAGCGGTACTCGCTGTCGTAGTCGTCCTCGATCACGATGGCATCGGCCTCCGCCGCCCAGTCGAGCAGTTCGAGGCGGCGCGCAAGCGGCATGGTTACGCCCGTCGGATACTGTCGCGCCGGGGTCACGAAGGCGGCCCGCGCCCCTCCTGCCCGCTCGCAGCCGCGCGTCACCACCATGCCCTCGGCATCGACAGGCACCGGCACCGCGGTGACACCACCCAGCGAGAAGATGCGCCGCGCCGTGGGGTAGCCCGGTTCCTCGAACCACACGTCGTCGCCCGGGCTGAGGACCGACCGTCCGATCAGGTCGAAGGCGTCCAGACCACCCGCCGTCACGATCACCTGTTCCGCCGCGCAGTCGATGCCGCGCCATTCATAGAGATGCCGGGCAATCGCCTCGCGCAATGGCAGCCAACCGAAGGGGTCGTTGTGTTCCAGAAGTGTCACCGGCGGGTTGCGCCAGAAGCGCCCGAGCAGCCTGCCCCAGTCGTCATGCGGGAAGTTTTCCCAGTCGACCAGGCCGGAGCGAAAGGGCCGTGCCGGTTCGCGGCGGCCTGTGCCGCGCGACGGTTCCCGCGCCCGTTCCCTGGGTGGCGAGGTGAGGAGCGACTCCGGCAGTTCCGCCGCAACCCGCGTGCCGGAGCCGGAGCGGGTCTCGAGATAGCCCTCGCTCAACAGCTGCTCATAGGCCTCCACCACCGTGGCACGGGCGACGTTCAGCTCCTCCGAAAGTGCGCGGGTGGAGGGAAGCTTGGTCTGCGGCTTCAGGCGGCCGCTCAGCACCAGCGAACGCAGCTGCCGGGCGATCTGGGCCTGAATCGGCTCGCGGTCATCGCGGTCGATGCCGATCTCGCTGGCCGAAGTGCCGAGAAGTGGTCTGCTCATTGGGGTCTGACTTGGTCCTTTCCACCAGACCATATCGCAGGCATTCGGGGTGCACAATGGAGTGACTGCGATGGATGCCCCCAGCGAACGGACCCGCGTCAAGCGGATGAACAAGCGCGCCGCCTATAACTCCGGGACGGTGCATGGCATCCTCGACGCCATGCCGATCTGCAATGTGGGCTATGTCTTCGACGGCGCGCCCTACGTGACTCCCACGCTGCAGTGGCGCGAGGGCGACCACGTTTATTGGCACGGCTCTTCCGCCAGCCGCATGCTGGAAGCCTGCGAGCAAGCGCAGGTCTGCCTCACCGTCTCCATCATCGACGGCTTCGTGATGGCGCGCTCGGCCTATAACCATTCCTGCAACTACCGCTCCGTGATGGTGCTCGGCACGGCGCACAAGTTGACGGACGCGGCGGAAAAGGAAGCGAGCCTCAAGTTGTTTACCGAGGGCCTGTGGCCCGGCCGATGGG
>Ga0194035_1001836_pt1 | contig 10832 bp, 10 predicted proteins | sample JunL2320m_MetaG_FD_148680 | JGI IMG/M metagenome (GOLD analysis project Ga0194035, IMG submission 148680) | Anoxic zone freshwater microbial communities from boreal shield lake in IISD Experimental Lakes Area, Ontario, Canada - Jun2016-L239-20m | ecosystem: Environmental > Aquatic > Freshwater >...
ATTCAGGGCTATAAAAGTAATTCGAATCAGTATGGGTCAAAAATTTGACCCATACTTGGCATTTTTTAATGGGAATTGATAGAAATTTTTCTAGTTTTAGAATTGATTTGGTATAGATCAAATCTTAACCGTTCTTAAATAGTTGAATTCGTTGTAATCAATTACGGGTTTTCCATATATCCAATTAGATAATTAAAAATAATAATAAAATCAATCTAAATGCCACCTTCTTATTGGAGATTTCATTGTATGGTTATGCGCGTCTTCAAATGGTTTGAGACAGATGGGTTAATTTTTTAAAGGAGAGATTGGCTCATTGGTTTTAAAGTTTAAACGGTTTCAAGTTGATGTTGTATTCGTCTGCTTTGGATTGTTTGCTCTTTGATTTTTCTCCTTTCTTCAAGTATTGATTCACCCCTTCCAAAGTACACATCTGCTGGGGTTAGGTTGCTCAGGCTTTCGTGATAGCGATCATGGTTGTAGTAATCCACAAATCCACCCACCGATTGCTCTAACGCACCAGGCAGGTAGTAGTGCTCGAGCAAGACGCAGTTCTTTAAGGTCTGATGCCAACGCTCAATTTTGCCCTGTGTCTGGGGATGATTGGGTGCCCCCCTGACATGCCCCATCCCCTGGCCCTTGAGCCAAAGTGCCAACTCTTTGGAGATATAGCACGGCCCGTTATCACTCAGTAGCCGCGGCTTGTGTTCCACCCGTGCACTTTGACACCCCGAGATCCCTAGCGCAGCCTCCAACGTCTGGGTCACATCGCTTGCCTGCATGGTGGTGCAAAGCCGCCATGCAATGATGTAGCGCGAGTAGTCATCCAATACGGTTGAGAGGTAGAACCAGCCCCACCCCATAACCTTGAAGTATGTGAAGTCGGTCTGCCACAACTGATTGACCCCCGTGGTCTTGTCTTTAAACTCATTGGCAGCTTTGATCACCACAAACGCAGGACTGGTGATCAGGTCATGTGATTTCAGTAATCGATACACCGTGGATTCGCTGACGTAGTACTCATGGACATGGGTGAAACGTACAGCCAACTCTCTGGGTGAGAGCTCAGGCAGCTCTAGCGCCACCTCAATGAGCTTGGACCTTATCTGTTCAGGCAAACGATTCCAAGACCGTGCAGGTCCGCGGTAGTGATTATTTAAGCCCGCTACACCGCGCGCTTGAAAGCGCTCATACCAGCGATAGAAAGTGGCCCGAGCCACGCCTAGATGATTGAGTGTGCGTTTGACACCCAGATGCGAGTTCTCAACCAAGCGGATGATCTCTAACTTCTCATCAGTTGTGTAACTCATGCCCTCTCGTCCCCATCCCCGATCATGCTTTTTTTAAGCAGTCGGTTCTCCAGCGTCAAGTCCGCCACCGCCTCCTTCAGCTCCACAGTCTGCGTTCGCATAGAGCGAACCTCATCGCTAGTGGCTGCGCGAGCCGTGTCCCCAGCCAAGCGCTTCTTGCCCGCCTCTAGAAACTCCTTGCTCCAACTGTAATAAAGCCCCTGCGCAATACCTTCCTTGCGGCACAGCTCAGCAATGCTGTCCTCGCCCCTTAAACCGCTCAGAACAATGCGTATCTTGTCCTCGGTTGAGTAATGGCGCCTAGTGGCTCTTCGTATGTCTTTGACCACCTGCTCGGCAGAGGCCTTGGGTTGATTAGATTTCATCTTCATCTTCGCTCCTTAGGTTGAAAGATGAACCAAAACCCTCCTTTAATCAAGTACCCACTTTTGTCTCACACTTGCTGACGTCGGACAGGTATTTTTGGAAATGGGAATTGGGGTTTCATAGAAGATCCACAAATTAATACTGCCTATATTTTAAGCAATTACATGTTGGATTGCAAACCTAAAAGTATGCAACTATTTTACAGCTAGGTCGCCAATGCCATTGACGCAATTAGCACTTCGGTATAAGGTCGCATTAGGAGATTACTACAATGCCAACAGGATCACCAAAAGAGACTCCCAAGATGCCATTGTCTTTGGCTAGAAATTTAACGCGCTTTGTTTTAAATTCAAATTGGATTGATTTGCCTGATTCAGTTAAAGCCGCTGCAGTTCGGGCCAACATGAATTGGTTGGCCTGTGCATTGGCCGGATCACAAACACCCACGTTTAATAGTGCATTAGGGGCGGCCCAAGTGCTTTCATCGCGCGGTGAACTGAGCTTGATTGGGAGGCATGAAACTGTAGATGCAAGCCAAGCAGTTTTTCTCAACTGTTTGAGCTCGGCTGCTCATGCATTTGATGACACGCATCTCAAGACCATTACTCATCCAACGGGTCCAGTGGCAGCAACCGTTTGGACCTTGGCAGAGCAACTATCCAAAGAAGGTAAATTTTTCAAGGGCCATGAACTGATGGCTGCTTTGATTTTAGGTATGGAAGTAGAGTGCCGAATGAGCAACGCCATTGTTAATCATGGCCAAGGCGCGCACATAGGCTGGTATATGACAGGTCTGACGGGTGGAATCGGCTCGGCCGCAGCAGCATCAAAGCTATTGGGTTTGACTGAGAACCAAACTGTCATGGCATTGAGCTTGGCATCAGCCCAGTCGGGTGGTTTTCGCGCCACCCACGGTAGTATGGGTACTGCTTTCGTGCCAGCAATGGCAGCTCGCAATGGACTTGCTGCAACTCGTTTAGCTCAACAGGGCTTTAATTGCACGGAGCATTGTCTAGATGGCACAAATGGGTTGCTAGCTGTTTTGTCAGATCATTGTGATGCTACGCTGGCTTTAAAAGGTTTAGGGCAGATTTTTGAAGTGATGGACAACGCACTCAAGCCATATCCATGCGGTATCGTTATTCATCCGGCCATTGATACTTGCATTGCACTGCATCAACAAGGACCATGGGCTGTTCAAGATATTGAATCCGTGACTTTATGGGTTCATGAGGACACCCTTCGTTTATGCGGACGTCGCTTGACAGATACAGTATTAGATACACAGAACAGTCTTTACCATTGGGCTGCAGCAAGTTTGATTTATCCAAATGATGTTTTGGATAACTACGAGTTACCTCGTTTGATGGATCCAAAGTTGCGTGATCTGCAAAATCGCATCGAAGCTAAAGTAGATTCCGGCATGCAAAGCGATCAAGCAAGAGCACAGTTGCGCACGCGCCAGGGTGCAGTTTTTAACGCAAGTGTCGAACATGCGAGCGCAAGCGCTGCTAACCCCATGACAGATGAACAACTCAACAAAAAGTTTATGAAACTGGCTCAGCGCGTTTTTTCTGAATCACAGGCTTTGTCTCTAAAAGATATGTCCTGGCATTTACCTGAGTTGATTAGACCGCTTGAATGGTTTGAAAAATCCAGGTCGCCATCTGCATGAAACAGAAGATACCAACGTAGTCAATAATAAAGGATTTATGATGAAATCAAAATACAAACAATTTTTTTGCAAAAGTTTGATTTGTATGTGGATAGGGATGCTTGGAGTCCTTTGCAATTCAACCAAAGCACAGACCACAACGTATCCACAACGCCCCATTAAAGTGATTGTTCCTTATGCCGTTGGCGGAGCAACAGACGTTTTAACGCGTGTTGTATCCGATGCGATATCTCGTAGCATGGGTCAACCGCTATCAATTGAAAATCGTGCTGGAGCAGGAGTAGTTGTGGGTAGCCAGTTTGTTTCAAAATCAACTCCTGATGGGTACACAATTTTGGCGACTACAAGTGCTCACTCTATCAATCCTACATTGTTTAAAAAATTACCATACGATTCAGACAAAGATTTTGAACCTATTGCCATATTGGGTCAGGTCTCTTTTGTTTTATTGGTGCATCCGCAATTAGATGTGAATGACCTTGGGGGGTTGATTGACCTTCTAAAAAAGAATCCTTCTAAATACAGTTTCGGATCTGCTGGTCTCGGAAGTCCAATGCACGTGGGGCCTGAATTATTTAAATCAATAACGCAAACTCAGGCCCTGCATGTACCTTACAAGGGTGAGAGTGCTGCACTTAATGATTTATTGGGCGGGCATACTGCTTTTATGTACGCCTCTGCTGCAACAGCAGCACCACAAGTTCAAGCTGGCAAACTGCGTGCACTTGCAGTAACTTCAACAAAGCGTTCAAGCGTATTGCCACAAGTGCCAACCTTGGCAGAGAAGGGTGTGTCAAATGCAGAAACTTATAGTTGGATTATTCTAATGGCACCTGCAAACACGCCGCGAGAAATAGTGGATCAACTCAACCGGGAAGTTCATAAGGCGTTGACTCTGCCAGAAGTGCGCGCCAAGATGGCTGATTATGGTTTTGAAGTTGGCGCTAATGTGACTGCATCACAAACACGAGATTTTATTCGCAGTGAAGTTGCAAAGTGGGCTCCAGTAGTTAGAGCATCCGGGGCAGTTGCTGAATGAGTTAAAGCTCGGCTAAATCAAGAAGGGGCAGATGAGCTGCCCCACCGGATTAACCCTGTCTGCAGCCAACCAGTTCTATAGTCTTGCCGCTTGATCACCAGGTCAACGACGCAACTCTTTTCAGCCAAATTCGACTACTGCGACAGAACCCACGCATCAACTCGCGATTTGGCGGGGGTTGTGCAGACCATCCTTAGACTAAAAACTCTCACTGAGGTTGGATCAACATTTAACTCAGGTCAATAGTAGTTAAAAATTCTAGGCCACTACATGCACCGATTACTTAGAATGGCGCATCAGTATTTTCATTCTATTCTGGTGCGCAAAATCGTGCGCTGATAATGCATCATTAGAAAAATTTTCCTTTGGCGATGGATCCGTAGTGAAAAAATGATGTCTATCTACACCGCGAACAATCATAGCAGAATCATCTTTACCAGCAACTTGTTTAACATGAGTTGGTATATATCTAATTGCAAAACCCATACGACGATCATTTGATTCATTTGGATCTGAGCCGTGAACAATTTTTACATCATGTAGGGACATCTCACCAGGATTAAGAATAATATCCACAGATCGTGCTTCGTCTACTGCGACAGCAACTTCCTGTCCGCGTGAAAGCATGTTGTTGGGTGCAAATGTATCAACATGCGGTGACACATCGCCCTTGTGACTGCCCGGTAGCATGCGCATGCAACCACTCGTCTTGTCACTCACTGAAAGTGCGATCCAAGCTGTAACAATTTCAAAGGGCTCTAATCCCCAATAAGTCACATCTTGATGCCAACTCACAAAGGCTTTATCCCCTGGTTCTTTAATAAATAGAACCGATTCCCAACATAAAATATTGGGGCCAATGATTGTTTCAACATAATTAAGTACCGCATCAGAATGAACAATGTCATTTAGTAAAGGCATCAACATATGTGGCTTATGTCGGTATTTTTTTTCAAGCTTGGCGCCTTGTTTTTTTTCAAACAATTCAATAATGCTGCGCGCATCATTAGCAGCTTCTAAACTTAAAGCAGGCAAAGGAGAAAAGTATCCGTCGGCTTGATAGCTATATCGGAAATCTTCTTTTTGTAGAGCATTCATAAAATCTCCCTTTGAGTTTGATCGATCAGATTTTTAATGGAGATATCGTCCCAAGGCTAAAGAAATATCCGGTATGAGTAATACCAGTATCAATCCAATCAGCTGAAGCCCCATAAATGGCCACATCGAGTTGAATATCTCATTGAGACTTATGTCAGGTGGCGTTACAGATTTCAGATAAAAAGCCGCCTGACCAAATGGCGGCGACAAATAGCCAATCTGCATCGTGATATTAAATAAAATACCAAACCAAATCAAATCATAACCAAGCCCGATAACAACTGGAGCAAATACTGGCATAGTTAAGAGCATGATGGAAAACCAGTCCATGAAACATCCAAGAACAATCAAAATAAATAACATGAAAATAACGATACCAATTGGTGCAAATGGCAGGCCAGCCATGACTGATTTTAAGAAAGTTATTCCACCCAAGAGGTTATATACACCAACCATTGCATTTGCACCGATTGATAACCATATCAGCAATCCACAAGTAGACATGGTTGAGAAAAGCGAGTCCCTAACCATAGAGTAATTAAGCGTTCGTCGGATTGCTGCAGCTATCACTACACCAACAACACCCATTGCGGCTGCCTCGCTAACTGAGGTAACGCCAGAATAAATGCTACCTAAAACAGAAAAAATAATTAATAGTGGCAATATTACTTTTTTAAGTGCTGCAAATTTTAAAACAAGAGAAATGTTTCGTAGTTCAGCCGCTACAGGCGGACCCATCTCTGGATTGATGTGACATTTAATCAACACATAAACAATATATAAAATAGCCAACATGATGCCTGGAATTGTGGATGCCACAAATAGGTCACCGATTGAGGTTGATGTTGTGAGCCCATAGAAAACCAAAACTAAACTTGGCGGAATCATGGTGCCTAATGAGCCTCCAGCACACACGATACCAATTGCTAATTTTTTATCATAGCCAAGGCGCAACATTTGCGGTAATGCGACAAGCCCTAACAAAATAACTTCACCCCCAATAATTCCTGTCATGGCAGCCATCACTGAGGCTGCAATAAGGGTCATCACACCGACACCTCCCGGCACTCCACCAGCCCAAATTTTGAGTGCATCATATAAATCATGAGCAACACCGGATTTATCTAATATAGCCGCCATCAAAAGAAACATCGGCACCGATAGCAAAATATAAGAGTTAACAAATCCATAGGTGCGAAATGTAATGATTGCCAAGCTGTTTATGTCTGCAAATGCAGCACAAAATACGGCTGCTATTAAGCCTGTAGCAAATCCAATTGGCATTCCCAATATCATGATTAACACAACAAAAGAAGCAAGCATCAAAAGTGAAATGATTTCAATACTCATGACTCTGTCTCCTGCTTGAGTGATTGGAGATCTTCAAAAATATTAGAGATCACCTGCAAAATCATTAGAATACCTCCAATGAAAAGTGCAACTTTTACAACGACGGGAGTCGGCTGTTGCCATACAGAGCCGCCAAGCTCCCAGTTCATCACTGAAATAAAGGCCATCTTAAAAGCAAAATATGAAAATGCAATTAAATAAAATATGGTTAAAACAGATGTAAATAAATCACATATCAATTTATTATGGGAAGAAAAATGATCATAGATCGCCGTAATTCGTATGTGTTCACGTTTGCCTAATGCGTACGACCCACCAATCAGAAAAGCAACAGCAATCAGGGTTGTCACTACATCATAGACCCACACTGTAGGATCTTTAAAAAGCACATCCAATATAACATCGTAGACAGTAACTAGGATTGCAATAATATAAACAAACGAAAGATACTTAGATAAAACTTCGATCCATTCCTTTAAATTAAATTTTGGAATTTTCATTTTTACCTCTTGAATATTTAAATTAAATTATTTGAATATTTATCTAACAAATATTTCAATCTTAAAATTAATACTGCGCAGTTAAGTGCGCAGTACTTGATTTTTAGATTTTGAAAGGATTTGAAACTATTTGTTAGGTGCTAACTTTCCAATTGATATTAAAAAATTAACTTGACTGGTGTAAATTTCTTTTGCAAGTGGGCTCTTTTTCGACCAGTTCTCCCAAATTCCACGCGCAATCTGCCTTAACTGCGCCTTGTCTTTTTCAGTCCAAGCAATCAATGTTGCTGGATCACGCTTTGCAGCGGCTTTACGGTCTTCTAGCTCTTGGCTCATCCAAGTCGCAAGACTCCATTCATCGGCAGCAGCACGAACAATTGCTTGTTGATCTGGGCTAAGTGCTTCCCATTTTTTTCTGCTGACAACAAAGTCTGTTGAATTTAAAGAGTGAATGCCAGGATAAATAGCATAGGGAGCGATTCGGTTATAGCCTGCTTCATCATTAACGGATAACGTACTCCAATCCGTTGCCTCAATCTTGCCAGTATCCAGTGCGGTATAGACCTCAGTTCCTGGCATCACAGAAACTGAAGCGCCGAGTTTTGCAAAAAGCTCAGCAGGTATGCCGTCAGGTGCACGCATTTTGACACCCTTAAAGTCGGCTATCGTACGAATTGGTTTTTTAGATGGGACCGACTCAAGTCCAAGAATAATTGGTGCAATAAAAACAGAATCCCACCGTGCTGCAATTTTATTCATAATCGCATCACCGCCGCCATATCGATACCACATAATTAAATGAAGAGAGTTATCGTAACCAGCTGCCAAGTCCCAAAATGCTGCTGCAGGTTCTTTGCCGCCTTGGTAAGCCATGGTTCCAGATGCGGCGTCTAAAAGCCCTGCTTGAACAGCATCTAAAGCCTCTGCCTGCGGAACAATGGTTCCAACAGGAAAGGTTTCAATAATCAGTGCACCTTTGGTACCCACTTTAACGCGTTCAGCAAATTTTTGAAACTCTTTGTATACGACAGTATTGGGGCCATATAGTATTTGCGCTTTCCATTTATGTTGCTGCGCCTGTGATAGCCCAATAAAAAAGAATGAAATCCATATTAAAAAAACGATTCGCTTTGAAAATAAATGATTGACTTTCATACAATACCCTTTAAATAAAAAATAATTTGAAATTACTATCACAAAAAATCCAGGGGAACAGTGTGCACAGTCTCTTAGCTTCAAAGCTTGAGTCAAAACTTGTTCTATTTCTGTTTTGTCCTATGCCTTGCACATGACGACTTTTTTGTAAGATACTTGATTATTTGATAATAATCACAGTGTTTACCCTTGCAAATCTTTAAATGAATTCGATTACTTTTTATATACATATATAGGCAAAGTGATGATTTATTAAAGATGCAAGGGTTTGTGCTGAGCAACCAAAATCGAGTCATATGTCATAGTCATTCTCAATCATATTGATTTCTCAACCCTTTTTAGCGGTTTTTCAAAACAGATTATTTCAACTTGTGTGTTATTAAAAAACCTAGCCAATGAAATTCAAATAAAGGATATCAGGTGACTTCAGGGGAAAAAATTAACCATAAATTACTTCGTGAATTAGGCTGTTCAATCTTTATTGCTGCCGGCTCGAGCGAAACAGAGGCTGTTATCGTTTCAGATCATTTAGTAGACGCTAACCTAAAGGGTCATGACTCGCATGGTGTCGTTCGAATTTCAAAATATGTGGATTGGGTTAAAAATAAAGAATTGCTACCAAATCAGCATGCACAAATTATAAAAAGCGCAAGCAGTATTCTTTCCCTTGATGGCTGCTTTGGTTATGGACAAGTGATTGGCAAAGAAGCGATGGACATTGTTATTGAAAGAACAAAGGCTCACGGGTTTTGCGCAACAACAATTCGTAACTCAGGCCATTTAGGTCGAATTGGTGAATGGCCAGAGCAACTCGCAAAGGCTGGCTTCACATCTATTCACTTTGTCAATACATCTGGATATGGAATTTTGGTGGCGCCGCACGGCGGCAGTGACAGGCGACTATCCGCTAACCCGATTGCTGCAGGTTGTCCTGGACCTGATGGCTATCCATACATTTTAGATATGGCAACCAGTGCGGTTGCGGAAGGCAAGATACGTTTAGCTCAAAATCAAGGTCGACTTCTCGAGCCTGGATTGATGATGGACGGAGCTGGTCAACCGACAAACGATCCAGAACGTTTTTATGCGTCTCCAGTGGGTTCCATATTTCCAATGGCAAGTCACAAGGGCTCTGGTCTTTCTTTTTTTTGCGAAATACTCGCTGGCTCACTGAGCGGCGGTAAAAGTAGTCACCCTGAAAACCCAACAGCATGGCGCCTTGTCAATAACATGATGACGATTTGCTTTGACCCATCCGTATTTTCTGATCTCAATTTTACTGACGATGTGAGCCGCCTCTCTGAATGGGTGAAAGGATCTCCAGAATTGGTACCAGGAACAAAAGTTCTTCTTCCAGGAGAAATTGAAAGAAGCAATGAGTTAGACCGACTTGAAAATGGAATATTTATTGATACTGAAACGCATCAACAGTTTATAAATACTGCCAAGTCATTTGGTTTACAAATAAAGCCTGAGTTGACAATATGAAAACAAGAAAAAATCATTTAAGAGAGAAACTTCTAAAGGGTCAGTCAGCATATGGATTGATGGCTTTTGAATTTTTCACTCCAGGCTTATTACCGATATTGAGTGAAGCAAGCGCAGATTTTGTTATCCTTGATATGGAACATAGTGGCCTCGGTATGGGCGTCCTCAAAGCACAATTGGGTGCGGCGCGCGGTACCTCCACGGTTCCTATTGTTCGCGTCCCAGGAACTGCTAGACATTTAATCTCGCCTGTCCTTGATGCAGGAGCAATGGGAATTATGGTGCCCTTGGTTGAAACACGCGCACAAGCGATAGATATTGTTACTTGGTGCAAATATAGGCCGCAGGGAACACGCGGCTTAGGTTTTTCTGTTGCACATGACGATTATTCAGGCGGTTCAGTCGTTGAAAAAATAAACGCACTTAATGAGCGCACCTTGGTTATCGCCTTGATTGAATCTGAAACGGGTATCGAAAACGCAGAGGAGATTCTTTCTGTCCCTGGTATCGATGTGGGCTGGCTGGGTCATTATGATTTAACAGATAGTATGGGTATTCCTGGTCAATTCGAACACCCACGATTTAAGGCTGCGGTTAAATCTCTTCTAAGCGCTTGTAAAAAATACGGTAAGTCCGCTGGGTTTTTGGCTTCAGACATGAAACAGGCGATCGCTTGGAAGAAAAAAGGCTTTCGTTGTTTGGGTTACGGTACTGATATAGGGCTTCTTCGCGACAGCCTCTCTGCAGGGTTAGCTCATTTAAGAACACTGGACTAATGAATAAACTGATCCAAGATAATTGAAAGCTCTCACTCAAATTGGATCAGTTTTTAAACGCAGGTCTCTAAAAAC
>Ga0194035_1001838_pt1 | contig 10830 bp, 11 predicted proteins | sample JunL2320m_MetaG_FD_148680 | JGI IMG/M metagenome (GOLD analysis project Ga0194035, IMG submission 148680) | Anoxic zone freshwater microbial communities from boreal shield lake in IISD Experimental Lakes Area, Ontario, Canada - Jun2016-L239-20m | ecosystem: Environmental > Aquatic > Freshwater >...
ATCGGCTGGCATCGCGACTTTGCCAAAATGTCACCGGGAATCCTGAATGAGGTGGAGTTGATTCGCCAAGCTCCATCCTTACTCGGGAAACTGGAATTTATCGACAGCGGGGCGGGGCTCAACTCCTTCATCGATGAGTTGTGGGTGGATCGCCTCCCGCTGAGCAAAAGCCTCTTCGTCACATCCCGCACGGGCCACATTATGCTCGGCGCTGTTGCCCTCGCCAAAGGGCTGAGGCGCCGGCTAATTACTGAGGAGAACGCTAAATCGTGCATACCACAGCATCGATGGTCCCTGCTCCCTACGAGAGGAGGACAAGAATAGAGTTTTGTAACGGGTTTTTCCCTCGCCCCTGTACTTCCCCTAGACAGAGAGGGGCCACTCGAAACCCATGATCACGCTCAAATACTACACGCGATGGATCCCGAGCGGACAGGTCCATCGAGTTAACGTTCTGGATTCCGCTAACACCGTATTGACACCTGCCACCACTTCCTGCGAAGCGGCTGCTTCTGTGCCTGCCTAAGTCGTTGTTTGGTTTGGTGGGCCGTGTAGGGGTCGAACCTACGGCCCGCTGATTAAGAGTGATAAATGGCCATGTCTCACAACGCTCGCTATTGCAACGGTTTCCCCAATTTAGTTAGCAATATCGATGTCTTGGATCCTTCCTTTTATTCCATGCCAATCCTTTCTTTCCTTTCCATTCCGACCGTGTCTGGTCACAAAAGTGGTCACATCCTTTCAGCGCAGAGAGGAGTCCTGTCTACAAAGAATGTCGGATTATTATGCACGAAGTAGGCGTCCAATAAGCCGGTGCGAGGAGGGGTAAATAGATAGTCGAGGTACAAGGGTGACGTAACGTTCCAGATGATGCCTTCCTTTCTTGACGACAGTGGTTGAAGTGGTAAGCTGGAAACGATTAGTTCGATAAGATGGAGGTCTAAGCATGAGTCCAAAACTCTCTTTGCGAATCAGTGCACTGGCCCTCGTGAGTGGAGTTATATTCTCGTTAATTGCAGTCGCTCAGGCATGGGCTGGGCTTGAAGATCAGCACGACGTAAACGCAATCATTAAGGCTCTAAAAGCCCCCATTCCATCGGAAGCAATAGCAGAAGCACAACAGGCTGACGACATGATAATGCGTGGAGGAGATGTTCGGGGAACGAAAATCTACCTTGTAACAGATGACCGATTGAAGCGCGTGAATAGTTTGGTTCGCAAGCTCCTGGCTGCAATGAAAGAGGATGATCATGATTGGGTTGTTCGGGTTCTCGATTCGGACCCTCCAACAGTAAATGCATTTGTGACGGGAGGCAAATATATCTATGTCTATACCGGTTTGCTCAATCAGGCTACTAGCGATGATGAACTGGCCTTTATCCTCTCCCACGAGATTGGCCACTCATATCTGAAGCAGAATCTACGAAGGCAGGATGACATCACAACAACCATGGCCAACCTAGCGGATCTTGTGGCTGCGGTCGCTGCGAAGAATAGCCAAGGCGATATCAATGCAGCGACTAAAGGAGTTCGTGCTGGATACGGACGGTTCGATGAAGAGGAGGCTGATGCCATCGCGGTCGCCATTGTCTCGCGTGCCGGGTATGATCCTTTGCGAGGAGTAGATTTCTTTTCGCGAAGTGCGAGAGAAGAGAATCAAGGTGTAGCGCAAACCAAGCAGGCATTTGATCAGGCACGTCAGGAAGTACAGGGGCTCACAAACGAGTGTAATGGGAGAACGCAGGCGATCAACAAGGTTCGTGCGAGCGGACGCGACGTGACGAGGCAATATCTCTACGAGACTCAGACGATCTGCAGTCGGGCTCAAGCGGGGGCCGCTTCGTTTAATTCGGCTGCTGCTGGCGAGAATCAAAAGGCAAATCAACAAGCTGTGGCAGCGATCTATAGTTCACACCCGAATCATCAAAACAGAATAGCAGCAGTGGCGGTCTTAACTGACTATGTCGCCGGGCGACGTTCCCTGGAATCACTGAAGCAATACGAGCAAAGCTATCGCGTGATGGCCGCATTGAAACAAACAAATAGTGCCATTCTGAGTCGGATTGAATCTGTTGAAGTAGTTCCCAAGAGCCCCGCTGTAACGACTGGACAGCAAACGCCTAGTGGTAAAACAATGGCAGACAGACTGAAGCAATTGAAGCAGGCATACAATGATGGGCTTCTCACCGAAGACGAGTACAAGAAAAAGAGAAATCTGATTTTGGAGAATTCCTAGAGTCTCGTTTGGCTAGACATCGTAGGATGTGACTTCCTGCCGTGACACAGCAACATGTTTTCAACTTTGTCCGGCGTAGTTAAGGTGGATCTTAGACCTGTTAATGCATCCATTTCTTTCTGAATCAATCCTGCAATTCACGCGGTAATCTTTCCTCTTTAGATTCTCCTCGAACCACATACTTGACGGATTAGCATTTCGCGCTACACTTTCGTTGTCTTCTCTTAGGTAATAGACAAGAGGCGGAAATGCTGTTTCGATTGTTTTTTCTCGCGCTGGCTATCGTTATCTCAGGCTGTGCGACCATTCTCGATGGCTCAAATCAGCCCGTGAATATCGACTCCTCACCACACGGTGCCAGGATTTCCGTTAACGGTATAGAAGTCGGTACAACCCCTTTGAGCATGCTAATGAAACGTTCGAGGAGCACGATGATCCTCGCTAAAAAGAATGGCTACGAGGATCAACAGCTTGCACTCCAAACAAAAATCAATAATACATTCTGGGGGAATATGCTTACGGGTGGGCCGTTCGGTTCTACGACAGACTATGCGTCCGATGCAATGGTTGAATACTCTCCCAATATGTATCACATCACCTTGAGCCCAATCCCGCTCTTGCAGTCAAACGATGGCGGCTTTGCAGTGGAGAGAGGAACTCACGCAAAAATCGAGCAAGAAAGTATTCGGACTGAAAGACAGGTCAGAGGCTTTATTCTTCGTAATCATGCGAACCTAACCGCTGACATTTCTAGGGGCCAGGGCGAATACCTTTCGAGCTTGTACACCATGCTTCGACTTTCTCAAAGCAGTGAAACACTGAAGAGGTTCAGATCCATCGCCGCGCGGTATCAAGAACCCATTCCTTTTGCAGAAGTTGTCTTGTTCGAGTATCCAGTAGACGCCCCAGCCGCTCCGCCACAAGGTCAGAAGACCAACCAAGGCAGGCGTTAGCTAAATCAGCCTGTTTGATTCTGCATTAAACCTCAGCCGTTTTCACGTTCATTCCACTCGCAAGATGCGGATGGTGCCCTCGTCCCACAATCATTTGATTTTGACCCTTCGCGACGATAGAGAAAAATCCCTGATAAATCAAACACACTCGTTGCCGAAAAACAGTAGGGTTTTTGATCTCAGGGGTGACTTGGCTTCGCGAAGGTGGAAACAGGAGAACGTTATTGCTCAAGCTCCTGAATTACCGCCTCATTGTTTGTGAACAGAATGGGAGGGGGTAACCCTATGCCGAATGTTTCTAGCAATTTCATGGCTGGCAAGCCCTTAAGAGTTAGCTTTTGGTGAAAGGTGTCCAAGTGTTCCAGTCCACAAACGAATAGGATCCTTTCAGCCTTTACGTAATCGTTCAAACAAGACAGCCAGTATTCTTCTCTCAAGTCTCGATCGTTTTGAATCCCTAGCTGTATTCTCTTATTTTTCGTTGGATCGCAATAAAGGTGTTTCAGACCAAGACGTTCAGCTATTTGTTGCACCGTTGATTTGGACGCACGACTCAATTCTAAAGCATCTTCATTAAATTCTTCAGCCATCACCGAGATGCGCAATTCTTTCGACTTCGCTTCAAGAAAATCACAAAAATCAGAAATAGCCTTCTCTCGTTCAGGGATCATGGTAGGGCCATTGTGTTGAACTTGATGATCGACTCCTACCAGGTAAATCCTGTAAAGCCCGAATTGATGAGCTAACTCTGTCTCTGCTCTTTCCTGGTCCTCTGCACTAACGCCCGGAGTATTCAGCACAGCTATCGACAAAGAATGCGCACTGTACCGCAATAAATTCGTTTTCGAATCCACGCCGAGTGCAACGCTGAGTGCCTCGCGATAGTCTGACTGATTCAGGCGTGAGGCGTCCTTTAGCCGGACACGGTTACGCTCCTTCATCTTTCGAACTGAAGACGGGGATGGAAGCCTTTCTCCTTCGGCGATACACCGGATGCCAGCAAGGCAGTGCATGCTGGAATTAGCGCCTAGCTCTTGATGCGTTTCCAGATAGCGACTAGCGACCTGTAGAAATGCAGTCACCTCAGGCGCTGCACGGCGTCCCATTTGCCGATTTCCGTCCTCATCTCTTACGATGGGGATAACCCGGTCCCCTCTCATCGTCTGGTAGATTTGCGATTGGTACTTTGTTTGTGCGAATTGCCTAGAAGCATTGACGCTCCGTTCTAGCTCTTCAGGCATCATCTTCTTCACGAGGGCATGAAGGGTTGCCTTTGCTGCTCGCGCTGCCATTGCCTTTGCTTCCTCCAGGATGTCCCGTGTCGTTTTACAGGGTTCTGGCATTGGCTGATGCAATAGCCCGTAGTGCTGAACCAGGCGCAATATAATTTCTGCTGTTTGCTCTTCATCTACCCAGGAATCAATTAGATACTTCTTCATCGCCTCCAGCCGAGGATCAATGGTTCCTGATGCTGATCCTTCGCCTATAGCCACCGCATCCTTCCGCCGCTCAACTTCGTCGCGGTACGCCTCCTTCGCCAATAGCTCGACCGTTTCTTGCGTGAGCGGCCACTGAAGCTCTCGGCCAAGTATACCTAGGGATTTCCTGATCTCTAAAAGACGCTTTTCCGCGTCGCATGGCACATTGGTGTTTTCTTGGTTTGCGTCTGTCATCCGCATCTCAACTTATTGATTATCAGAAGGAATCAGGCAGGACTTGCCAGTTTTCTCCAGGGCATAAAACGCATTTTTGTATTATTCAGACAATACATCAAGGCGCGGGAGGGCTCAAGTGTGCGTACGAATAATAATCATGGGTTGATAACGGTGCGAAAAGCGGCGTCCATTCTGAAAATGGATGCCCACTCGATACGGCGAGTGATTTGGCGCCGAGCGATGCGAGCGAAAAAGTACAAGGGCAAATGGCAAATCCCATTGAGCGCGATCAATCGCTACAAAAGGAGACAAGTAAAGAGGGCGCCAAATGACAGGTGAGAAATTTATTGAAGCGCTCGATGGTGTTCGTAAGGGCTCACAAAGCTGGATGGCTCTCTGCCCATCCCATAACGACACTTCTCCGTCGCTGAGTATTTCTGCCGGCACGGATGGCCGAATCTTGGTTCATTGCTTCGCGGGGTGCTCCATTCAGGAGATCTGTGACGCGCTAGGACTTCAAGTTCGCGATCTGTTTCCCACGCAGAGTGCTAACCCGCGAGTGATACGGGATGCGAGACGCAAACGCGAACTTGATCGAGATAAGCGACGCCGAAAAAGTGCCTACCAAGGTGTTCGAATCGATCTGCTTCGAGAAAGTGAAGGCCTCATCCAGGCGGCACGTGGGATCGACATCAGTGCGTGGGATCCAGAGCGATTGAATCAGGAATTGAACCGATTGGCGGCGGCCTATATGCGGCTGGAAGTGGAAGCCAATGTCTGAGCCAAATTACAAAGACCAAGCACGGAAATTTGACGAGGCTAGTGGCGCACTATTGCGGGCCGATATTGATGCCATCCGCTGCAATAGGGACATGCGCCTATTCGAGCGAAAACGGGCCGTGGCCACGATTGTCAAAAACGATTTGGTGGGCCGTGGCCAATTCGTATACACCAGCACTGATGACACGTATTTTTTTGATGCTGGCACAAAATCCTTGGAACACCTCCACGATGTTGCGTTCCGATCAAAGCTGTATGGCCGGTATGGGCTGAATAAAACGGAGGAGGAAACACGTTTTGTTGAGGCGGACTTGGAAATGTTCGCCAGGACGCGGGGAGAGCTTTGCGAAATTCACCAGCTCAGTCATTGGGACGACCGAGAGCGTGTCCTCTATGTTTCAGCCAATGATGGCACGATTTTTAAGCTGGACGGACACACAATTGAGCACATGGACAACGGTCAGCGGGGCGTGTTGTTCCGGTCAGATCGTCGAGCTGAACCCATCGCGGCCCAATTGACGTTCGACAAATCGTCGGAGAAAGCTATCATTTTCCACGAATTGTTCGACGGTCTCAGTCTGACAGCTGAACCCCGTCGTCCCCTGGCGTTGCTCAAAACCTGGTTCCTGGCCATGTTCTTCCCCGAGTTGCTGCCGGTACGTCCCATCATTGTCATGGTTGGAGAACAAGGAGCGGGAAAAACCAGCGCGGGACGACGGTTCGGGGTGTTCGTACATGGCCGTCACTTTGAAGTCGGAAACTTTCGCAGTGATGCAACAGGCGAACAGGACTTTCTTGCGGCAGTCACAGCCAGGAGATTTCTGGTCTTTGATAATGCAGACGCCCGCCTGCCGTGGCTCGCAGATCATCTAGCGAAACTCGCGACGGGATCGGAAATTGAGCGGCGCAAACTCTATACGACCAACGACCTCATCTCATATCGTCCCGACTGTTTCCTAATGATGACCTCGCGAACGACGCCCTGGAAACGTGACGATGTTGCGCGGAGGATTATTCCGATCCGAATGGAAACCATTAAGGGCTCCAATCTTCCTGAAGGCGCACTACGCCGGGCCTTAATGACTCAGCGCCCGCGCATCTGGGGCGCGGTTCTTATGATTCTCAACGACGTTGTCGCGACGATTCGGGAGGACACGGGGGCATTCGTTTCGCATCATCGTTTGGCCGATTTTCATTGGTTTGGACGGAACGCCTCGAAGGTATTGGGCATTCCAGAAGATTTCGAAGACGCCATGATCGCTTTGGAAAGGGAGCAATCAGAATTTCTCGCCGAAGGCGATGATCGGCTTGACTTGTTTCGGATTTGGCTGGGTCGGACCAACATCGATGAAGATCCCACGTTCATCTCGACGGGTGAACTCTTCACTCAACTTCGCCAAGTTTTCACCGGCTCCGATCGCGCCTTTCCATTCCGCTCCTCGACGGCACTTGGCACCTGGATTGGTCGGAACAAAGAGCTAATGGCCCACTCACTTGGGCTTACCGTTGCGTTAGATCATAGCCGAGGTGGCAATGGCTGGACATTTCGAAAAGGGTCTGAAGGATCGAGGCTTCACGCTTTCACCGTGTGTAACTCCTCGGATAATCAGGGCGAGTCAGAGCGTGAAAGCGTGAAGCCAGCTTCAGGAAAACTTTCGAAGCTGCCAGATGACGAAATCAGAACCGGATATTCAAAAATCGAGGAGCCGGGGGCAAAAAGATATTCGAAACTCCAGGAACTGAGCAGGGCATGGAAACGAGTGAAGCCAATCAAGCCGATGCATTGATGTATGAGATGAAATGACGAAAGGAGGAATGTGATGAGTTGATAACGTGCAGTTCGAATGAATCTTAAGGATTTGGGTGTAGAGGCGCAGTGAAAAATGCGATCAGGCGTAAGTAAACCTATAGCGGGTTGGGGGGTGATGAAACATGGCGACAAAAACTGAGTTGCAGGACGAGAACGAGGAGTTACGGCAGAAGCTAGAAGCTGTCTATGACCTCGTGGGCGACGCCCTCGATTTGGAGGATGAAGATGGTCAGAGTGACCAAGAATCCGAAGACGAGGAGTAAGTATTCACAGTGGAATACATGGTGTGGGCGGGGTGGAAGAACTGCCTCGCCCACACGGAATAAGGAGTAAGCCGATGATCAATATTGAATATGTGTGCAGATGCGGGAAACTTTCATACGGTCTCTTGGAGCAGAAACGCCATGTGAAATACGAATGCGGCATGAAGCATGTGCCGTTGACGAGCACGGGAACATGCGCTCGCATCATGGAACCCGCTAATCCCAAGGCGACATCATGAACGAAAGCACTGTCGATGGACCACTGACATGTGAAGACTGCGGCAAGGTCTGCCAAGGCATCCAGGGCATCCGAGGCCATCGCCGTGGGTGTCCAGGGCTGAAACAACCGGCTCTCAACCGGATAGGCGAACCACAGGAACCAGTGGTTAAACCAGGTCAACCTGTGGTTCGCGCCTCGAACCAGCAGATCACCCTGGGCGGACGACTGGAAGTTGTGGCAGCGGGGATGGTCCTTCGTATACACGAACATGCGCGAGTCTTGCGCGAGCAACTGCGCGACTCGTTGCCAATCAGACGGTTATCCGATCCCATTGCCCGAGCACATAACTGGCCGACGTATGAGGATTGGTTCGACTTGGGCAGAGACATAGTCCGTCTCGAACTGGCGAGCGAACGCATTTTGCAGCAGGCACGCGTATCAAGGGATGAGCCGTGGGCCTTGTACCAGCTCGCAATTAAAAGCAGGGATCGATGGGTGTCGTGGCGGCGCGAGGAGGCTTACCGTACTTGGAAGCACGGTTCATCGCAAAGGGCCAGTCAGGACAATGAGCCGACGGACAATGACTTGAATGCAGTCCTGACAGACTTCGGGATACCCGAACTGGAAGCCGACTGGAACCGTGTGATTGGGGGGCTGAGATGGTTAACCGCGCATACACGAGCCACGCTGTAATCGAGATGCTTCGACATCCGCGATCACGATATTCAAGTGGGTCAAAAACGTCCTGGCGGGGTTCTGAGCCAGCGATAACCGTTCGGGCCGACCTCAGGAGCATGGAGCCATGAAGATTGCGCTCTACGCCCGTGTGAGCACTGAGGGACAGGATCCGGAGGTCCAACTCCACGCCCTGCGAGCCCATGCGACGAATCGGGGCTGGACCATCGTCGAGGAGTTCGTGGACCACGGCTACTCAGGCGCGAAAGAGCGCCGACCAGCGCTTGACCGCCTGATAAAGACCGCCTGGACCGGGACATTCCAAGCCGTGCTCGTCTGGCGCTTTGACCGCTTTGCGCGTTCAGTTAAACACCTCATCACGGCCTTAGAGCAATTTCGTTCGCTTAATATCAGCTTTATTTCTCTGCAAGAACAGTTCGATACCTCGACGCCCATTGGCCACGCCATGTTCACCATCATTGGCACGATGGCCCAACTGGAGCGGGACATCATCCGTGAACGAGTGAAGGCTGGATTGGATCGGGCACGAAGCCGAGGGGTCCGACTCGGTCGGCCTGTTTCACAGGCTAAATCGGATGAGGTTGCCGTCTTGAAACAGCAAGGACTTTCATTGCCGGAGATCGCAAAGCGCTTACGCTGTAGCCGTTCGACGGTGAAGCGTCGGTTACGGGAAGCACTCACTTCGTCGGCTGAGGTTGTCCCAACACTACTATGACTCTCTTGACCGTCAAAGATATGGCCACACGGCTTCAGGTGAAGGACAAAACTATTTACGCCTGGACCAGCCAGGGCAAGATTCCTTGCGTCAAAGTCAACGGCGTGATCCGGTTTGATGCAAGAGAAATTGAGCAATGGCTTCAGAAGTGTCACGTGCCGGTCGGCCCGCCTCGCATGCCAGCAACGAACAGGCGCAGAGGGTCTGCCACCAGCGTAGATCACCTGATTGAGAGTGCCAAGCGTGCGGTCTATACTTCGCACGGGGAAACCAGACCAGTAGCGAGCCCATACGGAAAGGAGCGAACGAATGGGGCTCGTTAAACGCGGGAAGTATTGGTGCATGCGGTTTACGTATCACGGTCGGCAGGTGCGGCGATCCACTGGCACGGCTGACCGACGATTGGCCGAGGCAATATTGGGGAAGGTGCGGGCTCAGATCATCGAAGGGCGATTTTTTGAAACCCTAGAGGAAAGAACAAGAACGTTCGATGAACTGATGGAACGGTATCTCACAGAACATGCCGCCAAAAAATCAGAGCCACGCCACTACCACGGCTACGCCAAAAATCTCACAACGTTTTTTGGAGGGCGGACCTTGGCCGAGATCACGCCAAAGCTGATTGCCGAATACAAGGCCCTGCGCTATGCGGCGGGACTGAAACCGGCGTCGATCAACCGGGAACTGGCCAGTTTGAAAAAGGCCTTTAATCTGGCGGTGCGTGAGTGGGAATGGTGCCGAGAGAATCCCGTCTCCAAGGTGTCAATGGAACGGGAGAATAACAAGCGGGACCGCTGGCTCAGCGTTGAAGAGGAAGCACAGCTCCTTCAAGGCTGTGCGCCCTGGCTCCATCAGCTTGTCATGTTTGCGCTCCATACGGGCATGCGCATGGGCGAAATCTTGGAACTCACCTGGCGAGGGGTCGATTTCAGCCGACGCACCGTCATGGTTGTTCGTTCCAAAAACGGAGAACGGCGAACCATTCCTGTCAACGAAACCGTCCTGTCGGTGTTGAGGCAGAAGAGCAAGGTGCGGTCCTTGAGGACAGATGTGGTGTTTTGTAGCCACGTCTTCACCTCGATGGAGTCGGGACACTTGCGCCGAGCCTTCCGGTTGGCGTTGAGTAAGGCCCATATCGACGATTTTCATTTCCACGATCTCCGGCATACCTTCGCCACGCGACTGGTTCAAGCAGGCGTAGACCTCTACAAGGTCCAACGGTTGTTGGGGCACAAGTCGCCGATCATGACGCAACGGTACGCGCACCACTACCCGGAAAGTTTGCGGGATGGGGTGGAAACTCTGGATCGGGTGGGCACACTTTTAGTCCAGTCGGCGGGGTCATCGATGGCGCGAGGCATGTAAGTGCTTGATATTTTGGTGGGCCGTGTAGGGGTTGAACCTACGGCCCGCTGATTAAGAGTCAGCATCAGCTGTTACCATCAGGTACTTTCCTTTACTCCACTCCTTGACACTTCAACGACTTGCGATTAGGTTTCACT
>Ga0194035_1001839_pt1 | contig 10829 bp, 5 predicted proteins | sample JunL2320m_MetaG_FD_148680 | JGI IMG/M metagenome (GOLD analysis project Ga0194035, IMG submission 148680) | Anoxic zone freshwater microbial communities from boreal shield lake in IISD Experimental Lakes Area, Ontario, Canada - Jun2016-L239-20m | ecosystem: Environmental > Aquatic > Freshwater >...
GACGGGCGAGGCGGGAAGCCTGGTGACGATCTCGGACACGTTCGGGGGGAGCACGGCGGCGCTGACGCCGACGGCGCAGGTGGTGAGCGACGGGACGTGGACGATCACGCTGGGGAGTGCGCTGGCCCAGGGGATCCACAGCCTGACGGTGGTGACGGTGGACCCGGCGAACAACACGAGCCAGACGTCGGGTGCGCTGGCGATCACGATCGACACGACGTCGGCTGCACCGACATCCCTCGATCTCGACACGACCAGTGATACCGCCGGCCCGACCGGGACGACGGTTGACAACCTGACGTATGACACGACGCCGACGATCACGGGTACAGCCGAGGCAGGCAGCTACGTGACGCTGTACGACACGGGCGGGACGACGGTGCTTGGCACTGCGGTGACGAGCGGGACGATCACGCAGGGAGCGGCCGGGACGACCGGGACGTGGTCGATCACGAGCAGCACGCTTGCTGACGGGATCCACTCGCTGACGGCGAAGGCGCTGGACGGAGCCGGCAACCTGAGCTCGGCATCGACGGCGCTATCCGTCACCATCGACGCGACTGCACCAGTCGCACCGACATCGATCGATCTGGCTACCGCGTCAGACACTTCAGGCGCGTCGGCGGGTGGAACCACCTCTGACAACCTGACAAGCACGACGACACCGATCATCACCGGTACCGCTGAGGCGTCAAGCACGGTCACGATCTACGATGCAATCAGTGGATCGGCAACCGCGCTCGCACCGACGGCAGTCGCTGACTCCTCGACGGGTGCCTTCAGCATCACCCTGACTTCAGTCCTGGCGGCGGGGATTCACCCGATCACCGTGAACGCCACCGATGCGGCCGGGAATGTGAGTTCCTACTCCACGTCGCTGGCCATCACGGTCGATACCTCGTCGGTGACCCCTTCGAGCATCGACATGTCGACCTCGAGTGACACGATGGGTACGGGTACCAACGGTACGACGAGTGACAACCTGACGAAGACGACGACCCCGACCTTCACGGGTGTCGCCGAGGCGCACAGTTACGTCACCTTGTATGACACCGATGGCACGACCGTTCTCGGAACGGCGACCGCCACGGGGACCATCGTCAACGGGGCGGCAGGCACGACCGGTACGTTCAGCATCACCTCAACTGCGCTGACCGACGGGATCCACTCACTTACCTTCAAGGCCCTTGACGCGGCTGGCAATGTCAGCAGTGCGTCGACGGCACTTGCGGTGACGGTTGATACCGCGACGGTCGCACCGAGTGCGCTCGATCTTGCGGTGGCAAGTGACACGTCCGGGGCGGGAACGGCCGGCACGACCACTGACAACCTGACCAACGACACGACGCCAACCATCACCGGTACCGCCGAGGCGGGTAGCTATGTCGTGCTCTACGACACTGATGGCTCGACGATCCTTGGAACCGCAGTGACACTTGGCACCAACGCCGCCGGGGCCGCCGGTGGAACCAACACGTGGTCGATCACGTCTTCGACACTCTCGACTGGGATCCACAGCTTGACGGCGGTCGCGACCGACGCTGCCGGGAACACCAGTTCCTCGTCCAGTGCGCTGTCGATCACGATTGATACCGTGACGGTGGCACCGACTAACCTCGACCTGGCGATCGCCAGTGATAGTGCCGGCCGGTCCACGTCCGACGACATCACGAACGACAACACCCCAACGATCACTGGTACGGCCGAGGCAGGAAGCCTGGTGACGCTGTATTCGACCTTGGGTGGCACCACAACGGTGGTCGGTACCGGCACGACGTCGGGAACCATTGCCAACGGGGCACCGCCTACTGGTGCAACTGGGTCATGGTCCATTACCACCTCGGCATTGACCGACGGCATCAACGTGATTCACGCAATCGCTACCGATGGCGCCGGAAATGTCAGCAGTTCGTCTGCGACCCTTTCACTGACAATTGACACGGTTGCGCCGCGCCAACCATGGTCGGTCCGACTGGACTCCTCGTACGACACGGGCACGATTGGCGACGGGTACACCTATCGCCTGACCTACAAGATCACGGGCATGGCCGAGACCAATAGTGACGTGGTTGTCTACGCTGGTGGCACCACCATCATCGGTACGGTGACGTCGGGCACTCTCTCGGCGACGGTCCCGGGATATTGGGAGGTCACGGTCACGTCGGCAATCGGTTCGTACGCCATCACGGCGAAGTCGACCGACATCGCCGGAAACACCAGTGTGGCGTCAACCCCGGTCAACCTGAACGTCATCAATTCCCCGACGGTCTCCCCAACGGCGACGGTGACCAAGACGATGACCCCGACAAGGACGGCTGTGTCCGGGACCGCGACATACACGACGACGAACACGCCAACCCGGACGGTGACGACGACGCGGACACCCACACCGGTCTATACCTCTACGCCGACGAAGACAGCGACGTCAATCCCGACCCTTACACGGACACGGACAGTGACGACCACGCCGACCATCACCACGACCCGGACGATCACGCCGACGAAGACGGTGACGGTGGTTCCGTCGGCGACAGCGGTCGTATCGTTGACACCGTCGAGGACGGTCACCACAACCCGCACGGTGACCCCGACCCGGACGATCACGCCGACGCCAACGAAGACGTTTACAAGGACCGCGACGCCGACCAAGACGGCGACGCGTACCTTGACGCCGACGCGGACCGCGACGCCATAGCAAGCCAGTCACCGTACGTGCGTAAGCATCTCGCTACCGTCTGACGCGGACAGAGGCAGGTGCTTGCGGGTCTTGCGCGCCTGACCTGGCGGTTATCGACCGATGGGGCACCAGTTTCCCGGGATGAAAGCCGGGATTGTCAGGCGATTGGGTCTGTGCCCGGCGTGATCCGGCCACTCCGGATCGCAATGACCAGGTGTTCGATCATCCGGGCGGTCGCGCCCCAGATGCGGTTCGCTCCCCACGGATAGAAGCGGATTGCACGGCGCCGCTGTTCCGGTGTCGCGCCCTCAGGCGGTGCCGTCCACGGTTCACCTGGAAGCGGCAGGTCCCATTCTTCGGTGATTGGCAGTCCCGGGGCAAGGAAGGTGGCGAGGGGAATCTCGAGGATTTCCGCGACTTCGTCGGGTTGTCGCACAAGGACCGGGGGTGACCCGAGACGGCCTACATACGCGGTGATTGCGTAGTTCGTGGTGATTGTCTCGACCGTCGGCAGGGAACCAAGAATGGTCACATCGGCCGGGTTGATGCCGACTTCCTCGTAAGCCTCGCGCATCGCGGTCGCGCACAAGTCGATGTCGACGGCTTCGGGGCGACCGCCAGGAAAGGCGAACTGTCCGGAATGGTGGCCCCGTGCGGTGCGTCGGATCATCACGACCGTTGGGCCGTCGGGTCCGTCGTAGATCGGCACCAGGACAGCAGCCGGACGACGCCCCGGGGTGACGGCCGGTTGATCGTCGGGGGCGGCGGGAGGCACAGTCATCGGCGCCCCATTGTACGGACGGTTGTCCGTCGTCGCGTCGGCGTTGCAGTCGCGTCACATCGATGGATTTCGGATGGCTTTGGCAGTGATTCCCTCCCGGTGACGCATGCGGGTACGGCATGATCGGGATGGCAACCTTGGCGGTGAAGCGAGGCAGGTGACCCGATGAATGCGTTGATGCGACTGGCGCGAGAGATGACCCCTGCGTCGGCAACGGTTGCGGGGCTTGTCGTCGGAGAACTCTCACGGGTGGCATGGGGGCTCGCCCAGAGAGGTGGCCTGGCCTCCGTGCATCCGAAGCGTCCCGACCCAAACCGCACCTACCCACGGCTTTCACTGATTGTCCCGGCACGTAACGAGGGTCTGACGATTGATGCATGCCTGACCGGAGCTGCCGGACAGGATTATCCCGATCTCGAGATCCTTGTTGTCGACGACTGTTCCCAGGACGATACGGCCGCGCGGGTACGGGCGTTCGCAGCCGGGGATCCGCGGGTGCGACTGGTTTCCGGGGCCACGCTTCCCTCCGGATGGGCGGGAAAGCCGTGGGCATTGCACCAGGGCGTGCATGCGTCCACCGGTGAGTGGCTCCTGTTCGTCGATGCCGACACAAACCTGCATCAGGGCGCGGTAACGGCGGTGGTTGATGCGTCGCGTGATGGATGGATTAGTCTCAATGACGGACCCGCCGAGCCGACACCGGTCTTTTCGATCCTGACCGGGCAATCCCTGCCGACTGTCTGGGAACGGATCATCCAGCCGGGCGTCCTGGGCATGATCATGGAGTCGATGCCGGTGCGGTTGGTGAACTCGGCACTTTGGCCGGGCATCGCCATTGCCAACGGCCAGTTCCTCCTGGTCCGCCGGGATGTCTATGAGGTCATGGGTGGATACGAGGCGATACGTGGGGAGATTGCCGAGGATGTGATGTTTGCCAGGCGGGCAAAGGGGATGGGTTTCCGTTTGCGCCTTGCCGATGGCAGCGACTTGGCGACGACACGGATGTACACCACGCCGGCGGCGCTTTGGGAGGGATGGACCAAGAACCTCCATGTGGGATCACGCTTGATACCGTACCTGGCGGTGCCGGGGATGGGGTACCTGCTTGCCACCATCATTGCACCGTGGGTACTGCTCTCGACTGCATCGCGCATGGGTAGTCAGGCGTGGCGGTCGCGATTGGCGGCGGTGATGATCCTGGCGCTTGGTCTGGCGCAACGGGCTGCCGTAAACCGCGCCCTTCGGGTGCCTGCGAGGTATGCCCTTACGCAACCGTTCGGGGTGCTTGCCTTTGTGGTCCTGATGATTGCCAGCCAGCTCAAGGTGCGAACCGGCACGGGCGTGACGTGGAAAGGTCGTCGGTACGCCGGTTGAGGTGGTGGTGGGCGTGAGCGTGCCAATCTGCGACCGGAAAGGCTAGCCCCGGCGATCGACCAGTTCAGGGACATCCGGGTTGTGGACCTGATATGAGCCCAGCCGGGCGCGTGATCCACGAACCTGAGCCAGTTGGTTGTCGTTGGCCTGGACCGCCGAGACGATCAGGGCGCGTAGACGCTGGTCACGGGATATCAGGTGGGTGAGTGCATCCGAAACCTCGTTGGGTAACGGATCGGGTGTGTCGTCACTCAAGGACTTCAGGGATGCCCCAGCCAACTCGATGAGTTCGGCCCGTTGGTCGACCAAGTCATCGACAAGTTCGAACCGGTTCTGCTCGAGCGCATCGATCAGGGTCTCGGTGATTGTGTCGATGGTTGCGTACGTGTCGAGCAACGATGCAAGAAGCCCGATCATCGTCAGCCGGCCAGATTGGTCGGAAGGCTGCCAATCGGAGGCGCGGTACCAGCGGCGAGTTCGGCGTGATAGGTCTTCACGGCCTCTTCCCACGCCGGAAGCAGCCCTCTCAAGAGACCTTCGACTTCAGCGGCTGCCTCGGCATCGCGTCGGATGTTGGCATCGATCAGTCGCCGGTACATGTAGTCGTAGAGGCGCATCAGGTTGGTGGCAAGGTCACCGATGCTGAGGTTCAGGCTGCCCATGAGTTCGGCAATGATTGCCTGGGCCTTGAGGAGGTTCTCGCGGGACGTGGTGAAGTCCTTCTGCTCGATCGCGGTCTTGCCAAGGGCGGTGAACCGGATGCATCCCGCATAGAGCATGACGATGAGCTGTGCCGGACTCGCGGTTTCGGTTGCCGCACGCTGGTATCCCTGCACGCCCTGCGCAACGCGCTGGCGATTGAGGGCAGTGAAACCGGGGGGCAGTCCTTCCACGTTGTCACGTCCTGGGTGCGAATAGGGTCCGGGTGGAATGCATGGTCTGCACTACGCCTGACATGGATGAGATGAGGGTACCACCCTGTGTGGATGCACTTGTCTGGCAATGACAAAACGTACCGGTGCAGGTTGCCGGCGTCGAACGGATCCCACCCGAAACCGGCATGACGCTTTGGCGGATGCCACCGCCTAGCCCGACTTGTTGAGCCCAGCCAACTGGGAACTGAGACTTGAGCTTTGGGCCTGAAGCTTCGACATGGCAGCTTCGAGGTCCGCGTACTTCTTCTGCAGCGACGCCTGCTTGTCATCCAGGCGCTGCTGCATCGTCGAAATCCGCTTGTCGAGGTCCCGCAACTGAGTGTCGGCCGAAGTCTGCGAGGAGTAGATCAGCCCGCTATACGATGTGGCGGCCACGAGGTACGTCTTCAGGGTGTCGAGCGGGCCACTGCTTGACCCGAAGAGCGACGATACCGCCGAGGAATCGGCGGCCAGGGCCGCGGTGAACTTGCTTTCGTCAAGGACGAGGGTGTTGGTGGTGCCGACGGTTGATCCGACGGCCCCCGATGACAGACCGATTGACGGGAGCGTCTTGTAGGTTGTCGAGATGCTGGAGGCTGCCGAGTTGATGGCCGAGCGCAACTTGCTCTGCATCGCGGTGATTGCGCTGTCGCCGGCGAAGACGCCTCGCGTCTTGGTGGCTGCATCGACCTTGGTGTTCTCGATCACCCACGCCATCGCGTCGTTGTAGGCGGTCACGAAGGCCTTGACATTGGTGAGTGCAGTGGTGGAGTCCTGCGCGATGGTGACGGTTGCGGTTGTGTCCAGGGTGCCGGCCAAGGTGATGGTGGCCCCGGAGATGGCGTTCGTGATGGTGTTGCTGGTGCTGGATTTGCTGGCACCGCCATTGATGCTGTAGATGGCGTTCTGCCCAAGGGTTGTGACGGCCGAGGAAGAGCTGTCGAGCTTCAGTGCGCTGATCAGGCCGGCATTGTCGTTGCCGCTGTTGTCGTCAACCGTGACAACGCTGGCACCGGTGCTCTTGTTCTGCATGGTGATCTTGCCGGTGAGGGAGTCATAGCTGGCGAGAACGTTGGCACCGGACGAGTTGATCGTGGAGATCAGCGAGGTGAGAGTGTCGGTCGATGTGTCGTAGGTGATCAGCGTGCCGTTGACACGAATCTCACCGGTCGTTGAGGTCAGGCCAAGACCGCCGGTGGATCCGGAGTTGAGGGTCGCACTGGAGGAAAACTCGGTGACGCCGGCATCGGAAGTGATCGTCTGCTCGTTGATCGAAATCGTCGACGAGGACGAGAGTGGTGTTGACGTGGCGGTCGTGGGCAGGTTCAGGGCGGTGACCAGGCCACGGTTGGCAATGGTTTCCGCCGATGTGGAACCGGTGAGGTTCCCGATGGTCAGGGTGCCCGAATGGCCGCTGATCGTGAACTTGCCGCTGGCGAACGAGGCGGTGACGCCCGTCAGGCCAAGTCCGCCAGACACGGTGGCAGCACCGAACTGGCTATTGATGGAGTTCACCACGTCGTCCATGGTGCTTGAGGAGTTGACGCTGATCGTGGTGGTGTTCGTGCCATTGGTGATGGTGAACCCCGTCGCATCCGATGAGACGCCGGCCTTGGCCAAGGTTGACGTGCTGAGTGCCGTCGTGGATGTGCCTGCGGTTGCAAGGTTGGTGATGGTGAAGAAGTTCGAGGAATCGTTCGGGCTCCCGAAGATCACGTTGTTGGACGAGGGAGCAACGAAGCTGAATTTGCCATCGCTGATGCTGCTGGATACCCCGCCACCTGAGATCAGGTCGTTGTTGAGGGTGTCCTGGATGGCTTGGCGGACACCACCGACGGTGTCTGTGGCGTTGATGGTCAGGGTCTTTGACGTTACGACGCCGGTTGTGGTGTTCCGGACGCCGATGGTGATCGTGCCGGAGCCGGAGGTGAGGTTTCCCCCGGGAATGTCCGAGACGGTTGTTGCGTCACTGACCGCCGCGCCGATCACGCCTCCGCTGGTCAGGGAGGAACGGGTGGCCAACTGGCTGGTCTTGATAGTGAAGGACTGGAGGGAAGTGTTCGCCCCGGCGGTCGCGGTTGCAACCGCGGTGTTGGTGGACGTCGCCGTGCGCACCTGGGTGGCCGTCGAAAGCATCAGGGTGGACGTTGCCGACCTGAGGGAACTGAGCTTCGTCGAGATTTCAGTCAGGAGCGATTTGCGGCTCTGCAGAGTCGCTTGCTGGTTCTGCATCTTGACGAGTGGGCGCTTCTCGATCGACATCAACTGAGACACGATGGCATTGGTGTCGAGACCGGACGCAAGACCACCGAACGAGAACATGGGATTGGTCGACGACCCACTGGAGTTCGTGGTGGTGGTGATCGGCGAACTGGTCATGTTGGAAGTGCCTTTCAGGAATATTGGCCCTGCAGGAAACGGAAGCCGGCCAGCGATGGATGGTGCAGCGAAACCCGTGCCAGACAACGTGGTGCCGTGAAGACATCCGATTGGCAGCGGATTTGTCTGCGTGTCTTGCTTCAACTATCGGCAGGAAGAGGCCCGCGGTGAAGGGGCATGACCAAAGTCTGCCACGACCGCGATGCGCCTTCGTCAAGACACCGTTGGGGGGGCACATTGCCGGTGCCCCCGGGCCGGATTGAGACCTGATCGGTGGTCCTCCACGGTTGCCCCGAAACCCCACGTTCTGTATTGTAGTCATGGGTCGAAGTGTCGTCAGGGCATGCCGTCGGTCGTCTGGATGCACTTTCCGGACGGGTCGGTGCTTTGCCATTGGGGGTTCCTGTCCGATAGGTTCCGGGCATTTGGAACCGGTTGCGAATCGTCGGGCAAGAGGGATCGGGTACGGATGTTTCTCGGGGACCGGGTGCAGGCGTGAGGATGTTTCGTCGCGTTGGCCTGTTGGCTAGCCGCTTGGCGTTCGCCACCCTCATTGCGGTAGCCCCCACCTTGCCGGTTTGGCAGGGCGGGGTAGCGGAGGCTGCGCCACGCTTCCAGACAGCCGCGACCACGGAAACCCGGCTTGACCCGCACCTGCAGGCGTACCTTGCTGGATCGCCATCACGGATGACCGTGGTGCCGGTCCGGCCGGTGAACGGAACTGTCCGGGCACGCGGGGTTGCGCAACCGGCCGGGGTGAATGTCCTGATTGAGGCGACGCGCGACATCCGCGCCGACCTGCGCACCCTCGGGGCGAATGCCCGGACCCGCGCATCCCGTTCGGGCATCTACACGGCGACGGTACCCCTGAACGCACTTCAGGCGGTGGCGAACCTCGCTGGAGTGATCAAGGTCACTGCGTCCATGCCGACTGCGCCAACGCTTGACAAGAGTTTGGCAGCGGCGAAGGTGACTGACGGTGAGGAAGGTCCACGACCGGTTGTCACGTCGGGAACTGAAGCTGTCGGCTCCGAAACGTTGGTGGCGATTGTCGATACTGGTATCGACTATACACACGCAGACTTCAAGGACGGTGGCACCACGCGAATTGTCGCCTTGTGGGACCAGACTGCCCCCAGCGGGGCAGGAACCGCTGCTGCTGGGCTAGGTTCACGAGCAATCGATGCGTTCGACTACGGCACAGAGTGCACGGTCTCCCAAATCAATTCATCGACGTGTTCGCAACGGGATACAGACGGTCACGGGACGCACGTAGCGAGCATCGCTGCCGGTACATATGGTGTTGCACCGAGTGCCGGGATCATCGTGGTCAAGTACGACTTCACGACGGCTAGTGCGATTGATGCGTGGGCATGGGTAATCGCCAAGGCGTCCGATCTTGGAAAGCCGGTGGTCATCAACAATTCTTGGGCGTCCCACAACGGGGCGCACGATGGCACGGCAATCGAGGAGCGCGCACTTGACGATTACGCCCAATTGTCGGGTGTGTCGTTCGTCGTAGCAGCGGGCAACAATGGCGCGGATGCGATCCACGCACGGGGAACGGTTGCATCTACTCAAAGCGCCTCCGTGGGTTTCGTCTCTACCGGCTCAACAGCGAGCATGAACTTCTGGTACGGGGCGGATGACAACTTTTCGGTAAAGATCGGCCACAATGGCCAGTACACGTCCAAAGCTATCAAGGGTGGGAAGACCAGAAGCTATACCCTGGACGGTGCGAGCTTCTCGGTCTCAAACTGCAGTACGGCATCGACAAGCCGCAATCTTTGTCAGCTTTCAGTCACGGCGGACACCTTAAGTGGGTCTGGGTGGTCAGTCGAATTGGAACGAACCGCATTGGCCCGTGCGGAGAGCACGGGACAGTGGGACGCCTGGGTTACAGGTGGTGGCGCGACTTTTTCCACGCAGTCTTACCGGACTACCCTTGGTGAACCGGCGACCGCTGCCGGCGCGATCACGGTCGGCTCGTTTGTCTCCAAGGACAGTTGGACAGCAGCCTCCGGTGGTGGTTTGACCAACGGCGAGACTGTCGGGGCACATAGCGCTTTCAGTTCACTCGGTCCGACACGCGATGGTCGGGCAAAGCCCGATCTTGTAGCTCCGGGTGAAGTGATCGAGGCAGCGCTTTCAAAGGATGAGGCCTCACCCTCTGTGCAGCGGATTACCTCCGGTGGTGCAGGTGTGGCGGACAGCCGCATTGTCCTGCAAGGCACAAGCATGGCAGCCCCGCATGTCGCGGGCATCGTTGCCATGATGTACCAGAAGAATGCGGGGTACACGCAGTCGCAAATCCGCGATGCCTTGCTTGGCACGAACGCATCAGCAAACACAGATGTGGACAGTTACACCGCAAATACCGGTGTTTCGGGTGAGGATGTGGTGACCCTGGCGGCGAATGCCTCGGGAAATAGTGGTCGTCCAGCGTGGAACAACCGTTGGGGGTACGGCAAGGTTGATGGCAAGAAGGCTGTCGATGCGGTGACCTACGATCCGACCGGAGCGACAGCAACGCCGACCGCAAGTTCCGTCCCGCAGCCAACATCGACCGCGACTTCACCTGCGTCGGCCACATCAACCGCTGGGGCCTCCGCGACCTCGACTGCGAGTGCCACCGCCACATCAACCGCGAGTTCTACACCGACTGCCTCAGGGAGTGCGTCGGCGACCAGGACATCCACGTCGA
>Ga0194035_1001840_pt1 | contig 10824 bp, 15 predicted proteins | sample JunL2320m_MetaG_FD_148680 | JGI IMG/M metagenome (GOLD analysis project Ga0194035, IMG submission 148680) | Anoxic zone freshwater microbial communities from boreal shield lake in IISD Experimental Lakes Area, Ontario, Canada - Jun2016-L239-20m | ecosystem: Environmental > Aquatic > Freshwater >...
GTACAAGCGAAGCACGCTCACAGAATTTTTGCTCCCGCGTGTCTGCGGATCGAATTTTCCAAGGATGTCGTTTTTTACAGGTCGATTTTGTAGTCACTTTCCAATTGTTCAATCCTTTTTTTGAGCCTGGCGCAAAAACGTGGCCTAAATTCTTCTGGTGCATAGAAAAGTTTTCCTAACTGTCACAAGTTATGAAAAAGACGGTATTTAAGGCATAAAACATCACAAAAAAGAACGATATCAATCTAAAAATGTCTGTAATCTACCAAGAAGTGCTTGATAAATGATTATGAACTGTCATACTGGCCCTCAAAGGGAGCTTTTAGCGGTGCAAACGCACGAAAGACGCCAGCGTGTAATCGATTTTGTCAGAGCGCGTGGATTTGCGGCGCTCGATGAGCTTGTGCGCGAACTCGGGGTTTCTGAATCCACGGTACGGCGGGATTTGGACGTTCTTGAAGAACAGGGCACCGCTCGACGAACCCACGGTGGAGTGCTCTACAGCGGAGGACTGCCCCGACTTGCTGAGCCTGTCGAACGCCAGCCCTCAAACTGGTCCGCAAAGCAAGCGATTGCCACGCGGGCTGCAGCGACGATCTTGGATGGGGAGACAGTTCTTCTCGATGGCGGCACAACAACGTACGAAGTGGCACGGAAACTCGTAGGTAAGTCACTCCAAGTTGTCACGAATAGTCTCCCGGTCGCGAGTCTTTTCGCTTCCGAATCGCGTACGGATCTGGTTCTGCTGGGTGGTTATGTTTCGCCTCGCACAGGCGTCTGCTTGGGCCCACACGCCAATGAAATGCTTTCGCGATTAAATGTCACAACGACGGTTCTATCGGCAGCTGGCATTCATCAACGAGGACTGTTCAACAGCAACCTTCTTCTTGCCGAAACCGAACAGGCGATGCTCAAGGCAGCAAGCCGTGTGATGGTTGTGGCAGACAGTGCGAAATTTGGACGTCAGAGCCTGGTGCTTGTCTGCCCGCTTGAATCGATTCATCAGCTCGTCTGTGACGATGCGATTTCAGACTTCTGGCAATCAGTTGTTGCTTCCGCGGGGGTTGAACTGTTGATCGCATCGAGCGGTGATTTGGCAGCTTCCCACAAAGGAGGCATTGCATGAGTTCAGCACTCTCTTCCGTCGTTGGGACAGCGATTGGCAGCCTCGATCGAATTACCGTTGAACGAATTGTGCGTGACATTGTGTTGCGATCTGTCGGCACACATTCGAAAAACTCAGTTCAATCAAAACTCGTTGTCAGTATCTCCGCACGGCACTGCCATCTCACTGACGAACATGTTGAAAAACTATTTGGACCTGGCCATAGACGAAAAACTATTTGGACCTGGCCACAGACTCACGCCGATGAAGGATCTCTATCAAACTGGTTTTTATGCGGCAGAAGAAACCGTGATGATCGTGGGACCGAGCCGAAAGATGCTTCCTTCCGTGCGAGTCCTTGGACCGACACGAAAAGCCTCGCAGGTCGAGTTGGCATTTACCGACGGTATCTCAATGGGTATCGATTTGCCCGTGCGGGCGAGCGGAAAAATATCGGGCACCCCCGGCTGCGTGCTGGTGGGGCCTGCAGGGGCAATTGAACTCGCCGAAGGAGTTATTCGTGCTGAGCGGCACGCTCATATGAGCTTTGCCGATGCGAATGCTTTCGGAGTGCGTGACGGCGATCGCATGAGCCTTCGGATTGGCGGGAGATGCGGTGTGATTCTTCAGGATCTCCTGGTTCGCGCAGATGCAACAAGCAAACTTGAAGTTCACATCGATACTGATGAGGGCAACGCAGCTGACCTAGACAATGCCACCAGTGTGGAGCTGATTACGCAAGACTGATTCGAACTGACCGTTATGTCGGCGCGTGCCGACGCGGAAAAGAGTGCGGGGGATGGCCCTGCAAAAACCCAAAAGGGGAAAGATTGAGATGGCGAAAAATATCGAAGCCCTTGGAATGATCGAGACAAAAGGATTTGTCACGCTTATCGAGGCCAGCGATGCAATGTTGAAAGCGGCCAACGTGCGGTTTCTGGGCTGGGATAAGGTTGGTAGTGGTTTGGTGACAGCGTTTGTTGCTGGTGATGTTGCCGCCGTCAAGGCTGCGACAGATGCCGGCGCGGCCGCAGCTGGGCGCATTGGAGATGTTGTCAGTGTGCAAGTGATTCCTCGTCCTCACGACGACCTGGGAATCGTTCTTCCAGCATCTGCGGGTAACCGCAGTGCCGATTGAAGTGAAGTGTTTTTTGTCTGATTGCAGAATGGTGAAGCCCCTTCTGTAAAAAGGTCGCGAGATCCTGTCGGTGTCGTGACTATCGATGTGATGAAGTACCTCTTACGTGGAGAAATAAAGAAATGGATACGGCAATCGGATTGATTGAAACGAAGGGACTCGTTGGACTGGTTGAAGCCACCGACGCAATGGCAAAAGCTGCGAATGTAAAGATCGTAAAACGCGTGAGCATTGGTGGTGCATTTGTTACCACGATCGTCTCGGGTGACGTGGGAAGCGTACGAGCAGCGGTCGAAGCAGGTGCCAATGCAGCCCAACAAAGTGGTGAGCTTGTAGCAAGTCATGTTATTCCAAGACCCGCTGAAGGACTTTCAGAAGCGTTTTTCTCCTAGGTTGTTTTGTTCACGTTCATTGGTGATCCATCTGGAATAGCTCGACCGCCTTGGTGGAGCCAATGGATTTAAAATTGGTTTGAAGAGTTTCGTGATGGATCGTTGTATGAAAATCCTCGTTGCCAATCTTGGGTCTACCAGTTTCAAGTACCGGTTATTCAACCTGACCGATCAACCCGGTGTGGGCGGGAAGCGGGAACTTGCTCGAGGTGGCGTCGAACGAATCGGCGCGGCGTCGAGCCGCGTCTATGCCACGCTCGGGGACGAGAAATTCGATTCGATTCAGAACGTTCCCGACCATGCAGCTGCGCTCGAGGCAGCTCTCGGGCAACTTTCAAGCGAGAGAGGTCCTCTGCAAGCAATCGAGGAGGTAGCAGCGATTGGATTTAAGGCGGTTCATGGAGGACGTGTTACAGGGGTGGTCAGGGTTTCTTCCGAGGTGCTTGAGGCCATGGAAGAAGTGTCGGCAATTGCGCCAGCACACAATCCCCCCTATGTTCGGGCGATGCGGCTGATCCAAGAAAAATTCCCTACGATTCCGCTGATCGCAGCATTCGAAACCGGATTTCATCAGACGATTCCGGATCGAAATGCACTCTATGCGGTTCCGTGGGAATGGGTAGAGAAATACGGAGTACGTCGGTGGGGATTTCATGGCGCAAGCCATCAATTTGTTGCACAGCGATTGGAGTCGCTGGTCTCTGCGCGTCCACTGCGTGCCATTTCGTGTCATCTTGGAGGATCGAGTAGCGTCTGTTGGCTACACGATGGAAAAAGTGTTGGCTGCTCGCTGGGAATGAGTCCCCAGTCGGGTTTGCCACACAATAACCGCGTTGGTGATTTCGATGCGTTTTCTCTTGTGCAAGTGGCACGTGCAACCGGCCGAACCTTCGACGAGTTGTTTGCGGAACTCGGCACGAAGGGAGGCCTGGCGGGCCTCTCGGGTACCAGTGGCGATATGCGCGACCTCGAAGCTGCGGTGCTCGCTGGAAATGATCGCGCTCACATCGCAATCGATGTGTTTGTAAGTTCGATCCGCCACTGGATTGGGGCTGGAATGGTGGAACTCGGTGGGCTCGATGCGATCGCCTTCACCGGCGGGATCGGCGAGAACTCTTTTAGAATTCGCGAGCAAGTGTGTCAGGGACTTGATTCGCTCGGCATTCAGATGGATTTGGCAGCGAATGCGTCAAACACTTCTGAAATCTCAGAGCGAAACATCGCGGAGAGGCGTGGCTCGGTATCACTTTGGATCGTTCCAACGAATGAAGAACTTGTTGTTGCCAGGCAGGCATTTGACCTGCTTATTTCTGAAGGAAGAAAAGGTGTCTGATGTTTGTTGCAAAAGTTACAGGATCGGTTGTGGCCACTCAGAAGGCTTCATCGATGGTTGGTCACAAGTTGCTTGTCGTTGAACCATATCGATTGGAAGAACGTTCACGAGATCGGCTTGTTTCAACCGGACGGACCTTTATTGCAGTCGACACGCTCGGCGCTGGAGAAGGACAGTTTGTTCTTGTGACGCAAGGATCGAGTGCCCGTCTTACACCGGAAACAAAATCGCTTCCGATCGATGCGGTTGTGATAGGTCTGATCGACACGGTCAACATTGAAGGACGAGATATCTTCCACCGAGGTACTGGTACAGATTCCTGAAACAGTTCCGCATCACAAAATACAATCACACTCACACACATTTCTCGATGAAAGGCTTTTTGATGACGACAGTGACCGATCTTTCCCAACCGTCCGAATCCTCGATCCGCGACATTGTTCGACAGGTCATCTCAGAGTTGAGATCCGGCGCGATTGGTGCCGAAACAGCCGCACCGAAAAGGCCATCGAACGTTGGCAAACATGGTGTTTTTGAGAATGTGAATGAGGCTGTAGCGGCATCCCAAGAAGCTTTTGAGCAACTTGAACGACTCGGGCTGGAAGGTCGACGGAAAGCCATCGGACATATCCGACGAATTTCGATCGAACAATGCGAAGAACTTGGTCGCAAGGAGTTTGAAGAAACTCAAATTGGCCGCCTCGAGCACAAAATTGAATCGACGGAAAGCCATCGGACATATCCGACGAATTTCGATCGAACAATGCGAAGAACTTGGTCGCAAGGAGTTTGAAGAAACTCAAATTGGCCGCCTCGAGCACAAAATTGAAAAATTGAAAATCCTCGGAGAACGTACCCCCGGCGTTGAGTTTCTTTCGAGCGAAGTTTTTAGCGGTGACCATGGCCTCGCAGTCATAGAACATGCTCCTTTTGGCGTGATTGGAGCAGTCACACCGATCACCCATTCGTTGCCAACAATCACGGGCAATGCGGTGAGCATGATCGCCTCTGGAAACACGGTTATCGTGAATCCGCATCCAGGTGGAAAACGAATCGCAGCCGAGGGAGTACGACTTTTCAATCAGGCAATTCATCGCGATATCGGTATCGATAATCTGGTGAGCGTGATTGCCGAACCGACGCTTGAAACCGCAGCCGATCTCTTTGCACATCGGGGCGTCAAGCTGATTTGCGTCACTGGCGGCCCTGCGGTCGCTCGAGCGGCGTTGCAATCGAGCAAACGGGCGATTGTTGCTGGTCCTGGAAATCCCCCTGTCGTGGTAGACGAGTCGGCTGATCTCGATCGTGCTGCACGTTCGATTATCTACGGTGCAAGCTATGACAATAATCTTTTGTGCATCTCTGAAAAACAGGTGTTCGTGGTGGCGAGCGTGTTTGACCAGTTGATGGCTGCGATGGAACGCTTCGGAGCTTTACGGCTCACGGCTGCACAAGTCGATGCTCTCACAAAGCGTGCAATCGTCGAGGTAGGCGAGGCAAATCATCGTCATCTTGCCCCCTGTAAGGAATTGCTGGGAAAGGATGCCTCGCTGTTGGCCCATGCCGCTGGAGCGACACGTCGAGATGGACTCGAACTTGTCTACGGTGAGACAGACGTATCAAACCCATTTGTTGCCGTAGAACAGATGATGCCATTTGTTCCATTTGTGCGCTGTCGGAATGTCGACGAGGCCATCGATCGAGCCCATGAGAGCGAGCATGGATTTCGCCACACTGCGATTATTCATTCCAATAATGTGAGGAACATGACGCGCATGGGTCGCCTGCTCGACACGACGCTCTTTATTAAAAATGGTCCTTGCGTCGCAGGTCTTGGGCTTGGCGGCGAAGGCTATCTTTCGTTTTCGATTGCTACACCCACCGGTGAAGGTGTGACAACTCCTTTGACATTCACCAGGCAGCGCCGCTGCACGCTCGTCGAAGATCTTCGGATTCTCGGCACTGCAACCGTCTAGCCGCTTTGAAAAGGATACGCATTGATGCAAATTGCACAGGTTATCGGCAGAGCAACTGCCACAGTAAAACACCCGTCACTCATCGGCGCTGTGCTGCTTCTGGTGCAACCGCTGATGCGGGATGGTCACTCCTGCGACGGAGACCCGCAACTCGTGATCGACACCATGGCTGCAGGGCACGGTGATGTCGTCGTCATATCGAGTGACGGTGCGATGCTTCGTGAACTTCTTTCAAACGACCAAACACCTGCTCGTTACAGCACAATTGGCTTCATCGACCCTTTGCTGAATCAATGACAACTCCCCCCGAATCTCCTTTTTCTGCTGTCCTCATTGCCCGAGTGGTGCAAGAAGTGCTGCGCCGACTGCCCGCCGAAATTGTATTCACTTCCGCTGAAAAGCCTCCGACCCATTCGGTCTCTTCTTCTGGCGGTGACCAGTCCCCATCACTCGTGGGAAAACTAATCACGCTGAAATCGATTACCGAGTTACCTGCTGGAACGCGTCAGATTCTTGTGCGTTACGACGCTGTGATCACTCCTTCGGCACGAGAGGCAGCCGCAGACTCCGGGATCACATTCGTGCGAAAGAGTCTGGTGTCAACTAAAACACAAGCAAAACTTGTCATCGGTCGGGCCGACTGCCGTCGCGATGTGTCGACGTTGACCTCTGCAATTGCTGCAGCAGTTTCTGCATCACAGCAGCTGCCAGCGAGTGGTTTAGAAGATACGCTCTTGGCAATGGCTCTGCATGTGAGCCGTGATGGATTTCGCGGAATTTTACTTTCCGGCCGACCTGCATTGGCCGTGGTCGTTGCCAATCGAAACAACGCCTTACGAGCGATTACCGCTGACACTTCTTCCAAAATCGAAAAGGCTATCGAACAGTGCGGAGCAAATGTGCTGGTTATGAATCCCGATGATTTTTCATCCGGTGCACTTGTGCGGGCCTGTATTGATTTTGTTGGTCGTGAGACCGTCGAACCACCTATAGAACTAAAGATTACCGCGAGTCCCTGCGCCTGCAGTACTCACTCACATTTCTAAACATTTCTGGATCCTTCCAATGCGCATCGGTCGAACGCTCGGTACGGTAACACTTTCTCAGGCGCATCCGAGCGTGCGCGGTGGGGTATTGAGACTTGTCGTGCCTCTTGGCAAAGACGATCTGGATGCTGGAGATGGACCCGCTGAGCCATTGATTGCATGGGATGATCTCGGAGCAGGTGACGGTCAACTGGTGGCCTTCAGCGAAGGTGGTGAGGCCGCACAACCATTTCGACCGGAATCGAAGCCTATTGATGCTTTTATTGCAGCGATTCTTGACCAGATTGATCTGGGGCCAACTATCAAAAAACCGCCTGTTTCCAGCGATTAACCCTTGCAAACATCAACCGTATACCTAACCGATACCACCGTCAATCCGAACCGAGTCCCGACATTGTCCCAAATCTTGATCAACACTTTCTTCGAAAGAATACCGCGTTTTTTCTCAACCGTAAAAATCTGTTTTAGGAGTGCACTATGAATCGCCAGCCACTATCAAAACTCAAGGAAGAAATCTGTGATATCGGTCGCCGCATTTACAACAAGGGATTTGCCGCCGGAAATGATGGGAATATTTCATACCGTCTGGGGCCAAATGAAGTGCTCTGCACTCCAACGATGATCTCAAAAGGGTTTATGAAGCCCTCCGACTTGTGCATCGTAGATATGGAAGGCAAGCAGGTTGGTGGACAACGCAAGCGATCGAGTGAAATTCTGCTGCACTTGACGATCATGAAAGAAAGACCCGACGTCAATAGTGTTGTGCATTGTCATCCGCCACATGCAACGGCATTTGCTGTCGCCCGTGAACCAATTCCGCAATGCGTACTCCCCGAAGTTGAAGTGTTTCTCGGCGACGTGCCAATCACCAAGTATGAGACTCCAGGAGGTCAAGCCTTTGCCGATACCGTCAAGCCGTTTGTGAAAAACTCCAACGTTTTAATCCTCGCCAACCACGGCACCGTCAGCTACGGTGATTCCGTTGAAAAGGCTTACTGGTGGACTGAAATTCTCGACGCGTATTGCCGAATCTTGATGCTTGCCAAGGATCTCGGACGAGTCAATTTTTTTACACCTGAAAAAGAACGTGAACTGCTTGAGCTCAAGGCAAAATGGGGATATAGCGACCCCCGACTCAAGAAGGAGATGGAGAATTGCGACATCTGCGCCAACGACGTTTTTCGTTCGAGTTGGCAGGATTCGGGTGTGAGCCGAAGGGCATTTGATGCACCGCCCCCGATGGGTTCCGCTTCAAAATTAAGTAGCCCGGCTCCCGCTCCGAGTCCAGCAGCGCCGCTAGATTACGACGCTCTTGTGAAAGCCGTTACCGAACAGGTCTGTAAAGAACTTGGCGTCAGCGCATAAGCAGACGCACCGCCTATCAAAGGAAAATACTCTATGAAAGTTGGCATCATCGGCGGAGGCGGTATCGTTGGCAGTTGCGCTGGCTTTGCACTGCAGATGGGAAAAGTCGTACACGAAATTGTGTTGGTGGATAACAATGCCGAGCTCGCGGATGGACAGGCTCTGGATCTTTTGCATGGAAGTGCAGCTCTCGCAGACCAGTGCATTCACTCAGGCGGCTACAACGATCTGGCCGACGCGGAGATTGTCTGCATCACAGCCGGCCTCCGCAGAAAACCTGATGAGAGTCGTCTTGCATTAATTAACCGTAACGTGGAACTTTTCCGATCGATTCTTGCCTCGCTAGTATCCAAGGGCCTTCGGTCACAGCCGGACTCCGCAGAAAACCTGATGAGAGTCGTCTTGCATTAATTAACCGTAACGTGGAACTTTTCCGATCGATTCTTGCCTCACTAGTATCCAAGGGCCTTCGGCAGGATGTGATCGTTTTGGTCGTGAGTAATCCGGTTGATATTCTCACATTTCTAGCAGCCAAAGAACTCGGCTTGCCGCGGGGACGAGTCATCGGGCTCGGCACACTTCTGGACACGCTCCGATTCCGAAGTCTTCTGGCGATGAATCTCAACGCACCTCCTACTCAAGTTTCTGCCATGATTCTTGGAGAGCATGGCGACAGTATGGTACCTGTTTGGAGCAGTGCCAGCATTGCCGGGCTCCCGCTTGAAAAATATCCTGGATTTTCTCAAAAACTTGGATTGGATGTCTTTGCACGAACAAAATCTTCAGGTGCGGAGATGATTAAGAAAAAAACCGGCGCAGGGTTTGCCGTCGGCATTTCAATTGCTGAAGTCATTCATGCAGTATTGCTTGACAGTAAACGCGTGCTACCGATTTGTGCGGTGCAGTCGGGTGCCTATGGACTTCGAGATGTTGCGATTTCCGTACCGACCGTTGTTGGACGATTAGGGGCCGAACGTATGATTGAAATCGAGCTTTGGCCGCGTGAAGTTCAAGGACTTCGAAAGAGTGCCGGCGTGTTACGAGAAACGCTCGATCAGGTTTTTCTCGCGACGCAGCGTTCGTGAATCATTTTGGCGTTTACGTTTTAGGGATCGCGCCGTGTGAAAATCAGACAGGCCGACAGAAGGAACACCGCAGTGTGTCCAAGGGTGAAGCCGAGGCCTCTTTTCCATGAAAAGTCAGTGCTCTCTACCAACGCCCGAAACGGACCGGCCACGGCATAGTCACGCATCAATTGACGATCGACAGAGTTGTCAAGATCTTCGGTGTGAGGCAAAACGGTATAGATCGCTTCTGACACCCGGCCGACAGTCGTTTTGTAAAATGGTTTCCGCCCTGGCCTGAGTGGCTCTTCACGTTTTGATTTCGAGCCTCGCAGGCTATCGGCAATCGCCATCGGTCTGACCCGTCCAATATTTGCTTCACGCATTCGGCTATCAATGACCTGATTATGAAACTGTCCAACAATAAAAAGCAGAGCCCAGTAGGCAACCGTCACGAGCATCGCTGAGGTAACACTGCGAGTGATCACGCCGGTCAAAACGCTGACTGATAAAAGTAACGCGAAAAATAGAAGCAGTGTGGGCAAGGCGAAGAGAACTCCCGGTGTCCAGATGTCGGCAAGGATTCCAGTCACCAGCCAAGAAGCAAAAATTAAGAGGCCCAACAGCGCCGCGACCAAGAGCAGGCTGCCACAATATTTGAAAAGGAGTATCTGCCAGCGAGGAATCGGTCGCACGAGCAGGAGTTCAAGCGTTCCTTTGCGCACCATGTTGGGAACGAAGGCGGCGGTCACTGCCACGCTGATCAAGAGCAAAATACTTCCTCCCAATCCCGTCGTAAGGAGTTTCTGTAAAATAAACACTTCCAGACCCAGTGGCGCCCCTTTCGAAGAGGTAAGTTCAAGACTGTCTTGAAAGAGTGTAAATCGATTGGGCCAAAGAAGTCTGAGATCGCGTCCAGGATCAACTGTCATTTCCCAGCTCTGAAACCCTATTCGCGTTATGAATCCAGATGTTGTTTCTCGCACTTCACGAACGTTCCAGAGCTTGACGTCTGCAATGTTTCCAAATCTTTTTTGAATGTCTGCAGCATTTTCCGGCTGCGCAAAAAGAGGGAGATAGGTGCGATTAAGCGTCACCTGCCAAGAGCTGTTGGGATGATCTTCGCCCTGGGCCCGATCACTGACGATCCAATAAACCGAACCATTGTGTTCGTTGGCAATGTCAGTCAGGGTCAGTTTTCCGAGGTCAAGTTCATCAAGGTTTGCAGACATCGCCGTTGCAGAAAAATCGAGATAGGCACGGCCACTCGGGAGAGGATCGATGCGACCTGAGAGAACCGTAAAAAAAAGGATGGCGATAAGACTCACGAGCAGATAAAGAATCTTCGCGTCAAGAAACTCTCGCCAAGCATCGCTCATCATGGCAAAAAACGTCTGAACAACGT
>Ga0194035_1001846_pt1 | contig 10809 bp, 11 predicted proteins | sample JunL2320m_MetaG_FD_148680 | JGI IMG/M metagenome (GOLD analysis project Ga0194035, IMG submission 148680) | Anoxic zone freshwater microbial communities from boreal shield lake in IISD Experimental Lakes Area, Ontario, Canada - Jun2016-L239-20m | ecosystem: Environmental > Aquatic > Freshwater >...
GGACCCGGCCGCATTGCCGACCGGTTTGGCGCACAACGCATGACCATCGTAGGGCTCATCGCAATTGCGGCCGGGTCCTTTATTCTATCCATGCTGCCGGCGGCGCTCGGCATCCCCGGCTACATCGCCCCCATCGTCGTCATCACCGTCGGCTATGCGCTGTTCCAGACCGCCAACAACACCGCCGTCATGACAGATGTCCGCCCGGACCAGCGGGGCGTCATTTCCGGCATGCTCAATTTATCGCGCAATCTCGGGCTCATTACCGGTGCATCCGTTATGGGCGCCGTGTTCGCGTTCGCATCGTCAGCGATCGACATCACAACGGCGGACCCTAAGGCCGTTGCCACCGGCATGCGGATCACGTTCGCGGTCGCAGGCGTTCTGATCGTCGCCGCGCTCGCAATCGCGGTTGGCACTTACCGCCGCACACGGGCGGTCTCCTGATCCGGGCGGCCAAGAGGCCGTCTCCCATGGAACCAAGGGCTGCGACTTAAGTTGTAAAAGTGCGCCCGCGGACGGGCCCCGAATTACGGGGCACGAGAGAGTTCCGACATCACCTCTGCGCGGGCAAGGAATGCTCATGGAGATTTCTATGAGGCGCGTGATGGTGCCGACTTTTTATCGAAAAAAGGCCGCGGAGTGCGCTCGCTTGGCAAAATTCTCGCCGGAGCCCGTTACCCGGCAAGCCTATAAAATGCTGGCGCGCCAATGGTCGGCGATCGCCGCCTTCGACGAGCGTAATCCGCCACGGTTCAGACTCTTAAAACAGAGCGATGAATCGCTGGCTCACAGTCCGAGTCCTTAAGCGCGCCGCTTCCGCCAGCGTCAGACCATGAATCAAAACATTCTTTCGGGGAGCACGACCCATGTCCGCTGAAACCCTTCTCATCATTTTACTGATTGGCGCCATTGCCGGATGGCTGGCCGGACAAATCGTCCGGGGCACGGGCTTCGGCCTCGTCGCCGATATTGCTTTGGGAATCGTCGGTGCATTTATCGGCACCTGGCTGCTGCCGCAGTTAGGTATCCGCATTGGCTCCAGCATCGTCGCCGCGATCATCGCCGCCACCATCGGTGCGGTGTTGCTGTTGGTCATTCTCGGATTTTTCGGACGGGGCGGGCGAGTTTTCCAAAGCGGCGGCAACGCAGGCGGGCATCTCCATCTCACGCCGCCGACTGTTCCGGTCTTTATTATTTCGCTCGTGCTGGCTCTCGTCGCCTTGCTGGCATACTACGCGCGCATAAGAATGCCATTCATCCCTCCAGTGCGCGCTATTGATGTGCTCGCGATTGCTTACCTGGTGCTTCTCGCCGGCGTATTGTTTCGACGCATTTAAACTGAGCCGGATGAGAAAGCTGCCGTTTTTATAATTGGCGCGCCGGAAGGGATTCGAACCCCTGACCCCCAGATTCGAAGTCTGGTGCTCTATCCAGCTGAGCTACCGGCGCTTCTTTTTTACTTAAACGAGAAGAAGAAGATGGCGCGCCCGGAGAGATTCGAACTCCCGACCCCCAGATTCGTAGTCTGGTGCTCTATCCAGCTGAGCTACGGGCGCTGATACCGTCGCCGGGATTTCGGCACGGAACGAAGGCATAGCTATCGCCTTGGGTTTGCATTGGCAAGGGTTGGACCCGGCTGGCGCGCCGCCCAGGCAAGCGCCTCGTTCTCAACGCGGATGCGTATGTACAAGAGCGCCGCATTGGCGAGCGAAAACACGATGGCGATACCCCACAGGCCCAGCGCCAACGGGACCACCGCGATCTCCACAACGACGATCAGATAATTAGGGTGCCTGATCCAGCGGTAAGGCCCGCGCGCGAGCGGCTTTTCTCCCGGCACGACGATTACGCGCGTCGTCCAGCGCGCTCCCAGACTGGCGATGACCCACAGCCGCGCCACCTGCAGCAGAACGAAGACGCCAAGCAAATAAGGATCGGCTGCGCGGTCGTGGCCCATGATCCAGAGCGCCAGCAGCCAGAACGCATGCAGCGCGACAATTAAATAGTAATGCGATTGCCCAAACTCGGCGCCGCCGCGGCCGATGAGACGCAACGTGTTGTGCGTGGCGAAGGCAAGCTCGGCCAGCCGCTGCGTCACCAGAAAGAGAACAAGCCACGCGCCTTCACCCACGGGAACCCTCGATCGCCAGAAAACTCGCGGTGAAACCCGGCCCGAGCGCGGAGAGCACCGCCGGTCCCTTCAGGCCGCGCTTGAGCGCGCGCTCCAGCACGAACAGCACGGTCGGCGCTGACATGTTTCCGTAACGGCGCAGCACCTCGCGCTCGTCGGCTAGCGTTCCGCTTTTCAGCCCAAGCGCCGTCTCCACCGCGTTCAGCACCTTGGCGCCGCCGGGATGGCAGATGAAGCGCGGATTTTTCAGTTTGGCGGCTTTCATGAAGCGGCGCGCGGGCGCAGCGAGCCGCTGCTCGACGAATGCGGGGAGCGAGCGCGATAGCACGACGCCGAAACCTATCGGATCGACCGACCAGCCCATGATGTCGAGCGTGTCCGGCCAGGTGTGCTCTGCCGCCATGCCGATGCGAAGTTTCGATTTCGTCTTTCCCGCGCGCAGCACGGCCGCTGCCGCGCCGTCGCCGAACAGAGCGGTGGAAATAACATCCGCCTTGGTGCCGCGGTCGCCGCGAAACGACAATGTGCAAAGCTCCACAACAACGAGCAGCACTGTGTCACCGGGTTTCGCGCGCGCCAGCTTTGCCGCGGTGGCCAATCCGGAAACGCCGCCGGCACAGCCAAGCCCGAATATGGGAACGCGCGCGGCATCGGCGCGAAATCCCAATTTTTTCGCGGCGCGTGCTTCCAGACTCGGCGTCGCGATGCCGGTCGACGATACGGTGACGATCACATCGACATCGCGCGCGGCGATGCGCGCACGCTTGAGCGCCAGCTTCGCCGCCTTGACGAACAGATCGCCGGCGCCGTCGAGATAAGCCTGCGTGCGCTCGCTCCAGTCGTGCGGTTCCTCGAACCATCGCAAGGGACGCGCGGAATAGCGCCGATCGATGCCGGCATTGACGAACACGTCCGCGAGCTTTGGATAGCGCGCGAGGCTTTTCGCGAACTTGCGCCCGGCGATTCCGATAACGGCGGATTGATCGAGTCGATGAGGCGGCACCGCCGTCGCTAATCCCAGCAGCGATACCATTGCGAAGACCTTATGGCCGCTCCCCATGCGGCGCCCAATTCATTGAACACCGTGCAGCGCCGTCTGTTCCAAAAATTTCAGGCTCGCGCGCGTTCTCCGCGGCGGGCGTCGAGCTCGACCGCGCAATCCGGGATGGTGATGCTGAACGTCGCGCCGATGGTGCCATCGACCAGGCGAATGTCGCCGCCATGCGCACGCACCAGTTCGGCTGCGATGGCGAGGCCGAGGCCCGAGCCGCCCGGCCGGGTCGAGCCCTGGAACGCCTCGAACAAATGCGCGCGTGCCTTGTCGGAAATCCCGGGGCCGGTGTCGGAAACCTCGATCACCGCCACCGCGCCTTCGCGCCGGCCGGTGATGCGGATCTGGTCGCGCGCGGGGTCGCGCGATGCGCGGCCTTCCAGCGCTTGCACCGCGTTGCGCGTGAGATTGAGCAGGATGCGAAACAGCTGATCGTGGTCGGCTTCCACCGTCATGCCGCGCTCAACGGCGACGATCCAGCGGATCGGCACTTCGAGCTTGAGACCGAGCGCTTCGTGCACTTCCTCAATCAGCGGATCGAGCGCGACGGTCTTGCGGTCGGGCGGAGCTTCCTGCGCCGCGCCGTAGGACAGCGTCGATTGGCAGAACGCGATGGCGCGCTCCAGCGCGCGCATCAGCTTGGGCGCGAAGCGTTGCACTTTCGGATCCGGCGAACTAAAAAATTGATCGGAAAACAATTGCGCCGAGGCCAGCAAGTTGCGCAGGTCGTGATTGATCTTCGACACCGCGAGCCCGAGCGCGGCCAGCCTGTTTTTTTGGTGCAGCATCGAGGCAAGATCGCGTTGCATGGTGGCCAGCTCGCTCTCAGCCGTGCCGATTTCGTCGCGGCGGCTTGAAGCGACAATGATGCGTCCCGGATTTTCTGGGTCGGCGCGAAACGCAGTCATGTTGGCGGTGATCCGGCGCATCGGACGCACCAGCATGTAATGCAGTGCGAAGAACACCAGCATCGCGGTGATGCCGGAGATCACGAGCGAGATCAGCAGCACGTTGCCGGAAAACTTGAACATCGCCTGCCGGAGCGGGCCTTCCTCCAGCACGATTTCGAGGAAGTCGCCGCCCATCGGCGCCGGGCCGACGGCGCGGATGATGTCGCTGTCCTTGCAGAAGAACAGGCTTTCGATCGCCTCGTAGGTGGCGGTGATCGACGACATGTTGCGCATATCGACGTCGTGGTGGATCGAGGACGGCATCTCGGAGACGGCGAGCAGCCGGCGCTGCGTTCCCATTTTCATGGCGACGGCCTTGGCGCCGATGCTCTCGAGGAGCTGCCGCGCCAGCGGCTCCGGCACCATTCCGCTCGGCGCGGCATCGAGCACGAGCGCGGCGGTGTGCGCGGCGGCAAGGCGGTCGTTGAGCCAGTTGAGACGGAAATTGGCGATAGACGGCACGTAGATGAGCACTTCGGCCAGCATTACGAACAGGACCGTGAGCAACAACAGCTTGCCGGAGAGTCCGAAACGCGGTGCGCGCGCCGGACCCAATTCCTTTGTCCAGGCGGCGTTGTCCGTCATCGCTCGTGCCTTAAATCAGTCATCATGAGAACCGGGTGTAACCAAGCTATCTCGCGGTGTAATGGGCGCCAATCAACATCATATTAGGGCCATAACTGGGCCGGGCGGGGCCGCACGTCGCATTGACGGGGCGGAGGGCCTCCCTTATAAGCCGCGGAAATCACGCGCTAACCCGTCATATTTGGACACTTTCAGCGCGGCCAGCGGAGAACCATTGCAGTGAAGCGGACCTATCAACCGAGCAAACTGGTACGCAAGCGCCGTCACGGCTTCCGCTCGCGCATGGCCACCAAAGGCGGACGCAAAGTGCTTCGCAAGCGGCGTGCGCATGGGCGCAAGCGGCTCAGCGCCTAACTTTGCGCGCAGCGCATCCTTAAGATTTCATGGAACGATTGAGGCAACGAGCGGACTTCCTGGCCGCCGCGACCGGATCCAAAATTCCGGCAGCGGCGTTTGTGCTGCAGGCGCGCAAGCGAAAAGACGATGACGAAGGGCCGGTGCGTATCGGCTTCACCGTCACCAAGAAAATCGGCAACGCGGTTGTGCGCAATCGCATCCGCCGGCGCTTGCGGGAAATCGTCAGGCTCGCGGCCACGGCGCCGTTGCGCGCCGGATACGATTACGTGCTGGTAGGCCGCCGCGCCGCGCTCTCGCTGACGTTCGCGCGCATGGCCGAGGAATTCGACGGCGCATTGCGCCGGCTGCATGCGGGGCACGGCAAGGCAATACGAGCGTCCGTTTCATGAACGATCAGAAAAACACCATTCTCGCGGTCGTGCTGTCAGCCTTGGTGCTGATCTCATGGCAGTACTTCGTCGGCATGCCGCAGATGGAGAAGCAAAAACAGGAACAGGCGCAGAAACAAGCGCAGGTAACTCTGCCCGCGCAACCCGGACAGCCGGCGCCCGCTGCCGCGCAACCGGGCGGCGCACCGGTGATTCCGGGGCAGGCCGCGCCGCCCGCGGCGGTCATCGCCGCCACGCGCGCAGCCACGATTTCAGCGACGCCGCGCATTCGCATCGATACTCCGAGCCTTAACGGATCGATCGCGCTGAAGGGCGGGCGCATCGACGATCTTTCGCTGGTGAAATATCGCGAGACGGTCGATCCGAAATCGCCCGCCATCGTGCTGCTGTCGCCCTCGGGAAGCCCCGAACCGTTCTACGCCGAATTCGGCTGGGTCGCCGCGACCGGCACCACCGCCAAGCTGCCGGGACCGGATACCGTCTGGACACAAGCTGGCTCCAACGCTCTCGGCGTCGGCCAACCGGTGAAACTCACCTACAATAACGGCGATGGCCTCGAATTCGCGCGCACCATCTCGGTCGACGACAAATATCTTTTCACCGTCAAGGACGAAGTCGCCAACAAAAGCGCGGCTGCGGTCTCACTCTATCCTTATGCGCTGATCTCACGTCACGGCACGCCACAGGTGCAGGGCTATTACATCCTGCATGAAGGCATGATCGGCGTGCTCGACGACAAGCTGCAAGAGGACACCTACAAGAACATTGAAGACAAAAAGAAAATCGAATTCACGAAATCCAATTACTGGCTCGGCATCACCGACAAATATTGGGCCGCAACGCTGATTCCGCCGCAGAATGCGGCGATCAAAGGGGAATTCCTGAGCACGCTGACGGGTGCGCAGCGCATCTATCAGGCGGATTACCTGCTCGAACAACGCAACGTCGCGCCCGGCGCGACCGCCACCGCCGATACGCGCCTCTTCGCCGGCGCGAAGGAAGTCAATCTCATCAGCCAGTATGAGAAAGAGCAGAACATCAGCCGCTTCGATCTGATGATCGATTGGGGCTGGTTCTATTTCATCACCAAGCCGATGTTCATCGTGATGGATTATTTCTTCCGTCTGACGGGGAACTTCGGCATCGCCATTCTGCTGGTCACCGTGCTGATCAAGATCGTGTTCTTCCCGCTCGCCAATAAATCCTACGCCTCGATGGCGAAGATGAAGGCCGTGCAGCCGCAGATGACCGAAATCCGCGAACGCTTTGCCGATGACAAGGCGAAGCAACAGGCGGCGCTGATGGAGCTGTACAAGCAGGAAAAGATAAATCCAATCGCAGGCTGCCTGCCTATTCTGATTCAGATTCCGGTTTTCTTCGCGCTCTACAAGGTGCTGTTCGTCACTATTGAGATGCGCCACGCACCGTTCTTCGGCTGGATCCACGACCTCGCCGCGCCCGATCCGACCAATCTGTTCAATCTGTTCGGCTTGCTGCCTTTCGACCCCACCGCGTTGCCGGTGTTCGGACACTTCCTCGCGCTCGGCGTATGGCCGCTGATCATGGGCGTGACCATGTTCGTGCAGATGAAGCTCAATCCGTCGCCGCCCGATCCGACGCAGAAGATGATCTTCGACTGGATGCCGCTGATCTTCACTTTCATGCTGGCGACTTTCCCCGCCGGCCTGGTCATCTACTGGGCCTGGAACAACACGCTCTCGGTGATCCAGCAGAGCGTGATCATGCGGAAGCACGGCGCCAAGATCGAATTGTTCGACAACATCAAGTCGCTGTTCGCCAAGAAAAAATCGGACTGACGTTCTGTTGTCATCGCCCGGCAACCGGGTCCGGCCGTCGGCCGGCCCGGCTGTAAACTTGACCGGGCGATCCAGTATCCGTTGACATACGTTGTTGTGCACGTCGCATGCGCCAGCCCGGCGATTACTGGATGCCCCGCCTACGCGGGGCATGACACAAAATGACCTCGGAATTTTCATCTCGAGAAATCGAAGCCGGCCGCCGGCTATTCGGCGTGCAATGGGACTTCCTGTCGGCGGCGAGTTCGCCGCAATCGTTGCCCCCCATGCAGGGCGTCGAGATTGCCTTCGCCGGACGCTCCAACGTCGGCAAGTCGAGCCTGATCAACGCGCTCACCGGACGTAAAGCGCTGGCGCGCACCTCGCACACGCCTGGCCGCACGCAGGAGCTAATTTTCTTTTCGGCGGGCCACGGCCTCACGCTGGTCGACATGCCGGGCTACGGATACGCCGAGGCGCCGAAAGCCAAGATCGCGGAATGGACGGCGCTGATTCACGATTACCTGCGCGGCCGCGCCAGCCTCGCCCGCGTCTATGTGCTGGTCGATGCCCGCCACGGCCTGAAAGACGCCGACGACAGCATTCTTGGCGCGCTCGGCGAGTCAGCGATCAGTCATCAGATCGTGCTGACCAAAGCCGACGCGGTGAAGCCTGCGGCGCTGACCGAGCGCATTGCAGGGCTAAAAGCCAAGCTGGCAAAGCGTCCTGCCGCCTTCCCCGAAGTGCTTACAACCTCGTCCCACGACAGCGCCGGCATTCCCGAACTGCGCGCCGCGATCGCAAGGTTGCTAGGGGAGCGGCGCGCTTAATACATTGTCGCGCCACGCGCTCTCGGCTAGAACCCTCTCGCATTCGAGATAAAGGCCCGCGATGAGCAAAGCCCCGAAGATCACGCCGCACGACGCCGCCCGCGTCCTTTCCGAAGCGCTGCCACACATGCAGCGCTACGATGACGAGATCGTCGTGGTGAAATACGGCGGCCATGCCATGGGCGTCGAGGAAACCGCGCGCGCGTTCGCCCGCGACATCGTGCTGCTGGAACAGACCGGGATCAATCCGGTGGTGGTGCACGGCGGCGGCCCGCAGATCGAAGCGATGCTGAAAAAGGCCGGCGTTGAATCGCAATTCGCCGGCGGCCTGCGCATCACTGACGCCAAGACGCTGGAAATCGTCGAGATGGTGCTGGCCGGTTCGATCAACAAGCAGATCGTCGGTTACGTCAACGCCGCCGGCGGCAAGGCCATCGGCCTGTGCGGCAAGGACGGCAACATGGTGGTGGCGAAAAAAGTCGGCCGCCGCGTGGTCGATCCCGATTCCAATATCGAGAAGGTGGTCGATCTCGGCTTCGTCGGCGAACCGGACAAAGTCGACACCACGGTGCTCGACACCGTGCTCGGCCGCGAGCTGATCCCGGTGCTCGCACCCGTCGCCGCCGGCGCCAATGGCGGCACGTTTAACGTCAACGCCGACACTTTCGCGGGGGCAATCGCCGGGGCACTCAAGGCCAAGCGCCTGCTGCTGCTCACCGACGTGCCGGGCGTACTCGACAAGGATAAACAGCTGATCGAGGATTTGACCGTCGCCGACGCGCGCAAACTGATCGCCGACGGCACCATTTCCGGCGGCATGATCCCGAAGGTGGAGACCTGCCTCTATGCGCTCGAACAGGGCGTCGAAGGCGTGGTTATCCTCGACGGCAAGGTACCGCACGCCGTATTGCTCGAATTGTTCACCGACCATGGCGCCGGCACGCTGATACATCCTTAAATCCAGCCACGGCGGAGTGGCGGGAGCGCTCCGAAGGGCAGATTATCTTCGGAAATGATTCGCTTGATCGCACTTCTGACGATCCTTATCGCGGCAACGCCCGCTCACGCCGAATTGTCGCTGTGCAATCGCACCAGTTACGTGGTCGAGGCGGCGATCGGCCTGGAAAATCGCGCCAGCGTAACGACGCGCGGCTGGTTCCATATCGAGCCCGGCCAATGCCGCAATGTGCTCGAAGGCCCGCTCGATGCCGAACTGGTTTATGTGCATGCCAGTACGCCGTCGGTGTACGGCGCAGCGCCATTGCCGCAAACCGGGCATGCCGATCTCTGCGTCGGCGAGCGCGACTTCACTATCGCCAGCGCGCGCGGCTGCCGGAGCGGACAGCGCCCCGTGCGCTTCACCACCGTAAAGCCGACCGACACCGGCAAGGGGCCGATCGCCAATCTCGCGGAGGAATCCGATTACACCGACGAGCAGGCGCGGCTCGCGGGCATTCAGCGGCTGCTGGTCGTCTCCGGCTACGACGCCAATCCGATCGACGGCTTGTCCGGCGCGAAGACCGAAGCCGCGCTGGCGGCTTTTTTGCGCGACCGCAAATTGCCGGCGAACGCCGCGTCGCAGCCGAACTTCTTCAACGTGCTGTTGCAGGCCGCGCAGTCGCCGGACGGCAACGGTTTTTCCTGGTGCAACGAGACCAAGCTCACCGTGATGGCGGCGCTCGGCATCGTGGAGATGGGCGCCATCGTCACGCGCGGCTGGTACCGCATCGAACCGGGCAAATGCGTGAAGCCGGACGTGCGCGGCGAGCCGCGCCGGCTTTACACGTATGCCGAGGCCGTCGATGAAAACGGCTTCCTGGTCAAGCGCGGCGAGCAGCCGCTCGCCTGGGGCGGCAACGTTCAGCTCTGCACGCGTGAGGGAAAGTTCGAGCTCAACGATCACAACGATTGCTCGTCGCGCGGGCTGATGTCTGCCCCGTTCGCGGCCATCGATGTCGCAGGGCGCAATTCCACCACCGTTCGCTTCAAGGAACCTTGAGCGGATGACAGACGCGCCGCGCGGCTTCGGCCATGTCGAGACCTGGGTGTTCGATCTCGACAACACGCTCTACCCGCATCATCTCAATCTCTGGCAGCAGGTGGACGAGCGCATACGCGCGTATCTGGTTGATTATCTGAAAGTCGGCGCGGACGAAGCAACGCGCGTGCAGAAGGATTATTACAAACGCTATGGCACCACCATGCGCGGGATGATGGCCGAGCATGGCATGATGCCGGACGACTATCTGGAATTCGTCCACCAGATCGACCACTCGCCGCTGGAGCCAAATCCCGCGCTCGGCGAAGCGTTGAAAAAATTGCAGGGGCGCAAGCTCATCCTCACCAACGGCACGCGTAAACACGCCGACGCGGTGATGAAAAAACTCGCCGTGCACGAACACTTCGAGGACATATTCGACATCGTCGCCGCCGAGCTGGAGCCGAAACCTTCCGCCGTCACCTACGAGCGCTTTCTCGCGCAGCACAAGGTCGATGCCGCCAAGGCTGCCATGTTCGAGGATCTCGCCCGCAATCTGGAAACGCCGCACGCGCTCGGCATGACCACAGTGCTGGTGGTGCCGGAGGGCACGCGCGAAGTCTTCCGCGAGGACTGGGAGCTGGAAGGCCGCGACGCCGCCCATGTCGATCATCTCACCGACGATCTCGTGGGCTTTCTGCAGCGGATAGCCCCCGGCGCTTGACTTCCCTCGCCCGGC
>Ga0194035_1001848_pt1 | contig 10796 bp, 9 predicted proteins | sample JunL2320m_MetaG_FD_148680 | JGI IMG/M metagenome (GOLD analysis project Ga0194035, IMG submission 148680) | Anoxic zone freshwater microbial communities from boreal shield lake in IISD Experimental Lakes Area, Ontario, Canada - Jun2016-L239-20m | ecosystem: Environmental > Aquatic > Freshwater >...
ATCCTGCCGTAATCGCTGCGCGGTAGATTTCTTCTATGACTTCATCGGGACATACGCACGAAGATCACGACCACGTCCACGGCCCCGGCTGCGGCCACACGGCGATCGTCCACGACGGCCACATCGACTTCATCCACGATGGCCACCTGCACCAGCCACACGGCGACCACGTTGACGAGCACTCGCTACCCGTGAACGAGCAGCTGCCCGACATCTGCAATCAGGAGCACGACTGCGGCCAGCACGCCCACGGCGCTGACTGCGGCCACGAGGCCGTGCCGCACGGCGAGCACACCGATTACCTCGTCGAGGGCCGTCTCCACCATCCCCACGGGGATCACTGTGATGATCACGGCGGCCTCGAACTAGCTTGAGAATCAGTCTCATCGCTAGCCTCTTGAGCGATGGCAAGGACGAAGACGAAAGAGTCGCAGTGGGCGACAACGACGAACGAGCGACTCTCTGAGGCGGGCTTCCGCCGTGGTGGCGCACGCGCTGCCGTGGTTGCGCTGCTCGACGAGCAGCGCTGCGCGCTCAGCGCCTACGAGATCGAAGACCTGCTCGCGGGGCGCGAGCGCGCCGTTGGCCGCGCCAGCATCTACAGGATCCTTGAGCAGCTCGACGAGCTGGGCGTAGTCAGCAGAGTCGAACTTGGCCAAGGCCAGGCGCGTTACGAACCGATCCGCCCCGACCATCACCACCATCACCTCGTCTGCGATAACTGCGGCGCCGTAATCGCCTTCGATGACGCGCCGTTAGAGCGCGCCGTCGCCTCAATCTCTAATCGCGTCGACTTCGCAGTCGAAGGTCACGAGATTGTGCTCCACGGCCTCTGCGCTAGCTGCCGCTAACGACGATCGCGCCTAGATCATCGGCGCGCCGTAAGCCCGATTTCGCAGCCCAGAAACATCGGCGACGTTCGAGTTCGGACTTGCGGGCGAGTCAGCGGCTAGGAATAGGGCCGCACTGCATCGGGAAGTCGGTGGCGAGTGCGGGGTACGGCTTCGGCCAAGTTGACGGCCCTACTGGCTCGGCGTAGACGCTGGCTCGGTTGTAGACAATGCCACCCGCCGCCGGGCTCGAATCGCTCGTGAATGCGTTCTCAATCTGAGCGATTCCACCGACGCTCAGGATGCTAGGAATCCCGCTCTTAACCTTCGTCGTATCGCTGCGGTTTGTCAGCATCAGGCCGAGCTCACGGTTGTAGTTCATCGAACTGAGGCCAAAATTCTCCGAGCCCATGAAGCCATCAAACCCATCGGCAACTATCGCCTTGGCGTGGATGTAAAAGCCATCCTTATTGAGCAGCGTGACCTTCACGCCATTGCTCGTCAAATAATCAAAAGCCAGACTTGGCACTGGCTGCCCCAGGGTGCAGGAAACCGTTGAATACTTATTGCAGATTTCCGAGGCCATCACAACGCGAACGTCGACCTTGCGCTTAGCCGCCGCGGCCAACGCGTTGACCACATCTGGATCAGCCATCTCCTCGTTGTAGACGATCAAGGTATTGCTGGCGCTGGCGATCAGTCTGAGCGTGCGGTCGCGCGAATTTCCTTGCGGCGCCGGCTCCAGTAACGGGTTTGGGGCGTCGTTGCCATAGAAGGCGGACGTACCGATCGCTGGGTAGCTGCTCCCATCCTTGAGCAGTGTTCCGTTGGCCCAAGTGTCCGCCATCGTTGTGCCACTGAGATTCTTGTAGACGGCGCTTGTTCCCCAAGTCTCGCAGTTGTAGTCGGACATGAAGACTTGAGCGATCCTGCCGAGCAGCTGCGGGTCCGTGAGCGTGATCGTGAAGTCGCGTGCCGCCCAGTCGTCGGCGCACGTCGTTGCAGGCGTCACCCCGGACGCCGACGTGCACCCAGCACTCGGATTGGAAAGGTAATCACTGTGCTTGTAGCTGTTTGCCCAACCGTAGGTCCCTAAGTTTCCTGTTGATACCAGCGCCACCGAATCGGGGCCAATCGAAGGAAGCCCACCCTTGTCGATCATGTCGATCAAGATCGACTTCTGGTGGGTGATTTGATAATTCTGGGAGGCGAAGTGGATCGTGAAGTTTCCTGCCGTTTGTACGCCGCTGCTTGGATGAGCATGGGCATATGCCAGCGACTGCTGGATCGCATAAGTCGAGTCAAATTCTGATTGCTGCGCGCAAGTGGTCTGGTCGGCGGAACTCATCGAAGCGCAGTGCTTGTAACCACCGTTGAGCACGATGTTCACGTCTACGCCGCGGCTCACGGCATCCATCAGAGCGCCAGGCTTAGAAGCCTGGCCAACAATGTCTGGCCCGCCGAAGGTGTAGCTGATCACGTCGATCCGGGTCTTAGCCTTCGCTATTGCGGCAACGATCTGCGGCCCATCTTCGGGAAGCGCCAACGCACTCTGCTCGGTGGCTGACCACGCAACTCCTGCGAGCGACGCGCCGACTAGCTTGGCGCCAGCCATCTCGGCGGTTTGCATGCGCGCACCGTCGAGTCGCGCTCCACTGAGGTCGCTTCGGGAAAGGTTCACGCGGTTCAGATCGGCGTTGCGCAGATCGGCTCCGCGCAGGTCGCAGCCGCTGGCATTTGAGCCGGCAGCAAGCGTCGCCGCGCATGCCCGCCCAGCTCCAGCAACAACACCTCGCAGCTTCTTAACCGCGACGCCGCTGAGCTCAAAATTGGTGTCGCTATCGGTCGGGCTGTCGTAGCCTTGGGTTGCCGTAACGATCACGCCGCGCGCTGCGCGCAGGGATCGAGCTTGGGCGGCGGTCAAAGCGATCCCCAGCGTTGACGAGCTCGTAGCTGCTTGACGCTTAATTGTGACCGGGAGGCCTTTCGCTGGAAGCGCAGTTAGTGCTACAGCGAAGCGGTCCGAGCTGCCTGCTTTGGCGATCAGCGCCTTATCCCAGCCGAGCTTGACCGTGACGACCCGCGCCGACGGACTGATTGTCGCGGAGATGATCTTGAGCCCTGACGCACTGGCGCCTGCGCCCCGGCCGGCAGCGGCAGTGGCAGGAACAATCGCGAGTGCTAGCGCAACGATGACAGCTAGCGGGAGAAGTGATTTCCGGTTCATTACAGGTCGCTTTCATTCAGGTTAGACGGGCCTAATGCACGAATGCGAGCGACCAGCTAGCCCACATCTGGCGGAAATGTTACAGACGACCCAGCGAAGACGCGCCGGATCAATCGAGTGGCCAGCTCGACGCGGTCAGCTACCGCACCGAGCGCTAGCCCAGCAGCAGCTCGTGGATTGGCGCTAGCCGGGCTAGTGGGGCAGCACGTAGAAGAACGCGCGTGCTCGCCGGTCCGGACTGGAGTTGCCTATGTCACTGTCCTGGTGGCAGAGCGTGGCGTCCTGAGGAGCGCCGATACCTTGCGGGTAGTACTGGACGCGCCAGCCGACGGGGCAGCGGCGCTTGAGGTCGTCCCGGCTGGTCTTGACCATCACGCGAAGTGCCTCGGTGCAGGAGATGTCATCGACACGGAGCTTGATTACAGCCGCCGCTCCCCCGCAGGCCCGAAGCCCCTTGACCTCTGAGCGCAGCTCGCGCCGGTTCTTCGACGAAATCTTCGGGTTCAGCATCGCGGTCGTGAGAGGGGACGGCCTGGAACCACGTGACCGCGCGGCCGCGTTGCCACTCCGACCAGAGCTCGCGGCACGACCCGGCACGGCGAACCCGACCCTTCGGGCCGCCTGGGACGACCCGGCGGATCGATCGGTGATCGTCACCGTGACCGTGGCGTCGTTGCCCTTGCCGCCTGAGGTTGCGCAGGAGTATCCCGCTGCCGGCGCGCACCGGTAATAGTTGAAGCCGATCAGCGGATTCGTGAACTCGAACAGCACCTTCCCGATAATCACATGGCCGTCAACGCCGTAGCCGTTGCTCAGCACTAGGAACTCGCTGGTGGCTCCGGGGGCAACTGAATCGGCTGGCAGCGACGACCACTCACCAAAGTCCAGGCTTACGTCGCCGCAGGGGAGCGGGGAGCTCGACCGGTTGACGACCCTCACGCGGGTCGTGCGAACTGCGCTCTGCCCGCCATTGGGTGGGGAGAGGGCGCGGAAAGCCGACCCGGACTGCGCACACTGCGTCCAAGGAGTGTTCGCGCGAAGCGCCTGCCAGATCTTCGCTCCACGGTCGGCGCCGTAGCGGTCGAAGATCCCGGCGCGGTAGTCGACCCACAGTGAAGCGGCTGCGTATGCGGCGCCCTTCGCTGCGCGCTGGAAGTTGTCACCGACGCCGTCGGAGCCGGCCGCGGACCGGACAGAATGGCCCTTGTCGCCGTGCGGAATCTGGCCGGTGGTCCAGTTTATGGGGCCCGTGCCCTTATCCTTATTGAGGTAGTTGTCGTGAGTGATCCGCCCTACCAACGCGGTTGAGCCGTAGGCGCCAGTAATGACCTGCGTCTGAGCGAGGAATGCATCAATCGCTGCGTCCGTGCGCGGGTAACCGAGCGCGCTAGGCAGGGTGCGTATGTCGTTGTGCAGCCCCTGCGGGTTCTTGACGTCGAGCGAGTCTGGGTTCAGATCGATCCAGTTGGAGTGAGAGTAGAAGTCCTCGGTGATGTGGAGCGCCCGGCCGAACGAGATCAGCGCGTTGCACTTCGCCCAGCCGCGAGCGTGAGTCAGGTTGGGGTTCAGGTCGGGGTCGTAGTCAACGTTGCAGTCCTCGCTGAGATCGGACTGAGGGGCGTCCAGTTGGCCGCTGGAGCTGACCAGCTTGCCGGCCTGGTCCACGGCGACGCCGACATACTTCTGAAGCAGCTGCAGGCAATCCCTCAGTCCGGAGGCGCGCTGGTCGAAGGTGCGGGGATACGATCCGAAAGGGCCCTGCGACGTCGGGAACCACGCGTCGGCGTTGTCGCAGTGCGCGCGGTCGCTCGACGAGATGATCGCCTCGGCGAAGCGGTCAGGGGCGCCGACGCCGCCGAAGTAGCCGTCCGTCCCCGCCAGCATCCGCATCGAGCGCTCGAAGTCGAACCACCTCGGCTCTTTGTTCGAGTCGCGGGAGGAGGGCAGGCAGAGGTCGCGCTTCCAATCGAGGCCCGCTGGGACGGGGCGGGCCAGCGCGCTGTTGCAGGCGATGCCGAGGCGAGTTAGCCGTTCGTGCTCGGAGTAACCGAGCACTCCGAAAGGCGCGTCCCACGTCATGAAGGCATTGGCCGTCGCCGGGACCAGCATCAGCGTGATGAGGGTGAGGGCTAGGAGCGGCAAGCGGCGCATAAATTCAACCTACTCGATGCGGTCGGCCAGCGCGCCAGCTCGACCCAAGCCCTCCACCGGACTCGAACCGGTGACCCCTTCCTTACCATGGAAGTGCTCTACCAACTGAGCTAGGAGGGCGCAGGGCGGGAGGATAGCTTGCGCTCGGCACTTTCGGCCTCGTGGACCAGCCGGCCGGATCGCTCAGCGGTTGATCATGATCGCGTATGACTGCGCAGGCGAGCTGCGGGTCAGGGTAACTCGAAGCCCCGGCTTACCGGCCGCTCGGATCGCGCGTAGCGATGTCGCTGAGAGCTTCAGCCCGACCAAAGTAGATGATCCCGCGCCAATCGCGCCCACTTTGAGCAGATACGTTTGCTTAGAGGATTGGCGCAGGCGGAAATTGGTTTGCGCGCAGCCGTTAGGCGACGCGCAGCTGAACCTCAGCGTGAGGCTCGAACCAGCTAACCAAACGCGGCGCGACTGAATCGCTGCGAGCTTCGCCGCGCCGAGCAGCGCGGGAGGCTTGGGCACAGATGCGCGCGGCACAACCGGCGAGACGAGAAACGGCGTCCCAACCAGCGACGCCGCCGCTTGCTGGACGACGCTGAATGCGGGCCGCCGTCTAACAATCGGCGCCGCGGGCAACGGGTCGTCAACATCGAGGATCCCCTCTGCCTCGAACTGAGCAGTTCCCCAGTCGCGCTGCGTCACAAAGATCTTCTCGCCGCCCGCCCCGAGGATTACTGGCATCGCCGCTGCGAGATAGGTGGCCTGCGCTGCCTCACCACCAGTGAACTTGACGTCAGACTGGAACGCGCTGTCAGCTGAGTAGCCAAACTCAGTTACCCAAAGCGGGCCCTTCATCAGGTGAGCGTCGTAGTACTTGCGCCACTGGTCGACGCGCTTCGCCGCGTCGGCAACCGAGGTTCGCAAGTGAATCGTGTTGATGTCAACCTTCGCGGCCACCGACGGGTCGGCCGCGAGCACGGCGTCCGTGAAAAGGCTGTTCGTGATCGTCGCTATGCCGCCGATCGCAACGCGGGCCTGCGGGTTCGCAGCATGAATGCCGTCAGCTGCCGCCGACAGCATCGCCGAATACTGCTGCGCGGTTCCGTAGAAAGCGCCAGCGTTGTCCGGTTCATTGATGATCTCGAAATCGTCGATCAGGCCGGCGTAACGATCAGCGACCTCACCGACGAGCGCTTTGTACCGGCCGAGGTCTGATGTTGGGCAGTGATAGGAATCGGCTCGCGTGACTCCAGCAGGGCAGTCAGCGATGAACCAAGGCGTCGCAAAAAGGTTGACTAGGACTTTCACTCCATAGCGATTCGCGAGTGCCGCGTACTGGTCGCTCTGAGTCCAATTGGTTTGATAGAAGACGCGGCCCCTGTAATCCCCACGGGTGAAGATCGCGCTCAGCGCGAGATCGACGCGGATGTATGAGGCGCCGACCGCCTGAGCCTGAGCGAACATCTCCTCCTGAGCGCCGAAAGGAGTGTTCAGGTAGAGCATCGAGTGCATGCCAATGTTGTTATTGGGCGCTGCTCTGAGCGCCGCGCTGGGTTCGAAGCTGGCCGCGCCCGCAGATGTGGCGATTGCAGGCACGATCGCCGCAGCTATCAGTAGCGCTGCAGTGAGTCTTGAGTGTCGATTACTGATCTGAATTTGAAAACCTCCCTTCGCCCACTTAAGACCAATGCCACCAGCCGCCGTGACGCTGGCGTCAAAGACATCCGCGGCTGGTAATGCAAACACGAGCGATCGCCCGAAGTTTCCCCCCATTGCCCGCGAGCGCCCTTGAATGCTTACCTTCGCAGGCGCACCGATCGGTTCGCTACCGTGTTAAGCAGGTGATGGCAGAGCTTCGCGCAACCCATTCCGTGCGCGCCGCGTTCGTCGCTGCGCTAGCTACAACACTCCTCGGGGCGCTAGCCCCGGGAACTTTCGCTGCGCCACTGACGAAAGAAACTTGGCTCACGGGCGTAACGATCACGGAGTACTACCCAGCGCCCGAAGCTTGGTTCGTAGGCAAACGAGTCGCTACTCCCGGACTGGCGAGGAAGAGCCGCGTGGATTGGCTCTACTCGGCGCGCGGGATGTCGATGGAAGGCGACGGAATCGGCACCGACGGGAAGCGCTACCACATTGATAGCAGCGGCTCGAGCGGCTGGATCACGTCACTCGGCGGCCGTGCCAACTTCGGCGGCGGGCCATTCGCACCGTTCTGGCGAGGCGAGAACTATTGGCGCTCAAAAAGCGGCAGCGTGACTTTCCCGCTCGAAGCTGGCGGCTGGTCCAACGGCACCGGAGTGAAGTACGTGAATCCAACGAACATCAGTTTTGCTAGCGGTCCTTCGCGCGATCTCAGCTACTACCGCAGTCTCGCCGTCGACCCGCGCTTGATCCCGATCGGCAGCCTCGTCTACGTGGCCGCTTACAAGGCGAAGAATAAGGATGGATGGTTCCGCGCCGACGACACCGGCGGCGCGATCATCGGGCGCCACCTCGACGTCTATCGCCCACCGCCAACAAGTACCTCAGGTCAAGCTGGCTACCTCACCGGGCAACGCATCTTCGTTGTACCTAAGAACCGGATCCCCGCCTACACGAAGTCAAAGTCCGCGGCCACGAAGCGCTAATCGCGCTCGCGTCAAGAGCTCTACTTGAGTAATTCCAGCCGCTCGGAGTAACCGAGCAGATCGGTGACGGTCACAAACTTGTAGCCACGCCGCTTCAGCGAAGTGACGATCTGTGGCATCGCTGCGAGCGTCTGCAAGCGAGGACCGCCGCCATCGTGCGAGAGAATAATCCCGCCGCCATAGGTCTGACCAAGGACGCTCCTCACAATCGAGGAGGTTCCCGGCGTGCGCCAATCGTTCGGATCGGCGGTCCAGAGAATCGAAGTCATCCCGAGAGCGGCCGAGCGGCTGACCAGATCGTTGCCGGTCGATCCATAAGGCGGCCGGAACACACAAGGCGTGAATCCGGTCGCCTTGTGGATCGCCGCATTTGTGCTGCGCATCTGCGAGCTAGCACCAGGGCCACCGCCGCCAAGGTTGGCGTGGTTCCATGAGTGGTCGCCGATCATGCTGCCGTTGCGAAGAATCTCGCGTGCCAGCGAGGCCCGCGCCGCAACCTGCTGACCGACCATGAAGAAGGTCGCCGGCACTCCCAGCCGCGCAAGTTCGTCGATGAATCGGCTGGTGTAGATCGAAGGGCCATCATCGTAGGTCAGCGCAATTCGCTTGCCCGAAGGTCCGCGGCTGACCTGAGCTGAACCGTGACGACTACAGCCCACTACCTTGACCTGCCAGATCCGTGCGTCGTAAGTGCTCACGCGCGGCAAACGATGCGAGCAAGGCAACAGCGGTGATGTAGCTGCCGCCGGAGCCGCGGTCGGCCCAGTGGCACAACCAGCCGCGTTTGCCGCCACGTAAAACTTTGCTGCGCCGGTGCGTAAATTCGCCGCCGCGGGCTCGAAGCTGATCCGCAGCTGATTCGAGTGGGGCCGAGTTACGGTGCCTTTCACTAGTTTCCCAGCTGAGCGAATCTGCCAACGATTCTTTGCCTCTGAGAGACAGATCGAGCGCGGACTGAGCGAAGCTTGCGTCACTACCGCGCATAACTGCCCTCCGTCAGCGTATGCGAGCGCCTGCGGCGTGATCGCGTCACGACCGAAAAACGTGATTTGCAGCTCCCGGTCGCGCTGACCGAATGAAACCCCAGCGAGGTCTAGCGGACCGCCCTCAGCGGCAACCGTATGTTCGCCGCCTCCCTTAAGCTCGGACGCACTCGCGGGCGCAACCGCACAAAGCGCCAGCAGCAGGCCAGCGACAACGAGCCGCGCGCGCACTTAACCGGCCTTCACGCTCACGAGGTCAACGTCGAAGACCAGCGCTGCGTTTGCCGGAATCGCCGGCGGTGAGCCGGCGGCACCGTAAGCCAAATCGGCTGGGATGATCAGCCGCCTACGGCCGCCGACCCTCATCCCCTCGACGCCCTGGTCCCAGCCGGCAATAACGCCGCCGCTACCAAGGTTGAAAGTAAACGGCTTGCCAGCCTTCCAAGAGCTGTCGAACTCCTTCCCGTTGGCGAAGAGCACGCCGACGTACTGGACGGTGACGCTGTCACCGCTCTTAGCCTCGGCGCCGGTTCCGACGATCAGGTCCTGGACGATTAGAACCTTCGGTGCTGCGCCGCTCTGGCGAGCGACCACGGGCTTGACTTTAAGGTCGCCTTCGCCGGGGCCGGGCGTGACCTTGACGGCTTTGATCGCTGGCGTCGTAGCGTCGCTGATCGTTGGCGGGTTGGCCTGTTCGACCGAAGCCTGCTCGGCGGCCTTATCGACGCCGCTCTGGCTTGAACCGCAGGCAACCAGCAACGGCAAAGATGCGCAGAGCAGAAGTGTGAGGGGAAGGCGAGTTTTGATCATCACTGGTTGATAGCAGTTGAGTCCGCCGTTAGTCGCAATAGGGGCGGCGAAAGTTGGCCAAAAGCAACGATCAGCCGAAGACCACACTGAGCGTTATCTGAGTTATCCGACCACGCTCTGAGATTGAGAAGTCAGTCACGACGAAGCTTTTTTTCCACTTGCCCAGATAACAGTGGCGATGGCCCAGGTCGGTGACGCAGGTCTCGCCGACAAGACTTGCGGCTAGCTGCTTCTCGCTCGAGCCGACGCCAACTCCGGCGCCCGAGCGTTCCTTCTTGCTGGTCGTCGTCACGTTGAAGACGGTGGCGCTCTTTGCAGTGCCACGAAAGGTCACTGTGAGCAAACCAAATTTCATCTCACGCGTCTTCCCGACGAGCGGATGGGCAGTGATCTTGTTACTCGTAGGTTTTCCCGCAGCGGCGAGGACTTGGCTGGCGATCATGCCTATCTTTACCCCTCCTACCGACTGCTGGGGCACGAACCTCTTAGCCACTTCCGGGGCAGCGACCGCGGGTAGCGCCATCGTCAGAGCGACTGTGAGTGCTAGAAGTACCGCCCTGCTTCCTGCGCGCATCTGCCAATCATTACCACGGCGGCGCATCTATGCGCCAGTTAACCGTCGGAGGTGCGCCCGGTGATCCCGTCATCGGTGCTGGGCGTTAGACTGCCTGAGCCCGCAGCGCGAGCGGTTGGGCCGCCGCCGCGGCCGCGCAGAACGAAAGCGAAAGCAACGGCCAGCAGCGCGCCGAGCAGCGGACCGGCTAGATAGGGCCAGTAGTTGGCAAACCCGCCGCCGACCAGATCCGGTCCAAACGAGCGAGCCGGGTTCATCGAAGCGCCGCTAATCGGAGCCGCCCAGAGACCGGCCAGCGCGATGTAGCCGCCAACTGCCAGCGCACCGATAGAGCCAACATTTTGAGCCCCGGAGGAGGTGCCGAGGATCGTGCTGACGAGCCCCAGCGTCAACACCATCTCAATCAGCATCGCCTGCCAAGCCTCGTAGCCAGCGCCAGGCTCGGTCGCACCAAGGCCGCCAACGTCGCCGAGCACGGCGCGCAGGAAGAGGCAGGCCAGCGTCGCGCCAATGAGCTGAACGAAGATGTAGCCGGGGACGCGCCTCCAAGCGAAGTCGCGCCGCAGCGCAAAGGCGATCGACACGGCCGGGCCTGATGGT
>Ga0194035_1001852_pt1 | contig 10783 bp, 9 predicted proteins | sample JunL2320m_MetaG_FD_148680 | JGI IMG/M metagenome (GOLD analysis project Ga0194035, IMG submission 148680) | Anoxic zone freshwater microbial communities from boreal shield lake in IISD Experimental Lakes Area, Ontario, Canada - Jun2016-L239-20m | ecosystem: Environmental > Aquatic > Freshwater >...
CCCACTTTGAGGTTGGCTCCGACCGCTTCGCCCCGGGGCAGCGACGCGGGATCACGATCGGCGCACCGATCGGCACGGCCGTGCGCTCTGCGTGTAGTGGGAGCGTCTCTTTTGCTGGATCGGTAGCTAGCGCGGGAGAGACGGTGAGCGTGGCCTGCTCAAATGGACTGACGGCAACCTACCTACACCTCGGCGAGATTTCGGTAGGCCGAGGTCAGCGACTGGCAGTTGGTCAGCCGATTGCAACGGTCGGCGCCAGTGGACAGCCGCAGCTGATTGAGCCCCACCTTCAGTTTGGCGTTCACCGCACGGGAGAGCCATGGTCCTATCTGGACCCACTTTCACTTTTGGATCAACAGTTCACAGAGCCATCTCCGGTCGGTTCGATCCCGGTAGAGCGGCCTAACTTGCCGGCCATCACTCTTGCTCCCAGTTCGCCACACATGCCAGGCGCCGCGCTGACACCGGCAGCTACGCCTCTGCCGACGGTCGTCTGGATTGGATCGGCACTGTTGATTTTGGCCCTTCCTGGCTGGGGAGTAAGCCACTTGACGCGCCGAACAAAGCGTTCGGCGCGGGCGGCGCGTGACGCTCACCGAGAGAGAAGGGCCCCAATCATCTAGCCTTGACAGACCGTGTCGTTCTACGTCACCACTCCCATCTACTACGTCAACGCCGTGCCCCACTTGGGTCACGCCTACTCGACGATCGCTGCAGACATATTGGCTCGCCACCATCGCCAGCGTGGCGAGGATGTTTTCTTCCTGACCGGCACCGATGAACATGGAGAGCCGGTTGTGCAGGCAGCCGAGCGTGAAGGTGTAACTCCCAAAGAGCTTGCCGATCGCAACTCTCGCCGTTTCGAAGAGATGATGCCTCGTATTGACGCGAGCAACGACTTCTTTATTCGCACCACCGATCCACGCCATGTAGCCAAGGTCCAAGAGGTCCTTCAGCGCATCTACGACAACGGTCACGTCTACTCGGGCACCTACGAGGGTTGGTACTGCCCTGCATGCGCGGACTTCAAGACCGACGTCGAAGTTGGTCCCGACAACAGCTGTCCCGTGCATAAGGCGCCGCTGGACTGGCACAAGGAGGAGAACTGGTTCTTTCGCCTGTCGGCCTTCCAAGAGCGCCTCGAGGCTCACTACGCACAACAGCCGGACTTCGTCATGCCGCGCACGCGCTTCAACGAAGCGATCTCCTTTATCCGTGGGGGGCTCCAAGACGTATCGCTGTCGCGTTCGCAGCTCACATGGGGCGTGCCGGTCCCTTGGGATCAATCTCAGGTCTTCTACGTCTGGTTCGACGCACTGCTCAACTACTACACGGCACTCTCCTTCGCGCGGCCAGGAGAGGACCTCACAGAGCAGTTCTGGCCCGCCAGCCTGCACCTGATCGGCAAGGACATCTTGAAGTTCCACACGGTCTTCTGGCCAGCGATGCTAATGGCCGCCGACCTGCCGCTTCCCCAGCGTGTCTTCGTCCACGGCTTTCTCCTGATGGACGGCGAGAAGATGTCGAAGTCTTTGGGCAACGTGCTTGATCCATTTGAGGTGATGGAGCGCTTCGGGACTGACGCCTTGCGCTACTACTGCGCTCGCGAGGTCAACTTCGGCCAAGACGGCTCAGTCTCGACTGCCGGCTTCGAGGCTCGCTATGAGGGCGAGCTGGCTAATGAGTATGGAAACCTCGCCAGCCGCACGCTTGCGATGGTCGCCCGCTATCGCGACTCAGTGGTCCCCGATGGCGAGCCAGACCCCACCATCGCTGCGGAGTTTGATGGTCTCGCCGAGCGTGTTTGTGAGCTGCTCGATCGCGCCGAGCTAACGGCAGCATTAGATGAGATCTGGCAGCGCATCCGCCGCTTGAACCGTTTCGTGGAGGAGCGCGCGCCGTGGAAGCTGGCCAAGGACCCAAGCTCTGGTGATGAGCTAGATATCACGCTCTACACACTGATCGAGGGCATCCGGGTTGTCACCGTGCTGCTGCACCCCTATCTTCCCGAGACATCTAAGAAGCTGCTGAGCGCACTGGGCCGCGAAGGCCTAGATCTAGCCGATGCCCGTCTCGGTGCTGGCGCAGGCGGCGCGACGGTAACCCCCGGTGATTCGCTCTTTCCGAAAACGTGATCGACAGCCACACTCATCTCGATCACTGCGATCAGACGCCCGCACAGCTAGTAGGCGCAGCAGACGCGGCCGGAGTATCAAAGATCGTCACTATCGGGATGGACGGCCTTGGCTGTCGGACCGCCCTTGCCCACGCTGAGGAGTTTCCCCAGGTCTTTGCAGCCGTCGGTCGCCATCCCAACTCGGCAACTGGGTTCGACGATGGCGACCTCGCAGAGATCGCCGCGCTAGCCGCCCACCCGCGCTGCGTTGCAATCGGAGAGACGGGACTTGACTACTACCGTCAGAGCGCCCCGCACGCCGATCAGATGCGTGCTTTCATCGCCCAGATAGAGCTTGCGAGGGAGACCGGCAAGCCGCTGATAATCCACACTCGGGCAGCCGCCGACGACACGATTGCGGTGCTAATACGCCACGCTGAGGGGGTACGCGTGCTGCTGCACTGCTTCTCGATGCCAGAGCGCGTGCAGGAGTGTCTCTCCTATGACTGGTGGTTCTCTTTCGCCGGCAACGTCACCTATCCAAAGGCCCACGAGTTGCGAGCAGCGGCCCAGCGAATCCCGCTCAATCGGCTGTTAGTTGAGACCGACGCTCCGTACCTCACGCCGCAGCTCGTGCGCAAGCAGCGCAACGAACCGGCCTTTGTCGTCCACACCGCAGCAGCAGTAGCCGCCGAGCGCGGGATCAGTTATGAGGATTTCGAGGTCGCGGTGGAGCGCACCGCCGCGGAGCTATTCGGGTGGTGACGACGCCACTTCCAACTCAGCCAAGCGTATTACGCATGCGCCGGTTTGAGATCCGCCCAAACCGAGAACTGGGTCAGAACTTCCTCGTCGACTCCAACATTCTTGAGGTGATCGGCCGGGCGGCGGCGCTGGACCCTAGCGACGTGGTGTTAGAGATTGGAGGAGGGCTTGGAGTGCTCTCGGAATACCTTGCCGTGCGCGTTGCTCACGTCCACGTCGTGGAGATCGACCGCGGCCTAGAGGCCGCCTTGCGCGATGCTACCGACGCTCACGCCAATGTCACGCTCCACTTCGCCGATGCTCTAACGGTTGATCTATCGGCGCTGCATCCACAGCCGACCAAGGTCGTGGCAAACCTTCCGTATGGGATCGCTACGACCGCGTTGCTGAGGACTGTCGAGGAGCTTAAATCGGTTAGTACCTGGGTGACGATGGTCCAGCGCGAGGTCGGTGAGCGCCTCGCTGCATCGCCGGGCTCTGGCACATACGGCCTGCCGTCAGTGCTGGCCCAAATCGCGTGCGACGTACGCGTAGTGCGCAAGATCGCCCGCGGAGTCTTTTTCCCTGTGCCAAACGTCGACTCTGTGCTCGTCAAACTTGTGCGCCACGGACCAGCTGCTACTCCCGAGCTGCGAGCGCTAGTCGCCGCTGGCTTCGCCCACCGTCGCAAGGCGCTTCCGCGATCGCTGTCGTTGGCACCATCTGCGACCCCCGGCCTGCGTGATCGGGCTAGGGCTGCGCTTGAGGCGATGGGCCTGCCCGCCGACGCGCGGGCAGAGCGGCTCTCGCCGGCGCAGTTTGAGCAGCTCGCAGAGCTGCTTGCGGGGTCTAGCAAACCGTGACCGTGCTGATTGAGCCAGCGCCAGGAAAAGTGAATCTCTGCCTTTTCTTAGGTCCTAGCCGCAGTGATGGGCGCCACGACCTGGTCTCGGTTGTGCAGGCCGTATCGCTTGCAGATGAGTTGCGCATAGAGGCGGCTGCTGCAGGCGTTCTTGAGGACGAGGTGATCTGTGACGGTGTCGAAGGCCCAAACCTCGCCAGCGCTGCGCTGAGCGCCTACCGTGAGCAGGCTGGCTGGAACGGCCCACCAGTGCGCCTGACAATCTCCAAGCGTGTTCCCATAGCGGCCGGAATGGGTGGCGGTTCTGCCGACGCTGGGGCTGCTTTGAGGCTCGTCGATCGCTGGGTCGGTGTCCCAGACAGTGCTAGTAGAGAGCTCTTGCGTGCGATCGCCCCGGGACTAGGCTCTGACGTTCCAGCGCTCTTAAGTCCAGGCCTAGCGCTGGTCGGTGGGGCGGGGGAGGAGGTCGCCGAGTTAGAGCCTCTTGACCCGCTCCTATTCCTTGTGCTGCCGTCAAAGCAGCGACTTGCTACAGCGGAGGTATTTGCCGAGGCCGACAGGCTTGGCCTCGGCCGATCTCAAGTCGAGCTCGATCAACTTCGATCTGCGGTCCTGACTAGGTTGTCGGGATCACGATCTCTGAGCCAAGATCTCCTGCAAAACGATCTTGAGCTCGCGGCCAGATCGCTTTGCCCCGCCATCGACGGTGCGCTCGATGCCGCGATCGAAGCAGGAGCACAAAAGGCGATGGTCAGTGGATCTGGCCCGACTGTATTTGGCATCTTCGCGGCCGAGGATGGCGATACCAAGACGGCAGACGAGCTAGCCGCCAGCGCAGCAGCCCTAACACGTCACTACCCGGGAGCAGCGGTAGCCCGAGCGTGGGTTGCTCCGCTTCTGGGCGGCCTGTGAAGCCGGTCTTCGTTGCTATAGCGATTGCCGTCTTGGTGGGTGTGGTGTGGCGTTGGCCGCGCCTTACTAAAGAGCGTCGGATCTTGGCACTGGCGATTGTTGGGGCGGCTGGCGTGTATGGCTCGGGGGTCGTCGAGATCCCAGATCTGAAGTCGACGATTGAAGACGTCGGCAGGCGCCTTGGCCAGTGGACATACCTGATAGTTGGCCTGTTTGCCTTCCTTGAGACGGGGGCCTTCGTAGGGTTCATCGTCCCAGGAGAGACGGTGATTCTGGTCGGTGGAGTAGTCGCCGGACAGGGCGAGGTCAGCGTGGTGGCCTTGATCGCAATCGTTTGGATCTGCGCAGTCGTTGGGGATAGTTTTTCGTTCTGGCTCGGGCGCCGCTTGGGTCGTGATTTTCTAATTCGCCACGGCTCGCGTTTTATGATTAGCGAGGCCCGCGTCGAGCAGGTTGAGCAGTTCTTTGCTCGCCACGGCGGCCCTACGATTTTGATCGGGCGTTTCATTGGCCTGGTGCGCGCGATCGCTCCATTTGTGGCCGGAGCTTCGGGGATGCGCTACCGACGATTTCTTCCATACGACATCATCGGCGCCGGACTGTGGGGCACGGCATTCGTCCTACTGGGTTACGTCTTCTGGGCCAGCTTCGACAAGGTCGCAACCTACGCCGGGCAGGGCGCATTCGCGTTGGGCGCGTTGATCGCCTTCACCGTCGCTGTGACTGTTGTCTACCGCCATTTTAAAAAGCCTGAGAACCGACAGGCGGTATCGGCATGGGTTGGAGAAAGGGGACGAGTTCTGAGATTTGCTTGGGCTCGCTTAACTCCTGGAGACCTAGGCCTCGAGCTAACGACACTGTTGGCGGTGATGCTGGTTGGCGGTTTTGTCTTCGCCGCGATGGCGGCTCTGTTCGGGGGCGATTCGCTGCTGGGCGCCGATCGCCAATCACTCAATGACGCCGACACTCTGCGATCGGCGGTGGGCTTGGATATCGCCAAGCTCCTCTCCTTGATCGGCTCAACGCCGTCGATATTGGCGGTTACCGTTGTGGCGCTGGTCTTTCTCTGGCGTCGTTCGCGGATTGCCGAGGCTTTGGCGATCGCATCCGGAACGGTGCTCGTCTATGTCGCGGTCGCAGTCGTCAAAGCTATCGCCGAACGTCCTCGGCCAGCCGATCCGCTGACGGAGGCGCTTGGGTCTAGTTTTCCGTCTGGCCACGCGGCGCACTCGATCGTTTTCGTGGCTATCGCGGTCGGCGTGGCCCATGCCTTTCCTCGCCTAGTCCACCGCGCCGCAATCGTCCTAGCAGCGATTGGTCTGGCTGCAATGATCGGCCTCAGCCGGATCTATCTACGCGTGCATTACCTCTCCGACGTCGTCGGTGGATGGGCGTTGGGTGCCGCTGCTTTTGCAATTTGCGCGATGGTGGCCTTGGTCGTCATGTTCATGCGCCAGAATGAGCACAGCAGATGAACAACACGCAGATCACCTATCTAGTTGCAGGCGTTTCGGGCGTGCTCGGAGTCGCCGCCTTCACAACTTTCTTTCTTGTCCCTGTGTGGTCTGCCTACGGTCGGATCTGGGAGCGCGTGGCGGCGACCTTCCTATCGCTCTACGTGCTCGCCGCCCTCTTGATCGCTGGAGTAGCCCTCGGTGGTGGGGTTATCTATTTCTGGGATCGCTTCTAATAAGAGGCCGGCCAGACGCTGAACGTAAACGGCAGCATTGCGACGATGGCTTGCGTGGTGCTGATGTTGGGGTCGCGCTTCTCGCCTAGGGCGCTTACGCCTTCGCCGAACTCTGCGCTGCCTGCGCAGAGTTGCTGAGCGGCTACCTCCTGTTCGAGCGTTGACGCCAGCGCCGGTAGACTTCCCGGGGTAATGACCGCTCAGGTGCGGCGTCTTCACCAACCGGCGCCACCTACCGAGACGCCAGCTGCCCCAGATCTCGGCGCCCTTGAAGCGATTTCCACTGCGGTGGAGTCGGGCTCCGGCTTGCCCGAAGTCATCCGTGCCGTCGCCCGTGTTCTTGATGCAAGCGTTGCTTTAAGTGATCGTGACGGCAATATTTTGGCCGTGGCGGCACGGTCGCCAGCCGACGAGCGATCCTTGGCGCAGGAGGGTAGCGGTGTCGTTGTTGAGGATCTGAGAGTGGCTGATGAGCCGGTAGGTCGGATGCGTATTCGTCTGCGCGGAGAAGCTCCTTCGGGCGCCCTCTTAGCGGTTATAAAGACGCTTGTTGCCTCTGAGGTCGAGCGCCTACGCGCCCCCGAGCGGGCCTCGCGGGAAGCGGTTGGCGGCTTTCTCAACGATCTGTTAGAGCAACGTATTGCTAACGCCCAGGAGATCAGTGCCCGCGCCCAGACGCTCGGCGCCGCTCTGGATGACGGCGGTTCGGTGCTCGTTATCAGGGTTCACCCACACGTGGCTAATAGTGAGGATTGGCGTCCGCGCGTACTCGCTTTCTGCGAGCGTGGAGCACGGGTTGCGTCGGTTACCTCGTTGGCGGCGCTACGGGCAACGGTTCGGGGCGCCGCGGCCGAGGTCGTAGTTCTTATCCCCGACAGCGATCCGCTGGTGGCCCAACGGGCGGCCAGCGGAGTCCTCGCCGAGCTAGAGGCCGGCCTGCACGGGTTCACCTTCGCCATCGGCCGCAGTCGCGTGAGTGCTGGCGTTAGCGATCTATATCGGGCCGGCAAGGAGGCGCTGCTGGCAGCCAATGTTGCCGAGGCTGACGGTGAGCCGGTCACCCTAGCCTTCGAGCAGACAGGGGCCTATCGCCTGCTGCTTCCAGCGATGAGCGAAAACCCCGAGGAGCTTGAGCGCTTCTACTCCGAGACGCTTGAGCCATTAATCAGCTACGACGATCAATACGGGACAGACCTAGTTCAGACGCTAGAGGCCTTTTTGGACTGCGATGCCAGCATTGCTAAGACAGCCCAGCGCCTCTATACCCATCGCCACACTATCCGCTACCGGCTCGAACGCATCCGCGATCTCACTGGCCTTGATGTCGGCTCCTCCGATGGACGCGAAAAGCTATCGCTGGGATTGAAGTCGATGCGGGTCTTGGGAATCGCTGCACCCCGTGGTCCAGCTACTGAGGCGGGTGCCAAGGGTGGCAAGGTCTCTCGACCTACGGATCGTTAAAAGTCACCCCTAGCGGCCCACCGCTTGCGGGAGGTTGCTTCTAGCTTCTAGTTGGCTGCGAGGGGCAGAACAAGTTAGGCTCGCCTATATGCCAATAATTGATCTGTCTGCTGCAATCGAAAACAACTCATCCGAACTACCAGAGCTGCTCAGGACCGAGATCACCTTCTCTGACCACGCTGCTGGAGCCAAGGTCGTTGAGTCGATGTTTGGTGTTCCTACGAGATTGCTTCGCGACGGCGAGGGCTGGGCGACGGAGTCCTTCCAGCGCTTCATGACTCACAACTCAACCCACCTCGACGCACCACTGCACTACAACTCAACGATCGCCGGCAAGCCCGCCCAGGCAATCGATGAGTTGCCGCTGGAGTGGTTCTTTGCCCCTGGCGTCGTGTTGGACATGACTCACAAGGAGGATGGAGACGCGGTCACATCTGCCGAAATCGATGAAGAGCTGCTCCGCATTGGCCACGAGCTGAAGCCGCTTGACATCGTTCTAATACACACTGGACGCGACGTCTTTTATAAGGAGCTTGACTACATCGCAAGAGGCCCAGGCGTCACCGCTGAGGCGACCCACCACCTCTTTGATGCTGGCATTCGAGTGATGGGGATCGATTGCTGGGGGTGGGATCGGCCGTTGCACTTGCAGGCCCAAGACGCCCTAGCCAGTGATGCGACTGGCGTGTTTTGGGCCGCGCACCAGGCCGACCTTCCGTACTCTCAGATCGAGCGCTTGACAAACTTGGCCCAACTACCATCCAAAGGATTTCAAGTGGCCTGCTTCCCTCTCCGAATCGTCGGCGCTAGCGCGGCACCAGCTCGCGTTGTAGCGATCGTCCCCGACTGATCCTAGCCATGGCAATCGGCATTATCACTGGCTCGGCGGCCCACTCGTTGCCTGGCATTGAGTCCGCCGTCTTGCACGACGTCGAGACTCCATACGGAGCAGCGTTGGTGTCCCAAGGCACCGTTTCCGGAGTCGATGTCTTACATATCTCGCGTCACGGCGAAGGTCACGCGCGCCTCTCTAACCACGTCAATCACCGTGCCAATATCTGGGCTCTGGCTGAGCTCGGCGCCCGTGCTGTGATCAGCTGTACGGCCTGTGGCGCCGTTGAGCGCGACCTGACACTAGGGAGCCTCATCTTCTTCGATGACCTGCACTTCCTCTCAAACCGGCTGCCAGATGGATCGCTGTGCACCTTCTCTACGGAGGCTGGCCACCATGAGCGAGCCCACTGGATCATTGGCCCTGCTTACTGTGATGACTTGCGCAAGGTGCTAGTTGCCGCGGCTCAGCGGGCCGGTATCCACGGCCGTGACGGCGGCTGCTACGGCCACGTTGACGGGCCGCGCTTTAACACCGCCAGCGAGATTCGGACGCTCGCGAGCGTTGGTGTGACGGCGGTCAGCCAGACGGCGGGTCCCGAGGCTGTTCTCTGCGGCGAGGCTGAGATCCCGTTTGCGTTAATGGGGTACGCGACCGACTACGCAAACGGCGTAAGCGAGCAGCCAACCCCGATCGAAGAGCTGAGCCGGCTAATGACTAGCAGCGCAGCAGCGTTTGGTGCCGTCCTAGGCCAAGCACTCCCAGCGATAGATGTCGAGGCGTTGACGCCCCCAGGGGTCGTCTATCGCTTCCACGACTGAGTTACTGAGCCGCGCCCAGCATCACTTCGTGAGCCCGGTCTGCGGGTTTGGCATATTGGGCACGCGCGAACGAGCCGAACTGCTTGGCGCGACCGTCATCTTTGAGTCGACATACGGAGTCGGCACAACCGTGGAGGCGGCCTTCCCGCTCTAGCCAGCAAGGCTACTAACTGCAGATGCGCTGTCGTTTGCGTAGGGCTGGTTTGGCCCTAGAAAAGCTGGGGGGCAGGGACTCGAACCCCGATAGCCGGCGCCAAAGGCCGGTGTCTTGCCATTAGACGACCCCCCAACGAATTAAGGATTCTAGGCACCGCGAGAGTACCTCGCCTCGCTGGCTGTTGTGGGCGTTGCATCGCCGTCGCGGATACGATCATCTTATGCCAGCACCAACCGTTGTGATTCTCGCTGCAGGCCAGGGCACCCGCATGGTCTCCGATACCCCCAAGGTGCTTCACCCGGTCTGTGGATTAGCGATGATTATCTGGCCGGTCCGCGCGGCCCTAAAAGCCGGTGCGGAGAGGGTCATCGTCGTCGGTTCGCCCGGCAGTGGTTTGGAGAACGTATTGCCAGCAGGCGTCGAGCTGGCGATCCAGCAGGAGGCCAAGGGGACCGGGGACGCAGTCAAGGCCGCCGCTGCGCACATCAATCGCGACTCGGTCGTACTGATTCTCTCCGGCGATGTTCCCCTGATTACCTCCGAGGCGATCGCTGGCCTAGTGGCCGCACACGAGGCCAGTGGAGCCGCAGCCACGATGGTCACAATGGAGCTAGACGACCCGGCGGGCTACGGCCGCGTGGTACGCGATAGTGACGGAAATGTTGAGCGGGTCGTCGAGACCAAGGCCGATGGAGATGCGACCGCAGCCGAGCTTGCGATCGCTGAAGTCAACAGCGGCGTCTTCGCCTTTGACGGTGCTCCGTTGCTCGACGCTCTTGAACACATCAAATCTGACAACGCCCAGGGCGAGTACTACCTTCCCGATGTGTTGGTGGTGATGCGCGCAGCAGGCCACCTAGTTGGTGCCCATCTCGTTGAGGATTGGACCCTAACTCTGGGTGTCAACGATCGCGTCGGTCTCGCGGCCGTCACAGCACTTGCCCAGCAGCGAATCATCGAGGGCCACATGCGTGCTGGGGTAACCATCGTTGACCCCGGTTCGACTTTAATTGAGGTCGACGTCAAGATCGGCCGCGACACCGTTGTAGAGCCATCCTCTTTTCTGCGCGGCGCTACCGTGATTGGGGAACGGTGCAAGATCGGGCCACTAACGACGTTAGTGGACTGCTTACTGGGCTCAGAGGTAGTCGTGCCACACTCCTATCTAGTGCAGGCAACCGCTCACTT
>Ga0194035_1001853_pt1 | contig 10779 bp, 14 predicted proteins | sample JunL2320m_MetaG_FD_148680 | JGI IMG/M metagenome (GOLD analysis project Ga0194035, IMG submission 148680) | Anoxic zone freshwater microbial communities from boreal shield lake in IISD Experimental Lakes Area, Ontario, Canada - Jun2016-L239-20m | ecosystem: Environmental > Aquatic > Freshwater >...
GTATTAAAGAATGCACTTGCTTCCAAAGGTTCCATGCTTGATGACAGTTCAATACGGCCTGCCCAATTATCGCCTTCACCTAAAATTAAAGATTTATCAGGTGAAATACGAGCATCTTTCGGAAGTGGCATTTGATTGAAAAGTAAGGTTTCAATTTTTTTAACGTCATCAAAGCGTTTACTTAAGTCGCCTAAATTATCAGTGGTAGCACAGCTGCTAATGAAAAGGAAAGTGATGAGGGATAGAAGTTTTTTCATGAGATTGAGTTTAATTCAAAATTTATAAAATAGCCATTTTACAAAACGAACCCAATTTCTAATGGTAGTTATTGTTTAACGTAACCTTCGAGTTCTTTAATTAAGTTTTTTTGATACACAATCATTTCTTTTGCTACATCCCCTAAAGACAGCATACCAATTATATTTTGGCCATCCATAATAGGTAAGTGACGAATATGATTTTCAGTCATCAGAGTCATTGCTTTTTCAAAAGTATCTTTGCCGTGCCCTACAAGTACATTTTTAGTCATCACTTCCTCAATGGTAGTGATTTTAGATGACTTACCTTTTAAGACAACTTCACGGGCGTAATCACGTTCTGAAAAAATACCGACCATCTTGTCTTGGTCCATGACAACTAAAGTACCAATTTTATATTCGGCTAATATAATGAGCGCGTCAATAACGGGGCGATTGGGCGCAATACTAATCACTTCCTTATTTTTTTTATCAGCGATAAGTTGAGCAGCAGTTTTCATAAGTCACCTTTTTAAAAGCTTAAAGTCAAATATACACTTTATAATATTGTAATTACATATAACAAGTATAAATAATGTTATCTAAAAAAAACCAAGGCCTGATGGCTTTTTTAGCCCTCATGCTTTTGTGTCTGATTTGGGGTTATAACTGGGTCGTTATGAAAAAGGCCCTGCATTTTTCAGGCCCCTTTGACTTTGCAGCGCTCAGAACAGTCTTAGGAGCGCTCTGCTTGTTCATTGTGATGCTTGTCTTAAAAAAACCTTTCAGAATCAAAGAAATTCCAAGCCTTATCATTCTAGGCCTCCTTCAAACAGCAGGCTTTACAGGACTTTTAATATGGGCTTTAGTGGAAGGGGGTGCAGGCAAAACAGCCGTACTCACTTACACCATGCCTTTTTGGACCATGCTTTTTGCGTGGCCACTTTTAGGTGAAAAATTAAGTGGATGGCAATGGCCAGCAGCATTTTTTTCGTTTATGGGGATTCTATTTATTTTAGACCCGCTTCATTTGGGGACTGATTTATTTAGTATGGTCTTAGCGATTGTGTCCGGTATTTCATGGGCGCTCGCGGTGATCTTAGTCAAAAGAATTCAAGCGCGATCACCCAATCTTGATTTGATTTCCTTAACCGCATGGCAAATGCTTTTTGGCTCAATACCTATGGTGATAGTTGCTTTAATGACGCACACTACTTCGATTGAATGGAGCGGCTATTTTATTGGAGCTCTCATTTATAACTCTGTTTTTGGTAATGCGATTGCTTGGCTTTTATGGCTTTTCGCATTAAGACGATTGTCCGCTGGTGTGGCTACCATGACCACAACGATATGCCCTGTATTAGCTGTGATTGCATCATCGATTGAACTTCATGAAATGATTGAGCCTTTTGAATTTTTTGGTATGTTTTTAATAGGAACCTCTCTTTTAATGATCTCGTTCGACCGTATTAAAAAACATGAAGAAGAGCTCGTCCAGCCATGGCTTAGAAAAGAACCCATGATAAAATCGAAGTCAAGAAAGGCTTAGATATGGCAGGACATTCCAAATGGGCAAACATCCAACACCGCAAAGGTCGCCAAGACGCTAAGCGCGGAAAAGTATTCACAAAAATTATTAAAGAAATTACCGTTTCAGCAAGACTCGGCGGTGGGGAAGTGAATTTCAATCCAAGATTGAGAGCTGCTGTTGCACTCGCTAAAGAAGAAAATATGCCGCAAGATAATATTACGCGTGCCATTAAAAAAGGTACGGGTGAATTAGAAGGTGTGAGCTACGAAGAAGTCAGATACGAAGGTTATGGTATTGGCGGAGCCGCTATTATTATTGATTGCTTAACGGATAATAAACAACGAGCTGTGGCTGATGTAAGACATGCCCTGACTAAAAATGGCGGTAATTTAGGCACCGATGGATCAGTCGCTTTTCTATTTAAACATTGCGGGCGTATTTTTTTTGGCCCCGGTACAGATGAAAATAAAGTTATGGAAGTCGCCTTGGAAGCAGGTGCGGAAGACATTATCAATGATGAAGATGGCAGTATTGAAGTGATTACGCCACCCAATGAATTTATTCAGGTTAAAGAAGCGCTTTTAAAAGCAAGCTTAAAAATAGAATTAGCTGAAGTCGCGATGCGTCCCACATTAGAAAATGCATTAAGTGGTGACGATGGTATTAAGATGCAAAAAATTTTAGACACACTCGATGATTTAGATGATGTGCAGGAAGTTTATACCACCGCAGTGATTGAAGATTAAACCCAGCATTGAGTGATCCTATCATCATCCTTGGTATCGATCCTGGCTTAAGAATGACGGGATTTGGTGTGGTAGAAAAAAGTGGTGACAAGATTCGCTATCTTGGGAGCGGGGTAATAAAAACTGTCAGCGCCAAAGAAGAAGCGCGTGATAGTTTGCCTGAGCGCATTCAAATTATTTTAGAGGGGCTCTTTGAAGTGATTGATCAATATAAGCCTAAACAAGTTGCCATTGAAAAAGTGTTTGTGAATGTGAATCCACAATCGACCCTTTTATTAGGTCAAGCTCGAGGGGCTGCGATCAGTGCGGCGGTGATCAAAAAATTACCTGTGTATGAATATACAGCGCTTCAAGTAAAAAAATCAGTGGTAGGTTCAGGGCACGCAAAAAAAGAACAGGTGCAAGAAATGGTCAAACGCTTTTTACAATTACCCTCAATTCCTCAAGCAGACTCTGCAGATGCGCTTGCATGTGCGATGTGTCATGCACATGCTTATAACCAATTGCAAAGTATGGATGCTTTAAGTTACCGTATGAAAAAAGGTAGGCTCGTATGATAGGAAGAATTTCTGGCATTCTTTTAGATAAAACACCACCCTTGGCTTTAATTGATTGCAATGGTGTGGGCTATGAATGTGAAGTACCTATGAGTACTTTTTATTTACTTCCTCAAGTGGGCGAAAAAGTCACATTACTTACTCACTTTGTCGTACGAGAAGATGCACAGCTCCTATTTGGCTTTGGTACCAACCAAGAACGTCTAATGTTTAGGCAACTTTTGAAAGTCAATGGTATCGGGGCCAAGTCCGCGCTCGCTATCTTAAGTGGCTTATCGATTGATGAACTCATTCAAGCGGTGTCATTACAAGAAGCAGGCCTTTTAACGCGCGTGCCTGGTATTGGTAAAAAAACAGCCGAACGATTACTACTCGAGCTCAAAGATAAATTTACTCTTGATTCAGCTTTAAGTATTAAAGGCTCCGGTATCACATCGATTAGCCAAGATGTCCTCAATGCACTCATTGCATTAGGCTACAATGAACGTGAATCTTTAAATGCTGTCAAAAGTTTAGATACGAATCTCACCGTGAATGACGGCATTAAACAAGCTTTAAAATATTTATCTAAAGGCTAATTAAGACTCATGATTGAATCCGATCGCTTTGTAGCAAGTACCGTGAATGAGCCCCAAGAGGAATCTATTGAGCGCGCGTTGCGCCCTAAAGAACTTCAAGAATATGTCGGTCAAGAAAAAGTCAGAAGCCAATTAGAGATTTTTATTTCGGCGGCTAAAAATAGAAATGAAGCGCTCGATCATGTATTACTTTTTGGCCCTCCCGGTTTAGGCAAAACGACACTCGCTCACATTATTGCAAAAGAGATGGGCGTGAACCTCCGTCAAACTTCGGGCCCTGTCTTAGAAAAAGCAGGCGACCTTGCAGCTCTTCTAACCAATCTAGAACCGAATGATGTGTTATTCATTGATGAGATTCACCGCTTGTCACCTGTCATCGAAGAAATTTTATATCCCGCGATGGAAGATTACCGCCTTGATATCATGATTGGTGAGGGCCCATCGGCAAGATCAGTGCGCCTTGACTTATCGCCCTTTACACTCATAGGTGCGACAACCCGTGCAGGTATGCTCACAAATCCCCTCCGTGATCGCTTTGGAATTGTCTCTCGCTTAGAGTTTTATAGTGAACAAGAATTAGCTAAAATTGTGAATCGATCATCTTCACTTTTAGAAGCGGATATAGATCCATCGGGTTCATTAGAAATTGCAAAACGTTCACGTGGTACACCTCGAATCGCAAATCGTTTATTAAGGCGTGTGCGCGATTTTGCACAAGTCAAATCGAATGGAAAAATTACAGCCAGCATTGCAGATGACGCACTTAAGATGTTAGATGTCGATTTATTAGGCTTAGATGTGATGGATCGAAAATTACTTCAAGCGATCTTAGAAAAATTTAATGGCGGCCCTGTAGGCATTGATAATTTAGCTGCAGCGATTGGTGAAGAGCGGGAAACGATTGAAGATGTATTGGAGCCTTATCTTATTCAACAAGGTTATCTCATGCGTACCCCACGCGGACGTGTCGTGACACAAGCGACTTATCTACATTTTGGTATGAAGCCACCCACTCAACAACCCTCTGACAACTTATGGCAGGAATAAAAACTTTTTCTTTGCCTATTCGTATTTATTTTGAAGACACCGATAGCGGTGGTGTCGTTTATCACTCGAATTATTTAAAATTTATGGAGCGCGCGCGAACAGAGTGGTTAAGCGCATTAGGCATTGATCAGCGCCACTTAAAACAAGATAACCATATTATGTTTGTGGTGCACCGTATTGATATTCAATACAAATTACCTGCAAGATTTAATGACAATTTAATTGTTAAAAGTGAACTCAAAGATATTGGCTCTAGCAAAATTGAGTTTAGGCAAATGATTTATCGTGAAAATGAAATGTTAATTGATGCAAGTGTCGATGTTGCTTGCATTGATAGTGAAAAATTTAAACCCGTTCGAATCCCACCCACCATTAAACAAGCGATGGAGTCTTTATGAATGTAGTGAATGATTTATCTTTTTTAAGTTTAATTATAGGAGCGACGATACCTGTCCAACTTGTGATATTAATTTTATTGACTGCCTCGGGATTTTCTTGGTGGTACATCTTCATTAAAGTCTCTGTATTAAAGAGTGCAGAATTATCTGTCGATGAATTTGAGAATACATTTTGGACGAGTGGAGATCTTAGTAAGCTCCATGACAGTATTCATAGTGGCCGCATCAAGAATCAAGGCCTAGCAACTATTTTTGAAGCAGGCTATAAAGAATTTAATCGGCACAAAACATCAAAAAGCGATATGAGTGATGTGATTGAAGGTGTCCGTCGAGCGATGCGTGCCTCTTACAATCGTGAACTTGATTTCTTGGACGCGCATTTACCTTTTTTAGCATCGGTGGGATCTGTGAGTCCTTATATTGGTTTGTTTGGAACGGTATGGGGGATTATGAATGCCTTTAGAGGTTTAGCTAACGTAGCGCAAGCAACCCTAACACAAGTGGCCCCTGGTATTGCAGAAGCGCTCATTGCAACCGCGATTGGTTTGTTTGCAGCCATTCCAGCAGTCATTGCCTATAACCGTTTTGCAACATCAGTCGATCGTTTATCTGTGAGATACGAAAGCTTCATGGAAGAGTTCGTTAACATCTTACAAAGAAAAGGATAAGAGATGCGTAAACGTCGCTTAATGAATCAAATCAATGTGGTGCCTTATATCGATGTGACTTTAGTTTTGCTTGTCATTTTTATGGTGACAGCACCTATGACAAATCCAGGTATGGTGGAACTCCCTGAAGTGGGCGAAACCTTAAAACAAACAGGCACGCCTATTGTGATTACGGTGAAACTTAACAACACCATTGAGATTGAGGGTGAAAGTTACACGCGTGATCGATTATTAGGTCATGTGCAATCCTTAATTAAAACAACGCCTGATCGAGCGATCGTCATTGCCGCTGACAAGAATGTGAAATATGACGAAGTGATTAGTCTCATGGATCTTTTAAAACAAAACAACGTATCTAAAGTGGGCTTACTTTTAAAGCCGCAAAAATAAATTTAACGTGATTAGACCCCAAGAAAAAATCATTGCGAGAAGGGCCGCGATTTATGCAGCAAGCGTGCATATATTGTTAATCATGATGATGATTGTGAGTTTTGAATGGAGGGTAAAATTGCCTCAGGTCGCAGAAGTTGAATTATGGGATTCCATTCCTCAATCGAGTGCTAAGCCGATAGATACACCCCCTCCAGAAAAGAAAGTTGAAGTGGAGCCACCCAAGCCTATGGAAAAGCCTTCCAAAGTTGAAGAAATTATTAAATCGCTGACGAGTGATACGGCTGATATTAGTTTGAAACAAAAAAAGGAAGAAGAGCGTAAGAAATTAGAAGATCAAAAAAAGAAGGATGATTTGAAAAAAATTCAGGAAGAACTTTTAAAACAAGATCAATTAGCTAAACTTCAACAGGAATTATTGCAAGAAAAGCCAAAGCCTTCATTAAATCGTCATGAAGATATGAAACAATCTAATGCTCCCGAGGGCGGAGCTAAATTAGGTGAGATGGATAAATATAAAGTGTTGATTCAAAGAAAAATTCAACAGAATGTGAATAAACAATTGTGTGGCACTAGCCCCGTTGAGCTTCAATTTGAAATTGGACTGATGCCCACAGGAGAATTGATTGGTAATCCTAAAATGTTAAAATCGAGCGGTATTCCTGTGTGTGATGAATCAGTCGAGCGTGCTATTTTTCAATCACAACCTTTACCGGTACCGACCGATACAGATTTATTTTCGAAATTTAAAAATTTAAAACTTAACTTCCATCCCAATGAAAAAATATAATTCGAATATGTTAAAAATAATTCAAACATTTGTTTCCTTATTTCTACTTTCAATATCTATGGATATATTTGCGATTGAAACGATTGAGATTGCTGGGGGTGGTACTAAGCAAATTAATATTGCGGTCATGCCCTATAAAGAAATAGCGGCTGATAAATCTACTAGCCGCATGCATCAAATTATTGCTGCCGATCTTTATCGTTCAGGTTTTTTTAGGCCTTTGGAAGTAGAAGGTTTAATTAATAAACCCTCAGCGTTAAGTGACATTAATTATCCTGAAATGACTGCGATTGAAGCGCAAGTGATGACCCTGGGCCAAGTGGAAGTCCATAATAATCGCATCAAGGTCAATTGGTTTTTAGTAGATATCAATAAAAAAACGATTTTAACCACCATAGAATTTTCAGGACCAGTGGCTCAATATCGTGCGATAGCCCATAAAATTTCTGACACGATTTATGAAAAGATAACGGGAATCCCAGGTGTTTTCAGCACCAAGATTTCTTATATTTCAAAAAATAAAGGTCGCTACTCTTTAAATGTAGCTGATGCGGACGGATTTAATGTGCAGTCAGTGGTGGGATCCCCACAGCCTATTATCTCTGCAAGATGGTCACCAGATGCCACTAAAATCGCTTACGTATCTTTTGAAAAGAAAAAACCGATTATTTATATTCAGTCTTTAGTGACGGGACAAAGAACAGTCTTGGCTAATTTTAAAGGTAACAATAGCTCACCTTCATGGGCCCCAGATGGGAGCCGTCTTGCGATTGTTTTAACCTATAACGCCAATTCACAAATTTACCTTATTGATCCAGACGGGTCTAATTTAAAACCGCTTATCCAAAGTACGTATATAGATACGGAACCTGTATGGTCGCCTGATGGAAGGTTTATTTATTTCACATCAGATCGTGGCGGTCGCCCACAAATTTATAAAGTGTCTTCAAGTGGCGGCGAGCCACAGCGCGTATCATTTGAGGGCAACCAAAATCTAAATCCTAATATTTCCCCTGATGGGAAAATGTTGTCCTATGTGATGCAAGAAGAAGGCCGATTTAGAGTTGTGATACATGATTTACAAACAGGACAAATTACGAAAATTACGGAGGGTCCTTTTGATGAAGCGCCTAAGTTTTCTCCGAATGGGCATGTGATACTATATGCACATAAGATCAACGGATCGGGCGAATTAAGCACTGTATCGATTGATGGCGTCGTTCGCCAATCATTTAATATTCACGCCGATGATATTAGAGAGCCCGCTTGGGGGCCTTTTGCAAATAAATAAAATTAACTAAGGAGATTTAAGAATGAAAAAATCACTATTACTTGCATCATTACTTTCATTATTTTTGATAGGTTGTAGCTCAACACCGATCAATGATGCTTCGAAACCTGCAGGGCCTTCTTCAGGAGTTTCTTCAGCAGTCTCCGATGATGACAAAGATCTAGATCTTGCTAGTTTACGTGACCCTAATAATATTTTATCGAAACGAAGTATCTACTTTGATTACGATAAAGATGTGGTGAAAGCTGAATATAAAGATCTCGTGGCAGCGCATGCGAAATATGTATCAACCCATCCAAAAGCAAAAATGACTTTAACTGGCAACACGGATGACCGTGGTTCTCGTGAATATAACTTGTCGCTTGGCCAAAGACGTTCTGTGTCTGTTAAGAAATCGATGAATGTATTAGGTGCGCAAGATACACAAATCGAAACGGTGAGTTTTGGTGAAGAGCGTGCGGACACGAATTGCAAAAATGACGCATGTTATGGCAAAGATCGTCGTGTCGATATTTCATACGAAAAAGAGTAAGTATTAAGTTTTAATGAAAAAACTCATTCTTTTAGCATGTTTATTTACTACACCTTTACACGCAGCATTTTTTGAAGATACGGAAGCTAGAAAAAAACTTCAGGAGATGCAGTTAAAAGAAACTGAGTTAGAAGCGCGCATTGTGAGTCTTGAGGCTGTCATTAAAAGTGGCAGCCTTAATGACATGTTGAATCAAATCGAATTAATCAAGCAAGATGTTTCAAAACTAAGAGGCGACATGGAAACGCTTCGTCATCTCAATGCAACGGTTGAACAGCGCCAAAAAGATCTTTATCAAGACTTAGATGGTAGATTGCGAAATATTGAAGAAAAATCATCTACCAATAATACGAACACACCTAACAAAGGTGCTGAAGCAACTTTAACGCCTGAAGTGAAAGCGCCTTCTGATCAAGAAGTTTTTGATCAGGCAAACACACTTTTAGACAGCTTAAAATATAAAGAAGCCTTCCAAGCTTTTACTGATTTCATTAAACAATTTCCGAATAGTGCATTATTGCCTGATGCTAAATATGGGTTAGCTAATACGCAATTTAATTTAAAAAATTACAAAGCCTCGATAGGTACTTATCAAAAGTTACTTGATCAACATCCAGACTTCGCAAAAAATCCAGAAGCTTTATTAGGTTTAGCAAATGCACAAATTCAGTTGGCACTTATTCCTGAAGCTAAAAAAAGTTTAAAGGATTTAATTAAAAAATATCCTCAGAGCGATCTTATTAAGAATGCGCAAAAACGCTTAAAAGTTTTAGAAAGCATTAAGCCTTAATTTTTTTCTACTTTAATTTTCAATTTCATTGCCTTAAATTTCTAACGTGACACAACTTAAAATTTTTGAAATTTTTTATTCGTTGCAAGGCGAATCATCACGCATGGGCTTACCCACTATTTTTATTCGTTTAAGTGGTTGCCCGATGCGTTGCCATTACTGTGATACGGCTTACGCCTTTCAAGGCGGATCGATGATGAGTATCGACGTCATCATGCGTTCGATTCAAAAATATGACACACGATATGTGACTGTGACGGGCGGGGAGCCTTTAGCTCAAAAAGAAGTGCTGAATCTTTTGAAAGTACTAGCAGATGCTAATTATAAGGTCTCACTTGAAACAGGCGGAGGATTGTCCATTCAAGAAGTAGACTCCCGCATTAAAATTATTTTAGATATCAAAACACCTGACTCAGGTGAAGAGAAAAAGAATCATTGGGACAATTTAAATACAATTAACGCAAAAGACGAAATTAAATTTGTACTTTGCAGTCGAGAAGATTATGAATGGGCTAAAAAAATTATTAATCAATATCAGATCACACAAAAATGTAGTGTCCTATTTTCGCCTGTGTATCAAACATTACAGGCCACTGATTTAGGAAATTGGATTTTAGAAGATCAACTTCCTGTGCGTATGCAAATTCAATTGCACAAATTGCTTTGGGGAGAGAAACAAGGTGTCTAAAGCAGTGATCCTTTTATCAGGCGGTCTTGATTCTGCAACCACTTTAGCAATCGCTAAAAGTGAGGGCTATGAATGTTTCGCTTTAAGTGTGAATTATCATCAACGCCATATTGCAGAATTAGAAGCCGCTAAAAAAATTGCAGCGCACTTTAATGTCAAAGATCATAAAACGGTTGAGCTCGATTTAAGTTGGATGCTCACCTCAGCACTTACTAATCCTGAATTAAAAGTCCCGACCGAATTAAGTTCTCATATTCCTATTACCTATGTGCCCGCGCGAAACACTTTAATGCTCACTTTGGCACTCGGCTGGGCTGAAGTCATTGGTGCGCACGACATTTTTATCGGGGTGAATGCGGTCGATTACTCAGGCTATCCTGATTGCAGACCCGAATACATTATGCAATTTCAGAAAATGGCAAATTTAGCCACAAAATCGGCAGTCGAGGGTAAAGCCATCCAACTTCATACCCCTTTGATTGATTTATCCAAAGAAGCCATCATTGCCAAAGGGGTTCATCTAGATGTGGATTATAG
>Ga0194035_1001854_pt1 | contig 10774 bp, 9 predicted proteins | sample JunL2320m_MetaG_FD_148680 | JGI IMG/M metagenome (GOLD analysis project Ga0194035, IMG submission 148680) | Anoxic zone freshwater microbial communities from boreal shield lake in IISD Experimental Lakes Area, Ontario, Canada - Jun2016-L239-20m | ecosystem: Environmental > Aquatic > Freshwater >...
GGTATCACCCATAATGACATCATCTATTTGTGCTGCATCAATTTGTGGAGTTCGCTCCATGAGTGTTCGTAAGGTAAAACCGAGAAGATCATCTGGACGAGTAGTTGATAAACCCCCAAGATATTTGCCAAAGGGCGTTCGAACCGCGCTGACTATGAAGGCCTCAGGAGTTGTCATATCGCGTATTATTGCCTATCGTTAGAAAAACGCACCACCTATAATGACCTTATTATCGTTAGAAATATCCCACAGAGATGGAGTAGCCACTTTTATGGCAATCCCACTGAGGGTTTTAGTAGTTGGAGCGGGCCGAGGAATTGGTCGATCTATTTCAATTCAATTACTGGATTTAGGTCATAGTCTCGCACTGTGTTCTAGAACTCAAACCGATCTCGAACTCTTAATCGATGGGCGTAGCAATAAAACTTTAATTATCTCCGCTGATGTCACTTCAGCTAATTCCGCAGAGTCAGTAATTGATAAAGTAATTAGTGCATGGGGCGGAATAGATGTTCTTATTCTTAATGCTGGTGATGGCGTCAGTGCCCCACTGGATAAGACCACTGATGAGATTTGGGAGCGAATGCTCAATCTTAATTTAACCGCTCCATTTAAATTTATGAGAGCTGTATTGCCACATATGAAGCTCAATAAAAAAGGGCAAATAATTGTAATTGCTAGTAAGGCAGGATTAGTTGGCGAAGCAAATGTCACTGCGTATACTGCGGCAAAGCACGGTGTTGTGGGCTTAGTCCGAGCCGCGGCAAGTGAACTCTCCCGCTACGGAATAACCGTTAATGCGCTCTGCCCTGATTATGTAGATACACCTATGACCGAACGCACGCTACAGGCCGCTGCGGTGCGAACAGGCAAGAATATTGACGAAGTAAAAATGGCACTTGAATCAAAACTTTCAGGGGGTAGATTCCTAACCGCTGATGAAGTTGCCGAAGCTGCGATTTCATTTATTGGTGATGAAAGTAAAACCGGGATCACACAACTGCTCGAAGGAGGGCGTTAATATGAGAAACAAGAAGGTTAATCCGGAAAGCCTCGCTCCTCCAATTGGATTTTCACACGCAGTACTTGCCGATGGAAAGTATATTTTCTTGGCTGGGCAAACCGCACTCAGCAAAGAAAATATAATCGTTGGAGATAATATTGTTAGTCAGTTCGAAAAGGCACTCACTAACTTGGTGACTGCACTACGCGAGGCAGGTGGAACCCCCGAAGAGCTAGTTAAAATTACGATTTTTTCAGTTGATCCAGTTGATTATCGGGCGCACTCACGGGAAATTGGGAAAGTGTGGCAGTCGCTATTAGGTAAGAATTTCCCTGCAATGACTCTCGTTGGCGTAACACGACTTTGGGATGATGCCGCACTTGTTGAAATCGAAGGCATCGCCTGCATCTAATGAATAACCTTTCCCTTTTATGGAACGCTCAATCAATTGCAATTATCGGTGCCACTGAGCGTGAAAATGCCATGGGGCGAGCTCCAATTGAGTATTTACAGCGGTATGGCTATGCAGGAAAGATCTATCCTATTAATCCTAAGGGCTCAACGATTCTAGGATTACAGGCATTTACCAGCATCACTGAAGTAAAGTCCACGATTGATTTAGCACTCATTCTTCTCCCGGCAGAGTTAGTTGAAGTGGCCTTAACCCAGTGCGGTGTTGCAGGAGTAAAAGTTGTAATCGTAATGTCCTCTGGCTTTGCCGAATCAGATGCAGATGGAGTTTTAGCACAAGCCAGATTGGTTGAAATCGCCAGGAACAGTGGAATGCGTTTAGTTGGACCTAACTGCATAGGATCAGTGGGAGGTGCAAAGAAATTAGTAGCATCTTTCTCTCCAGTATTTTCTGCACCAACTACAAATGTGGAGGCTGGATCTATTGCACTTGTTAGCCAATCAGGTGCCCTTGGATATGGAATGTACTCATTGGGGCTTGACCAGGGAGTTCCACTCGGTGTTGTAGTGACGACAGGTAATGAGGCGGATGTAACAAATCTTGAGGTAGCTAACGCACTAGCCGATGATCCAACAATCTCTGCGATTTTACTCTATGCCGAGTCGCTCACAGATATTGGGATGCTTCATAAAATCTCAACAAAGAAGCCCACTGCAATACTAAAAGTTGGTCGCTCAGCACAGGGAGCTATCGCTGCAGCCTCTCACACGGGAGCACTAGCCACTGAAGATCGAATTATCGATGCGGCAATTAGAGCAACAGGTGCTGTACGAGTCGATGATGTCGAGCAACTATTGGATGCGGGTTTAATCTTTGCATCAGGTGTGAAATCACTCGGAAAAAGGGTGGCAATTATTACCACCTCCGGCGGTAGTGGAATTTTGGCTACAGATGCCCTAGAAGAACATGGCCTAGAGCTTGCAGTATTAGCCCCAGAGAGCTTAGCCGAGCTTAGAAATATCATCCCATCGTATGGAAATTCAAATAATCCAGTCGATGTAACCGCGGCCGTAATGTCTTCACCAGATTTGTTTGAAAAATGTTTAGATATTTTGGCACACGATAAGGGAGTAGATTCAATTATCGCCTGCTTTGCTGTCCTTGTAGGCTCAGATGTTGAACGAATCGCTGCAGCGCTAGGTGGGGTAAGTAAGATTCGCAAAATTCCTATTGCAGTTGCACGGACTGGATCTAAGAACTTAGCCCCCAATGCACAAGCAATATTTAGGAGTTTAAATATTCCTGTATTCCCAACTCCAGATAGAGCGGTTGCTGCATTGCGAATACTCAATGACAGTGGGAGAACCATTGAAAGAATTAGCGTAAAAACCTCATCCGAGCTCTTTCCAACTCCTTCTAGCACTGCAACAGAAGTTGAGATGAAGGCGCTTTGGAAAAAAGTTGGCATACCAGTTCCACTATCGGTAGTTGTTAGTGAAGAAAAAGAGATTCAAGCAGCTATTAAATTTGTTGGAGGACGTGCAGTTTTAAAGGCAGTGGTGCCGGGATTGCTACACAAAAGTGAGGCGGGCGCAGTTGCCCTGGATATTAACGCCGATACTGCACAAGCGACTTTTATTTCACTTTCACAACTTTCAGGCAAGGGAATAAAAAATGATGTTCTAGTTGAAACCTTTATTCCAAAAGGCGTTGAGGCGCTAGTTGGAGTTACCTCATCTGCACTTGGAAAAGTTCTGACAATCGGTGTCGGCGGAATTCTCACAGAGATAATCTCTGATGTATCTATCCGCTTATTGCCAGTTGATGAGTCGACTGTGCGCCAAATGATCACTGAAACGCGTCTTGCCCCACTTTTTGCAGGTGCACGAGGATCGGCACCGGCCGATGTAGAGGCATTTATTGCCACAGTTTTACGAATTGCCGAAGTTGCGAGTACATTTCCTGAATCAAGTGAGTTAGATATCAATCCACTGACCGTCTTGCCGCAAGGCGCGTGGGTGCTAGATACTGCTTATTCCATATCTACCGAAGAGAAAGGGCTCTAAATGGATGTCGGAACACTTGTAGCCCGAGCAACGCGCACCTATCGAGATCGCCCAGCTGTAGAGAGCGAAGAGGGGGTTCTGACTTTTGGAGAAATTGGCGCCCGCATTTTTCAATTATCCAGGGGATTGCGGGCACTTGGTTTAGAGAATGAAGATCGAGTTTTAGATCTTCAATTTAATCAAACTTCTTATGTTGAAAGCGATCTTGGTATTTCAAGTGCTGGGCTCTGTCGCGTAGCCCTTAACTACCGGTTGCATCCAAATGACTGGGTTCGTATTGCCACCGACTGTGGCGCAACTGTTTTAATTCTAGATCATAAATTTTGGGAAGAGTCTGCCCCAGTTCGAGCATTAGTTAAGCATGTGATTCTTATTCACGGTAATGAGCCTGGCACGATTAATTATGAAGATTTCTTGTCAGCGCAGATAGCCAAGCCTCTCAACTTAGCAGTAGATCCAGACTCTCTTGTTTCCCTTAATTACTCTAGCGGTACAACAGGTAATCCAAAGGGAGCGATCAGAACTCATCGTAATAGAATCGCGAGTTTAAATAATATTGTCACCGATATTCTAAAACGAGTACCAGATGAGACAGATTGTTGGATTCATGCTGGACCAATCACACACACAAGTGGCTTATTTGTACTTCCTTATTTTGCATTCGGAGCAAAGCAGATTATTCTCTCAAAGTTTGATCCTGATGAGTTTGTTAATGTGATACAAACCCGCGGTGGAAATGCGACCGCACTTGTACCAACGATGATCGCACGATTACTTGCTATGCCGGGCATGAGCCGCGAGAAGATGTCTAACTTACGTCTACTTGGTTATGCAGGTGCCCCTATGACTCCTGAACATATTAAGCAGTGCTATGAAACGATTACAAAGAATATGGTTCAGTATTATGGACTTGTAGAAGCGATTCCACCCGTAACAGTTTTAAGTGCCAAAGACCACGAGTTAGGCTTATTTGGTGAGCCCGAGCTGCTCACTAGTGCTGGTAATGCATGTATTGGCGTTGAGATATTAATCGTTGATGAAGAGAACAACCCCGTACCGATAGGTGAGATTGGTGAGGTCATCACACGTGGAGACCATGTCATGCGTGGCTACTATGGCGCAGCCGGTAAAGATGCCACTGTGACGAAGGCTGTTCGTGATGGTTGGCTACATACAGGAGATCTAGGTCGAGTAGATATAGATAATCGCCTCTATCTCGTGGATCGCAAGGGCGACATGATCATTAGCGGTGGTTACAACATCTACCCACGTGAGATTGAAGATGTAGTTGCCGATGTAGAGGGTGTACTTGAAGTTGCAGTAATTGGCGTTAAGGACGTTGAATGGGGCCAGAGGGTTGTTGCAATGGTTACCTTAAAGCCAGGTGTCAGTGCAAGCGATGAAGAGATATCAGAGAGAGTTATGGCCCACTGCAAAGCAAATATGGCATCGTATAAGAAGCCTAAAGTTGTCATGGTCGTAAAGGAATTTCCACTGAACTCAACAGGAAAAATCGCTAAGAAGGTTTTGCGCCAAGAGTTAGAAGCGGGTGTGTAGTTATGAAAATTGAAGAGCCCGGTCAATATCCTTACACTCGCGGAATTAATGCCGATCCAGGTGTCTGGACTATGGGGCAGTACGGTGGTTTTGGTACACCAGCTGAAACCAATCAGCGATTTCGAATGCTATTGGATCAAGGCCTGACTGGTTTTAGCGTTGCATTGGATTTACCAACACAGCTCGGTTTAGATTCCGATGATCCATTATCCCTGGGTGAAGTTGGTCGAGTTGGTGTAGCAATTGATAGTTTGAGGGATATTGAAATTTTAATGGAGGGAATTCCTCTAGAGAAAATTACCCAAGTACGCACAACTGCAAATTCGATAGGTTATATCTGGGCTGCCATGTTTATAGCCCTTGCAGAACAGCGCGAAATGGACCCTAATAAGTTTGGAATGTTTATTCAAAACGATGTATTAAAAGAGTACATAGCGCGCGGAACGCAGATATTTCCAGCAGAGGCCGGCTTAAAACTCTCTGTCGATGTCATCGAATACATTGCAACTAAAATTCCTCGTTGGGTATCTCTGGCAATGAGCGGCTACCACATCAGAGAATCTGGTTCAGACGCGGTACAAGAAGTTGCATTTACTTTTGCTAACGCCCGTGAGTATTTAGATGCCGCGATAGCACGAGGCGTCAGTGTTGATCAAATTGCAGCCACATTATTTACATTCCTCTCATCAAATATTGAGTTTCTACCTGAAATAGCAAAGTTTCGCGCCGCCCGCAAAACCTGGGCCAGGCTTATCCATGAAAAGTATGAGCCTAAAGATGCAGCCTCTGAAAAGCTTCGAATCTTTGCCTTCACCGCTGGCTCATCACTGACTGCCCAACAATCTATGAACAATGTTGTGAGAACTTCAGTAGAAATGTTGGCTGCAGCCCTTGGCGGAATACAGACAATGCATGTCTCTGCCTTTGATGAGGCCTTAGGTGTTCCAACTGAAGAGGCTGCAATGTTGGCACTTCGTACTCAGCAAGTAATCGCTTTTGAAACAGGAGTCCTCAATACCGCCGATCCTTTAGCTGGTAGCTATGAACTTGAGCGGCTAACCGATGAGCTTGCTGAGAAGATGTGGGAGATGCTTGAAGATATTCAAAAACGAGGTGGTGCACTGGAATGCATCAATAATGGTTGGTTTTCAAGCGAACTCTCTGACCAAGCCTATAAGTTTGCAATGTCTATTGAATCAGGAGAGCGCAAACTAGTAGGAGTAAATCTTTTTAAAGCCGACACTCCGCCTTATAAGGCCTTTGAAATTAATCCAGAGAGTGAGGCTGGCCAAGTAGCCGCGCTTAAGCAGGTGCGTGCAAGCAGGGATAGTGAACAAGTTACGCTCACTCTTTCCAATTTATATGCAGCTGCCAAGGCAGGAGAAAACATTATGGAGAGCTGTATCGCCGCAGTTAAGGCATATGCCACTGTTGGTGAAATCGTTGCCGAACTACGAAAAGTATATGGAAAGTGGATTCCTACGCGTGCTTTTTAAGGTGTGCTAGGACTAATTCAATTTGTGGTGCTCGATAGTCAATGAGTTCGAAGTGTCCAATATTTTCGAGCTCAATTAACTCACTATCTAAGCCGGCGTTTATGTAAGAGTCCTGGAGAGTTCTGGAGAGTGCAATTGGAACACGGATGTCATCATTTCCATGAATAATCAAAACTGGTACATGCGTATTAAGCATTAGATTTGGATCCATGTCAGGACGATTGAGTGCACTAGAGCCAAGAAACTCTTTGACGGCTCCATCGTCGAGGTCTAATCTCCAAGCTTCGGTTAAATCTCCAACCGGTGCTAGGGCAATGACGCTCTTAATATAAGGTGCTGTAATTTCATTTGCTGCAAGTAGTGCTAAATGCCCACCTGCTGAGTGGCCAATCACTACACCTCCACCACAGTGCATGATTGCCGAACGGATATCCTCTAAATAATTATCAGGAGATCCAGGGGTTCTTCGATACTCGATTAATACTGACTGCCAACCTATATCTGCCAAGGCTGCGGCATAGGAGCGCAGATGCACTCGATCATATTCAACTCGCCAATAACCTCCATGAATGAGTACGACTTGTCCGAGCTTGTTTTTTACTGCGCTGAAGATCTCGACTACTTGATCTGGATGTGTCCCGTAGCTCTCAAGGCGATCACCTTCTCGTGAAACTAAATCTAGAACAGATCTATCTTCAGGGCTCATTTATCCTCAACTTTAAGTCTAAATCTCTGCAACTTACCGGTAGTTGTCTTAGGCAAGGATGGAACAAAAACTATTCGACGAGGATATTTAAATGGCGCAATCTTTTGCTTCACATGGTCTTGGAGCTCTTTTATAAGCTCTGGGCTCTCCACCTGACTGCTTTGTACAACAATATAGGCAACAACAAGCATGCCACGCTCTTCATCTGGCTCACCAACAACGGCTACCTCAGAAACTGCATTATGAGCAAGCAGAGCATTTTCCACTTCAGGGGCGGCAATGTTGTATCCACTAGAAATAATCATGTCATCTGCACGTGACTGGTACTTAAAGTAGCCATGGGAGTCTTTCAAATAGAGATCTCCCGTAACATTCCAACCGTTAACGGCGTAAACACCTTGACGAGCATCATTTAAATAACGCACACCAGTAGGTCCTCGGACCGCTAGAAAACCTATTTCTCCAACGGGAATCTCTGCAAACTCTTCATTAACGATGATGGCTTCATATCCAGGTACTACTTTTCCAGTCATTCCCGGAACAATCTCATCATCTGATGCTGAGATAAAGATATGAAGCATCTCAGTTGCGCCAATGCCATCAATTAATTTGATCCCTGTGGCCTCATGCCAAGAGCTCCATGTGGACTCAGGAAGATGCTCTCCCGCTGAAACACATCGGCGCAGTGAGGGCAGCTCTAAGTTATTTGTTGACTTTAAGATTGCTCGATAAGCCGTGGGTGCTGTAAAGAGAACCGTTACTTTGTTCTCTCGTACCTTTTCGATTAAGACTGGCGGGGGAGCACCTTCCATGAGAAGGGTTGTAGCGCCGATTCGAAATGGAAAGACCAGGCTTGCACCCAGACCAAAAGTAAATGCTAAAGGAGCTGAGCAGGCAAAAATATCATCCTGAAGTGGCTTTAAAATCTCTTTAGAAAAAGTATCGGCGATAGCTAAAATATCGCGATGAAAATGCATAGTTGCCTTTGGCACCCCAGTTGAGCCTGAAGTAAATGCCAAAAGACTTACATCATCACTTGCGGTATCACATGCAGTGTGTGAAGAAGGAAATGCCGCGGCCTTTACAAATACATCATTGTCGCCGCCATAGATCAGAGTTTTACCGTCGAAGTTAGTAACTAAGTTCCAATCCTCCATGAATCTATGGTCAATGAGGGCAAATTGAACTTTTGCTACACCTAACATCTTCTCTAACTCATTAGCCCGCTGTAAGTGGATTGTTGTTACCGCTACTGCACCAACTCGAAGCACTGCCAGCCACAAAATGACGAGTGAGGCGCAGTTGGGACCGCGGAGCAAAATTCGGTTTCCCGACTTAACACCGATAGACTCTAGATAGTGTGCAACCTGTGAAATCTTTGCCAGGAGCTCTCCATACGTATAATTTCCATCACCAGCGATGATAGCTAATTTGTTGGGACCAACAATCTCTATTGTCTTATCAATTAACTCTTGGCTAGCATTTAAGCGCGCTGCGTAGTTGGTATCTATAAATTCTTGATTGAGCCAGGGCCACTGGTTGCGCGGTGGAAGGTTCTCGCGGGTGAAATTATCCACATGGCCAGTTTTAATGAAACTCATTTGCTTTTCTCCCCGTGTTGATTAATCGCACTAATTAACTCAGTTATGCCTACAGATTTCTCCATCGCACCAAGTAGTACCAGTGGTATCCAACTTAGAGGCTTAGTCGATAGGTGTAAAGAACCTTCAAGCTCTTTTGCTGTCTCCTTGGCGCCGTCGCGATCTGATTTATTTACAAGGAAGATATCGCCAATCTCAAGGATTCCAGCCTTTGAGGCTTGAATTCCATCTCCCATACCTGGAGCCATAACAACAACTACTGTCTCTACGAATTTCATTACTTCAACTTCGCTCTGACCAACACCAACGGTTTCAACAAAAATATAATCAAAGCCAGCTAATTTGACTATGTTGATTATCGATTCGATGGTTGCGCTTAGGCCACCCAGATGACCGCGAGTTGCAATCGAGCGGATGAAAACATGCGGGTCAAGGAAATGTTCACCTAATCGAATTCGATCACCTAGAAGTGCACCGCCAGAAATGGGCGATGATGGATCAACTGCAAGAACTGCAATAGTTTTCCCCTCTGATCTAAGGGATGTGATGAGGGCATTAACAGTTGTTGATTTTCCAACACCAGGGGATCCTGTAATACCGATAACGCGTGAAGCCGAGGTGGATGAAGGCACCTGCACAGTTAGCTCATTTTCAGCATATGAAATTGCGCGAGCTAATTCTCTGGGGCTCTTCAGTGATACTGATTTCAAAAGCGCTTGCCATTCTGGTTCAGGCATCGAAACCACAGTCATAGGAGATACTTTACGGTAGTTCTAAAGCTAAAGGAATGTTGTATTGAAGGCATTGAGTTGATATCTTCAATCCATGGCTCCTCTTCGGATCGTGATTGCTAAGCCTGGATTAGATGGCCATGATCGTGGGGCCAAGATAATCGCGCGGGTTTTACGCGATGCTGGTTTTGAAGTCATTTACACAGGCCTGCATCAAACTCCCGATCAAATTGTTGCTACAGCGATTCAAGAGGATGTAAAAGCCATTGGGCTTTCGATTCTCTCCGGTGCCCACATGGGCCTATTTACCAAAGTTCTTGAACTACTTAAAGATGCGGGAGCGCCAGAGATTGTAGTTTTTGGCGGGGGGATAATTCCAGAGGAAGATCGTCAAAAACTTATTACAATGGGAGTGGGAGAGATATTTACTCCTGGCGCGCCAACTCAAGAGATTGTCGATTGGCTTAAAAACTCTTTAAAAGCCTCAATATAGAACCGCATCCGCTACCTTTAGAAATTTAATTTCTACTGCAAAGGTAGCAGATGCGGTTGCTTTAAAGATTTAGATCTTTAGATTAGAACTGAACATCCTGCTTTGAATCGTGCAAGATCACACCATCCTTGATTGACCAAACTTCGAAGGCTCCACCCATTGGGTCTCCAGCTCTATCGAACTTTGTGTATCCCCAAACACCGTTGTAGGTGACTGGCTTTCCTGCAGCTACATCTTTAACTGCTGCAGTTAATTGATCCCATGTGTATGCAGTTCCACCGTAAACGCCACCCACGTTACGAAGTCCCTTAGCTAGGGCCTTAGAAGAGGTTCCGCCAGCAGAGATTCCAGCAAGACACGCAAGAACTGCGGCATCAAAGCCTGAACCATCTACGAAGGTTCCTGGATTCTTTGGGTATGCCTTAGTAAATGCGGTCTTCCAACCTGCAGCATCAGTTCCATTTGTCTTTGCAGATGTTCCACGAATACCGTTCATGAGTGATGCGCCTACTGTCTTAACAGCAGAGTCATCATTAAATGCCTCAGTCATGAAAGTAATTTTTGCATCCCATTTCTTAGTACGAGCTAGCGCAGGCGCTAACTTTGCAAATGAATCTGGATAGTCAACAAAAACGAATGCATCGTGCTTTGTCTTTACAAGTGCTGCTGCCTCTGAATCATATGAAGCTGCGCCTGCATTCCAAAGTAC